>Ga0193753_10000171_pt1 | contig 61727 bp, 54 predicted proteins | sample H1c2metaG_FD_144925 | JGI IMG/M metagenome (GOLD analysis project Ga0193753, IMG submission 144925) | Soil microbial communities from a riparian zone of the East river system, Colorado, United States - H1c2 | ecosystem: Environmental > Terrestrial > Soil > Riparian zone | place: USA: East...
CTTTTGCGCCTCGACTTCGACGACCCCGACGTTGCCGCGGCGCAAAAGACCTACGCGCGGTTTGCGAAACCCTCCGGTGGCGCGCTGCCGACGCACGCCGAGTACAAGAATCTCCAGGACTATTTGTTTCGCGCGATCACGTGGGAGGCCGGACGGCAGAAGCTCGCCGTGCAGATTCACGTTCTCGAGACGTTCGGAGGATTCTATTCGACGCACGGGAGCGCACCGCACTTGCTCGAGCCGGCGTTCAACGACTCGACGCTCCGGGGAGCCAAGTTCATCATCGTCCACGGCGGATGGCCGCTCGTCGGCGAAACCCAAGCGTTGCTCGGCAAGCCCAACGTCTACGCCGACATCTCTATGATGGACAACATTCTCTCGCCGACGGTGCTCGCCGGGGTTTTGCGCCAATGGCTCGGCGAATGGCCGGATAAAGTTCTGTTCGGCACCGACGCGTTCGACGGCGGCGCCGAGCAAGGGTGGGAGCAGATCGCCTGGGTCGCGTCGACGACGGCGCGGCGCGCGCTGGCCATTGCGCTCACCGGCATGATGCGCGACGGGGAGATCTCGCGCGACCGTGCGCAGACGCTTGCACGGATGGTGATGCGAGAGAATGCGGCGGCAGTTTATGGATTGCCGAAGTAGACGGGTTCAAAAATAGCGACATCAACAGGTATCACCATGCATGCGACTCATCGCGCGGCCCTTCTGCTCTGTCTTTTCGTGCCGCGGCTCGCGTCTGCACAAAGTGCACAATCTCGGCCTTCCGTTGCGGACAGCTCACACTTTCGGCCGCTCGACCTCCCGAGCCCCAACGAATTTCGCTCGGGCTCCGGGCGTCCGGGTGCAAAGTATTGGCAACAACGAGTCGACTACCGGATCAACGTCACGCTCGATCCGGAAAAGAACGAGATCCGAGGACGCGAGACGATTCGCTACGTGAATCACTCCCCCGATTCTCTTCCCTACCTGTGGCTGCACGTCGAACAAAACATCTGCGAGCCGGCCGGCATCACCAACGTTCTCAATCAGCCGCCGCTCTCCTTCCTCGGCACAACCTTCGACTTTTCCTGCCAAGGGTTCAACAGCGCGCCCAGGCTGGAATCGCTCACCGTCGGCGGCGGCGAAGTAAAGCGAACGCGCTTCGGTACAACACTGCGCGTCGATCTTGCAGCGGCGGTGGCGCCAGGCGCCGCGATCGATCTCGACGCGGTGTGGCACTTCAACGTCCCGCCGCAAGGCGCGGGCCGGATGGGGCACGATGGCAGCCTGTATGAAATCGCGCAATGGTATCCCCGCGTGGCCGTGTACGACGACGTGAAAGGATGGAACCACGACCCGTACATCGGCGCTGGAGAGTTCTATCTCGAGTACGGAGCCTTCGACGTCTCGATCACGGTGCCGTCCAACTATATCATCGCAGCAACCGGGGAGTTGGCAAACCCCGAGGTCGTGCTCACCGCCGCGCAACGGCAACGTCTCGCACTCGCGCGCAAATCGGACACGGCGATCGCGATCATCGCGGCCGCTGAAGCTGGCAATGCCAAGCGCACTCGTCCCACTCAATCGGGCACGCTCACCTGGCACTACACGGCGAAGAACGTGCGCGACTTCGCGTTCGCGGCCGGCCCTGATTTTCGGTGGGACGCCAGCGGCTATTCGGGAATCCTCATCGAATCGCTCTATCGCTCGAAGGCGGACAAATGGGCCGAGGTCAACAAGATCGGCCGTGAAGCAATCAAGTATTACAGCGAGCAGTGGTTTCGCTATCCGTATTCACACGCCACGACCGTCGAAGGACCCATTGAAGGCATGGAGTACCCGATGCTGACGTTCACGCCGAACAGTCCGACGCGCGAAGATCAACAGTGGGTGATCGCCCACGAATTCGGACACGAGTGGTTTCCAATGATCGTCGGATCCAACGAACGACTTTACCCGTGGATGGACGAAGGTTTCAACACATTCATCGATCTGGCAAACGCCGCGAAGTATTTCGCCGGCACGCCGTACGGCGATACGATCGAGGTCCATCCGCTGCACTTGTACGCCGAGCATGCGATCGCCGGCAATGAACAGCCGTTGATCACCAAGCCGACGGAAGTGCGCGATCTATTCTGGGGTGGCTATCAAAAGCCGGCGCTCATGACGCAGATGCTGCGCTACGAAGTGCTCGGCAAAGACCGGTTCGATGCGGCGTTTCGCGAGTACATTCGCGCCTGGGCGTTCAAACATCCCACGCCGTCCGACTTCTTCCGCGTGATGCGCGATCAATCGGGAATGGACCTCGATTGGTTCTGGCGTGACTGGGTGTTCACGACCGCGCGCCTCGATCAAGCCGTCGACTCCGTCGCGCGCGGTGCGGACGGCGTCACCAGTGTTCACATGAGCAATCGTGGATCGATGATCATGCCCGCCGAGTTGTCGTTGACGTTCGGCGACGGCGCGATGCAGACGGTCAAGCTACCGGTCGAGATGTGGAACCTCGGCGACCACTTCGTCTATCGTGTGCCCGGAACGAAGACGGTCGTGGGCGCGGAAGTCGATCCGCGCCACGCGTTGCCGGACATCGACCGCTCGAACAATCGATGGAGTCAGCGGCGGTAACGTCAGGCGAGCGCGTTGACGATGGCGCGAATTCTGGCTTCGTCGACGTCGCAGCGAGCGTGGACCTCCGACACGCCGCTCCGCGCGACGATGGCGGCGACGTTGCTGCTGCGGACCTTTCCGCCGGCGAGAATCCCGATTCGGCCGGCGGCGTGCGCCACGAGTGCCGCCAACGTCTCGGCACCATCTGACGCGGTCCCCGGGCCGCCGCCGGTCAACACGCGCGACACACCGGCGTCAAACAAAGCGTCGAGTGCCGCAAGCGGCGCTCGGACCTGATCGAAGGCGCGGTGGAACGTGACTGGCGTTCCACCCGCGCGTGCAACGAGCTCACGCGTCGTCGCCACGTCAATTTCGCTTTGGTCATTGAGCACACCGAAAACCAGAACATCCGCGCCGAGACTTTTTGCGACATCCATGTCTCGGCGCATCTGATCGAGTTCCGCGGCCGTGTGCACGAACGAACCACCACGCGGCCGAATCATCACCGCGACCGGAATTCGAACTCGCGCTTTGACCGCGGCGATCAACTCGGCGCTCGGCATAATTCCTCCCACCGAGAGGTCATCGCACAACTCCAGCCGAAGAGCGCCGCCGCGTTCGGCGGCGAGCGAATCTTCGAGCGACTCGACGCATCCTTCGACCAACACGCTCACTGTCGATGTGCTTTTTCGAGCGTTGGATTCTGGTTGTACAGTTTGGATTGACCCCGCGGGATGCTGAGCGAATTCCACGGACCCTCGGCGACGATTCGCGCGAGCAACACGATCTGACCGACGTGCGATGCAGCGTGCGTCACGGAGCGACAGAGCGCCTCATGGACGCTGAGTCCTTGGCCGCGGATTGTGACGGTTCGCTCGAGATCGGCGTCGGTGAGTCCGGCAAGCGCTTGCTCCACGACGCTCCAGCCCGAGGCCCAGGCCGTATCGATCTCCGCACGGCTGAACGTCCCCTCGGCGAACTCGTCGTCACGATCGCGCGACGGTTTCTCGCCGTCGGACGTGAGGAAATCGCTGAATCGCGACGAGAGGTTCCCACTGATATGGCGGACGATCATCGCGATCGAGTTTCCGTCAGTCGCCACGACTCGGTTGAGCCCTTCGTCCGACACCTGCGCCATCGCCTTTTCGCCCATCTTCCGATACCGACTGTATTCGTCGGCAAAATCCTTCACGAACATGACAAAATCTCCATGACGATTCGAGGTTGGTCATTGGCGCATGGCGAGGAACCGCCGCGCCCCTGTATCTTCATCAATCGGATTCGCTTCTCGCAACAGGACGACCAGGCTCGATGTTCCACGACCAACCGGTTTTTCCGCACGGGTTTCGCTGCGCCAGCAAGAACTGTGGCCTCAAGCCAACCGCCAAGGACCTCGCGCTATTCGTCAGTGATGTCGAGGCCGCTGCGGCCGCCCTCTTCACCCGCAATCATTTCCCTGGCGCGCCGATCATCTTGGGCCGCGAGACGATTCGCGCCGGAAAGCTTCGCGCGATCATCGCCAACAGCAAATGCAGCAACGTCGCGACGGGCGAAAAGGGAGTGGACAACGCGCGGCGCATGGCCGCTGCGGCCGCCGCCGAGATTGAGACGACCCCCGAACGAGTCTTGGTCAGCTCGACGGGTGTGATCGGTGTCCCGTTGCCGATCGATACGATCGAGCGTGGCATCGTGGGAATGTCCGCCGACCTTCAGAGCGATCCGCTCATCGGCGCGGAAGGCATCATGACCACGGATACGCATCCAAAGGCATTGTCGGCGAGCGTGGGCGACACCACCATCACGTGGGTCGCCAAGGGCTCCGGAATGATCGAGCCGAACATGGCGACAATGCTCGCCTACATCTTCACCGACGCTCAGTTCGACGCGCCGACACTTGATCGACTGTTACGCGTCGCCGCGCGCGATTCGTTCAACATGCTGTCGGTCGACAGCGACACGAGCACGTCGGACACCTGCGCGATTCTCGCCAACGGTTTGGCCGGTCCAGTAGACGAACGTGAGTTCGCTGAAGTCTTGCGTGCAGGCTGCATTCGAATGACGGAGACGCTCGCGCGCGACGGCGAAGGCTCCAAACATCTCATTCGCGCCATCGTCAAAAACGCGGCCACTGACGCCGACGCGCGCTACATCGCCAAGGCGTTGATCAACTCTCCGCTCGTGAAGACGATGGTTGCCGGCGCCGACCCGAACGTGGGTCGCCTGCTCATGGCGATTGGAAAGTGTTTCGGATGTGTCATCCGCGCCGAGACCACTGACGCGTGGATCAACGGGCACCCGGTGGTGCACAACGGTGCGCGCGTCGACTTCGATGACGCCGTCGTCCGCGCGACGTTGTCGGCCGAGTCGGTCGACCTCGAGGTTTCACTTGGCGTGGGTGCTTCGACGGCGACAGCGTACGGCTGCGATCTCACGCAGGGCTACATCGACGAAAACGCGGCCTACTACTCGAGCTGAGGCAGGGCGAGGCCGGTCAGTTCACGACGGCGATGCACTCGATCTCCACGCGCGCGTTCATCGCAAGACCCGTGGTGCCAAAGCTGCTTCGCGCCGGCTTGTGATTCCGGAAATACGTCGCGTAGATCTCGTTCATCGCGGCCCACTCTTTCATGTCGGCCATGAACACGGTGCACTTGACGACCTTGTCGAGCGACGACCCCGTTTTTTGCAGTACTTCACTGATGTTGTTGAGCGTTTGCCGAACCTCGGCCTGCAGACCACCGGAGACGAGTTGCCCGCTCGCGTTGGTCCCGATCTGACCGGCGAGAAAAAGCAGATTTCCGACGCGAACGGCAGGCGAGAATGGATTGGCCGACGGACCGTTCGGCGAGAGGAATTCCGGACTGACCGACGTGTCGACCCTGTGTGAGCAGGCCGAAAGGACGAGCAGGAGCGGAACGATATAGAAGGGGCGTCGCATGAGGGCGGTCTCGAGAAAGAATCCGTTGCACTGAGTTTGCATCAGTCCTGCGTACTCTCATCTTGCAGGCTCGACTCGACCAAAGCCAGAGGAGTCATTGTGGCAACTCGCGCCAAGACCGTTCGAAGGACCCACGCCGCCGCTGGCGCCAAGCGACTCGCATCCGGGCCCATTCCACGCCGCGCACTCGGCACGACCGGCGAGACTGTCTCGGCGATCGGTTTGGGGGGCTATCATCTCGGGTTGATCGGAACCGAGCGCGAATGCACGCGTATCGTTCACGCGTCGATCGACGCCGGCATCACGTTTCTCGACAACGCCTGGGAGTATCACGACGGCAAGTCCGAGGAACGTGTCGGCAAGGCGATCGCGGACCGGCGTGATGAGGTTTTTCTCATGTCCAAGGTGTGTACGCACGGACGAGACGCGACCGTGGCGATGCGCCAACTCCACGATTCCCTTCGGCGCTTGAAGACCGACCATCTCGATCTCTGGCAGGTGCACGAAGTCGCGTTCTACAACGACCCCGAACGGCATTTCATGAAGGGCGGCGTCATCGAGGCGCTGGACCGGGCGAAACGAGAGGGCAACGTTCGATTCGTGGGCTTCACGGGCCACAAGGATCCCGCGTTGCACCTTCGCATGTTGTCGTACGGCTATGCGTTCGACACGGTTCAGATGCCGCTCAATTGCTGTGACGCGACGTTTCGGAGCTTCGAGCAACACGTATTGCCCGAGCTAATCGCGCGCGGCATCGCACCGATCGGAATGAAGAGTTTGGGCGGCGAGGGAGATATGGTGAAGAAGAAGGCCGTCACCGCGCAGGAAGCCTTGGCTTACGCCATGAGCCTACCCGTCGCGACGACGGTCAGCGGCATCGACTCCATGCGCGTGCTCAATCAGAACTTGGGCGTCGCGCGAGGATTCACGCCGCTCGACGCCGAGTCGATGAAGGCGATGCGTGCACGGGTCGCCGAGGCGGCGGCGGATGGACGGTTCGAGCTGTACAAGACGACGGCGAAGCACGAGGCAAACGTGGGGCGCAAGGAGCACGGATTTCCGCCGCAGGGAGAGGCTTGATCCCGGCGCGACGCGACTTGTACAGCATTAGCACGGACTCACACCGGACAAAGCACAGACACGGCCCGCGCCAAAGAAAAAAATCGGTTTGTGTTCGTTCGATCCGTTTGTGTGTGTTCCCTAATCGTTACGACCTAGCGTGGCGCGACCAACCTTCCGCGCCACGCCACTTGGACTAGAGCTTGTACAACTTCTTCGCGTTCTCGCCAAAGATTTTCTTTCGCTCTTCCTCCGACACCCGCAACTCACCCAAACTCGACTTCATCTTCGGGATGCTCCCAATCTGGTGCGGGTAGTCGCTGCCGGCCAGAATGTGATCGGCGCCGGCATAGTCCACGGCCAATCGAACGGCCACGGGATCGAAGTTGACCGTGTCGTAGTAGAACTGGCGCAGATAGTCGCTCGGCTTCCGAGAGAGATCGGCGCGACAATCCGGGAAAGCCTCCCATCCGCGGTCGAGGCGCTCCGACAGATATGGAATCGCGCCACCCAGGTGGCTCAATACCCACTTGATGTTCGGGTACTTCTCGGGAATCCCGGCGAACACCAGCTTGGCTGCCGCGAGCGTCGTGTCGAACAAAAAGCCCACGAGCGGCATGAGCCAGTAGTCCGTCATCGCCTCCACGCCGACCGGATCTGTCGGATGAATGTGCAACACCGCGCCCAAGCGATTGGCCTCGGCGTACAGCGGATGAAAGCGCGCGTCGGCCAACGCGACGCCGTTGATGTTGCTGAACAACATGGCGCCGGGCATTCCCAGTTTGGTCATCGCGCGCGTCAACTCGGCGACTGAGGCCGCGGGGTCACACAGCGGAAGCGTCGCGAGCGACGCGAATCGTGGCGAGCGTTCGGCTTTGATCTTGGCGAAGGCGTCGTTCACGAGCGTCGCGAACCGGACGGCGCGCTCGGGCGGTTCGACGTGCGTTCCCGGCGTGGTGAACGTGAGAATTTGTGTATCGACGCCCTCTTGCTCCAACACACGTTGGCGATAGTCGATGTCACGATGCCCCGGCACGGCAACGTTGTAGTCGCCAGGATAGTGCAGGCAGGGATTGCCGTCGTCATCGATGGTCATCTTGACGACGCTGTCGCCCGCCTTGAGCGCGTCAAGGTACTCGGGGGGATAGAAATGATCGTGAACGTCAATCAGCATGTTGAGCCGTTGGTGCCGGGAGGGTGGGATTGGGTGACGAAGGCGGGACGTTCTTGCGCAGCCAGATCATGTACACGGGCCACCCCGCGCCGACGAGCAGGAGCCCCACCCGGCTCTCAGCCGGATCCGTCACGATCTGATTGTATACGATGTAGGCCGACGAAACGATGAAAATGATTGGAACCAGGGGGTATCCCCAGACCCGGTACGCGGGCGAGTACCCCGGACGGCGGCGAAGTCGCATGAGACCAACCGCCATGAGCGCGAAAAATATCCACTCGGTGTAGACCACCCGCGTGAACAGCGCCCGATACGTCCCGGTCGACACCAGGATGATCGCCCAAATGCCCTGCAAGACGATGGCGCGATGCGGCGTGTGGAAGCGCGGATGGATCGCCGCGGCCCAAGAGACCAACAATCGGTCGCGCGCCATGGCGAGGTAGGCCCGCGGTCCGGACAGGATCACTCCATTGAGCGCTCCGAACGTCGACACGACCACGATCGCCGACATGAACGCCGCGCCGCCGCGGCCCAGTACTGCGTCGGCGGCGTCGGCGGCAACCCGATTCGATCCGGCGATGACCGACGCCGGCAAGAGATGAAAGTAGGCAGCGTTGAGCGCGACGTAGCACGCCGTCACTAGCAGCACGCCGACGACCAGCGCCCGCGGGATCGTTCGCTCGGGATTGCGCGTCTCCTCGGCGGCGTACGTCACCATGTGCCAACCACCGAAGGCGAACAATCCGGCCACGAGCGCCAGCGCAAACGCGTGGACGGTGAGTGCCGGCGTGGCAGCGACGGCCACCGGATTGGCCGCTATCTGGACGGCGCCCGCGTGACGCGGACCGAGCGTGAACGCCACCGCGATGATCGCGATCACCGCGCCGACTTTGAAGATCGTGAGCGTCGTTTGAACGAGGCTCCCCTGTCGAACGCCCAGGTAGTTCACGCCGGTCAGGACAATGATGGCCGAGACCGCGAGGACGCGGAGCCCAACGTCGCCCACGGGAATGAAGAACGACATGTAGCGAGCGAACACCATCGCGATGACGGCGATGATCCCGGTGTGCATCGTCCAGAACATCGCCCAGCCCCACAGGAAGGCGACGGCTGGTGAGAACGCCTCTCGGAGAAAGACGTACACTCCCCCGGCATGCGGATATGCCGACGCCAACTCGGCCGCGATGAGCGCGCCAAATAGTGTGAGAACGCCGGACGTGATCCACACCGCGTACACCGCACTCAGCGACGGAACCGTCCCCGTGATCACCGACGGCTGCACGAAAATCGACGCGCCGATGATGATGCCGACGACGAGCGCGGTCGCGTGAAGCGGAGTTATGGATCGTGAAAGCATGGGCGGGAAACCTGGGCGGCGACGGCAAGCCCGGCCAGTAGCGAACGAGACTGTCTCACGCGACGGACGCGCCACTGTCCGGGTAGACGGACGAGCACCCTGCCGGGCCCGGTGCGGCAGATCACAGACGCGCCCGATACTTCTCTGGACCAGACGTCGCAAGTGACGCAACGCCCTGGAGTTGCGAGGCTGAGCACTTATTCCCGCGCAGTTGCGCACCATGCGGCACGAGCGGTGCCTTCTAGTGGGTCGCAGCTACGGGCGCACTGGACGCGACCCGAGTCTTCAAGGAGCTACAAATGAACATGCATCGTTGGATTCAGCGCTCGATTCCCTTCGCGACAATCGCTTTGATTGGCGCGGCCCCAATGGTTCTCGCTCAGAACGGTGGGCAGGAAATCTTCCAGTGGACGGGTCCGGTCGATCGCGAAGTACAGATCTCGATGCGGGGCAGCCAAATGTGGACGCGCGACGTCGGCGGAAATGAGATCAACCGCGCTCGGGCGCACGTGGTCTCGCAACTTCCGCGACGCGATGGGCAGGTCGTGGTCCAGGTGCAGGACGGTCGCGGCAGCGTCGACGTCATTCAGCAGCCGTCGTCACAGAACAACTACACGACGATCGTTCGCATTCGGGACTCGCGCGGCGGCAATGACAGTTACCGCATCACGGGTTACTGGGAGAGCTACTCGAACGGCGACTACGTCGGCAAAGGCCGTGGCCGCGGCAACGACCGCGACGATCGCGACATCTATCGCCGGCGTGACGACGGGCGGAATGGGTCGAACGGGTCGAATGGGTCGAACGGCCGGTATGGCAACCAGGGTTTGATGCACTGGAGCGGCAACGTGGACAACGAGCTCGAGATCCGCATTCAGAACGGCCGAGTGGAGTATCGGACGATCAGCGGCGCCGCGCCGACGAGCATTCGCGCCAACCTCGGCAACGGTTCCATCCCGCGTACGAACGCGACGGTGAATGTCGCACAGAATCAGGGTCGCGGTTCGGTGAACGTGATTCAGCAGCCGTCGTCCTGGAACGGATACACGACCGTGCTTCGTGTGAAGGATCCGCAGGGTGGTTACGGGTATTACGATTTCGATCTCATGTGGCAGTAGGCCCATGCGGAATCACGCTCCAACCCATTGAGCACGAATCGGACGACAAATGCGAACGAATCGAATCATTGGAAACCCAGCGGCTCGCGCCACTCGAGCGTAGCGCCGACGGTAATGCGACCATCAGGATCAGCGTTGTTTGGGATGGTTCATCGGTTCGATTCGTCTCATTGGTTGTTCCGTTCGTGCGCACCGAGTTGGAGCGCGACTCGCCCCGACCCATGCCTGAGAATAGGGTCAATACGAGAGCGCCGGCCCGACTAACGGAACACTATTGGACGCGGGCCGTCGGTGCGCACGAACGGAAAGAAGGGGCGAACGGGATTCCGTTCGCCTCTTTTTTTCGTCGGGACCGCTCCCCTGTTCCTGCCGCGGCGCGCGCTGCATTCTTGTCGACGACTGATTCCCGTTCCGCCAAGGATTGCCGCAGATGCCAGCCAACCGTCACGCTCGCTTCGCCATCGTCCGCACCGCACTCGTGTGTGCGACGGCCGTCGCGTTCTTTTCGCCGGCGTCGCACGCTGCGGCGCAGGACTTTCCGTCGAAGCTCGCCGACAGCGTATTCTGGAAGTTGGTGACCGACATCTCGGAGTCGAACGGCTATTTCCGCAGCGACAACTTCGTCTCGAACGAGACGACGTTTCAGTGGGTGATTCCCGAGCTGTTGCGCACGACGAAACCCGGCGGCGTCTACTTGGGCGTTGGTCCGGATCAGAACTTCACGTACGTGGTGGCGCTCAAGCCGAAGATCGCGTTCGTCTTCGACATCCGTCGCCAGAACATGCTGACGCACCTGATGTACAAAGCGATCATCGAAGCGTCCGCCGATCGCGCCGATTTCACGTCGCGCCTCTTTGCCCGGCCGCGCCCTGCTGGATTGGACACCGCGTCCACGCCCGAGGCCATCTTCCTCGCATACGCGACGGTACCTCCCGACAGCGCTGCCTTTCGAAAGAACATGGCCGCTATTCGTGATCGCTTAACGAAGCAGCACGGATTCAAGCTGTCGGAGGAGGACATCGGGACCATCGCTTACGTCTACGAAGCGTTCGTGGCCGCCGGTCCCGACATCAATTACAACTTCGCGCAACGCGGCGGAGCGTACGGCGGCTACGGCGGGCGCGGGCGCATGCCCAGCTACGCGGATTTGCAGGTGGCCACCGATAGCGATCGCGTGCACCGCGGGTACATGGCGACCGAGGTCAACTATCGGGCGCTCAAGGAAATGGAGACGAACAACCTGTTGGTGCCCGTCGTCGGCGACTTCGCTGGCCCCAAGGCGATCCGCGCCGTGGGCACGTATCTCAAAGAGCACAAGGCGATCGTCACCGCGTTCTATCTCTCGAACGTGGAGCAGTACCTGTTTCAACAGGAAGACGACTGGCGGAAGTTTTACACCAACGTCGGCACGCTGCCGCTCGATTCGTCCAGCACGTTCATCCGCTCCGTGTTCAACAACATGGGCTACTACAGCGGGTCCGGGTCGACCATTCGCGGACAACAGCTGCTCGCGTCGATGCTCGCGCAGGTCAAAGCCTTCAACGAAGGTCGTCTGTTGTCCTACCGCGATGCGATCGAGACATCACGGTAGTTTCCGACCGATGCAGAACGACCAACCAGCCTACGATCTGGACGCCTGGCGCAAGCAGATCCCACTGCTCGCGTCACTCGTCCCAATGAACAACTGCTCGCAAGCTCCGCAGACCACCAGCACGCGCGCCGCCGCCGATCGGTATCTCGATTCGTGGAACCAGAGCGGCATGGATTGGGACGCGTGGGTTGAAGAGGTCGCGCTCGCCAAGCGCGAGTTCGCCGCACTCATCAATGCGTCCGACGACGAGATCGCGGTGTTCAGCTCCGTCTCCGAGGCGACCAGCGCGATCGCCAGCGCGATCGACTACTCGGGCGCCCGGCAACGAGTGGTGGTGACTGAGGCAGAATTCCCGACGATTGGGCACGCGTGGCTGGCGCAGGAACGCCAGGGCGCGTGCGTCAGTTGGGTGCCCGTCGTGGACGGCATGATCGAGCTCGAGGCGTACGATGCGGTCGTCGACGAGCGTACCGCCATCGTGTCGGCATGCCATGGGTATTTTCTGAACGGTTTTACCCAGGACTTGAAAGCGCTCGCCACTCGAGTACATGCGCAGGGCGCGCTCCTCTATGTCGACGCCTATCAAACGCTCGGTACCGTCCCCGTCGATGTGCGTGCCGCCAACCTCGATTTTCTCGCCGCAGGCAATCTGAAATTCCTCATGGGCGTGCCCGGCGTCGCATTTCTCTACGTGCGTCGCGACCTCGTCGAGCGCCTCCATCCGCTCATGACGGGCTGGTTTGGTCGCGCCAATCCGTTCGCCTTTCAAGTCAAACAGCTCGACTGGTCGGCGACGGCAAGCCGGTTCGATGCGGGGACGCCGCCGGTCGCCAACGCCTACATCGCGCGAGCGGGAATGGAAATCATCAACAGCATCGGCGTGCACAACATTCGAAGCTGGCTCGAAATACTCGGCAAGCGTTTGATCGACGGGGGACGGGCGCGCGGGCTCACTGTGCACGGAACGTTGGACATGGCGCGGAAAACTGCGACCACCGCGTTCGTCGTCGCCGACTCGCATGGTGTCGAAGTCGCAATGCGCGCGCGCGGCGTTCTGCCGGCCGCTCGCGGGCCTGTCATTCGCCTCGCTCCTCACTTTTACAATACGCTCAACGACGTGGATACCGCGCTCGACGTACTCGTTTCGGTCGTCGCTGATTCGTGACCAGCCCCGCTCCGCGCGAGACCTTTGCGTCGCGCTTCGGCACGCTGATGACGATCATCGGCGTCGCGATCGGCCTCGGCAACGTCTGGCGCTTCCCGTACATGGTCGGCCGCTTCGGGGGCGCCGCGTTCGTTCTCTTCTACATTCTCATATCCGTCGTCATCGGCGTTCCGGCGTTGATGGCCGAGTTTGCGCTTGGGCGCCATACGCGGCGGGGGCCGGTGGGGGCGTTTGCGGCGGCGGGACTTCCGTTTGGCACGGCCGTCGGCTGGTTCTTCTTCGTCGTCGTGACGGCGGCCACCGGCTATTACACAGCGGTGATCGGCTGGGTGCTGTACTACGCCGTGGGCCAACTCGCGGCGGCGTTCCATATTCCGCTCGACGCGTCGGCGATCCTTCCGCCGGATCACGGGTTCGCCGCCAAATCATTCCTGCTGCAGCTCGTCTGCACTGGCGTTGTGATTCTCACGTGCGCGCTCGTGGTGATCAAAGGACTGCGCAGCGGCATCGAGCGCGCGAGCAAAGTCGTGTTGCCGATGTTGCTCATCGTCATCGTCGTGCTCATGGTGCGATCGCTCACGCTGCCGGGCGCCATGGAAGGCGTTCGCTGGTACATCCTGAAATTTCGATTTGCGGACCTGACGCCCAACGTCATGGTCGCCGCTATCGGGCACGCGATCTTTTCGCTCTCGCTCGGCGGAACGTTCATGGTGGTGTACGGCTCGTATCTCGACAAGAATGAAAGCTTGGCGAATCCGGCGATCTGGACCGTGATCGGAGACACCGGATCCGCGCTGCTCGCCGGTCTCGCCATCATTCCCGCCGTGTTCGCACTGGGCCTGCAACCGACGTCCGGGCCAGGGCTCATTTTCATGACGCTGCCCAAAGTTTTTGCGGCGATTCCGGCCGGCGCCGTGTTCGGTTGCCTCTTTTTTATCGGATTATTTGGAGCGGGATATTTGTCGGACGTCGGCGCGTTCGAGGTGCTGATTGCCGGCCTCACCGACAACACCCGCTTCGCCCGAACCCGCGCGACGTGGATCGTCTCGGCCGCCGTTTTTATTTTCGCTATTCCGCCCACGATCAATAACGCCATCTTTGTTCCGTGGGACCTCACCTTCGGATCGGGCGTGCAGACCCTCGGCTCGCTCGTCGCGGTGCTGACGGTCGGTTGGTGCATCCATCGGTCGGCTGCCATTCGCGAGCTCGGACGGCGCGGTGAGCAACCCGTTCCAATGTGGCTGTTCTACTGGATTCGGTTCGGAATTCCAGCGGCCATCGGGGGTGTGGGCGTATGGTGGTTGTTGTCGAGCGTGTTTGGGACCGTCAGCTCCGTGTAACTCCTTTCCGCCAATGCCAGTCTCCGTCGCCAGCTCGAAGCTGATTTACGAATGTCTCAAGGACGTCGGCGTGCGCATCGTGTCGGCGCTCCCGGAGACGTGGCTCGTGCATCTCATCCGTGTGGCCGAAGACGATCGCGACATGCAGCTCGTACGTCTGGCCAAAGAAGAGGAAGGCGTCGGCATCTCTGCGGGCGCGCATCTGGCCGGAGTCTCGTCCGCGATGCTGATGCAGAATCACGGATTCCTGGCGTCGGTGAACGGCATCGTCTCGTGTGCGCAGCTCTATCGAATTCCACTGTTGATGTTGATCAGCCATCGCGGAGAATTCGGTGAGCGCGATCCGTGGCAGACGGAAGGCGGCGGCGTGACCGAGCATGTGCTCGACGCATTGCGCATCCCGCACGATCGCCTCGACGCTCCCGAACACGTGAGCCGGCGAATTCGAAAAGCGTACACGCTCGCGCAATCGGCGAGTCGCCCGGTGGCGCTGTTGCTCTGTCGCGATCTCATGTGGGAAGAAGCATGAAGCGCCTCGACGCGATGGAAGCCGTCTACGCCGACCTCGAACGCTGCGTCGTCGTGACGATCATGGGCGCGGTCGCGGCCGAGCTGCAGTCGATCGGACACAAGCCGAACTTTTTCTATCTGCAGCACGCGATGGGCTTGGCGTCGTCGATGGGCTTGGGCATCGCGCTCAGCCGGCCGGAGCTCAAGGTCGTCGTCTTCGACGGCGACGGCTCGATCCTCATGAACCTCGGCGGCCTCACGACGCTCGCGCGCTACCGGCCGCGCAACCTCGTGCACGTCGTGTTCGACAACGAGAGTTTGCTGTCGGTGGGCGGATTTCCGACGGCGACGTCGACGGGCAGTGACATCGCCGGCATGGCGGCAGCGGCGGGCATTGCGCGCACGTCCACGGTTCGAGAGCTCGACGCGTTCACTGACACATTTCGCGACGCCCTCGCCACCGACGACCTGACGACGATCGTCGCCAAGGTCGAAGCGGTCGGGCCTGCCGGGTATGTCACCGATTTATCGTTACTGGAGAATCGGTATCAATTTCAGCGCTTCCTTCGACAGACACCAACTCGACCATGACCATTCTTGCTCAACTCGTTGACGAGCTCAATGCCGGCTCGCTCAAGATCGTGGACCTTTCGCAACCGCTCGGCCCTGACACGCCGGTCATTTCCCTGCCGCCGCAATTCGGCCAGTCGCCCGGCGTCACGATCGACAGAATCTCGCACTTCGACGACAAGGGTCCGGCGTGGTATTGGAACGTGCTGCACTTTGGCGAGCACACCGGCACGCACTTCGACGCGCCCGTCCATTGGATTACCGGCAAGGATCTGCCGGCGAATGCCTGCGACACGATTCCTGCGCAGCGCTTCGTGGGCCCGGCGTGCGTGATCGACGTGACGCGCGAGGTCGAGGCCAATGAGGATTTTCTGCTCATGCCCGAGCATGTCGCGGCCTGGGAAAAGGAGCACGGCCGCATCCCAAAGAAGTCGTGGGTGTTGCTGCGCACCGGTTGGAACAAGCGCTCGGGCGCAGCCGCTTTCCTCAATGCCCGCGCCGACGGCCCGCACAATCCAGGTTTTCACAAGACGACGTCGGAGCTTCTCGCGCACGACCGCGACGTCCTCGGCGTTGGTGTCGAGACGGTCGGCACGGATGCAGGCCAGGCGGGGACGTTCGATCCGCCGTTCCCGAATCACACGATCATGCACGGCGCGGGGAAGTTCGGCTTGGCGAGCCTGAGAAACCTCGATCAGCTGCCGGCGACCGGGGCAGTGGTCATCGCCGCGCCACTCAAGATCGTGAATGGAAGCGGAAGTCCGCTGCGGGTGCTGGCCATCGCACCAGCTTGACTACGCGAACCAAGAACTGCAATGCTGAAAGCTCGAAGCCTTTCAGCGGCCGGCTTTGTGCGGCACGGCGACGGGACAGTGATCGACCGTGCTACCTGAGTTCCGTTTCGAGATGCCTGTTTCTCCTTCTCCGCTTTCGCGTTGCACGCTCAGTTAACTCGGTCAGTACGCCACGGGATCTGTCACGTCGCCGTGCAGCACGCGGCAGCCAGCGGAAAAGCTTCGAGCTTTTAGCATTTGCAGTTCTCAGTTCGCGCAGTTCAAACCCGGGCTAGAGTGCCTGATCCGCCGCGAGCACTGACCGCAGAAGGACGTTCGCGCCGTTCGCGATGTCCTGCGGCCGCGAGAATTCCTTCGGCGCATGACTGATTCCCCCGATGCTCGGAATGAAGATCATCCCCATCGGTCCGATCTGCGCCATCGCCTGCGCATCGTGCCCCGCACCGCTCGGCATCACTCGGCTCGATAATTTCAGAACGCCAGCCGCGTCGGCGATGATCTTTCGCATTTGTGGATCGCTCGGCGCCGAGACGTTGACGTGCAGCTCGTTGTAGTCGAACTGCGTTCCGTTCTGGTCGCCAATCTTTTTCGCCTCCGCTTTGATCCGGCCGTAGAGGACGTCGATTTTCGCGTCGTCGAGGTCGCGGAGCTCGAGCGTGCACACGACTTTGCCCGGAATGACGTTCGGCGCGCCGGGAAATGCTTGAATGCGACCGACGGTTCCCACCTGCCGGCCCGGAACACTTCGCACGACGCGATTCACCATCTCGACGAACCGCGCCGCGGCAAGCATCGCATCGTGGCGCTGGTTCATCGGCGTCGTCCCGGCGTGGTTCGCGAAGCCGGTGACGGTCACTTCCCACTGCTTGATGCCGACGATGCCCTCGACGATGCCGATGTCGATCTTCCCCGCTTCGAGCGTGCCGCCCTGCTCGATGTGTAACTCGAAATAGCAGGCGATGTCTCCCTTCGCGCGCTTCACCTGCTCGAGCTTGGAGACATCACCGCCCAAGAATGCGATTCCCTGCTCGATGGTCTTGCCGCTATTCGAGACGGTCTTCAACTCGGCGGCCGTGAGTTGCCCGCTCACCGCACGGCTGCCGAACAACCCGCCTTCCTCGTTCTGCCACACGACAACTTCGAGCGGATGACGCGTCACGACGTTGTGCTCGGCGAACGTTTGCGCGACTTCGATCGCCGCGACCGAGCCGACGTCGCCATCGTAGTTGCCGCCCTGCGGAACGGAGTCGATGTGTGAACCGAAGAGCAGCGGTTTGAGCTCGGACTCTTTGCCCGCTCGGCGGCCGATGATGTTGCCCGCAAAATCGACCGACGGCTCCAACTTCGCCGCGCGCATCCAGTCGAGCACGACGGCGCGCGCGTCGCGATCGTAGTTGCTGTACGCCACACGCGAAACGCCGCCCTCAGGGTTCTTGCCGAATTCCGCGAGCGCCGTGAGATGCGCCGTGAGGCGATCGCCGCTCACGCGAAGATCGGCCTGCGCGCGCAGCCAGCGCGGCGGAACCACGGTCGCGGCGAGACCGCCGGCGATGATCGAGTTGAAATGTCGTCGGTTCATGGTGCAAACCTGCCGCCCCGTTGCCGCGGGCGAAAGGAGGGACCCGCGCGCTACGACGCGTGCTCGTCCCCCGAGCGCGCACGCTCGGCGGCATGGCCGGCGAAGGTTCGGAACAAATATCGAAGCGACGGAAGCAGAATCGCGCCGCCACCGGCAAGCCCGGCGAGCAACAGCTTCAACGTCACCGGAGGCGCGGCCGCGGCCTGAATGGTGAGCGTGTTGGGAATGATGAACGGGTACTGGGCGAGCGGCCAACCCCAGAGAATCAAACTGACCTGCGCTGCCGCCGCGACGCGCGCAACGGGATAGCGTCGATACCATAACGCGACGATCGCCGTGATCGCGGACAGCGCGGTGCATACGTGAAGTCCCAGCGACCAGGGTGCGCTCACGATACCGGCCGTCATCCGCGGCGCGGTTGGCCGCGACAACAGCAGCGTGACGGCCGCGAACACGAAGACAGCAACCGCGGCTCCCAACGCGCGACGCCGAAAGTCTTCGCGCAGCGCGTCGTCCTTTGCTTCGAGCGTGAGATAGATCGCGGCCAGAAACGCAAAGAGTGCTAGAGCCAAACATCCAACGGCGAACGGGAACGCCGCGAACCATGGCGCGACAAACACCGTCGCGAACGTCGCGTTGCCGATTTGCCCGGCAGCCGTCGCGACATCTTCGCTCGCCACGGCGCCGATGATGATTCCGAGCAATATCGGAGTCACGGCGCTCGCGATGGCGAAGGCAAGTCCCCAACTATGCCGGTGGGCGCTGGTACCAGTTCCGTAACTACGGAAAACGAATGCCGATCCGCGCAGCACGATCCCGACGAGCAGGAGCGTGATTGGAATGTGAAGAACGGTGCCCAGCATTCCGAACGCCGCCGGGAACGCGGTGAACATCATCACGACGACGACGATGAGCCACACGTGATTGGCTTCCCAGATCGGAGCGAGCGAATTGGCAATGAGATCGCGTTGCGCCGCCCGCCGCGGTCCCGACGCGAGAAGATCCCAGACCCCACCGCCATAGTCTGCACCTCCCATCAACACGTAGGCGTTCAGCACGACGACGATGACTCCCGCGACAATTTCGGCCAGGCCGATGGAATGTATGAAATCGCTCATGCCGTTTCTCGAACGATCGACGTCATCAACGCGACTACGATCGCGCCGAGTCCGAGATAGAGCAGCCCGAAGAGCAGCATGGGGATGACGAGACCGGGCATCGGAGTGACGGCGTCCGCCGTGCGCTGAATCCCCTGCACCACCCACGGCTGTCGCCCCACTTCCGTGACGGTCCATCCCGCTTCCGTCGCGATGAAGCCGAACGGCGTGGCGACGAGAAGCGCCGTGAGCAACCATCGTTGTTCAACGATGTCGCGCCGGCGTGCGACAACGATCGCAACCCAAACGCCGATCAGCGCCATAGCCGTTCCCAGCGCCACCATGATTTGAAATCCAAGGTGGACCGGCGGAATCGGCGGCCACAGATCGCGCGAGAACGCGTTGAGTCCTCGCACCTCGGCGCTCGGGTCGTGGAACGCGAGCAGCGATAGGCCATACGGCACTTCGAGCGAAAAGCGCGTTCGCCGGGCGTCGACGTCCGGCCAACCCCCGATGCGGAGCGGCGCCCCGCGCTCCGTTTCGAACTGCCCCTCGAGCGCCGCGAGCTTGATCGGTTGCCAGCGCGCAACGGTACGCGCACTCAAATCACCCGAGAGCGGCTGGAGAATCGCGGCCGGCGCGCCAACGACGAGCGCGAGCATGAGCGCACGCCGATGGAAAAGCGTTGGCTTGCGCAGGAGAATGCCCGCGTGCAATCCAGCCACGGCGAGTCCGGTCGCGGCGTACGACGCGAGCAACATGTGCAACGCCTGTTGCACCGTCGATGGATTGAACATCCCCGCGATCGGATCGATCTGGGTAATTTTGCCCGCCGCCAACACCAAACCCGTGGGCGTGTTCATCCACGCGTTCACCATGATGACGAACACCGCCGACGCCGCGCCGCTCGCCGCGACGATCAGACCGGCGGCCATGTGCGCACGCGGCGAGATGCGATCCCACCCGTAGAGATAGACGCCGAGAAAAATTGCTTCGGTGAAGAACGCAAATCCCTCGAGCGAGAACGGCATTCCGATGATCGGACCGGCCAGCTCCATGAATTTCGGCCACAGCAAGCCGAGCTCGAACGACAACACCGTCCCCGACACCGCGCCGACCGCGAACAACACGGCGCTCCCTTTCGCCCACCGCTTCGCCAACTGCAAATAGACCGCGTCGTTGGTGCGGCGCCATCGCCACTCGGCGAGCACCATCAGCAGCGGCATCGCGATGCCAATCTCGGCAAACACAATGTGAAAGCCGAGCGACAGCGCCATCTGCGAGCGAGCGGCGAAGAGATCGGACATTTCAGGTCTCGGGTCTCTGGTCTGAGGGTTTAGTATAGCGCAGCATCGACCGCGGCTCGTCTCCGAATTGCGCGGTCTCACGGCCCCATCCTGCACAGTGTTACACTTCGAGGATGCGCAGCGTTTTCGATGACGACTCAGAAGATCCCGAAGTGGACCTGGACCGCGACTTTCCGCTCGGCGACGGGACCGCCGATACCAGCGGTGTCGTGAATTGCCCCTACTGCGGAGAAGCGAACACCATCAGCCTCGACCCGGGCAGCGGCGATGTCCAGGACTACGTCGAGGATTGCCAAGTCTGCTGCCAACCGTGGCGCGTGAACGTAGAGTATGGGGCGGACGGCGCGGCCGCCGTGACCGTTACCGCTCTCGACGACTGAAAGCCGACTGAAATCGCCCGCCGAATTCGATGACCGATTTCGGCGAGCCAGACGGACGCGCTCCGGTGAAGTTACAGAGTGATGTCGCCGCCGGCATCGTTCGACCGCTTGCGATGCTTGGCAACCTGAGCGGCTGACTTGGCGAGGGCATCCTTTGTCGCCGCCTCGTCGATTTCAATCGTGAGCACAGACCGCTTTCCGCCGGACGGTCGTTCGTGGCACACCGCGAGTACGTCGCCCTGACGAACGCTGTCGGGGAGCATCGATAAGGGAACAGTGATCATCTTTGCGCCGTCCACCTCGATCGACGCCACAAATTCCTCGATCGAATCGACAACCCAGCGATGTTCCTCCGCGCGAGTAGTCACGAATCTCGTTTCCTCGGCTTGAAAGATCGACCGCACGAATCGGATGTCGCTCTCACGTGCGAGCGGCGATCTTGTAGACAGGACTAGACCGACAACATAGTCGGACGTGACCTGCCAGTATTCTAACTGAGGCTTGGCCCATGACAACACGCAACGCTGACGTTGTATTCGTCGACCAGATCGAGACGCCAATTGGACCCATGGTGGCCGCGGCGACGAACAGCGACCTCATGATGCTCGAGTACCTCGAACGGCATGCCGTGCCCACGACCTCCCTTCGACTTGGCGATGAAACTTTTGCCTGCGCCGAAGGCGACTCGCCCGTTCTCGTCGCGCTCCGCGCGCAACTCGCCGAGTATTTCGACGGACGCCGAACGCGTTTCGAATTGTCGCTTCGCACACCGGGCACCGCATTTCAACAACTCGTGTGGTCGGAGTTACAGACCATTCCGCCAGGATCCACCACCACGTATTCGGCCGTCGCCAAGGCCATCGGACGCCCAACAGCGGTTCGTGCCGTGGCTGGTGCCAATGGCGACAATCGCATTGCAATCGTGATTCCCTGTCATCGCGTGATTGGTGCCGACGGGAAGCTCACGGGGTACGGCGGCGGACTCTGGCGCAAACAGAAGTTGCTCGATCTCGAAACAGGCGCGTTGGCACTCGTTTGATCTCGTCGCGACATTGAGAACAAACGAGAATATCGGTGAGCACGCCGGCACCTTAGGGCGCCGGCGCGCACTCCGCTTGCGTCGAACCCTTGTCCGACGGTCCGGCCATGTTCGTTGTACCGCGTTGGGCCGTCACTGTGAGCTTTCCACCCGCAGTCCCAGGGCTGCGGATCACGATCGTCCCGTTCTGGTCCGTGCGATACCACGGGATGCCATGCGCGTGCAGCGCGGCCTTGGCCTGCTCGTGCATGTGGTGGTAGCTGTTCACCGCGCCGACTGACGCCGTCGCCCACGTGGGTTTGAGCGCGTCGAGATACGCGCCGGTGAGCCCGTTGCAGCTTCCGTGATGGTCCGCCTTGAGCACGTCCACATGCATGCCCGGATTCACATTGTAGTGCGCGTCGCCGAGGAACCAGGCGATTTCCTCCTGCTCGGCGTCGCCGGCGAACCACATCGTGAATGACGCGGAGTCAGGTCCGACCAGCTTGACGGCGACCGAGCGATTGTTGGGATTGTTGACGGCGCCGGCGGGCATCGGTTGCATGATGTGAATCTTCGCGCCGCCTTTCATCGTGATCGTGCAGATGGGGCGGCCGTCGGCGCACGGATCGTCGGTGTCGCGATAGACCAGCTCGTGTCGGCCGACGCGCGCGTTGATCGAGTCGCGCAGGTGCCGCAGATTCGCGGCGGTATACGGATCCTGATTCTCGAAGAAAAATCGCACGGTGATGTGTCGCGTCGACTCGAACAGCGCGCGCAGACCCATGAGGTGGTCGGCGTGTTCGTGCGTGAGAATGACGGCGTCGATCGTCGATCGATTGAGTCGGAGTGAATCGAGCAGCGCGCCGAACCGCTTGGGCTCCGGCCCGCCATCGATGAGCACTCGGCTCCCGCCATTCTCGATCAACGTCGCGTCGCCCTGACCGACGTCGAGCACGCGAACAACCACCTCGTGCGAGCCATTCGCGCTCGACTCCGACGTCGGCCGGCGAAGCGCAGCGTCGGACGTCGAGCATCCCGACAGCAAACATAGCAACGACAACCACAGCACTTTCATCACGGTTTCTTCAACTCGACGGACTTTGGCGCGTCGCGTCTCGACGCCATCATCGAGTCGCGCTTGGCCTTGAACTCGTTGCCTGGCTTCCACTGTGGAAGGGCGCTGGACTGTGTTACCGCGTACCCGGTCTTGAACAGCGTCTGGACGTCCTGCACCGCGCCGCTGAAATCCCAATCCGGTTTGATGTCGTCGGTGACGGAGTGGTAATCCTTGGTGGTGTACTCGTCGCGTTTCTGAATGCCGTAGCCCGCCGGCTTGCCGACGAACTCGATGCCGGGCTCCGCGTCGAGTGCGGGAACGCCCTGTTTAGCAAACTCGAAATGGTCGGAGCGGTAGTAGAATCCCTTTTCAGGCTCGGCGTCGGGACGAACCGTGCGGTTGTCCGACTTGAGCACCGCCAACAAGTCATCGTCCAGCGTGGAGTTGCCGAGTCCGATGACCGTGAAATCGCTCGTCTTTCCCCACTGATTGATGCCGTCGATGTTGATGTTCGCCGCTGTCTTCTCGAGGGGGTAGAGCGGATGGGTGGCGTAATATTTCGCGCCGACGAGCCCCTTCTCCTCCGCCGTGACCGACAGGAACAGAATCGACCGGCTCGGCGGCGTTGAGAGTTTCGTAAACGCCTTCGCGATCTCGAGAATGGCCGAGCTGCCGGACGCGTTGTCCATCGCGCCGTTGTAAATCTGATCGCCCTTGAGCGTCGCGTCCTTGCCGAGGTGGTCCCAATGCGCCGTGTAGACCACGTACTCGTCCTTCTTGTCCGTGCCCTCGATCTTTGCGACCACGTTGTGCGATTGAATCTGTCGCGAGTCGATCTTCACATCGAAGGTCGCCTTGGCGTTCAGCGGCACGGGTTTGAAGTCCTTTTTCGCCGCCGCTGCCTTGAGCGTATCGTAATTGAGACCGGCGGCCGAGAGCAGTTCCTTCGCCTTTTCGAGGCGGATCCACCCCTCGACAGGAACGCGCTTCTCCGCGTCCGGCGAGATCACGTCGAACTGTTCCTGCGAGTTGCTGCCCTGCACCACACCCCAGGGATATCCGGCCGGCCCTGTTTCGTGAATGATGATGACAGCCGCCGCGCCTTTGGTCGACGCAATTTCGTATTTGTACGTCCAACGACCGTAATACGTCATTGCCTTGCCCTTGAACATCGCCGTGTCGAGCAGCGTATCGCTCGCTACACGTACGGGCGGATCGTTCACCAACACGAGCATCGTCTTGCCCTTCATGTCCATATCCTTGTAGTCGTCCCACCCATACTCGGGCGCGACGACGCCGTATCCCGCGAACACGATGTCCGATTTGTCGACTTTGGTCTCCGGAACTCTGTGTCGCGAGTTCGCGATGAAATCCGTCGGATAGGCGAGCGAGATCGTCTTGCCGCCGGCCGTGAGCGACGCCGTCGGATGCGCTTTGTACCCGACGAGATCCACATTTTGCAAATACGACCCGTCCGGATTTCCCGGCTTGAGACCGAGCGCCTTGAACTGCGCCTGCATGTACGCGACCGCCTTCTCCTCACCGGGCGTTCCCGGCGCGCGTCCTTCCATGGAGTCTGCTGCAAGATCTTTGATGTGCTGCAGCAATCCATCCGCCGTGATTGCTTGCGTCGCCGCGGAATCAGGCACGCTCGCTTTCGTGGCGCTCGCGTCGCTGCCCGATTTGGCACACCCGGTTGCCGGGAGCAAGACGATCGCCGCCGCGCACGCGGCGATGAGGAACGTGGATCCCCTGCGTTGGGCGATCATCGAATTGGTTGGCACTCGGTCGCTCTCGGATGTGAGGGTGTGAACAACGAACACGAACGTACAGAGAACCCTTATCTAGACCCAATGCGGTTGAATTGAGTTGATTCGCGCATCTTCGACCATCTCGTCATCGGAATCACGCTCCAACCCGTTGACCGTCGATTGGGACTCGTACCATCTGCGTTCGCCGGTTCGATTCGTCTCATTTGGTAGTTCCATTCGTGCCCACCGGGTTGGAGCGCGATTCGGCGCCGCCCATGCGGAGCTGCCGTCTCGCCAAACGACAAAGTCACCACGGGAGCGCCGGCCCGTTAACTGAACGGTATTGTACCTAGGCCTTGGCAACCGAGACGGCCTTGGAGACCGCCGCATCGTAGTTCGGCTCGGCCATCTGATCCGGCACATACTCGGCGTACGCTACCTTGCCGCCGCCGTCAATGACGAACACTGCGCGTTGCAACAAGCGCCACTCCTTGAGCAACACGCCGTACGCTTCGCCGAACGCCTCGCTCCGATGACCGGACAACGCTTCGTGCTCGACGTCTTCGGCAGCGCGCCATCGCGCCTGGGCGAACGGGAGGTCCATGCTGACGGTGTAGACGTCGACGTTGGACGGCAAGGCACTCGCCCGCAGCTGGTCGAACTTGTGCGCACCGACATGACACACGGGCGTATCGAGCGAATTGACCACGTGCAGAAGCCGCACCCGTCCTGCGCCCTGTGCCAACGTAACCTCGCGCGCCAAGCCTTCTCCCGGCGCCAACGCATCCAACGAAAAATCAGGGGCTCGGTCGCCAACGTTCAACCGATGCCCAACGACCGTCAATTTGATGTCGCCCTCGAACGCCTCCCCCTGTCGCTCTTCACTCACGCGCCCCTCCCGATTCAGTCGGTCAGTTGTGTCGTCGAATGCGACCGCGTCGTCGCGCCTGTGCATTTACCCTTCCGCCGCGATTGTCTCCAATGCTTCCCAGCGTCCAATCATCTCGTTGATCTCCACCTCAATCGACGCGAGACGCGCCTTCGCGTCGACCACTGCCGCTCCATCGCGCAGCAACGCCGGATCGGTCAGCGACGCGTAGAGCCGTTCGCGCTCTTGCTCTCGTTCGTCAATCCGCCCCGGAAGCGCCGCGAGCTCACTCTGTTCTTTGAACGTGAGACGTCGCTTCTTGATCGCACGTTCCGGCGCGGCCGCCGCGCGCTTCGCTTGCATGATCGCCGGCGCTGACGGTTTGTCCGACACCACCGGCTTTCTCTGTCGCATCCAATCTGCATAACCGCCGACGTACTCGCCCACCTTTCCGCCGCCTTCCAGCACCAATGTGCTCGTCACGACATTGTCCAGAAAGGATCGATCGTGGCTCACCACGAGCAACGTCCCCGGAAATTCCAGCAGCAGCTCTTCGAGAAGATCGAGCGTTTCGATGTCGAGATCATTCGTCGGTTCATCGAGCACGAGCAAATTAAACGACCGCGTGAACAATCGCGCGAGCAGCAACCGATTTCGCTCGCCGCCCGACAGCGCCCGCACCGGTGTGCGTGCCCGATCGGGAGAGAAAAGAAAATCTTGCAAGTAGCCGAGCACGTGTTTGCGCGCTCCGCGGATCTCGATGAAGTCGGCGCCGTCCGCGATGCTGTCGAACACCGTGCGCTCGGGATCGAGCGTGTCCCGCAGCTGATCGAAGTACGCGATCTCGAGACCCGTGCCCGTCCGAATCGTTCCTTCATCCGGCGTGAGCTCGCCGAGGAGGAGGCGGAGCAACGTCGTTTTGCCGGAGCCGTTCGGGCCGATCATGCCAATTCGGTCGCCGCGCGTAATCGTGGTGCTGAAGTCGCGCACGATGACGCGGGTGCCATAAGAAAAATTTACGCCGCGCGCCTCCGCCACGAGCCGACCCGACCGCTCGGCGTCCTGCGTCTGGAGCCTCACGGTGCCCGTGCGCTCACGCCGGGCGCTGCGTTCGACCCGCAGCGCCTCGAGCGAACGGACGCGTCCCTCGTTGCGCGTGCGCCGCGCCTGGATGCCCGTCCGAATCCAGATCTCTTCCTTCGCCAGTTTCTTGTCGAACTCGGCCCACTCCTTCGACTCGGCGGCGAGCGCCATTTCTTTGCGCTGGAGGTAGGTGTCGTAGTCGGTGCCCCAATCGACGAGTCGGCCGCGGTCGAGCTCGACAATTCGCGTCGCCAGACGTCGGAGAAAAGCCCGATCGTGCGTGACGAACAGCAGCGTCGTCCCGCGGTCGATCAGAAAATCCTCCATCCATTCCACGGCTTCCACGTCGAGGTGGTTGGTAGGTTCGTCGAGAAGGAGGACGTCGGGTTGGCGAACGAGCGCGCGAGCGAGGAGCGTTTGTCGCTTCCGTCCGCCGGACGCGTTGGCGAACGGCGCGTCCGGGTCGAGCGAGAGGTGCGACAACACCGTGTCGACGCGCGTTTGCATCTCCCAACCGCCGGCGGCGTCGAGCGCATGATGCAGCCGATCGAGATCGCGGAGGGCGCTGTCGTTCGCCTCACTCGCGACGCGGTGGCTGGCCTCGTGATAGCGGGCGAGCAGCGAACCGGCCGGCCCGAGACCGGCGGCGACGACGTCGAAGGTCGTTCCGTCCACGTCGCTCGGGACCTCCTGCTCCAGGCGCGTCACCGTGACGCCGGTCTGACGCACGATCTCGCCCGAGTCGGGCAGCATCGTCCCGTCGAGCAGCTTCATGATCGTGCTTTTGCCCGCGCCGTTCCGGCCTAGCAGGCAGACTCGTTCACCCCGATCGATCGCGAAGTTGGCGCGGTCGAGGATAGCCGGTCCCCCGAACGCGATGTTGACGTCTTGCATGCCCAGCAGGGCCATGATTTTCTCGGGTTCTCTCGATGCTCGGATTGATGGCGCGTTGAAGCACCGAAACATCGTCAATCGGCGGCCCGTAAGGCGACCTATTCCACCTTCTCGACCACCCAATCCGAAGGCGTCCTCATGAACTTCCTCGACCTCCGGCACCTCCTTCCGCTCCTGATCATCGGCGGAGGCTTCGCCTTCGTCGGAACGATCCTCTACGGGTCGTGGATGCTCGGCCGCTATCGCGGTCGCGAGGACGAGATGCCGGGCGAGATCGCCAATCTCGACGCGCGGCTCCAGCGGCTCGAATATTTGATCAGCCAGACCACGGGCGCGCTCGACCGTTTGGAGGCGGCGCACCGCCTCACCGCCCGCATGATGACCGAGACGCCGAACAACGCGTCCGGCCGCCCGCTACTCCGCCAGACGACTCCGCATTGACCGACTAACGATCCGGCAGGTCAATCCGCCCGACCAATACGCGCGTCAACTCGTTCGGTACTGAGATCTGGAGCGGCAGATAGTACGCGATCCACTCGGACGGAACGAGATAAAAGACGCGCAGGCCGGGCGTCCGGAAGTAGCTCTCCTTCCACGTCTCGAGCATCGCCTCGGCCTCGTCGTCGAATAGACCAGCGGACATTAGTCCGGCCTTCATCGACCGCCGCAACTCGGTCAGTCCATTCGCCGAGTAGTCGCTCGCCGAGAAGGACGCGAACTTCGCGAGCTCGGCCGACGGCGCGGACTTGGCCATGACGATTCTCTTATTCTGCCGAAAGGCGACCTGACCGTCGGAGCGAATGTCCGCGAACCACATGTTGTCGATCGCGGCCGATGGGCCCCGCATCCATTCGACATGCTCGGGCGCGCGAACGACCACTGCACTCGCTGATCGCTCCGTCCGCACCACAGCGTCGAGATGCGCGACCCCACGATAGAACAGATAGCGTTCGCTTTCGCCTTCGGTCACGACGCCGGTGGCTCGCACGCGACGCGGCGCGAGCCACACGTTGCTCGCGGTCTTTGGCAACGACACGGTTTCTTTGAGCGAGACGCCCGTCCATCGCAGCCCGCCCACGACGAGGTTGTTCATCACCGCGCCGTCCCAACGACCGTTCGGTCCGATTTTCGAGTCGATGCGGTCGCGATCCAACTCGACCCACGCTTTGCCCATGGGATAGAACTCGTTCAACACACCGCCGCGAAACCGCACGGTGACGTCGAACGGCGCGACCGTCGAGCCAGCCGGCGGATAGAAGTAGAGCACCGGCGTCTCGAGACGCATGGTGACGTCCGGCCGCCCAGGTCCCACGGGTGACTTGACCGTCTGCTTCTCCGGGTCGACGCGCGTTTCCGGCGGTTCGAATTGGTGCACGAACGCGGGCAGTTCTTCCGAACGCCCGATGCGGTTGAGCCGACCGTCTGGACTCCCATTCGGGAGATGCCGAGTGGTGACCGTGCCCCATTCGTGGACGACGAGCGGTGATGGGCTGCGCGCGGCGAGGGCCACAAAAACCAGCGCGGTCGCGAACACCACGAGACCGATGCGCTTCATGTGCGTTCTCCGAGATCGAAGACGGAACGCCAACCTTTCAGTTTATAGTCCGCCGATCGATTCGGGTATTAGAATTTCATGACGTTTTTGGTACCGCAGAGCCCGTCGCTCGCCGCCCGAGGCTAGTGACGGTTGCCGTCGTCCGGATGACAGGACTGGTCGACCACCACCGCACTGGCAAGGATGAGAACGTCGTCCTCGCCGTCGGCGATCTCGATGCCGTACGTGTCGGCGAAGCTGAACCATCGCTTCGACACAGTCGCCACCACTCGGCCGCCACGTGTAAACGCATATTCATGATCGAGAAAATCACCCTCGGCCTCGAGGTCGTCCGGGCCGGGCACGTCCACCGTGAACCGGTGATGAAATAGCGCGAACAATTCCTTCTTGACGACACCCGCAATCTCACCGTCGCGATAGATCTCGTACGTCCGGCCCAACGCGAACACCTTCTGTTTGATGTACGCGAGCTCGCGGCGCTCCAAATCCTGAAAGGAGAGCTGGTCGCCGAAGCTCAACGCCTTGCCGTCCACAAAGAAAACGTCCTGCCCGTTCTCGTCGCGGATGTAGAAGTCGTCGCCCCAGGACAGCAGTTTCTGCTTCATGACGTAGCGCATCGAGACCTCGCGAAGACGCGGATTTTGAACGGACAGTCAGGCGCAATATAGGCGCGCGGCCGCGCGAACCTGGCCGACGTTCAGTCCGGTCGGTATTCTTCCACAACGATCGTCCGACGCCGCCCGTTGGACGAGTGAACCCCGCCCAAATCGCGTCTCCGCAGCAACTTCCCTCCCAGCGCATTCGGCTCAGGAGTCATTTTGAAGAATTCCGCCATCCGTCCTCGTCGCCGTTGGACATCCGTCCTCGGTTTCGGGCTTTTCCTGTTCGCCGCCGCGACGCTGTCGGCGCAACAGATGGTCACCGAGACGCGTGACCCGAAACAGAAGCAGGATCCAGCGTTCGCCAAAGCGTACGCCGAATGGACCAGCGAGCCGCGCTACGGCAGCCCGCTCGTCGATCACCTGCCGCTCGTGTCGGGAATTCCCACGCCCAAGGACGTGATCGGTTACTACGTGGGCGCGCCAAAGAAGCTCACCTACTACGCCGACATTCTGAAATACTACCGCGCGCTCGCCAAGGCGACGCCTCGCGTGAAGATCGAGACGATCGGAAAGTCCGACGAAGGCCGCGAGCTCGTCGTCGTTTGGGTCTCGTCTGAAGACAACCTGAAGAATCTCCAGCACAATCGCGACAATCTCGCCAAGCTCGCCGACCCGCGCGGCATGACCGACGCGCAAGTGAAGCAACTCATCACGTCCACCAAACCGCACTACCACTTGATGGGCGGATTGCACAGCGGTGAAACAGGTCCGTCGGAAATGTTGATGGAGCTCGTTTATCGTTTGGCGACCGAGACGTCTCCGCTCATCACGCAGATCCGCAACAACGTCATCGTCTCCGTCACACCGGCGGCTGAGCCAGACGGACGCGATCGCAACGTCGACTGGTTCTATCATGGATTGGATTTCACCGCGGCCAATCCACCTGCACCGGCAGGCGATACAACTGCTGCGGCGACGGCGGGTGGTGGGCGTGGTGGTCCATTCGGTGGAGGCGGTGGCGTGGGCGGCGTTCCCTACTGGGGCAAATACGTCTTCCACGACAACAATCGCGACATCAACCTGTCGCAGATGTCCATGCGCGCGATCACCGATTGGTACTTCACCGCGCATCCGCCGATCATGCACGACCTGCACGAAGCGCAGGCGTTGATGTACACCTACAGCGGCGGACCGCCGCAGAATCCCAATCTCGATCCGCTTCTCTTCGCCGAGCTCCCGTGGTTCTCGAATTGGGAGTTGTCGCAGATGACGAAGTGGGGCATGCCCGGCGTCTACACGCACGCCTTCATGGACGGCTGGTCTCCCGGCTACCTCGGCTCCGTCGCCTACAACCACAACGGCATGATGCGCATGTACGAAACGCAATCGGGCCGTGATCCTGGAACGCCGGACGTTGGGCGCGGTGGCGCGGGTGCAGCAGCAGCCGTTCCAGGTGCAGCAGCCGCGGCACCAGGCGGTGGCCGCGGCGCGGACAGCGCCGCAGCAGCGACCGGCGCGGCGGGTGCAGCCGGCGCCGGACGTGGCGGCGCAGGTGGTGGAGGCGGCCGTGGTGGTCGCGGCGGCGGGGGCGGCGGGCGCGGTGGCGCTGGCGCCGCGGCACCCGGCGGTGCTCCAGCAGCCGCGCCGGCTGGAACGACGCCCGCACCTGCAGCGACCACCCCGGCGTTCCCCTTCCCGGGCGCAGGCGGTGGACGCGCCGCTGTCCCGACCGGACGCGGCGGCGGTCAGCCGCGCGAATGGTATCGCGGTATTCCTATCCCGCCCAACGGCGTCGCGACGTTCACGCGGCGCAACAACACCAACTACATGCAAACGGGCGTCCTCTCCGCCCTGCAGCTCACATCGATGTTCCCCAACCTGGTATTGGAGAACTTCTATGTGAAAACGCACAACTCCATCGAGCAGGGCAACACACAGGCGCCATTCGGTTACGTGTTCCCGGTACAGCGCGACATGACGCGCGTCATCACGCTCGTGAACGTCTTCCGCGCGCAGGGGATCGAAGTCGGACAGCTCACGTCCGAGCTGAAAATCGGCGCCGACACATATCCTTCGGGCTCGTACGTCGTGAAGCTCAACCAACCGTACGGCCGCCTGGCCAAGAACCTGCTCGAGAAGCAGGACTATCCTGATCCGGCGCTCACCAGCTACGACGACACCGGCTGGTCGATGGGCTACGCCATGAACGTCGACGTGAAGGTGGTCAACGACAAGGCAATTCTCACCGCGGTCACCACGCCGGTGAAGACCGCCGAACTGAAAGGCAAAGTCACCGGAAGCGGAACGGCTGGCCTGGCCGTCGCCCACCTCGGGTCGACCAACATGATCGCGTTCCGGTATCGTCTCAAAAACATCCCGATGAAGGTGGCGGAGGCGTCGTTCACATCGGACGGCGTCACATTCCCGCCGGGATCGTTCATTCTCACCGGCGGTGACACGCAGGCCGCGCGCACAGCGGTCGAACAACTCGGGCTCACGGCGGTCGCGCTGTCGGCGGCGCCAACCGTCGCCACACACGACGCTGACGTCCCTCGCGTTGCGATCTACTCACAGTGGAGCGGAACGCAGGAACTCGGATGGTATCGCCATGCGTTCGATCAATTCGGAATTCCCTTCGACCTCATCTACAAAGAGCGCGTCGCCAAGGGAAATCTGAAGGCCGACTACGACGTCATCATCATGGCGGCGCAGAACGTGAGCCGCACGGCGATCCTCGCCGCGCCTGCCGCAAAGCCGCAGCCCTATCAGAAGAGTGACAAGTACAAATTCCTCGGCATGTACGGCGAGACCGCCGACATGAGCGGCGGCTTCGGCCAACCCGGTGTCGACGCGATCGAAAAATTCCTCGACGGCGGCGGCACGCTCATCACCACGCTGCAGTCCGTGCGCTATCCAATCGAGTTCGGCCTCGCGCGGTCGGTCGATACGGAATCGCCGACGGGCGTCGTCGCACAAAAGCCGTTGATCCAAGCGCAGATCATGCGTCCAGAGCATCCAGTGTTCTACGGTTACGCCGATAAGATTTTTCCAATCAAGTTCGGTCAGGGCTCACAGGTGTTCCATGTCGGCGTGGCCGATCAGGCAAATGTGCTCGCCCAATACGTCGGCGGCGACGCATCTGTGCTCAGCGGTCTCATGGCCGGCGCCGACAACCTCCGCGGTCGCGCGTTTGCCATGGACATCCCGAACGCCCACAACGGCAAGGGTCGCGTCATCATGTTCGCGAACAATCCCATCTATCGCTGGCAGAATCACGGGGAGTTCAACATGGTGTTCAACTCCATCATCAACTGGAACGACGTTCCCCCGGCTGCTCCATTGACGCCGGCCGCGAGCACCGGTCGGGGCATTCCCCAGCAGCGCTAACGTCGGTCACATCGCGGCCGGTCTATTCAAGACCGGCCGCGGCGGCGAGTATTGAGGCGTCCCGGTTTGCCCAGCCTCGTTCCGATCCTCGCCCATGCGCGTTGCCAGATCTCTCACGCTCGTCGTCGCACTCGCCGCAATCCATGCGGCACCATCGCGCGGTTACGCGCAGGTGCCCGCCGAGTGGCGCGACTCGCTCGTCTTTCACACCTTCTCGATTGCGGCGATCGATCCGCGCACCGGCGAGGTCGGCGCCGCGGTGACTACTCGCGTTCCCTGCGTCGGCAACGGTGTGCCGTGGGTGCGCGCCGGCGTCGGTGCCGTCGCGACACAAGCCAACACGCGCACGGAATACGGCAACGAGCTCCTCGACGCGCTCGCCAAAGGCGAAGCGCCCGCTGACGCGCTCAAGCGACTGCTCGTCGCCGATTCCGGATCGGCATCACGCCAAGTCGGCGTCATCGACATCAAAGGACGCTCGGCGCAGCATACCGGGACGTCACCGCAGCCATGGGCCGGCCACCGCGCGGGGCTCAACTATGTCACGCAGGGCAATGTGCTCGTCGGCCCCGAAGTCATCGAAGCCGTCGCCAAGAACTTCGAGGCGAGCGATGGCCAATCGCGACACCTCGCCGACCGCCTCATCGACGCCATCGCCGCCGGACACGCGCTGGGCGGCGACCGGCGCCATGGCTTGCGTCAGTCTGCCGCGGTCATCGTCGCCGACTCGCGTCCCGGCCGCTCCCGTCGCACCGACGGGGTGACCGCAAATATCTCGGTATGTGAGAATTCTGATCCCGTCACCGAGATGCGGCGCATCTACGACGCGATCTCTCAGACGCTCGGCTACCGTACACTGCAGCAGTTCAGCGGCGGCGATGTGTGGCAACTCAAGGTGATGCTACAGGCGCTTGGTCTCTTTGCCAAAGACGCCGGCGCGTTGGACGCGCGCGCTCCCGGCGCGAACAACTACACGCCCGACGTCATCACCGCGGTGGACGCCTTCCGGACGAACGAAAAGCTGGGAACGCCGGCGTTTGGTTCGCCGTCGGGTCTAGTCGATCCCGAAATGGTCGCGCACCTTTGGGCAGCACTCGAGCGCGCGGGCAAGGCGCAGGCGGTCCGCCAGCAACTTCTCGATGTGACGGCGGTACGGAGGTAGCAACGTGCAACGACGTGATTTGCTTCGAGCGTTCGGCGCCGTGACAGCGTTGGCGCTTCTTCCCCGAGAATCGGCGCTGGCGTGGACACGCGTCGCACCAGGGCTGCGTCCGCCGAGTGGGCTGTCCGACGCCCACCTTGCACTCATCGGCTCGATCGGCGACGCCATCCTGCCGCGCACCGATACGCCGAGTGCGACGGATGTCAAAGTGCCGGCGTTCATCGACGTGATCGTCAGCGAGAACTACACCGACGACGACCGCGCGACCTTCATTGCGGGCCTGGATGCGATCGACACACGCCTTCGAGGCGGCGACGTCGCGACAGGCATCGATGCCATCGAGCATCTGACTGACCGGCGCACCGAGCCGGCGCGCACGTACTGGCGCCTCAAGAGTTTGATCATTCACGGATACTTTACGAGCGAGCCCGTGATGAAGACCGTGCTCCACACCGAGATCATGCCGGGCAAGTTCGACGGCGCGGCACCGATGCCCGTGAAAGGCGCTCGCCCCAGCGATCTCGACGAGCACGGACAGCAGGGAGCAAACGCGCATGCGTGAGACCACCAACTTCGACGCCATCGTCGTCGGATCCGGCATCAGCGGCGGCTGGGCGGCGAAAGAGCTCGCCGAACGCGGACTCAAAACCCTCGTCCTCGAAGCCGGTGGGCCGGTCGATCCCCGCACCGACTTCGTCGAGCACGTGCAGCCGTGGGAAATGCATTTTCGCGGATTGGGCGATCGCAAATCGCTCGAGCGCGACCATCCCGTGCAGCGCGGTTGCTACGCCTGCGACGAAGTGGGGAATAAGTTTTTTGTGAACGACAATGAGAACCCGTACACCAACCCCGCCGACGCGCCATTCAAGTGGTTTCGCGGACGACAGGTCGGCGGCCGATCGATCACGTGGGGGCGTCAGGTCTATCGGTGGAGTGATCTCGATTTTTCCGCGAACGCCATCGACGGTCACGGCAACGATTGGCCCATTCGCTATCAAGACATCGCGCCCTGGTATTCGTACGTCGAGAAATTCATCGGCATCACTGGCGCACATGAGGGACTCTCACAGCTTCCCGACGGCGAGTTTCTGCCCGCCATGGCGATGACCTGCGTCGAAGCCGACGCGCGCCCAAAAATCCTCAAGGCCTTCGGCGAACGCGTCATGACGATCGGACGCGCGGCCATTCTCACCAAGGCGCACAACGGCCGCCTGCCCTGTCACTACTGTGGTCCGTGTGAGCGCGGATGCGTCACGCATTCGTATTTCAACAGCTTGGGCTCGACACTTCCCGCGGCGCGTAAAACCGGCAACCTCACGCTCCGGCCACATAGTGTCGTCGCCGAGGTGCTGTATGATCCGAAGTTAGGCCGAGCTCGCGGCGTTCGCGTGATTGATGCGCAAACGATGGAGTCGCGTGAGTTCACCGGCCGACTCGTGTTCCTCTGCGCGTCGACGATCGAATCCGTGCGACTGCTCCTCAACTCTACGAGCACCCGCTTTCCCGACGGACTTGGCAACTCGAGCGGCACACTCGGCCGCTATGTGATGGATCATCACTATGGCTCCGGTGCCTCGGGGACAGTTCCCGGCTTCACAGACAAGCGCACCATAGGCCACCGCCCGAACGGCATCTACATCGCGCGCTTTCGAAATGTCAAAACTCGGCACCCCGATTTCCTGCGTGGATACGGCATGCAAGGCGGGTCGAGTCGTTCGGGCTGGGGTCGAGGCGCAAACATGGCGGGCTACGGCGCGTCGTTTAAGCAATCTCTCATCGACGAGTTGGGACCGTGGGGCTTGTCGGCGTCCGGTTGGGGCGAGACGCTCCCGCACGAAGACAACCGCGTCACGCTCGACCCCAGCGTGAAGGACAAGTGGGGGATTCCGGCGGCGCGCATGGACGTACGCTGGCGCGACAACGAACGGGCGATGGACAAGGACATGATGACCGCGATGGCCGAGATGCTCGACGCCGCGGGGTGTACGACCATTCGTCAGCACGGGTCGAACAATCCGCCGGGCCATTGCATCCACGAGATGGGCGGCGCGCGCATGAGCCGCACCGCGAAAGACGGCGTCGTCAACCGCTGGAATCAGGCGTGGGACGTGAAGAATCTCTTTCTCACCGACGGCTCGTGCATGGCCAGCAACGGCTGTCAAAATCCGAGCATCACGTACATGGCCCTCACCGCACGCGCAGCGGCGCACGCCGTCGCGGCGATGAAGCGAGGCGAGGTTTGATGCGCGACATGACCCGGCGCCAGGCGATTGGCGCGATCGGTGTCGCGGCCGCCGGCGTCGCGCTGGGGCCGGACCTCGCAGCTGGAGCGACCGTCGAACGCGTCGCGCCGAGTTCGGCAGGCCGCATAAAACAATCAGTCTCTCGCTGGTGCTACGGACGCATTCCCCTCGACGACTTGTGTGAGTCGGCGAAAACGATCGGCTATCGTTCCGTGGAGTTGCTGAGCGAGGCCGACTGGGGCACTCCAAAGAAGCACGGGCTCGAATGCGCGATGGCCAACGGATTCGGCACCATTCCGGTCGGCTTCAACCGGCCGGACAACCACGATAAGCTCGTGGCCGACGCCGAGCGAATGATTCCACTCGCGGCGGCGGCGGGAATACCAAACATCGTCGTCTTCAGCGGCAATCGCGCCGGCCTCTCCGACGGCGATGGCATCGCCAACTGCATCACGGGACTGTCACGCGTGGCGCCGACCGCCGAAAAGCACGGGGTCACACTCTGCCTCGAGATGTTGAACAGCAAGGTCGATCACAAGGATTATCAGGCGGATCACACCGCATGGGCCGTGAAGGTCGTTCAGGGCGTGGGATCGCCGCGGCTCAAACTGCTATATGACATCTATCATATGCAGATCATGGACGGCGACGTCATCGCGACCATCCGCGCCAACTTCCAGCACATCGCCCATTTTCACACCGGCGGCGTCCCCGGCCGCGCCGAGATCGACGACACGCAGGAGTTGAATTACCCGCGCGTCATGCAGGCTATCGCCGATCTCGGGTTCACCGGTTTTGTTGGCCAGGAGTTCGTGCCGAAGCGCGACCCACTGACGTCACTCAAGCAGGCATTCGACATCTGCGACGTGTGAGAGCATTGAATTTCACGTCGAGCCGGATCTGCGCTCTCGGACTGACCCTGCTCTGCGTCGCCCCTGGTCTGGCGGCGCAGACGGCGAGTCTCACGGGCTTCGTCGCCGCGGACTCGAACGGTGCCGCGCGATTGACGGGCGTCGAAGTGATGATTGCTTCGGCGCAAATCACGGCGCGGACCAACTGGCTCGGCGAGTTCGTCATTGGCCCGATGGCGCCGGGCCGGTATCTCGTTCGGATTCGGCACGTCGGCTATGTCAGCGTTGAGGATTCCGTCACGATCGGCGACGACACGCAACGCAATTTCATCCTCGTCAAGCCGCCGGTCGCACTCGATTCGGTCGTGAGCACCGCCGCGGCGCCGCGAAAATGGATTTCTCCGGGGCTCAACGCATTCGAGGAACGTCGGCGAACCGGCGCGGGAGGGCACTTTATCGACGCCGATATCCTTCGCCGTTCCGACAATCGGAGCCTCGTCGACGTGCTCGCGGGCTACACTCCGGGAATGTCGTTCGTTCGGTTGGGAGGAAATGCCGCCTATGGATACTCGACGCGCAATCAGAAAGGCGCCGTCTGCGCCATGTGCGTCGCGCGGTCGAACAAGACCGGCTACGGCACGCTGCCCGGCGCCTGCTACGCCACCGTTTACCTCGACGGTCAACTCATCTACGACATCAGCACCACTGGCGGCGCTCCGCCCAACCTGAACGATTTTCGAACGGAGAATCTGAGCGCCGTCGAGTACTATGGCGGCGAAGCATCAGTCCCGCTGCCGTACAAGTCGAGCGGTTGCGGAACGCTGCTGCTCTGGACGCGAGAACGCTAGAACGACAGAACGGTAGAGCGCCAGAACTCGGACAGCCGCATCCGGAGCTAGGCCCGGGCGGGGGCCGCAAACTGTGTGAGCCACTCACGCACGTTCCGCTCGACTGCCGCGACCTCGCCCTCCACACCGGAGACAGCGAGCATGTGAGTATCCTCGAACACATCGAGCTCGGCGCGCACGGAATCGGGCAACACGATCAGGCCCCGCATCTGGGCGAACACGCGCACCGTATCGGCGACGCTCCGGCGCCCGGTCGCCAGATCACGATGAACCACGGCGAGGAGGCGTCCGACAATCACCGGAGACTCCGCTTCATCGGCGAGCGGCTGCAGCGCGATCCGAACGGCGCTCAGGTCCGCCGCCGGCGTGAGTGCGAGATCATAAATCGCCGGGGCCGGCGAGACATCATGATGGATCCGCTCATCAGCCCATCGCACCACATCCTGGCCCGAGATGAGGCCAAGCAGGAGCGCCGCCCTCAGAAAGGTCGCGTCGTCTCTGTCGTTCCTCATTGGCGGGTTCGAGGCAGCCGGTGGTGCGTGCGCATGATGGGAACTTAGCGACCCCGCACGTCGCGGCCCGTCTTGGACGGCTGGACATCCCTTGCGCCGCGCCGCATAGTGGCCTGTGCCCGCGCCTATGCGTCTCACCGAGTCATGTCCCGCCGAAGGAGTGTGAGGGGTGTATCGCCTGATGAACGATAGTTGCGACGCCGTTCTCGCTGAGCTCGACCGAATTGGCGACGTCGGTCGGTACATCAGGCTCCGCGAGCACATGGCCCGAGTCGATACGTCCTTCGACCTTTCCTTTCAGCACGAATACCGCACCTACTGGAAAATGAACGTCGCCCGACTCGGCGACGCCTTCTACTCCGAATACTTCTCGCGAATGGAGAGTCTCAAGACCGACGGGATTGACGACATCGACGAGACGATTCGCGAGATCGCCTTGCTGTCCGATACGACCGAGCGCCCGTCCCTCCAGTTTTCGTTCGCGACGAAGCTCCTGAACACGATCGACGCTCGGGTTCCCGTGTACGACACCTTCGTGTCGATGTTCTACTTCTTCAGTCCCCCGGCGAGCGATCAACCCGTCGACACGCGCCTCGAGTCGCTCCTCGCGTTCTATGCGTTCCTTCGCGGCGAATACGCCCGCATTATCGCGGGCGGCCTGCTCGATACCGCCATTAACCGGTTTCGCGAGCACTACGCCGACGAACCGCCGCTCTGCGACGAGCGCGTGATCGATCTGCTGCTGTGGAGCTTTGCCTCGTTGATGCGGAGCGGCGCTCAGCGGCGCGGAATGATGTTGTACCACTGAGCGCGCCCGCCGCGCCCGCGGCGCTGGTTACTTGCCGCTGAGCTTCTTGTCGAGATTCGCCGCCGCGAGCATGTGCGCCTGAAATGCCGGCGCGACTTTGACCACCAGCGCCTTCAATTCGGCGTTCTGAATCGCCGGCAACAGCGTCGTCGTGACTGCATCGATGACCGCTTTATGAAAGGCAACTTCATGCTGCAGGAACGCGTGGTCGAATTCGGCGCCCTTGAGGCCGCGCAACTTCTTCATCGCGGCAGCGTGGTCGCGCGCGCTTTGATCGTCCTTGGGCGGCGTGGGCGTGACGTGCAGCTTGGCCGCGAGGTCGCGCCCCTGTTGGCGAACTTGCGTGTGATCATGCACGAGCATCGCGCCGAAGTCGCGGACTTCTTTGGACGAACCGTGCTCGGTCGCCAGCGTTCCCGTCTCGATGTCCGCGGTGTTGGCCCCGTCGAAAATCGCGACGATGGTGGGGTCGTCGAGCGCCGGAACCGATCCAGCATTGACCCGATCGACAACAACGAACGTGGAAGCGACCGCGACCGCGATCGCTGCGAGGATGTTCGTAGTTTTTGTGACGCGCATTTGAGCTCCGAAACAGGGTGATGTATTGGACGTCGCAGCAATGAAGGTGATTTATAACAATTAGTCAAGTATTTTATTGATTTATTTGCTATGCCAGCTATCACTATGGTACCTTGCGACATGCGACGAGGTCTACGATGAACGCAGCGTCAATGGGTTCGCGTTTCCTGGAATCCACGCGGGGGCAGATCGTGTCGCTCCTCCGCCGTGGAACCGCCACGGTTGACGACCTCGCCGGCGCACTCGGTCTCACGAACAACGCGATTCGCAATCACCTCGCGACGCTCGAGCGCGACGGAATCGTGCGACCCGAAGGAGTTCGGCGCAGCCCCGGAGCCGGAAAGCCGGCCGTCGTCTACGAGTTGCATCCCGACGCCGAACCACTCTTCTCCAACGCCTACGTCCCGGTCCTTCGAACGCTCGTCGACGTGGTGGCGAGCCGACTGTCGACCGAACAAACCGACGCCGTTCTGCGCGACGTCGGACATCAACTCGCCAAACAAGCGGGCGGCCAGGCGAAGGGAGACCTCCGCGCCCGTACCAACGCCGCCGCGGCCATTCTCACATCACTCGGCGGCGACGTTGCCGTCGTCGACGAAGACGGCGCGTTGCAGATCTGCGGCAGCGGTTGTCCCCTCGCGGCCACGGTCGCCGAGCATCCGGAAGTCTGTTGGGCGGTAGAGACGTTGGTCGCTGACGTCACCGGTACCGCAGCGAAGTCGTACTGCGAGCACGGGCCTCGCCCGCGATGCCGTTTTGCGATTCCGTCAACGACGTAGGCCCGACCAACGAGGCACAACGAGCCTACGGCCCGTGCGCTCGCTCGATGTCGCTCAATGCTTGACGCGCGAGCGCATAGTCAGGCGCGACAGATAACACGCGCTTCAGCATGCGCGATGCTTCAGCCTTGTTCCCGAGTCCGGCGGTCGCCATCGCCAGTCGCGTCACCGCTTGAAGATCGTTGGGCCGGAGACGAACGGCGTGCGTCAGATACGTCACCGCGTCCTGGTATCGGCCAACGGTTTCCAATCCGCGTCCGGCGAAGACATACACCGCTTCGTCCTCAGGAGCGCGCGCCACAGCGGCGGTCGCCGTCTCGGTGACGAGAGTGGGCTCGCGCGCCTGCGCATACGCGACGCACAGGAGCCCGAGCGTGAAGCCCGAGGCCGGATCGAGCCGCGCCGCTCGAAGTAGAAACGGCAGCGCTTCCACGCCTTTCCCTAACTCGATGAGCGCGCCACCGAGGTAGGTCAGTGTCTCCGTCTGAGTCGAGTCGAGCTGCGCGGCACGACGAAGCACGACGCTCGCCGAATCGAGCTGTCCCGACGTGAGATAGGCGACACCGAGCTTGGTGAGCGCCGCGTTCGTCGGCGCCCATGCAGCGAGGCGTTTGAGATATGGCATCGCCCGCTCCGACTGACCGCTCGCCACCAGCACCTGTCCCAAGCGCTCTGTTGCCGCTGAGTCGTCCGGCGCGATGCGAAGCGCGCGAGTGAGCAGCGACTCTGCCTCAGCAAGCCGCGCCTGTTTGATGGCGATAGCGGCGCGGCTTACCCAGACGGTCACGTACGTCGAATCCAGCGCAAGCGCGCGTCGAAACAGGCTGTCCGGCTCGGCCAGACTGTTCGGATCGCGACGGAGCTCCTCGACCCCCAGACCGTTGATCGCGCGCGCGTTGCCAGGACGTTTGAGAGCGGCGTCTCGCCAGAGAGTTTCGGGGCTCGTGTAGTCGCGACTTCTCGCGAACGACGCCGCGAGCATAAGGGACGCGACCACGCCCGCGACCACAAAGCGGAGCCGCGAGGGAGCGGCGAACACGAGAAGCCAAGCCGCAACCATTGCCGTCGTCGCGATCGCCGCCCGAACGCCGAATTGCACGGCCACGACATCTGGCGCCAAACGCGCGGCCGCCCAACCGGAAACGGTCATGTACGTCGCGCCGACGAACACCAACACGATTTGCATCGTTCGCCGGCGCGCCATCTCGGATTTTTCTTCCATGAACCGGCGACGCACAGCCTCCGCTCCAATGATCAGCGCAACGATCACCGCCACGAGCGCCAGATATACGCGCCGCTCGGCGGCGATCTCAGTTTGAATCGGAACGATGCTCGACGACGGCGCGAGGAGAAAGAAAAACCAAGCTCCGAGAAATCCGGCCCATTGCCATTGTGGGCGACGCCAGGCGGCGAGCGTCGCAACGGCAACGGCGGCGAGCGCAATCAAACCGGGAACCGCGATCAAGTCGCCAATTGGCATCGGCCCATAGTCGTACGTCAGCGCGTCGGGCCAGAGAAAGAGTCTGACATAGTGAGGGATCGCCCAACCCTGGCTGTAGAAGTACTGCCACGCGGTTACGCGAAGATGGAATCCAACCGTCGCGCTTCGCCCGCCGCTGAGTATGAGATAGATCGACACAGCGCAGGTAGCGACGAGCGCGCCGTAGAACCATCGCCTCCACGATGTTGTCCACAACTCGCGCCAAGTCGTGGAAAGAAATGCCCGATCGAACAACACGACGAGGAACGGCACGCTCAACATGACTTCCTTGGTCCCCATGCCAAGCGCGCAGGCAACAACCGCCGTGAGCGACCAACCAAGAACTTGGCGGCGGCGGTAATCTGACGGCGAGCGGTTGGCTTCCCACACCCGAAACGACGCGTACAGAGTAACGAGACACCACAGCGAAACAAGAAGCTCCGTACGCTGGCTCAGGTAGTCGACCGCCTCCGTTTGAATGGGGTGGATAAGCCAGATCGCAGCGACGGCCGCGGCGATTCGATCGCCGGCATCGCGCCAATCCTCCGGCACGCGCGCGAGCCGGAACGTGCGCCGCACAAGCGCAAAGAGCAGCAACGCACACATCACGTGAATGAGCGTGTTCACCACGTGATAGCTGACAGTTTCGTTCGGTTCGGTCTGATCGGGCTGCGCTCCAAACCCCAACGATCGGTTGAGCGCGTAGTTGAGCGCGAACGAATAGTTCGCGATTGGGCGGCCCGACACCGCCGTGCCCAGTCCGGGCGTCGAGATCAGCGCCGACGGCGGCCACGCCTCGCGAATTGAACGATTGTGGAGGATCGCGGCTTCGTCGTCGAAGGCGAAAGGTCCAGCGAGCGCCGGACCAAAGGCGACGAGGGCTGCGATGATCGCGATCAGCGCGATCCAGACAAGGCTGGCAGAGCGAGGCGGTGCGCTCGTGCTTCGCGCGGCGCGCCGGCCGCTGGGGCGAGTCGTCGTCAGGTTCCCACCGCCGCGCCGAACGGACGACTACGAGGTCGTCCGATGCGCTGATCGAGGTTATGTCAAAATTTGAATATGACCTCGATCATGATAAATACATGTCTTGTTGTCCGCACGCGTTCAGGGACCACGCGGCACCGGCGTGTGACAAGCCACCGTTTTAGGGTGACGCGCGATCTCGTAACGCGTGGCAATCCCTAGTACGCTCGATCGCGGTCGACGATGCGCGCCGGAACAACCCCGCGCTCGACCTCGTCGAGGCACTCGAGAAATCCGGCCAACGCCCCATCGATTGTCGTCAGTCCGGAAATGTGCGGCGAAATCATCACGCGGCGGTCAGCCCAGAGCGGCGATTCGCGTGGCAGCGGCTCGACGGTGAACACGTCGAGCGCCGCCCCTTTGAGCCATCCTTGATCGAGTGCGTCCAGAATCGCCGGCTCGTCGACGACCGCGCCTCGACCTGCGTTGATGAGAAACGCGCTTCTGCACAGCTTCAAAGTGTCGCGGCTGACCAGGCCGCGCGTCGCGGCCGTCAACGGCAGCGCGAGTATCAGCCAATCGGCGGCGGCCGCCATTTCGCCGAGTGCCGAAACGTCCGCGGTCTTCGAGAAAACCGAGGGGTCCGCGGTGCCGGAGCGGGACACGCCGTGAACCCTGCAGCCCAGCGCAGCAAAGAGACGCGCGATGTGTGTGCCGACGTCGCCCGTGCCGACGACGACGGCCGTCGTCCCACGAAGCATCGAGATGTCGCGCGGCGACCACGAGTGCTCACGTTGGCAACGCGCGAGGTCATCCAGCTGCTGCGCGAACGCCAACGCACGTGCCAGCGCCCACTCGGCGATCATCGGCCCAAACGACTCCGAGGTTCGCGTGAGCAGAATGTCGCGCGACAACTCCGTGGGATAGAGCCAGGCATCGACACCGGCGCCGGTGCAGTGCACCCAGCGGATGTTTCCCATCGACAGAAGTGGCGGGCGGCGGAATCCGAGATAGGTGTCACCCCACTCGAGGTCCGCCGGCGTGAGGTCGACCGACTTGGCGCCGCGAACTTGGAGGTCACCGCGTGCAGCACGCAGTGCGCGTTCGAGATCGACGTGCGCGTTGGCGCCAATCACAATCCGGCGCGGAGCAAACGCCTCGAAACTGGTTGACGACATCGAGCGCAGACGTGAAGGGGAACGATCGCGAATGAAGCTGCAAAGCGTTCCCCAAAACTACGTCAGCACCCTACCGCGCCGCGATCACACGCGATCACACGTGATCACACGTGATCACATCGCGACAACCTAGCGATCACGTCGGCGGGCGGGGATGCGCAGTTCTGCCCGCGTCAGACGAACCGCTGCTCGACGAACCGGCGCTCGAAGATCCGCCCGAGCCGGAGCTCGACGAACCCGATGCGCTCGAACCGGACGACGTTCTCGACCCGCTCGCCGACGAACCGCTACTGGACGCGCCGCTGGAGCTCTCGCCGCGCGAGTATCCGCGTCCGTTCACGACTTTGCCGTGCGGGATGTCCGCGCCCTTCACCACGATGACCGGCGCCGAGTAGTAGCCCGATCCGTAATAGCCGGCTCCGTACCCGTAGCCCGCTCCATATCCATAGTAGGAATTGTATCCGTAGGGAGAGAAGCCATAGCGCGAATAACCATATCCCAAGGCCGACACACGAGAGCCGTAGCGGTAGGAACAGGGATCAAACGCATCGAACGAATACAGCAGCGACGACGAGAAGCTCTCACAACGTGCTCGCGCATACTCTGACGCAATGCGCGCCGAGTCTCGAGGCGAGAGTTGGTCGCTGAACATCGTGGTGCCGAGCGCCGACTGTTGCAGCGCGAAGTGCTCGGGATACGACACGCCGATCATGACATCGGTGACCGAGCCTGGAATGCCGGCATCAGCCATCGCGACCAACTGGGCCGCATTCAATTTGAACCGCACACCGCGCTGTGCGATCCACGTTTGAACCACGGCAGTGTCGACGTGGCTGACCGCTTCTGCGACATCGCTGACACCGAGCGGTGCGCCGGCCGCCGCACGCGCCGTTTGAACGGCGAGCTCTCGGCCAACGTTCACATCGACGACGCCAGGCAGAAACGTGCGCGACAGCGAATCCGCGTTCCGAAAGCGCATCGCGCGAACACCAGTGTTTGCACCCGCGGCCAGGCCCTGCACATCGAGCCAATCACCCGTTGGTGACATGGCAAGAATTCCGGTACTAATTCGAGAGACTCCGCCTGTGCACGTCAGCTCCGAACGGAGGTAGACGCGGCGCGTGTCGGCCGACCACTCGCCTTTCTGCCAACCGGAGCAACCCTGCTTTTCGACGTTGCGCCGCTGACCGCTCGCGTCGATCGTATCGTCCGACACGACGGCGCCGCCCGTGATCGTTCGGAGCCGTACTGCGGAGCTGATACTCGTGGGTGAGACGCAGACGACTGGACGCGACGCCGGCGAGTCGGCGGTGGATTCCGACGACGGTTGCCAGCACCCGAGCCATGCCTGCCACCGCGTGTCGGCGGAAGGCGTTTGTGCGAGCACGACTGCAGCCGCTGCCAACGTAAGCAGCGTCGCGACTGCGACCACCGGATAGGCACCGCGCACACGAGTGAGAGTCATTGTCATCACCTGACTAGAAGCGGACAGAGAACCCGACCGTCGTCGACAGACCCGACAAATCGAGGGCATGGAAGCCGGAAAAATCGTTGGACAGCTCGGCGCTGGACCACAGATATCGGGCCTCGGTGGTCAACGCGAAACGCGCGCCGAGGGAGTAGTCGACGCCCGCCATTGCGTGCGTCGTGAGAGCCCACCCGTCCGACATATAGGTGTCGGGAAACACGCTCGTCGTATTGAAGTCGATGAAGTCGCCCGACTGCCGAAAGCGATAGTACATCATTCCGCCAGCGACCCCCACGTACGGTGCGAAGCGTGTTGGAATCCATGCGAACTTTCCAATGGAACGGCCGGTCGACGTCAAATACTGTTTGACACCAAGCGTCACCGGGATTCGGCGGAAGCTCGTCGTCTGTTCGATGGGCAGATCGTTGTTGTCGATGAATCCGCGAAAATCAGATTTCTTGTCCATCCCCGACAGTTCGGCCGAGATGACGACACTCGTTCGCGGCAGAATCCGAAAGTCGAGATCGGCGCCAAGGGATGGCGAGCTGAAGTCGCCGCGGTTCAGCGAGAGTTGTGATGTCGTGAACGAGAAGAGGTCGCTGTGGGCGCGCGCGAGAGCCCAGCCGCCTCGAATCGTCAAACTCCCCAGGGGCGGCTCGAACAAAAAGCCCGCCCCGGCGTCTTGAGCACGTGCCGCCATGGGGATGGCGGCGAGAACGGCAGCGAGGCACGCACTGCGACTGAGTCGAGACATGGGTCCGTCCGAAGCGTTATTTGTATTCTAAATCGTATCCTAATTGAACGCAAGCGTTTCTTAGCGCCGCCGGTTGAAGTGCTTCGATCACCATTTTTCGTCGGCCGTGGGGCCGTAGACTTTTGGTAGCGGCACGTCCACCAGGCGCGCGTACACCATCAGTTCTCCACGATGATGAATGAGATGACTGAGATGCTGGCGCGCGGCCTCGCCGCAGGGCATGGTCATCAGCACCATCTCGCCCATCTTAAGCGACCACGGCTCATCGAGCGCCGCGCCGACAACAGACGCGAGTGCCTCGTGGGCGCCGCGAACGTTGGCGTCGAACGCCGCGACCAACTTGTCTAACGATTTCTCGTGCGGTTTCCAGGTGGCCTTGTCGCTCGGAATGCGCTCGATGAGCCGGCGCGTGTTGGTCATCTCGAGATCGAATTCCTTGATCGGAATCGCGGGCGTCGTCATGTGGCGTCGGGTGGGCGGAGTGAGCGGGAGCGCGTCTGGTGCGGACGATGTTATGGCGCCGGCATAGCGAGTCAAGCGTCGCCCGCCGGACCCGTCCGCGCGACTCGCTCGGCGTCACTGGCGGCATCTCGGCGCACAGCCGTAGCTTCTGTGCAATGAACGGCGCCGCGATCTCGCTGCGCCGCATCGCACTCGCTTCCCTACCCATGCGACCCCTTTACACTCGCTCCGCACTCGCGGCCTTCGCGCTGATCGGCACCGCATCACTCGGCGCGCAGCAGTCCGCTTCCAACGATCCGAATCTCCAGCGCATCTGGCGACTCGGCATGGACAGCTCGCACGCGCAATCGCTCGCGCAAACACTGTTCGATTCAATCGGCCCGCGTCTCACGGGAAGTCCCGGACTCCGCTCCGCGAGCGACTGGGTGATCAGCAAATACAAATCGTGGGGAATCGACGCCAAGCGCGAACAGTATGGAACGTGGCGTGGTTGGCGGCGCGGGGTGTCGCGCATCGAGCTCGTATCGCCGCGCGTGAGGTCGCTCGAAGGAATGATGCTCGCGTGGAGTCCCGGCACAAACGGCGCGCCCGTGACCGCGCAGGCAATCATTCTTCCGAAGTTCAAGGACAGCACCGAATTCGTGAAATGGCTGCCACAAGCGAAAGGAAAGATCGTGCTGCTTTCGCCGGCATGGCCGACGTGTCGTCCGTCGGAAGACTGGATGCGCTTCTCCACGCCCGAGTCGATGGCGCGCATGGACACGCTTATCGGGCGAATGCAGGAAGACTGGTCCGTGATGACGGACACCGAGGGCAAGCCGGATAGCACGAAGCTCTATCGCGGCACGGGTTATGGACTCGCGCTTGGAACTGGTACGCTTGGAATGCGGCTCGAGAAAGCCGGCGTTGCCGGCATGATCTCGTCGCGCACGAAGTTGAGCGGTTTCGCAAATCCGTTTGCTCCCGCCGGTGCTGGTCGCGGCGGACGCGGCGGCGGTGGCGGCCGCGGCGGCAATCCTCCGGGAGGTGCCAGCGCACGCGGCGGCGGACCAGCTGCGAGTCTCGCTCCTGCGGGTGGTGGTCGCGGCGGGTTCGGAGCGGCGCCAGGCGGAACCGGCGGCTGGGGAACGATCGAGGTCTTCGAGACCTACAACACGAAGGCGCCGGCGGTGACGCTGACGTGTGAAGACTACGGCTTGGTGTTCCGCCTGGCCGAGAACAACCAGCGACCCCAGGTCCGCCTGGATCTCAACGCGCAACTACTCGGCGAGCAACCGGCGTTCAATACGGTGGGAGTCATCAAGGGTTCCGAGAAGCCCAACGAGTACGTGATGCTGTCGGCGCACTTCGATTCGTGGGACGGCTCATCGGGCGCGACGGACAACGGCACTGGAACGCTCATGGCCATGGAAGCGATGAGAATTCTCAAATTGGCCTATCCGCACCCCAAGCGCACGATCATGGTTGGCCATTGGGCGAGCGAAGAACAGGGACTCAACGGTTCGCGTGCGTTCACGGAGGACCATCCGGAAGTCATGAAAGGCCTGCAGGCGTTGTTCAATCAGGACAATGGCACGGGACGCGTGCAGTCACTGTCCGGTGCCGGCGTGTCGGACATGGGACGGCATCTCAAGGAGTGGTATGCCAAGCTGCCCTCCTTCTATACAGACAGCATGAGCCCGAACGTAGTGTCGTGGAGCTTCAACGACGTGCCGACAGGCAATCCCGGCGGCACCGACGGCGCCGTGTTCTCCTGCTATGGAACGCCGTCGTTCGGCATGGGCGCGGTGGGCTGGAACTACAATACGTACACGTGGCACACGAACCGCGACACATACGACAAGGTCGTGTTCGACGATCTCAAGCACAACGCGACGCTTGCGGCGATGATGGCGTATCTCGCGAGCGAGGATCCGGAGTTTATCGCGCGCGAGAAGTCGCCCGGGACGTGGCCGGCAGATTGGCCGGCGAACTGTGGCAAGGCGCCGAGGAAGACGAAGCCGCGCTTTTAGAAAATGCTAAATGACTGACGTGTCCACGCCGGTGCCGAGCTCGATACGCGCTGAACGGAAGCTGGCTGTTCCGCCCGCGCCGGCGACGCGTCGCTTTGACCGCTCGATCGTCGAAGGTCCGCTGCGATCGGCCGTGTGGAAGAACGCATGGCCGACGATGCTCACGAACATCATCGGCGGGTTGCAGGGCATCATCGATCACGTGATGGTCGGCAATTTTGTCGGCTATACGGGCAACGCGGCGATCGGCGTGAGCTGGCAGATTTTTCTCGTCGTCATCGTGTTCATCTCGTCGTTGTTCACGGGGATGAGCGTACTCGTCGCGCGCTTCGTGGGCGCCGGCCAGGAAGAGAAAGTCGACCGGACGGTCTATCAGGCATTTCTGACGGCGATCGGGTTGTCGCTCGTGATCATTGCGCCGCTCGGGTATGTCTCATCGCCTTGGTTGTTGGATTTTGTGAACGCGGCCCCGGCGGTGAAGGCGGAGGCACTCCCGTTCCTCCGCATCATGTTCATGTTCAGCAGCGGCATGCTCGTGTTCTTCATGCTCGGCGGCGCACTCCGCTCGGCCGGCGACGCGCGCACGCCGATGATCCTCGGCATTTCGATGACCGTGTTGAACATCGTGCTGAACGTGATTTTGATTCGCGGGCTGGGGCCCATTCCCGCGTACGGCACGATGGGCGCGGCGATGGGCACGTCAATGGCATCGGGGCTGGTGGCGCTGTACTCGTTGTACAAGCTCTGGACCGGCGGATGGGTCGTGTCGTTTCCGCGCGGCCACGGCTTTGGTCCGGACTGGACGATCATCCGTTCGCTGTTCCGTTTCGGGCTTCCGACCGGCGTTCAGGGAATCGCGATGAACATCGGCGGAATGCTGCTGCTCGGGTTCATCGGATCGTTGGCGCAAGGCGCGGCGGCTCAGGCGGCATTCGCGATCTCATATTCGCAACTCTTTTCGCTCATTACGTGGACGTCGCTCGGCCTGATGGGCGCCGCGGGCGCGGTGGCCGGCCAGAATCTTGGTGCGGGTCAACCGGACCGGGCGAACGAAGCCGTTCACGTCGCGGCGAAAATTGGATTTGCCGGGGCTGCGATCATCGGCTCCGCGTTCATGCTCATTCCTCGACAGCTGCTCGCGATCTTCGGGATGCACGAGCCCGCGGTGGTAGAGATCGGCGTTCTCTTGCTGCGCGTGCTCAGTGTTTCCGGTCTGCTCATCGCGGTCGCGCTGACGTACACCGGCGGACTCCAGGGGACGGGCGACACCAAGAGTCCACTATACATCTCGATCGTGTCGCAAATCGTCCTTCCGCTCGGTATCTGCTTCGTGATCAAGCACACGAGCACGCTCGACCCAATTGATATCTGGGTGGCGATTCTCATCGGTCACGCGACGCGTTGCGGATTGAGTGTGTGGCGGTTCAACCAAGGGAAGTGGCGCACGATCGCCGTCGACGTCAGCGCACATTGACGGCTCGAACCGGCGCATAGCCACCGGAGAACGACGCATGGAGAGAAGACGATTTGTTGTCGCATCGGCACTCGGCACCTTCGGTCTGCTGTCCGGCCGTTTGCCATTCGGCGATCTCGACGCCATAGGTCCCGGCCGCGCAGCAACGCGCAAGATTCTCATCGCCGGCGGCAACTACGGCGAAGCGTTCGTGCGTTACATGGGTGTGCTGACCGGCAAGAAGCGACCCAAGCTCTGCTTTCTCCCCACGGCGTCCGCCGATCGCGCCGACGGAATCATTGCCTGGTACAAGACCTGTGCGACCCTCGACGTCGAGCCGCACGTTCAAGAAAGCTTCATTGCCAGCACGAAGCAGAATCAGAGTTGGGAGGAGGTTCTGCTCTCGATGGACGGCATCGTTGCCTCAGGCGGCAACACGCTGAATCAGCAGGCGATTTGGAAGGCGCAGGGCATCGACGTCATTCTGCGCCAAGCCTGGGATCGCGGCGTCGTTCTCGGCGGAGCGAGCGCGGGTTCGCTCTGCTGGTTCGAAGAAGGCACCACCGATTCGCGGCCCAAAGAGCTCACGACCGTGAAGTGCCTCGGCTTCCTGAAAGGCAGCCACTGCCCGCACTACGACAAAGAGCCTGGACGCCGGCCGCTTTATCAAAAGCTCATCGGCTCGGGAGAGATGAAGCCCGGGTACGCATGCGACAACGACGCCGGAATTTATTTCGAAGACAACGAAGTGAAGCGCGTCGTCTCCGTCCGTCCCGAAGCGAAGGTCTACTACGTGAGCCGATCGGGGAGCAGCGCGGTAGAAAAGGTGATGGAGCCGGATCTGATTACTTGACCTCAGGGATTGGCGCGTAGGATTCCAGATACCCGCAGTTGGGACAGCGCCACGTCAGGACGGGAAGGTGTTCCTTTCCCTTCATCTTGATGCCCATCCATCGGCTGCCCTCAGGTGCGCCCTCAACCCATTCACTCTGGAGTCGGGCGCCGTACGTGTTGTCGAGAACGAATCCTTCCTCCATGATGTTCCCGCACTTCACGCATTTGAGCGGCGTTGCTGGCATGTGGACTGGCCTCGTTGGTCGATGAAAGAAGTGGCGCGCACCGGTGGCGTGGACAATGGGCAGAAATGAGGCGAAGCGCGAGGGTGCGGTGCGATCTACGTCGAGGCACTGCTGCGTCGTTGAAATCATCACGTGCGCGCCGCGCAGAATATTTGGTCGCACGAAACGGATGGCTGCGTCGCCCGCCTCGCCAATATCGTTGCGTCATGCACAAAACAATCGACCCAACCATACTGTATTTCGGCACGCCAGTCGCACTCATCAGCACGATGAACGAGGACGGCTCCCCGAATCTCGCGCCGATGTCTTCCGCCTGGTGGCTCGGATGGAGTTGCATGCTCGGACTCGGAACCATGGGCCACACATCCCAAAACCTCACCCGCACCCGGGAGTGCGTGATCAATCTTCCGTCTGCCGACCAAGTTGCGCAGGTGGATCGATTAGCGATGACGACCGGCAGCAATCCGGTGCCGGAAAAGAAACGCAATTGGGGCTACCGGCACGAAGCCGACAAGTTTGGACTCGGCGGATTCACGCCAGTTGCCTCGGAGTCGGTCGCGCCGCCTCGCGTGCTCGAATGTCCGGTGCAAATGGAAGGCATCGTTCACGACGTGCGTCCGTTCGGCAAAAACGTCGCGGCCAACGCTTTCGAAGTGCACATCGTGAAGCTGCATGTCGACGAATCGCTCCTCGTGCCGGGGAGTGATCCACTGCGTCCGCACATCGATCCAGTGAAATGGCGGCCGCTGATCATGAGCTTTTGCCGATTCTTCGGTGTGGGCGACGAGTTACACCCGTCGCGATTGGCCGAGTCCAACTTCATGTCGGCGGTGACGGGGCGGGTCGTCGATAAATAGCGAGCTCGTGCGGTCGTAGATCACACTCTTGTGGCCGCCTTGACGACGACCCAAGGCGGCTCGACATTGGCTTGCTCGCGATCGCATCGACAATTAGAAAATTCTCATACACGGCAGCCTCATGCCCAGCTTTGGCGTGCTCGATCTCGTCATCGGTCTTGCATTCATCTATCTGCTGCTGAGCTTTGTCTGCCTGGCGATCAACGAGGGGATCGCAACGGTGACGAACATGCGCGCGCAGACCCTCCAGGAAGGAATTCGGTCGCTGCTGCACGGGCCGACGCGCCGCTGGGCATCGACGGGACTCGCGAGCGAGATCTACGCGCACCCGTTGGTGGCCGCGCTTCGGGAGCGCCGAGTCTTCCCGCTCGGCGACCCGAAGCTGCCGTCCTACATTCCGTCCCGCACGTTTACGCTCGCGCTCATCGACACCATTCGGAAACGTCTTCCGCCCGGCGCCGTGAATGCCGCTGGGAGGGTTGCCGATGTGCCGATGCTCAGGCAGGCAGTCATCGACGCGAATCTCTCGGAAGCGCTCACCAAGCAACTCACCACCCTGATCGACGAGTCGAAGGGTGACCTCGAAGTCGCGAAAAAGGCAATCGACCAGTGGTTCGACGACGGCATGGGCAGACTGTCTGCCGTATACAAGCAGCGCATTCACTTGATCGGCATCGCGATCGCGTTCGTCGTCACCTTTGCGCTCGACGCAAACACCGTTCGGATGGCGAAGGAGTTGTCGAACAACACCGTGCTGCGCTCGACAATCGCGGCACAGGCGATTCAATTCGCGCAGCACCCACCGGCCACGTTCAATCGGGCGCTCAACGACAGCATCGCACCGCGCGCGGACTCGGTCTATCGCGCCACTGCGACGATGCTCGACTCAGTGCGTTTGGCGGGCCTGCCGCTCGGATTCCAGAATGCTCCACCCAAAGGCAGCAGCATCGGGCAGAGCGCGGGTTTCTACGCGAGTGTTCTCTGGGGCGATCTCCCAGGCCTCTTGTTGACGGCGTTCGCTGTTTCACTTGGCGCGCCGTTCTGGTTCGACATCCTCAACAAGGTTGTGAATATCCGCGGCGCCGGTCGTGCGCCGGAGGAGAAGCCCAAATCACCCGAGGAGCTCCCGGCGGCGAGGGCTTGACTCACGGCACGGAAGCGCCGGGCCACGCAGCAGACTTCTTTTCGAGGCACAATGACCAGGCTCCTGATCGTTGTACATGGGATGGGATCGAACCCGCCGGGTTGGTCCGACAGTATCGTGCAGAAACTCGATTCTGTTGCGTCGCGCTACAGCGCCTTTAGCACCGGCGCGCCGTTCAGCAAGCAGTGCACGATTCGCGAGGTCCGGTACGACGGTGTCTTCGAGCGGCACATCGAAGATATGGGAGCGAAGGCGGCCGAGTTCAAGAAGTTCCAGGACGAGCATCACGTGCCACTGCCCAAGTTGATGGAGTGGCTCACGGGACCCACGCTTCCGTCTCAGCAACAGAGCTTCTTCTGGTCCACACTGATGGATGCGATTCTCTACCGCGCGTTTGCGGTGGTGCGCGACGAAGTCCGCGCCGTGACCATGGCGCAGATCGTCTCTCACTGCACGGCCAACATGCGGTCCGGTGCCGTGCAAGCGTCCATTCTCGCGCACAGTCTGGGGACGGCGGTCGTCCACGACACGCTGCAGTTGCTCGCGACGAAACCGCAGTTGGGCAATGACTCGTTCACCGCGGCGGCCGGATGGCATTTTGAGAGTTTGTTCATGCTCGCCGACGTGTGTCGCCTCGGGCCTCCCAAGCTCATCGACTTGCCCGATGCCGACGCCGGATATCTCGTGCGTCCGCGGAGCGCGGGAACACCCGGCGATCTGGCGTCGTTCTATTGCAATTCGCTCTACAGCTTTCGTCATGAATTCGATCCGTTCGTGCGCTGGGCGCCGTTTCTTCCGAAGAATTGGGGCGACGATTTCGACAATCCCACGCCGCTGAAGCCGGTCTGCCAAGCCAATGTTCATGGATTCGATCACTATCTCGACAATCCCGTCGTGCACGTGCCGATCATCAACGACGTGCTCGGATTTTCGGCGATCTCCACGAAAGAAGCGCTCGAAGCCGTCGCGCACTATCCGCCAAGCAATCCAGTGATGTGCACGGATCAGGTCAATCAACTCCAGTCGCTCGTTTCACAACTCCCCGACGCCGGTCAGGACCTCGAGCAGATGGCGATCCTCGGAGCTCAATTCTTCACGACCGCAAAGCAATTGGCGAATGACTGCAAGGCTCTCGGCGGTGATCTCGGTGCGTAATACTCTTCGAACGTTCATCGCACTCGCGCTGTGCGCGATCATCGGTCGCGACGTAAGGGCGCAAAGCGCCGCGCTGGCCGCCTTTTGCAACCCGGCGAGTATTCCGGCAGGCGCGGGAACGCCGGCCGATTTCCGCATGCGTACGGGGAAACTTCGCGGCGCATCGCCGGCCGGTGGCGTGTCGACAGCGGGCGACGTCGACCTTCCCGGTCTCGTCGCCGCACTGCGTGAAGAGCTCGACAAAACACGCGCCGCGTTGTCCGCCGCCGAGAGTCAGGCCATCGAACGTCAGATCGGGCGCATCATCGACGTGGGTGCGCGGCGCACGCCGCCCGACTTTGATACCCGCCCGCGCGCGAACCAGCCGAACCCCGGCGGATCATTCGTTCTGTTCGTGGGGATGCCCGACTCGATCGTGGTAGCCGAAGCAACCCCGGACGCCAAGAAGCGAGCTGTGTGTTTCACGGCGATCGAAGCGCGCGACATCATCAGCGACTACATGCTTCCGTCGCGAGTGGCCTTGGCGAGCGCGTTGAACCAACGCGTCGATCGGTGGAACAACTTTCACGAAGAAGGCTATTCCCTGTTTATTCCCGAGCTGCTCGTGAACAGCTGGTTCAACCTCGGACGCCCACAGCTCGAACCGCCGAGCAATCAGATCATCTTCTTGCATCCTTCCGTGGGTGTCGAAGCGCCGGTGCCGTTCAAAACGGGAGTGCTCGGCTCCGACGCGATGCTTCTCGAAGGACTCGGCATCCTTCATTACAACGACGACCGCACGGGCTACTTCGGGATCTCAGCAGGAACAGTGTTCGGCCAAAACGAACGGCCCGGCCTAGCGTTCGTCGCGCACTACGGTGAATTCGGGCACCTCGGCTACGTCATTCGTTCCAAACCGTCGCCCGGTGACCCGCGACGCAACACGCTGATTTTCTCGGCGGACCTGCTCAAAGCGCTCAACGCGATACCCGGAAAATGGAAAGCGGAATCCGACTCGGCCAACAAAGTGCTGCAAGGCTGTATTCAACACATGAGCTGCAATCCGTAGCGTTGGCCCCGCGAGCGTGCTCGTGCAGTCAAGGTCAAAAGAACGCCGCCGCGAGCGCTTGGGTGCTCGAGGCGGCGCTATTTTTTGCTCACTAGTCTCGCGCTATTTCGCGTCGACCTTCCGACCCGCGTTCAAATTATCCCAATTCAAGATTGTGTTGAACACGAGCGGATACGTTCCGATCGTTTCACCGCGATAGATGGGATTGATCGAGAAGAGGACGAGATGTCCCTTCTCGAGCGGTGAATCAACGACCGCCGGCCGCTGCGCGATGTCACCGCCGCCGCTCAACAGTCCCGAGACCAACAGATCATTCTGTTGGGAATAGCGCAGCGCCACGCGAGGACGCTGATCCGGCGGAATGATGTTCAGCGGCGTGCGAAGCATCTCTTCCGTCACCGGCGCATACTGCCACGCGGACACCGGCGCGCGCACAGGAGCCTTGAAGCGTTCTTCGAGTGCCGGACGTCCCTGCACTTCATCGACGTCGTCCGGTTGGCCGCGGCCCGTCTCGCGATTTGCTCCACCGCCGGCACGACCGCCGCCGCCACCGCCTCCACGTCCGCCACCGCGGGTTGCACTCACGCCAAAGCTCTCGCCGCCGTCGGTGTACGCCGCAATTCCATCCGCGACACCATAGACGATCGGGCTTGCATCATCGACGAGGCGCGTCTTGAGGAAGCTGCCCGTGACCGTGCCGCGTGCCGCGGTGTTGAAGCTGACGCCGTTCGTCAAGCCGAAATCAATCGCGAACTGCGAGGCGCCGACGGCACCGATGTACACGCCGCCGCTCTTGACGAACTTCTCGAGGTTCTCGAGACCGTTCCAGCCGAGTCCCGGACGCATGTCGTCGGTCTGGGCGAAGGCCGTCAGGTTCGGCGTTTCCGGCGTGACCTTCCACGGAATCGGATTGCGCCACATCGGCATTCCGTCAATGATCGAGCGACCCTGGCCGCCGCCCGGCCCGAAGATGATGACGTCGTACTTCGCATTCAGGTTCGAGTCTTTCGAGACGTCCTGCGTGCTGATGTACGTGTAGGGCACCTGGTTGGCGTCGAACGCGTAACGCCACCAGCCTTCGGTCTGCGTGCTCTGCCACGTATGCATGATCGCCACGCGTGCCGCGCGCACTGGATGCATCTTCACGCTCGGCGCGGTCGCAACAGCCGCGGCCTTGATGCCGAGCTCTTTGCTCGCGGCGTCGAGATCGCTCTGTGAGACATTCTTGATGATGAATGAGCCGCGATTGTACTTGGTGCCGTTCACGTCGAACGACTCTTCGGCTGCCTGGAAGTCGGCGTTCTTGAGCTTGTAGCGGAGCGTGATGAGCCCATTGTCAGCATTGGCGTTCACGACGAACGTGGTACCCGTGCCAGTCACACCACCCGGCGCTTTCACTTCGCCCTTCACCGGCTCCATCGCGACCGTCAACACCTTCGGATCGACGACGCGCACCGCCTGCACGTTGAAACCCTCCGGAAACGTCCAACCGGTGTCGTCGTACGGATTCTTCTGCGGATCATTCGGTGACCAGAACTGATAATCGAGCAGCGCGTCGGCAATGCGCGAGTACGGCTGGTCGAGGCGCACGATGTAGCTGCCTGCGGGAAATTCACGCGTCTCAGTCTTGGGCGGCGTTGCGGGCGCCGGTTCTGCATCGCCCTGCGCCACTGGAGCTCCGCCGCCGCCTGCGCCTCCACCGGCACCGCCGCCCGCGGCGCCACGACCTCCGCGTCCACCACGACCGCCGGCCGCCACAACCTGCTTGACCGGCAGCGTCACCGAGAACGGCGCCGTCGCGCGCGAGATCTCCACGCGCTGCTTCTGAAGAATGCGCAGCAACTCGGCCTGCGAACCGGGGCGCGGATCGTTCGCCGTCAGGACATAGGCCGCGGGACCTTCAGTTTTCGCCTTGAGAATGGACCGCTTGCTCTTCTCGTAGAAGTTCTGGAGAATCTGCCGCCGGTTGTTGGCGATGTAGCTGAGCGATACGAGCAAACCCGTCTGCTCATAGTTGTTGTTGTTTCTGAGCGACCACATCACGCGCGGCAGCGGCGGGTTCTGCTTGAACCAGCTCCGTTGCGTGTCGTTCGGTCCGAGAATGCGCTCTTGCGTGTCCGCCGATCCACCGTTGCCGAACGTCTCGTAGAGACGGCTGATGCCGTTGTGCGTCGCGGCAATGAACATCAGGTAGCCGGGCGACCACGTGTCGAAGTTGCCGTGCGCGAAGACGCCGGGCATCCCGTAGCGCGTCATCTCTTGCACGTTGTTCCACCCGATCATCTGCCACTCGTTGGTCACGAGCGGATCGAGCCACGAGTTGTACGGGCCGTCGCCGATCGTGTTGTCATACATGTACGCCACCGACTCGTGCAGGTCGTGAAGGATCTGCGCCTTCTGGTCGACGTACGCGTTCAAGATGTTCTGCGTCAGCTTGAGCGTCATGCCCATCGCGTCGCGATTGTTGTCGTGCGCCACGTAGTGTCCCCAATAGAGCGCGCTCGGCGGCGTGTCGTTGGGGTGGGCCAGCTTCCACTTGTACAGATCGACGATTCGATCACGGCCGTCGACTTCGACGATCGGTGTGATCAGCGTGACGACGTGGTCGCGGATGTTCTTGACGAACGGCGCGTCGTCAACTGCCAGACGATAGGCAAGTTCCATCAGCGCCGTCGGTGCACCGGCCTCCGTGGAGTGAATGGTGCCCGTGATGTAATAGACCGGCGCCGCCGTGTTGGCGATCTCGGCGGCGGCCATGTCGTTCATCTGGATCGTGCGCGGATCGGCGAGCTTGCCGAGGGCCGTTTTGTTCGCTTCGTATTTAGACATCAGCGCTTCGGAGGCAATGGCGACGGCGATGTGCTCGCGGCCTTCCTCCGTCGTGCCGATGGAATACACCTTCACGCGACCGGGCAGCGCTTTCTCGAGGCGCCGCATGTAGTCGTAGACTTCCTTGGAGTATGGGAGCTTGCCGGGGGCGCCGGCGATGTCGCCGAGGACGGCGGTTGGCGTCGGAACGCCCGCCTTGGCCGGCATGTAGTCGACGAGTGGGGACAGGAAGAAAGGCTCCGTCGTGTATTCCTTGATCTTCTTGGTGTATGCCTCGTCGAGTGCTTGTTTCGGATCGCGGCCTGGTCGCGATGCGGCAGGGTCGCTTCCCTGCGCGTGGAGTCGTTGCGCGCTCGGCGCGATGATCAGAGCAAGGAGTAAACAGAGTGAGGCGGGTGAACGCCGCATGACACGACCTCGTCAGGAAGTGCGGAAGGACCCTGGTAGGGGAATCCCGGGTCTGGAAGGATTTTCAGTGTTAAAACTGGTCGACAACGACTGACGGCGCCAGATTCAGCGCAACTGAATTCCTTCTCCAACGCGGATAGGCTCACGATGCTGAAAGATTTCAAGGCGTTCATCATGCGGGGCAACGTTCTCGACCTCGCCGTGGCCGTCGTCATCGGCGGCGCGTTCGGCGCGATCGTGAAGTCACTCGTCGACGACGTCATCATGCCGCCGCTCGGCTTGATCGTTGGGAAGCTCGACTTTTCACAGCTCTTCCTGTTGCTGCGCGCAGGAGACAAGCTGCCTCCGCCCTATACGAGCATCGCCGCGGCAAAGGACGCCGGTGCGGTAACGCTGAATTACGGCGCGTTCATCAACAACGTGATCGCGTTTCTGATCATCGCGGCCGCGGTCTTCTTGATCGTGCGAATCGTGAGCCGGATGTCTGCCAAACCGGCGCCGGTGACTGCGGACTCAAAGCGATGTCCGTTCTGCACCATGTCGATTCCGCTCGCCGCCACGCGCTGTCCGAACTGCACGTCCGCGCTCTGAGCGCGTGCTTGAACGACGCCCGCGACCATCGCGGGCGTCGTTGCAGCAATGCCTATGGGACGATTGGGCGAACCACTTCGGTAATCACCGGGATCTTGCCCATCATTGCCTTGTTGAATTCGGCCAGATCGACGTCGATCATTTTCTTGTACGCGGCCTTCGCGGCGTCGAGATCCTTGTCGATGTCCCCGAGCCACGCGAGCGACGACTCCGTCGGAGCGTAATCCGCACCGCCGGCCACGTCTCCCGCTCCGTTGCCCACTTCGCCCGACAACCAGATGAGGTTGAGATAGATCTTGAACGGCTCGGTGTAGTACTTGTCGTCGCTGTTCATGTCTTCGCGCGAGAGTAGCCGCAGCTCCACATCGAGCATCTTCCGATCCAGATCGGTGAGCGCCTTGACGACGTCGGGCTTTGCAGATGCAGCCTTGCGTTGATCTTCGATCTGTTTGCGCATGACCTCGAGCTTGTTGATCATGTCCGCCGTGGCGTTCATGTCGTCGCGAATGCGAAGCTGCGCTTTCGTGGACGCGACGAGATCGGCGTCGGCGGACTTCACGTCCGCGTCTTTGAGCACCATGAGTGGCTGCGTGAGCGTCTTGCCGTTGACGTTGAGCCGAACGGTGTATTGGCCGGCAAGTCCAATGGGACCGCTCACCTGCGGATTTTGAATTCCCCAGTGCACGATCGGCCGTGTGACGCGGCCGCGGAAGCGCGGATCTTCGAAGATGTGCGGATTGTCCGGCGCGACGGTGCGAAGGTCGACGCGCTTCGGACCGTCATACCGAAGATCCCAAATGACGCGGTTGTACCCAACACGCGTGGGCGTTTGCAACGTGCGGACAACCGTGCCGGCCGAATCCAGAATCTCGACGCGCGCGGGACGCGGTGACGCGGCTTTGAGCGCGAACGTGACGTCGGCGCGACCAGCCCGAGCCTGACGATATCCCGGATGTGGCGGATAGAGCATGACATCCGCGTCGGCGATCTGCCCCATCTGCTCGAGCGGCGCGATGTCCTTGAGAATGAAGACGCCGCGGCCATACGTCGACACGACAACATCGTGCCACGTCTTGGGAACGACGATCCAGGAGACCGCCGTGTGCGGCAGCCCCTGATCGAACTGCGTCCAGTGCGTGCCGTCGTCGAGCGAGTAGTAGAACGAATGGCCGGTGCCCGCGAACAACATGCCTTTGCGATTCGGATTCTCGGCGACCGCCATCACGTAGTCGAGCGGATGCTTGGCCGGCAGATCGCCGGTGACGTTGGTCCACGTCTGGCCGAAGTCCGTCGTCTTGTAGACGTAGGGCTTGCGGTCATCCATCATGTGGAAATCGACGGCGACGTAGGCCGTGGCCGCATCGAAGTGTGACGGTTCGATCTTGCGAACGGTGCCCCACGCTGGAAGTCCGGTCATGGCCTTCGACACGTTCGTCCATGTGGTGCCGCCGTCTTTCGTGTTCCACACCTGGCCGTCGTTCGTGCCCGCCCAGATCAAGCCGCGCTGCATCTCCGACGGCGCGATCGCGAAGACGACTTCGCCATAGAATTGACCGAGATTGTCCGGCACGAGTCCGCCCGACGAGACGATGCGCGATTTGTCATTCGTCGACAGGTCGGGGCTGATGACGCTCCAGCTTTGACCGCCATTAGAGGTCTTGAATACCACCTGGCAACCGTAGTAGACAGTATTGTGATCGAATGGATCGATCGCCAGTGGCGGCGTCCAATGGCAGCGATACTTGAGTTGGTCAGGCGGTGAGTCGAGCGTGTGAATCCACGGGCTGATCGATCGCGCGCGCTTGGTCGTGTGGTCGTAACGCGTAACGGTGTTTCCGTAGCAGCTCGCCCAGACGATGTCGGGATTCGTGAGATCGGGTAACGTGAAGCCAGACTCACAGCCGCCGAGTCCGTGATCCCACGTGGACGTGCCGCCGCCGGCACCGCGACCACCACCGCCGAGCGAATCGGCCGCCGCAGAATCAGGACGAGCCCCACCGCGAGCGCCGCCGCGACCGCCGCGTCCAGCGTTGCCCGGAATCACACCGCTTGCGAGTCGACCCGCAGTGGTGTCAGCGCCGCGCCCACCGCGGCCACCACGCCCCGCGGTCGAATCCGCGTTGCCACGTCCGCCGCCACGACCACGACCGGTCCCGGCAGCGATGCCACGCGTTTGCGTTGCAGCTTCGGGCGCAGTGCTTGGGCCGCGCATCGTTCCGTTGTCCTGCCGGTTCCCGTAGACCCAGTACGGCGTCTGGTTGTCGACGGCAACGTGGTA
>Ga0193753_10000172_pt1 | contig 61628 bp, 50 predicted proteins | sample H1c2metaG_FD_144925 | JGI IMG/M metagenome (GOLD analysis project Ga0193753, IMG submission 144925) | Soil microbial communities from a riparian zone of the East river system, Colorado, United States - H1c2 | ecosystem: Environmental > Terrestrial > Soil > Riparian zone | place: USA: East...
CCCTTCCACACAGCCGCGGACCTTCGTGCGGCGCCGCTCGCCGGCGAGTCGTTGTCGTGACGGCGGCCGATTCGCTGCGGCTTCGCGTGCTGGTCGCCGACGACGAGCTGCTCGGCCGCGAACGCGTGGCGGGTTTGTTGCGCCGTGATCCAAACGTGGAGATCGTCGGCACGGCCAATGACGGTGTTGCCGCCGTCGACGCGATTCGCGCGCTTCGACCCGATGTCGTGTTTCTCGACCACCAGATGCCGGGACGGACGGGGCTGGATGTCGTTCGCGAGATCGGTCCGGAGAACATGCCGGTCACCATCTTCGTCACGGCGCACGACGATCACGCCGTGACGGCGTTCGAGCTTGCCGCGCTCGACTATCTCGTCAAACCATTCGACGACGAACGATTTGAGCAATCTCTCAAGCGAGCGCGCCGCGCGGTCGAGTTGCACCACGTCGATCGGCTGCGCGGTCAGTTGCTCGCGGCGCTCCAGCAGGGAGGGACGAGCGACGCCGAACTGCCGATGCAGACGGCGAGCGCACCGGCGTACCTCGAACGTGTCGCCGTCGAAAGCAAGGGAAAGGTGCGTGTCGTTCCCGTTTCACAGATCGACTACATACTCGCCGCGGGCGTCTATGCCGAGCTGCATGTCGGTGACCGGCGCTATATCGTGCGCGAATCGATGCAGACACTGGAGGAGCGACTCGATCCGCGCGTGTTCATGCGCATCCATCGATCGACGATCGTCCGCGTCGAGCTCGTCGATCTCTTCTTGCGCGGCGAGGGCGGTGATTACGAGGTGCAACTCAAGAACGGAACACGGTTGAGCGTGAGCCGCTCACGCCGCGAGGTCTTGGAGCAGCGGCTGGGCGTTACGGGCTGAGCCGTCGCGGCGCTCGAGCACGCCGCAACGTGCCGTTCACAACACGTGGATGCCGATCGGCACATGGGCGGCCACATGCCCGCATTGCCAGCGTCTAATGGAGTGAAGCCAGCGAACAATCGCCGGCCCACCATGACGAGGCTGCCATGAAAACGCTCAAATTCATTGCCATTGTCGCGACGGTCGGCGCGGTCGCCGGAACGACTTGGTTTTATCGAAGGGCCGACGGTGCTGAGGCGCCGAGCTATCGCACGGCCGCGCTGACGCGCGGGTCGATCACGTCGACGGTTTCCGCAACCGGAACTCTTCAGGCGGTTCGAACAGTGCAGGTCGGCACGCAGGTGTCAGGGCAGGTGGCACAGATCTATGCCGACTTCAATCAAAAAGTGAAACAGGGCCAATTGTTGGCGCGCATCGATCCGACGCTGCAGCAGCAAGCGGTCCAGGATGCACAAGCGCAACTGGAAAAGGCCCAAGCGCAACTGACGCAGGCGCAGGACGAGTTCACACGCAGCAAAGCGCTGTTCGATGCGCGGGTGATCACCGCGAGCGAGTTTGGGACGACGCAGTCTACGTTCGCGGTGCAACAAGCGTCGGTGAAATCGGCGCAAATTGCGCTCGACCGCGCGCGACAGAATCTGAGCTATACGTCCATCTACGCGCCCATCGACGGCGTGATCGTCGAGCGCAATGTCGACGTTGGCCAAACGGTCGCCGCGAGCTTATCGGCGCCGCAGCTCTTTCTCATCGCTAACGACCTGTCGGAGATGCAGATCCTCGCGTCGGTGGACGAGAGTGACATCGGACAAATCAAAGAAGGGCAGACGGTGCAATTCACCGTGCAGTCGTATCCGTCCAAACGGTTCACCGGAACGGTGAAACAGGTTCGCCTGCAATCGACGACGACGGATAACGTCGTGAACTACACCGCGGTGATCGGCGTCAAGAACGACGAGGGCAACCTCCTACCGGGTATGACGGCGACGGTGAAGTTCGTCACCGCGAGCGCGGACAACGTACTCTCGGTTCCAAACGCCGCACTTCGTATTACGCCGACGGCGGCCATGCTTGAGCAATCCGGTGAGAAGGCCCCGGTCGCGCACACAGGCAAAGCGGTATTACGCCCGGCGGCGTCGCTGTTGTGGGTGGTCGACAAGGCAGAGACGGTGCGCGCGATCCACGTTCAACCGGGATTGAGTGACGGTCAGAAAACGGAAGTGACCGGCGACGGAATCACCGACGGGATGCAGGTCGTAACGAGCGTCGCGAATGGACAAGCGTCCGTCACGCCGGCGGGCAACACGCCGGCAGCGAATCCATTCCAACCGACACGTCCCCAAGGTGGCGGTCGCGGCCCGGGCGGTCTGTAATCTCACTCGTCGAAATCACAGCGGGAGAAATACCATGCCAACTACGCCAGTCATTCAGATCTCGAACGTGAAAAAGATTTATACGATGGGCACGAACACGGTGTTCGCGCTTCGCGACGTCACGCTCTCTGTCGAGGCGGGGGAGATGATCGCGATCATGGGCACCTCTGGCTCGGGGAAATCCACCCTGATGAACGTGCTCGGTTGCCTCGACGTTCCCACTGAAGGGAGTTACACCCTCGATGGCACGCGCGTTGACGGTTTGAGTAAGAACGCCCTCGCCGATCTGCGCAACCAAAAACTCGGCTTCGTCTTTCAGGGTTTCAACCTGTTGGCGCGGACAAGCGCGATCGACAACGTGGAGCTGCCGCTTCTCTATGATCGGTCGGGCCGCAAGCTCGACACCAGAAAGCTCGCCGCCGAGGCGTTAGGGCGAGTGGGTCTGGGAGACCGGCTCGACCACGAGCCGAGCGAGTTGTCCGGTGGTCAACAGCAACGCGTGGCCATCGCACGCGCGTTGGTGACGCATCCAACACTGTTGCTTGCCGACGAACCGACAGGGAATCTCGACAGCCGCACAACGACCGAGGTGATGGCGCTCTTTCAGGAGCTCAACGAGCAGGGCATCACGATCGTGCTCGTGACGCACGAACCCGAGGTGGCCGTGTATGCGAAGCGCATCGTCGTCGTGCGCGACGGACGCATCGTTCGCGACCAGCCAGTGCCGAATCGGCGCCGCGCGGCAAACGATCTCACGGAGCTCGACGCCGCGGCGGAAACGGAAACCGACGAATCGGCGAAAACGGTGTCAACGCTCGAGGAGGCTGCATGAAAACCACGACTCTGCTGCAAATCGCATCCAGCAGCATTCTGAAAAACAAAATGCGCACGCTACTCACCATGCTCGGCATCGTGATCGGCGTGGGGGCGGTGATCGTGATGGTTGCCATCGGCAACGGAGCGCAGCTGCAGATCAAGAATCAAATCGGCGGCCTGGGCACGAACCTCATCATCGTCATGCCAGGATCGGGAACGCCCGGCGGCGTGAACCAGGGCGCGGGCTCGTTCAACAAACTGACCGTCGCCGACGCCGACAAGCTGAAGAACGACGGTACGCTGTTCAGTGGCGTTTCGCCCGTGGTATCGGCGCGGATTCAGGCGATCGGTCCGCAGACCAACTGGCGGACGAGTGTGAACGGTGTCTCCACCGACTATCTGACCATTCGCAACTGGGCTCCGAGCGCCGGCGCGTTTTTCGACGACACTGACGTCGCCGCAGCGCGAAAGGTCGCCGTGCTCGGCGCAACCGTCGCCAAGAATCTGTTCCCCGGCTCCGATCCGATCGGTGCCGAGATACAGCTCGGCAAAGTGCCGTTCACGGTCGTCGGCGTCATGACGGCAAAGGGCCAGAACGCCGGCGGAATGGACCAGGACGATGCCGTCCTCGTTCCATACACCACGGCGCAAAACCGGTTGAGTGGCAATGTTCGTATCGGACAGATTCTCGTGAGTGCCACGACCGCCGAGGAGATGACGGCGGCACAACAGGAGATCACGTCGATCATGCGCGACGCGCACAGCGTGTCCGGTACCGCCGACGACTTCACCGTCCGTAATCAGACCGAGATCGCCGACGCGATGAGCGGCACGACGAAGGTGATGTCTGCACTCTTGGCCGCAATCGCGTCGATCTCGTTGTTGGTTGGCGGCATCGGAATCATGAACATCATGCTCGTCTCGGTTACCGAGCGGACGCGTGAGATCGGTGTACGCATGGCGATCGGTGCGCGCGGGGCCGACGTGTTGACGCAATTCCTCGTCGAGAGCATCGTCATGAGCTTGCTCGGCGGTCTCGTGGGGCTCGGCGCGGGCTATGGTGGCGCGGCACTGCTCGGTCACCTCACCGGGTGGGCGACGTCGACTCCGGCGTCGGCCGTCGCGATCGCGGTCGGCTTTTCCGCGGCCGTCGGCGTGTTCTTTGGCTTTTACCCGGCGCGCAAAGCAGCGAATCTCAACCCAATTCAGGCACTCAGATTCGAATAGTTAGAACGTAAGAACGATACGGTAGCCGCCGGCGTGCATCCGTGCCACATTCAACATATAGAAAACGCGCGAGCATCTCACGGCAGAAGCCGCTGCACTTGTACTAACCAGAGACACCGTCGTCACCCGCACAACCGCGATACGTGAGCGCGTCCACGTGGCGTCGGTGCTGCTGAGCGCGTTTCTCCTATTTCTACTCCAGCCGATCCTGGCGCGCATGCTCCTTCCCGTTCACGGCGGGAGCCCGGCGGTCTGGAACACGTGCATGGTTTTCTTTCAGGTGCTGCTGCTCGCCGGGTACGCATATGCCCACGGCAGTCTGCGATTGATGGGTTTTTCGCGGCAGCCAGTCGTGCACGCGGTGCTGCTCGTCGGATCGCTGTTTTTTCTTCCGCGCGCGCTCACTTCGATCGGCACCGGCACGATGTCGCCGGTGCCTTCCATTCTCTTGGCGCTGGCGCTGACAGCGGGCATTCCATTCTTTGTGCTGTCGACGAACAGCTCGCTCACGCAGCGGTGGTTTTCCCTCAGCTCGTTCGAGCGGAGCGCCGATCCGTTTTGGCTTTATGCCGCATCGAATGTGGGATCGCTCGTCGCCCTGCTGAGCTATCCGCTGATCGTCGAGCCGGCGTTTGGATTGCGCGCGCAGCTTCGGTACTGGTCGATCGGCTACGCTGTGTTTATCGCGCTGAGTCTCGCGTCGATGATTGTGGCGCGTGGCGGAATCCGCGCGGCGTCCATGGGCGAGGAGCTCGCTCGCTCCAAGGAGCGGAGCGCGGGCGACGGTCAAGTCAGCGCGCGTCGGCGAATCGGCTGGCTATGGCGTGCCGCGGTGGCTTCAAGTCTGCTGCTCAGCGTCACGATGCAGATCTCCACGGATGTGATCTCGGCGCCGCTGTTTTGGGTGCTTCCGCTTGCGCTCTATTTGTCGACGTTCGTCATCGCGTTTTCTCCGTCGATGCGGCCGCGACGGATCGTCGTCGCGTACGCGACGAGAGTCGGAATTGCGCTGTGCCTCGTGCTGGTCGTCGTCCCGACGCTGTTTCCATTCTGGTTCGCGCTCCTCGTGCTGCTGGGGACGTTGTTCGCCGGCGCGTTGCTCTGTCACGGGGACCTGGCAGACGACCGGCCAAGCGCGCGAGACCTGACCGACTTTTATCTCTGGCTCGCCGTGGGCGGAATGCTCGGCGGTTTGGCGAACAGCATCGTGGCGCCGCTGGTCTTCTCATCGGTCGCGGAATATCCGGCCACGCTCGTGTGTCTCGCGTTCGTCCTTCGGCCTCGCGGCCGCGGCGAACCAACCTCGGCGGACGACGAAATCACCGCGACGATGCGCTCGCTGCCGGCACTTCTCATGATGGGGGCGATGACCGTTGCCGCGGTCATGGTGTGGCGGGAGCACGCGCACAACGCGTTGAACGGGGGTGACAGCGGCATTCTTCGTTGGCAGTTCATGCCGCTGGTAGTTCTCATTGCCGGCGTTTTGTTCGCATCGCAACCGGGCGTCTTTTCACTTTCGACGATGCTCGTGGCCGCGTTCGTGTTCGCCGGGTTCAACTTCATCGATCCGATTGTCGACCAGGGACGCAGCTTCTTTGGCGTCTCGCGCGTGACCGAGACCGCGGCCCAACGAGTCATGATCCACGGTGTGACGGTCCACGGAGTTCAACGAAAGGATCCGGCGCTTCGGGACATCCCCACCTCGTACTACTATCCGCGAGGTCCGCTGGGCTTCGCTATCAGCCACATGCCGCCGGGTGCCGAGATCGGCGTCGTTGGTCTTGGCGCTGGATCACTTGCACCGCTCGCACGCGTGGGGCAGCATCTTACCTTCTATGAGATAGATCCGCTGGTCGAAGCGATGGCGCGCCGGGACTTTTCCTACCTCGCCGATTCGAAGGCGAGTGTGAACGTCGAGATCGGCGACGGGCGCCGCCTCATCGAAGCTGTCGCCGACGATCATTTCGATTTACTCATGATCGACGCGTTCAACAGCGACGCGATTCCCACGCATCTCATGACCGAGGAAGCACTCGCACTATATTTACGAAAGCTCAAGCCGACGGGCCTGCTGGTCATGCACATCTCCAACCGGTACGCGGATCTTACGCGCGTCTTTCGCGGCTGGCATCAAACGACCGGCCAACGAGTCGCTGTCGATCAATTCGTTCCCACCGCCGCCGAACAACGCGACGGCGTGGGAAACACACTCGCGGTAGCACTCGCCCGATCACCGTCGGCGTTTGCCAATCTCGTCGAAACGAAGCAATGGTTCTGGTTGGACAATGACGGTCCCGCCGTCCATTGGACGGACGATCATGTGAACCTGCTCGCGGTCCTCGATCGCAACGTGCTCAAACCGTGACCCAGCGTCATCCATTCCGGTATCCGGCGATCATCGCGCTGGTCACATGCTTCGCATGCGGTAGTGACAAAATTGAAATACCATGCCCGAGCCCGCCGCCGAGCCCTACCATGCCGGCTGCGGAAACGGTCAGCGTGGGCGCCGTTGTCACGTTCGCCGTGCCTCCAGCTCAGTTGACGCCGAATCGGCGGATCGAATGGTCGTCTAGTCAGAAGACAGTTGCGACCGTTCCGTCGGACGTCGGCCGCGCGACGGCGCTCGGTGTCGGCACGGCGAACATCATCGCCGTTGATCTCAACTCAGCGAGCAACTGCCGCGACAGGTGGTACGGCGACCTGATCGTTCGATGACCGTCCGCTACTCGGCGGCGTGCGCGAACTGGACGCGGTGAGTACGCCGATCTTTCTTGCACCGGAGCATGAGCGCGTCGGCGTCGGCAACCAACTGCTGCAACGACGCCGCTGCTGAGCCACGAAAGCAGAGCGCGCCCGCGCTGATCGACAGCGGCGGGCCGTCCGTCGATTCGGTATTGCGCACGTCCACCTGGTGCTGCAGTCGATCGAGTACCGCCTGCACGTCACCCTCGTTCGTGTGGTCCGCGAGCACGACGAACTCATCGCCGCCAAGTCGCGCGATCAGATCCGTGCGCCGGAAGACGGAAATCAACACGCGGGCCGCGTCCACGAGCAGCGTGTCGCCGACATCGTGACCCAACGTGTCATTCGCCTGTTTGAGTCCATCCACATCGGCAAACAGCAGCATGCATTGAGCGCCGCTGCGTTCGAGCGCGTGTAAGCGTTGCTCGGCGAGGGTAAAGAAGGCGCGCCGATTGCTCAGCCCTGTGAGATCGTCGCTCAAGGAGAGCCAGCGAATCTCATCGAGCAAACGCTGCCGCTCACGAGCGTAGCGAATCGCGCGCTCCAGCATATCGCCCGTCACACGTCCCTTCACGAGATAGTCGGCCGCGCCGGCGTGCATTGCGTTGAGATCGGTCGCGCGGTCGTCCTGCCCGGTAAGAATGATCATCGGTACGCGGCACCCGCGCGCGTATGCGGAGCGCAACAGCTCGATTCCGGTTTCGCTGCCCAGATTGTGATCCACCAAGGCGACGTCATACTCACCGGTCATGAGCCGCTCGAGTCCATCCGAGTACGAATTCACCCAATCGACGCGGAAGCGCGTGCCGTACCCCTGCGCCAAAGTCGCATGAGTGAGCACGTAATCGTCCTCGTCATCTTCCACGAGGAGCACGCGAACGAGCGCGGTGGACACGTTACTGCCCAACCCGGGTGGACGGCAGCTGCGCGATGTCGAACCAATACAGTCCGAGCGCGCGCATGATCTCCACCAGTCGGTCGAACGTCACCGGCTTTGTGATGAACGTGTTCGCACCAAGGTCGTACGAGCGCAGCATGTCCTCTTCCGTCTTGGAAGTCGTCAACACGACGACCGGGATCGAGCGCAATTCGGGATCACGCTTGATGAGCTGCAGCGCCTGTCGTCCATCCATGCGCGGCATGTTGAGATCGAGCAGGATGAGGCCGGGTCGCGGCAAATCCTGCTTGGCATAGCGGCCCGAGCGCTTGAGAAAATCCATCAACTCCTGCCCGTCCTCCACGACGAAGAACGGGTTGAGCAAACGGCTCTCTTTCATGGCGTCGCGCGCCAACATGCGATCGTCCGCATCGTCGTCCGCCATGATGATTGCAATGGGATCCGGAGTCTCGTCACGCTGCATGTCGTTCTCCCATTGGGCCTTGCATTGGCAGTGTCACGACGAAGCTCGAGCCCTCGCCGGGTATGCTCTCGGCTCGGATGCTTCCGCCGTGGCGTTCGGCGATTTTCTGGCAAATGGTGAGACCAATGCCCGTGCCCTCGTATTCCGATCGTCCGTGCAGGCGATGGAATGGGAGAAACACACGCTCGGCGTCTTTCGTGGCGAATCCGATGCCATTGTCCTCGAATCGCAGCTCGATGTGGCCGCTATCGAGACGAACGGCTGAGACCTTCACGACCGGCGTCTCGTCGGGCTTGTGGAACTTGAGCGCGTTGCCGATGAGGTTTTGGAAAATCTGACGTATCTGCACCGGATCGCCGTCAATGCGCGGGAGATCACCGATCTCCACGCGTCCCTTCGTGCTTTGAATGCGGAACTCCAGGTCGCCGAGTACTTCCTGCGCGAGTGCGCGAAGCTCGATCGACTCGATGGAATTTCGTTTGGTCGTCACGCGGGAAAGGTTGAGAAGATCCTCAATGAGCCGCTGCATGCGTGCGGCAGCGCCACTCATACGACTGAGATAATCGCGACCCTGGTCGTCCACTTTGTCCGAGTACTGTTTGGTGATGCGATCGGAGAACGCTTGAATCTTGCGCAACGGCTCCTGCAAGTCGTGCGACGCGACGTAGGCGAAATGCTCGAGGTCGCGGTTCGACTGTTCGAGGCGCACGTTCTTGTCCGCGAGATCGCGCGTGTGTTGTTCGACGAGTGCCTCGAGCCGCTGGCGTTCACGCTCGAGCGAACGCGCGCGGAGAACCGGCGCCGCGGCAACCGCGGACACGAGAACCAACAATGCGGCGAGCCGGAACCACCATGTCTGCCACAGCGCGGGCGTGATGGTAAAGGCCAAGCGAGCGGGCGCCGCACTCGACACCGTTCCGTTCACTGCCTGAACCTCGAACTGGTATCTCCCCGGACTCAGGCCCGCATACGTGATGCTGCGCTCAGCGGTTGGCGGCGACCACGTGTCCGTCGCGCCGACGAGGCGATACCGAAAGCGAATGGCCGATTCATCGCGGAAGCTTGGTGCGGCGAATCGAATGCGCACGACGCCGCGCTCGAGATGCTCGCCGTCGCCTGAATTGGATAGCGCGAAGGGGATTGCGTCGCGCGTTGCTTCTTCGACGAACACCGGTGGCGGCAGTGCAGGAACGACATCGAGTCCGGGCGAGTAGCGCACGATACCGGAGCCCGTGCCGAACCAGAGCGTGCCGTCGGCATCTTCCTGCGACGCGCTGGCGCTTCCTTCGAGCTCGACCAGTCCGTTGCCGCGACCGTAATGGGTGAGACGCTCACCGCTCAGACGATCGATGCCGAGATTGCCGAACAGCCAGATGTCGCCGTGCGAATCCGGCAGCACCTGCCAGACGAAGTTGCTCGCCAGGCCGTCAGCCATCGTGAAATGACGAATGCCCTTTGCGTCGATGCGAAGTGCGCCGTCGCCGTTGGTTGCCGCCCACATCGAACCGTGTGTGTCTTCGCCAAGGGCCCATACCGTTTGGTCGGTCGCGCCTTGAGCGATTCCCACCGCGCGGAGTGAATCCGCTTCGAGAATTGAAATCCCACCGGCGAGTCGGCCCATCCACAGGCGGCCGCGCGAGTCGAGCGTGATGGAGATGATGGCGAGCTTCGCGGCCTCAGGGCCACCGGCGACGGCAACGTGGCCGTTCTCCCAGCGAGCGAGCCCACGATCCGTGCCAATCCACACGCCGCCTTTCGGGTCCGCCACGAGGCAGTACACCACTTCACTCGGCAGACCATCGGCTTCGTGATACTCGCGTGTCCCCGTATCAGTGATCCATAAAAGCCCGCGCCGCGTGCCGATCAGCATTCCCGTCGTGCCGTCCCGCGCGAGCGAATAGACGCGATTCTCTTTGACGCCGGGCAGCGGAATGCTGCGAAAGATCTCGCCGTCACGGACGGCAACGCCATTGCGCGTCCCCGTCCACAGCCGGCCCTTCGCATCTACTTGAATCGCGCGAACGAATGGACTGGGGAGACCGTTGTCCGCAGTGTATGTGCGAAACGGACCCGGAACGTGTTTGCTCGCACCGCTTTCGGTGCCGAACCAGACATCACCTTCGCGATCAATGAACACTCGATTCACGAGCTTGGTGAGCAAGCCATTGGCCTCGCCCATCTTGTCGACGCGACCGTCTTTGATCCGCAGCGCGCCGTCGCGCGTTCCCACCCAGATCGTTCCGTCGCGATCCACAGCGCCGTCGACCGTCCGCGTCGAGTCGGGCAAGACACCGGGGACCAGCGTCGTCGTCTCGCCGACGCGGAGATACAGCTTGCCGCCCGTGCCGACCAGCAGTCCCCTGCCTGCCGGAGCGATGAACTGCACGCCGACGTCGCTCACGCCGCCGATGGAATCCCGCACGAAACGTTGACCGTCGAGATGCGCGAGTCCTGTCTCGGTGGCGGCCCACACGCGGCCGCTGGAGTCCACGACGACGCGAGCCACACGATTCGCCGGCAGTCCCTGTTCAACGGTGAAGTTCTGAATGCCTTTCGAGTTTACGTACGAGACGCCCCCATTGGTTCCGACCCACGCGCCACCGTGCGAATCTGGCGAGACGCTATTGGCGTTGTCATTCACCAAGCCATCGCTGGCGCGGAAGCAGCGGAAGCGCGTATTCACCATCACGCACAGTCCGCGGGACGTGGCGATGAGCAGACCGCCAGAACCGTCCTGCGCAATGTCGAGCACCGAGTTGGAGCTGAGCCCATCTTCCTTTGTGTAGGAACGAAACTCCTTTCCGTTGAACGACGTGAGCCCGCCGTAACTCGCGAACCACATATAACCGAAGCGGTCCTGCTGAATGCCGTGCACTTGCGACTGCGGCAACCCTTCCGCGGTCGTGTAGTGCCGGAAGTTTACTTTCTGTGCACGCGCCGGCTGCGATGCGGAGAGCAGCATCGCGGCGATCGAAAGCGTCGTCGTCGAGAGTCGGGCGGCGTGCGTCATATTCCTATCGAAAGGCCGGAAATCGCATCGCCCCTCACCCAGACGGGCGAGGGCGGAGAGCGTTGGCGGCCACCGTGGACGCGTGCTCGAGGGCAGGTAGGGGAATCCTGCACTGTGCCATGGACTCGCCGAACCGCCGGACGCGGCCCAGCGAGAGATCCATGTTTCTACGATTATCGGGCTTGATGTAAAGAATCTTGAGGCACCGGCGGGTGCCCCCCCAACCGGCCGCGACGGCCGAGTTGGTTCGGTGCTATTTCGTCCGCACGAGCGTGAATTGCACGCTCGACGACGCGCCCGTCCATTGGACGGCGGGCGCGCCCCCCGCCGTGACGCCGAAGCGCAGATACGCGTTGGCGCCCGGAACGAGGCTGACTGTGCTCGCGGTGGACGCCAACGAAACATTTGCCAGAGGAAACACACTGCTCGACAGCAGCGCGGTATACACCGACCGGTAGTTCCAACTCGGCTGCTGATAGGCGGCGCCGGCACCGCCAATGTCGTCGGCCAACACGGACGCTCCCCAATCCCGGATCTCGCCGGTCACGCCCGAGCCGAACACGTTTTGAAGGTTCTGCATGCCGCTCGTCGTCGAGTTCACTAATTTCTGCCAGACGTCGCCGTCCGACGTTCCCCTGCGATCCGCGGCGTAGCGGAGGAACGCCCAGGTGGCGCCGCGCGTGGCGAGCGAGTCGTTGTCGGCATACGGCGAATACGCCGATGGAGAGCGCAGATAGGACTCGTATCGTCCGAAGTTGTCGGACGCATAGTCGTTGAACGCGTTCACGAGCGCGTTGGATCGCTGAATGTCCGTGGCGGACACGTTCTGGCGCGGCTGGAGTCCGGACACTCTATAGAAGAGGAGCTCCTCAGCGATGTGCGCCAGTCCCTCGTCGAGCCACGTTTCCTCGAAATCCGTCGCCGCGGTGTTCACGTAGAGGCGCCGCGATGCGTTTATCAAATGCTGATATTCGTGCGCGAGCGTGGCGTAAACTTCCGTCGCGACATTTGCCTTGCTGAACGGGCCGGCGCGAACGGGATCGGGCACCATGACGTAGAACATTTCTCCGAAGTTGCTCGTCGCGCATCCGGAGAGATCCGTCGTCGTCGTCACCGGAAAGAGATCGCGCGCGAAAAAGAATCCGCCAATGTAGGAGCCGCTGTTCTTCGGTGTGAGATCGTTCACCGTCTTGGTAAAAAACAGCACCATGCGGCCGTTCCCATCGATGTCCGATGGGTCGCCGAAGTTCAGGCGATCCAACGGATCGATCAGCGTGTCGAACACCGTGCCGAACGATGTGTACTCGGCGTCCGTGTATCCGCCGCTCGGGTTTCCCGTGTCGGCGACGACGATCGCGCGGTTGGTGATGGCGACCACTCGGCCCGTGCGGTAGTTCGGAGCAGAGCAGCCCGAATCGGCGTTGGCGTTGAGACGAAGCAACTGTCCCACCGTGACCGTTTTGGGAATGACGTCGAACGCCGCACGCGCACCGGTCTTGGCGCGCGCCCACGCTCTGGCGTTCTCGAACTGCCTCGGCAGCAATGCGCGTTCACGCGACCGAAGCCGCGTCTCGAATTCATCGGAGCGATGATTCGCGGCGCTCGCCGCCGCAGCCAGAACGTCGAACGACGGGCGGTCCGATGCGATGACCGTTGGCGATGCGCTCGGTGTTGTCGTGCCCGTGGCGGTCACGATGAACGTCGCAGATCCCGAACCCGTGCTCGCATTGAAGGGAATCAAAGCGTACTCGGAGGACGTCGATGCGTTCAAGCAGAACGATGTGCCGGACAGTTTGGTCACGACCTGTCCCACGGTCAGCGTGAGCGCCGCGCCGCAGTCAGTCGTCGTGTTTGAGACCGGCGGTGTCGACGTCGGTGCGGCGGTCGTTGCATCGCTGCAGCCAACAACGACGGTGACCGCGAGGCAGGCGATCGCCGAGGCAACACGCACGCGGCGAAGACGAAATCGAAAGCGAAATATAGAAATCATGATCGAGCACCAGATGGCGTAGTGTGTGGTTGATGGACACGCGAGACGGCGCGCACCCTGCGCGATCGCGCGTATGCGCCCGCGACGTCAGGGCACCGCGCGACTCGGGTGTCCTACATGTTTTCTGTTGCGCCGATGTTACCGCGTCAGGTGCGCCGTCGTTGCATGCGAGCGCGATGATACGGGCTCTCGGATCGTCCGTGGAGCGAGGCCGTGCACGCAGCGAGCGGAGCGCTATGAGCGAACTCTTACGGACCGCCGCTCTCAGGAGTAGTCATGCGATCATCGGTGCACGTGTCACTCGAACGCTCGGCACAACAGGCGACGATGATCCTCGAAGGCGCGGTCAGTGGTTCGGACGCCGAGGCGGCGTCGCGGATGTGCATGGCGCTGCCGCCATCGGTGAGCGTGCTGCGGATCGACGCTCGCCAAGTGACTGAGCTCGACGAGCTCGCCGCGCCGGTCCTTCGGTCGCTCGTGCGCACGTGGAAGAATGGGCGCGAAGGCCACGTCGATCTGCGCCTCGATTGGCGCGTGCTTCGGTCGCTGTCAGATCACGCAACCCCGGGGACGCCCGGGGCCGTTGGCGCTGCGAGCGAGCGAATGGTCGCGACCTTTGGCGCCCCGGAAGGGCTGGCAGCGCTGACCGCCGCCTTTCTCTGACCTCGGAAGCGTCAGTAGGCGAACACGGTGGACGGACGTCATTGCCAGAAAATCCGCGGTCGCCACGGCCGCATGCGCGTCGTCCAGCACTGCCGCGACCGGGTGAAATCGCTCGACCGCGGCGGTCGCGCGGTCAGCCCGCACGATGAGTGGAATCACGTCGATCTCGATCAGCCGTCGTCGGACCGCATCTCGTTCGTCCGCGTCGTTGACGAGAACGAGTACCGCTGGATTGTCGTTCACGATGTCTTCCCGGTTCGAGGGTTGCATGCAGAGTATTGGGCGAGGGTTCCGATTCCCCGGGCAGGTGGTCGCGATCGCGTAACGGCGAAATCCTCCGCGCCCCTTTGACCCAATCGTTACGATCGGTAGGCTACGGGATCGTCCGCGCGAGACATTCTTTAGTTGTATCACGACTCCGAGGGCTCAATGGGGATCGCCCCAATCGTCCGATGAAGATTGTCTCGGTGTCCGCCGAGTGCCCGTATTGCGGCGGCGGAGCCGCGTTGATGTCCGAGCCGAGTGAAGCGACGAACGCCGAAATCATCAAGCGGTTTAGTGGGATGAGCATTCACTGCCAGCATCGCGGCTGTGAGATGACGTATTGGCTACGTCGCGTTGGACTAAAAATTCTTCGAACGGATGGGTGAATCGTCCGCGAGCTCTGCCGTTGCAGCCCGGGGACCTCAGCGCGATCTCTTGGGTTTACGCCTCTATACATTCTTGGAGGTTCCAATGAGCAAGCTGCGCGTTACGCTGTTGTTGCTGGTCGCACTCTCTGCTTTTACGGCGTGCAAGAAGGGTGGTGGCTACATGCACACCGCACCGGAGCCCGCTCTGGCCCCCTAGTTCGTCCCTCGCGGGATCCCGGGGATCTTGCCTTCGGTCGGTGAAGTGTTATTCATCCGAGTTCGCAGCAGCTACTCACCGGCCATAATCCCGTAGATGACAACAGCTCGATCACTCGCCGCCTTGGTGACCGTGCTAGGCGGCATCTGCTGCGGTGGCGCGGACAAACTGGCACCTGTTCCCGTGCCGTCGTCGGCGGACACGACCGCCTCATCGCTCACAGCGACGTCGCCGACGACGGCGATCGGCGTGGTCGGCTCCGCGCTGAACTCATCCCTGGCTGTGAAGGTGCTCAATAAGGCGGGCGATCCGCTCGCCGGCGCGGCGGTCAGCTTTCACGTCGACGCGGGCGGCGGTGCGGTCAGCTCCGCCTCGGCGATTACCGACACGCAGGGTTCGGCGACGACGGTCTGGACGCTCGGACCAACGATTGGCGACCAGCGGGTGACCGCGTCGATCGGCAGCGTAGCTCCCGTTGTCTTCACTGCCGCTGCGAGCTCGGCGGCGGCTGCGGCAGTTTCCAAAGGCGCAGGGGACGCGCAGACGGCTGCCGTGGGGGCTGCCGTTCCAACGCCTCCCGACGTGAAAGTCGTCGACGCGTTTGGAAATCCCGTTGGCGGCATTGCGGTGACGTTCAGCGTAGCGAGCGGGGGTGGTTCGCTCACGGGAGCGACAGTGAACACGACTGCCGATGGCGTCGCCCGCGTCGGCAAATGGACGCTCGGCACTAAGCCAGGCCCGAACACATTGCAGGTGAGCGCCGGCGCGAGTCTCGCGGCGTCGTTCTCAGCCGTGGCGGTCACTGGACCAGCGAGCACCGTTCAAGTGACGTCGTCCGGAGCGGTGGAGCGCGCGGTTGGCGATCAAATAAAGGTGACGGCCAGGGTATTCGACGCGTTCGGGAACCCGCTGGTCAATCCGTCCCTTACGTTCATTGCGGTGCCGGCCGGCAGCGCGACGGTCGATCAGAACGGGACGATAACGCCGCTGATTCCGGGCCGGATGACGGTAGTTGGCTCGAGCGGAACAGCAACGGGCACGTACGTCGTCGACATCATTGGCCATCCCACGAGTCAGACCGTGGCGACGACGATTCAAACGCCCGGCGCACCGACCGACCTCGCGGTCACGAATGACGGCATCTACGTCGCGGCGCGAGATCCGGATCCGGCGCAAAACCAGCCGGCGATCATTCGCTATTCGGCCGACGGAACCACGCAGGTTGCGGTCATCCCCATTCCGACCGTCGCGCCCTCGATTCTCGTTACGGCGCCGGCGATCAGCGGTAAAACGGCGATCGTCGTGAACACGGGGTCGATCTCTAGCTCGTACTGGTTCATTGATCTCAACACCAACACCGTCGTCGACACGTTTACGACCGGCCGCTACGTCCAGAGCGCGAAGATGAGAGACGACGGCACCCGCGCGTACTTCCTCCTCGACGCAGGAGAGCTCGCGGTCATCGACGTCGCCACGCACCATTTCATCAAGAGCATTCTCTTAGGCAACGGGATCGCGAGCATTCGATTCGCGCACGGCGACTCTCTGGCGTACGCGTATTCCACTGCCGGTGTTCTGCTCGAAATCGATCTCAATGCCGGCGTGGTGCGACGGCAGCTTCCGACCAACATTCAGATTTTCGAGTTCGACATCACGCGCGACGGATCGCTCATCTATGCCTTCGAAGGCACGACGCGGTTGCTTCGCATCATGCGAGTATCCGACTTGAGTAGCCAGTTTACCGCGATCGCCGAGGGCGCGACGATCAGCATCGCGCCGGATGGCAAGGGGATTTATCTGGCGAGCAGCGGAGTACGAGTCATGACCGGCGACATCGCGTCAGGCATTCGAGACGGCGGTTTGATTCCAACCAGCGACGCCGTCGCCCGGATTGTCTTCAACAACACGGGCAGCATGGCGTTCGTTCAGGGTCGAAACGGCGCGGTGGACATCATCCGTTGACCGCGGGGAGCGAGCGAGATCGTGAAGCGAGCTACTTCACGAATCTCGTCTTGTCCCTGTCCAACCGATCGAGCGTCTTGGCGATGTCGGTCCCGATTGCCTCAATGCGCGTGATCGAGTGCGCGTTGAACTGTGGATCGTTCGGACTGCGCGCCGGTCCGCCGGACACCTCGAGCACCGCTTCGAACTTGTAGGGGTGAGCCTTTCCTGTTTTGGGATCGGTCCACGAGCCTTGCCACGCGAGCGGTCGGTTCTTCGGCCACAGTCCATACGGAAGGGCCATCGTTCGAATTCTGTAACCGGCCACCGCCGAATCGATGCCCATCGCGTTGCGTGCGATCTGCTCCTGCACTATCGCATCCGAGTACGAGCTCAACTTGGCGTGCCAGAGCGTGTGGTCGCACAGTTCGAAGCCTTGATCGGCCAGCCATTTCACTTTTTTGAAGCGCCATTCCTTTTTCTGGCCCTGGAACTTGGTGCCGTCGCCGAAAAAGTTGTGGCCGGATGCGCCGCCGTTCAGCATGCAGAACGTCGCGCGGCTTTTCCAGTCGGGATGGCTCTTCGCGAAATCCACCCAGATCCCCATGCCGCTCGTGGGATCGATCGTGAGTTGTCCGTTGCTGTCGACGTAGCGGAATTGTTCCGGTGACGCGTCGTCGAAGACGAAGACGACCGGCGACATCCCGGCGGGAACGTCGTTGAAGTCCTTGTCCAGCATCTGCGCGATGGTGATCGGCCGATACCCGCGCTTGTAGACGTCCTCCAAGTCGGCGCGAAAGCTCGCTGCCGTCCGGGTGTAGAGCGAATTCTTTTCGCCGCCAATGACATGGTACTCGAGCACCGGAATGCGGCCGGTGGGATTTGGCGGAAGGGACGCGCGAGTGAGATTGGGCGCGGAGGAACGTGCGGCCTCGCCAGCGGATGAGTCCGTAATTTTGGCGCCGGGGGCGGAGACAAGTTGCTTGTTGCTTGGACTCCGGTCGCCGCAACCGGCGAGCAGTGCAACGAGCGTCACAGACGTTATCAAACGGAACGACATGGATTGGGTTGGAGTAGGAAACGTGTGCTGAAAAGTCCGGCAAACCGAACAATGCGGCCGGAAACCTGCGAGAGGGAAGCGCGTACCATTCTTAGCATGTTCACCACCCCAATCGCGTGACCGTCACTTCGTTCAGCAACCGGCTGGCTGTCCTTCGTCAGCGGATGCGTCGCGACCCGGCCAAACCCGCCAAGCTCTGGCTGCGCCGTCATTGGCCGTGGCTGAGCTTGCTCGTGCTCGCCTGCGTCGGCGTGATCACGTTTGATGCGTGGATTGGAACCTGTGGATTTTATGGCTGCCCTTCGCCCACAGAGATCCGCGCTTTTCATCCGAGTGAAGGCGGCAACGTCTACGATCGGAATCAAAAGCTCGTCGGACACCTCGAGAACATTCGACGACTGAACGTGTCGATCGGTATCGTGCCGAAACACGTGCGCGATGCCTTCATCGCCACCGAAGACCGACGCTTCTACGAGCACAACGGGCTCGATTGGCACGGGATGCTGCGAGCCGTCGCGCGGAACTTCAGCGCCGGCGGCATCCGCCAGGGCTTCAGCACCATCACCATGCAGGTCGCCCACAACAGCTTTCTGGCCGATCGGTATCACGGGCGTTCGCTCCGGCGCAAGTTGGTCGAGCTCAGGATCTCGCGCCTTCTCGAGCACGAGCTCACCAAAGACCAGATCCTCGAGCACTATCTCAACGTCATCTACCTCGGCAACGGCGTGAACGGCATTGAGGCCGCGAGTCTCGATCTGTTTGGGCGGAACGTGAACCAGTTATCGCTCTCCGAGGGAGCGTTGCTTGCGGCGCTGCCCAAGGCGCCGTCAGCGTACACACCGCGGCGTTTTCCGGAGCGCGCGACGCAACGCCGAAACCTCGTGCTCAGCCTCATGGCCGATCAGGGCTACGTAACCGCGGCGCAAGCACAGGCCGCGACGCGCGCGCCGCTCAGGATCGCGGAGAACGAATGGCGTCCGTCGATAACGAGCGAGGCGAGCGCGCTCGACGCGGTTCGCGCGCTCGTCGACTCGCTGTTGCCGGACGTGCTCAAGGAGGGTGACGTCAAGGTCTACACGACGCTGGACTTCACACTTCAGCGCGCCGCCGACAAGACGATGCTGCGGCACATCGGGCAAGTGTCGGCGGCGCGCTGAAGTGTGAAGTCGCGCACGAGTGAGGATGTGCAGGGCGCACTCGTCGCCCTCGATCCGCTCACCGGCGACATCCGCGCCCTCGTTCCGGGCAAGCGCACGCAACGCGGCGGATTCAATCGTGCCTTTTCCGCGCGTCGCCAGCCCGGTTCGGCGTTCAAGCCGTTCGTGTATGCGGCGGCGCTGGCTGCGGGATACAAGCCGGGAACGGAAGTCGACAACGATCCCGTCGAGGTGCAGATGGGCCGGCAGGTGTGGCAACCGGCCAACTACAACAACGAGTACACCGGACAGATCACCTTCGCGCGCGCACTCATTCTCTCGGCCAACGCCGCGACAGTGCGCGTGAGCCGAGCGATTGGCGAAACGGCGGTGATTGCGGCGGCGCGCCGGAACGGTATCTCGAGCCCGCTCACGCCGGTGCCGTCAATTGCATTGGGCGCGGAGGGTGTCACGCCGGTGGAGCTCGTGGCAGCGTATGCGCCATTCGCCAATGGCGGAACACGCGTTGTGCCGCGGCTCATCACTCGGATCGAAGCGCCCGATGGAACGCTGCTCTGGAGCTCGGAGACGCAACGTGGTCCGGCGATGGACGCACAGGATGCATATGAGATTACTCAAATGCTTCAGGGCGTGGTGAACTACGGAACCGGACGAGTGATTCGCGACATGGGCGTGACCGCGCCGCTGGCCGGCAAGACGGGAACGACGAACGACGGCACGGACGTCTGGTTCGTCGGCTACTCGCCGACGTTGGTCGCCGGGATCTGGTTTGGCTACGACACGCCGCGACAAATCAGCACCAACGCCACCGGCGGCAGACTCGCGGCCCCGGCGTGGGCGGAGTTTTATCAAGCGGGCTGGCGCGAACCGCGCGGATCGGCGTTCACCATTCCTGTCGGAATGGTTCCGGTCATGGTTGACCCGCAGAGCGGCGAGCTCGCGACCGAGTGGTGCCCGAGTCGTCAGAAGCAGTGGTTCAAGCCGGGAAGCGAACCACAGGAGCAATGTCATCTGCACACCGGTCCGGCACCGGGACAGATCGCCATCGACGCCAACGGCAACGTCCAGATCAACGGAAATCGGAGCGACCCGGTCGGCGCTGTCGGTCGAAGCATCGGCAATCTCTTGCGCCGCATCATTCACTGGTAGCGCGCGGTCGCAATCGCGAGTCGCTAGCGGGCGCAACTTTCTCAGTAGAACTCTGGACAATGTGGCCGGGGACAGATACGTCAGTTGACGTATTCGCTCGTGAACCGGCCGGCCGTACTCTTTCGCCGGGAGCATGTCTCACGTCCAGGAGTACTCATGCAGCGTCCCGCGCCAAAGCCGCACGAGCTTGCGCATTTGCGTCCATCCAACGTCGCGGGCGTTGCGGTGCTGGGCCAATGCCTCGCGCTGACCTCGACAGCCCTCTGGTTGTCGGCGCGCCCGCATCGCGGACTGTGGTTGTTGGGGCAAATGCTGCTGGCATTGTCGCTGGTGCAGTGGTTCGCCCTGCTCCATGAATGCGGACACGAGACGTTGTTTCGCGCGAAATGGCCGCACGCATTTATCGGCCGCGTGGCCGGGTTCTTCTCGCTAATTCCGTTCTATAACTGGAAGCGCATCCACGGCCGGCATCACAAGTGGACTGGCTGGCAGGACGTCGACCCAACCACGGCGTCGCTCGTTCCGCGCGAGCTTGGCCATCTGGAACGCGCGCTGGTCAATGTGTGCTGGAAATTCTGGATCCCGCTTTTCTCCGTGATTTATCGCATCAACAACTTCTGGAATTGGCCGCGCCTTCGCGCGTTGTTCGAAAAGCCTGATGACCGCCGGCGGCTCGTCGTCAGCTCGATTGGACTGCTGGCGACATACGTCGTCGTCGTCGCAGTCGTGGGCCCAGCAACAGCGTTGCGTCTGACGGGCCTCGGGCTGTTGCTGTCGCTGATCGCCGAAGACCTCCTGATTCTCAGCCAACACACGCACATTCCGCAGCAGATCAGTTACGGGGAGTCGGTGCGTCCATTCCCGACGGTCGAGCAGGAAGTGTTCACGCGTTCGCTCGTCTTTCCTTGGTGGCTCTCGGCGCTGTTGCTGCACATCGACGCGCACGAGCTGCATCATATGTATCCGTTCGTGCCCGGCTATCGCCTGGGCGGTGTGACCTACGAGACGGAAAACGAAATCGGCATGTGGACGTGGATTCGCGGAGCGCGAGCGCTGCCCGGCGAAACTCTGCTGTTCCACAATCGCCTCGAGACCGGCGCCGATATTTGATCGCTCTCAACGCCGCTGACGCGTCCATGCCTACTGCCGAACCGCTGATCCGCGCGCTGTTCCTCATCGTAGCGATGGTCCTCGCCGGACTCGTGCACTCCGCGTGGCTCGGGTCGCGATGGTCGCGGGGATTGCGAATCCCGCTCGATGGCGGCGCACGAATTCGCGGACGCCGCGTCTTCGGCGACAACAAGACAGTGCGCGGGTTCGTCGTCATGGTGCCCGCGGCGTCGGTGTCGTTCTTGGTGTCATGGATGGCGGTCTCCACGCTTGCGCCAGGCGCCGCGTCGTCATTGTGGCCACTCTCGTCCAGCGGGTTTGCGATACTCGGGGCGCTGGCCGGACTTGGATTCATGCTCGGTGAATTGCCGAATTCATTCGTCAAGCGACAGCTGGACATCGCGCCAGGCTCGGCGCCGCATGGCCGGCTCGCCGCGAGCGCGGCATTTGTCGTGGACCGGCTGGATTCGATTGTCGGAATGTTGATCGCCGTCAGCCTCGCGGCGCCTACGCCATGGATGACCTGGGTCTACGTGATCGTCATCGGACCAGCCATTCATTTCATCTTTAGCATTCTGTTATATCGTCTCGGAGTCAAGGAGCGCGTCGCGTGACCACGATCGTCGGCAGCGGCGTTGATTCGCGGCTCACGCGAGCGGGGCGCGCGTACGCGCAGCCGCTGGAGGCGAGCGCCGAGGTGTCACTCGTCGGCGAGAAGGCGTACACGCTTGGCCGGATGATTCGTCTCGGCGCGCGAGTGCCGCCCGGTTTCGTCCTGACGACGCGCGCGTTCGACGAGCAGTTGGATGCGCGACATCACGCCGCCGCTCTGCGCTCGCACATTGCCGAGGTGAGCGCCGCGATGAATCCGAACGATCCGGCGTCGTTGCGTGCCGGCTCGCTGGAGATTCGTGCCGCAGTCTCTGGGGCGTCGCTTCCTCGAACAATTCGCGAGGAGCTGTTGGCGCGTGCCTCCGAGTTGCTCGCTCGAGGACCCGTGGTCGTCCGAAGCTCGGCGATTGGCGAGGACTCGGCGGGCCATTCGCTGGCTGGTCAGCTCGACTCGATTCTGCACGTGAGCACCGCGGCGGCTCTCGAGCAGGCCGTGCTCGACTGTTGGGCGTCGTACTGGTCGGAGCGCGCGATTTCGTACTGCGGGCGAACGGGTATCGCGAGAGCCGGCATGGGTGTGATCGTCCAGCAACAGGTGGATGCTCGTGCTGCCGGCGTTCTGTTCACCGAAGCGGGCAACGGCACCATGCTCGTGGAGTACACGGCAGGACTCGGCGACGCCCTCGTGAGCGGTGCGATCGATCCAGGCCGGCTGTCGATGTCGCGCGATACGCGAGCGGTGCGTCATTTGACACATGCGGGCGGCGACCCCGATGTCGAAGAGTCGATGCTCCTCGACGGCGGCGTCATCGAGGCGTTGTTCGACGCGGGTTCGGCGCTCGAGCGGGAGCTTGGTGCGCCGCAAGACATCGAGTGGGCAGTGGACGGCAACGCGACGTTGTTCATCGTGCAGTCGCGGCCGATCACCGCGCCCCTGCTTGCACCGAGCGCGACGGAGTCACGGGTTCCCGGAAGACGTGTCGCGTGGTCGAACGCCAACGTCAACGAGAATTTCCCCGCGCCGATGTCGCCGTTGCTGTACTCGATCGCATCGGCCGGGTACACGCACTATTTCCGTAATCTCGCTCGGGCATTTGGAATCTCTAAACGCCGAGTTGCCGCGATGGAACCGGCGTTTCGGCAGATCATTGGCGTGCACGGCGCGCGCATATACTACAATCTTTCGTCGATCCACTCCGTGTTGCGGCTCGCTCCGTTCGGACAGGCGCTCACGGAATCCTTCGACGCGTTCGTGGGCGCGGACGGGTCGAACGTCGCAGTCGCAAGCGTCAACGAGTCGGGCAGGGCGAAGCAGATTCTCGAGGTGGCCGTGATCGCCGCCAAGACGATGAGGCAGTTTCTGTTTCTCGGGCGTCGTATCGAGCGGTTTGAACGGACGGCGGACGACTTTGCTTCCCGCACGGATCCAGTGATGCTGGGGACGATGCCATTGGAGGAGTTGCGAGTCGCGCTCAACGACTTTGTCGACATTCGCTGCAACAAATGGCTCGATGCTTCATTGGCCGACGCGGCGTCGATGGTTTGCTATGGCGCGCTCGAACGCCTACTGCGAAGCGGATATCGCGGAGAGTCGAACGGCGCGATGCACACCTCGCTGCTGAAGGCGATTCCCGATGTGATCAGTGGTGAGCCGGTGCATCGATTGTGGGCGTTGTCGCGGCTCATTCGCACCGATTCCGATCTGCATGCTCTAATCGAGCGGCGAGAGTCCGCGGCGGTGATGGCGGAGATCAGGTCAAATTCGCGGTTTGCAGCATTCAACACGGCGTTTCAGCAGTACCTCGATGAGTGGGGATTCCGGTGCTCGGAAGAGCTGATGCTCACGAGTCCGAGTTTTGCGGAGAATCCGGCGCCGCTCATCGACATGCTGCGCGCCTACGCGCGCATTGACGGCGCATCGCCCGCCGACGCGCTCCACGAACAGGAAGCCGCGCGCGAGCTCGAGACGAAACGTGTTCTGCGAGAGTTGTCTGGTCGGCGTCTCGAACGTGGCGTTCCATTCCTGACTTACGCGAGTCTCGTTCGCGTGCTCCTGCCGTGGACACACGCGGCCATCCGCTTCCGCGAGCGGGCGCGAATGAAACAGGCACTGCTCTACAGTCGATGTCGTCGCATTTCGCTCGCGATCGGCGATGAGTTCGTGCGCCGGGGGCATTTCGGCCACCGCGACGACGTGTTTTTTCTCACGGTCGCGGAGATCGATCAGCTGGCATCGGGCGCGGCAATGTTTCCCCAAGCGACCCGTGCCCTCGTCGCGTTGCGAGCGCAGGAGCACGCCGAGTTGGCGGCAACGACTCCACCGGACGCATTCACGCTCGAAGCGGGTGCGTATCTAACCAGCGAGACTACTGCGGGCAATGTGAACGATGTGGCCGTCTCCCCAGGCGACGCGGCCGGCGGACCGCTGCGAGGAACATCGGCGTGTGGCGGTCGCGTGACGGGCCGTGCCTCAGTGCTCAAGGACGTGACCGAGGCGTCTCGCCTCGTGCCGGGCGATGTGCTCGTCACGAAGCAGACGGATCCCGGTTGGGGACCGGTGTTCTTCCTCATCTCCGGCCTCGTGATCGAACGCGGCGGGATGTTGTCGCACGGCGCGATCATCGCGCGCGAATTCGGCATCCCGTGCGTTGTCGGTGTTCGGAATGCGATGCGGGCCATTCCCGACGGAACCACGATCACAGTCGACGGCGACTCGGGACAGGTGCATGTCGGTCACTGAGCTCATCGTCGCGTATCTTCGGCAGCGGGTGCGAGCACGCGCGCTCGTCCCATTGGCGTTTTTGCTTTCGGCGGCGGGATGGCTGGTCGTCTCACAGCCCGCGTTCGACCTCCTGCGGCTCGTGGCGTCCGTACTCTCGGCGTTCGTGATCGTGTTGACGTTCAGGGCGTGGGACGACCTCGAAGATCGGAGCCTCGATCGACGGCACCACCCCGAGCGAGTCATGGCCTGGTCGACACGCACGGCGCCATTCGCCGCGCTCATCACGTTCTTGGGCATCGGCGGCATCCTTCTGCTGCTCCCGTTGCCGGAATTACTGCCGCGACTCATCGCGCTGGCTATCGCGGCGGGGATCGTGTCGGCGTGGTACGGCACGAGGCCATCAGAGAACTGGAATCGAGTGGTCGGCAGCCATGTGGTGCTGACCAAGTATCCGTTGATCGCCTACGCGGTGGCTCCGACGTTGCCAGTCTCCGTACTGCAACAGCGCCCGGTGGCTGTACTCATCGCGATCTATTTGATCGTGTGCGTTTACGAGTACCTGGATGACCCCAAGCTTCGGCAGGCGTTTCTCGTCCTCTTTTCGAGGAGTACACAACCATGACGGCCATTGCCCCGGCAACGTCATCGCCGGCGTTCACCGGTCCAGCGTCCTCGCAGCTCGAGAATGTCGCATGCTATCTCTGCGGTTCTGAATCGGCCCAACCGTTCCTGTTTGCGGAGGACGATCTCACCGGAAAGCCCGGTCGCTTCTCGTTTGTGACGTGCACGCGCTGCGGCCTTCGCTACCAGAACCCGCGACTCACAATCCAGCACATCAAGTCGTACTACGACAGCGAGTACATCGCGCATCGCAAGAAGAGCGACTGGGGCGTGCTCAGCGGATTCTTCGAGTGGGTGATGGACCGTCACGACCGCCAGAAGGACGCATTGGTTTCGAAATTCATGAAGCTCGATGCCAAGAGTGACGTGCTCGATGTCGGCTGCGCCGTCGGGACGTTTCTGCGAAAAGTTCACACCTGCCATGGCGCACGAGTGACCGGCGTCGACTTCGCTGACCTGCGCGCGAACCCCGCACTCGCCGGCGTCGACTTCAGATGCGGGTTGTTCTACGAGCAGGACTTCGGCGCGACGCGCTTCGACCTGATCACAATGTGGCACTACCTCGAGCACGACTATGATCCCATGCGCACATTGGCCACCGCGCGGGATTTATTGAAGTCTGACGGACGGCTGATCATCGAAGTCCCGCGGCTCGATAGCACGACCTTCCGCCTGTATGGCGATCGGTGGCCTGGGCTGCAGGCACCGCAACACACCGTGCTGTTCGATCGCGACCGACTGCTCGCGGCAGTGACGGCAGCGGACCTGGAGGTCGTCGACTACCTGCCGTACGGCGCGTTCCCAGCCTTCTTCTATTTCTTCGCCGGCGCGGCGTTCAAAATTCTTCGCGGCAAAGGACTCAACCTTTCGCGCGCCATCTACCCCTACTTCCTCGGCCAAGTCCTGTTTTCGCCGATCCTGGCGTTCGAGAAGCAGCTCAACTTTGCAATGCAGACCGTCGTTTGCCGGCGGCGCCCATGAGACGCATCGGCTCGCTGGCTCGCGTCGGTGTTGGTCTCTGCATTCTCGCCGTAGGATCGCTCGTGATGCTGATGGTAGCCATTCCGACGCTCGGCATAGCGCGTCGTTTTTATTCCGAAGTCATCGGGCGCTGGATAGGGATTCTCATTCTTCGAACGTCTGGCGTTGGATATCGCGTGCACGGCCGGCCCCAGCCTTCGTCGGTGCAGACGATCTACATCTCGAACCATAGTTCCACCATCGACGTGTTCTTGCTCATCGCGCTCGCGCTGCCGCGAACGCGTTTCTTCCTGAGCGGATTCCTGCGCAAAGTGATTCCGATCGGACTCATCGGCGCGCTGATTCGAATCTTCTGGACAGTGGGACAGGAATTCCCAAATCGACGCCGTCAAATCTTTAAACGTGCGGATCGCATTCTGCGCCGCACCGGCGACTCCGTCTACCTCAGTCCTGAAGGCATGCGCGTTACCACCGGCGAAATCGGCTCGTTCAACAAGGGTTCGTTCCATTTGGCGACGAGCCTGCATGCGCCGATCGTTCCGATGTACTTCTCCATTCCCGCCGAAATCAATCCGGGAATGGGACTGGAAGCGAAACCCGGGATCACCGACATCTACTTTCTGCCGCCGATCGACACGACTACGTGGACGCTCGCTGATCTCGAACGCAATCGCGATGCAGTGCACGATCTGTTCGTTCGCGTGCACGCCACGATGCGCAGCACGGGTGCGCTTCCCGACGCGCTCGGAATCGTCGTAGAGCAGCCGATGCATGAAGAGGCGTTGGTATGAGCGCATTGCCGGGCACACTCGTCGACGTTTTGCGACTCCGTGCCGATGACAAGTGCGACGTCACCGCGTACACCTTTCTCGTCGACGGTGAACGCGAAGGCTCGCGCATCACTTACGGCGACCTCGATCGGCGCGCGCGAGCAATTGCTGTAGCGCTCGCCGACCGCGGCGTTCGTCCCGGCGACCGTGCGTTGCTTCTCTATCCTCCCGGTCTCGACTTCATCGCGGCGTTCTTTGGTTGTGCATACGCCGGCGTCGTTGCAGTTCCGTCATTTCCGCCGCATCCGGCGCAGCTCGCGAGAACGTTACCCCGGCTCGTTGCCGTTGCCGGCGACGCTCAACTCAGCGCCATTCTCTCTACGAGGGAGATTGTCGAGAACGCGAACGCAATGGTGCGTTTCGCGCCCATCCTTGGGCAGAACCCGTGGATCGCGACAGACGCCGTGCCGAGCGACGCGGCCGACCTCTGGCGCGATCCGGCTCTCTTGCCGGACGCGTTGGCTTTTCTGCAATACACGTCCGGATCAACGGCGTCGCCCAAAGGCGTGATGGTCAGCCACGCGAACTTGCTTCACAACCTGGGCTACGCCAACTACGTCGAAGAAAATGATGCGACAAGTGTGTCGGTCTCATGGTTGCCTGTGATTCACGACATGGGCTTGATCGAAGGCGTGCTCGAGCCGGCATATGCGGGTTATCCCGCCTATCTGATGGCGCCCGCATCGTTTCTCCAACGCCCCATTCGATGGTTGCGCGCAATCACTCGATATCGCGCCACGAATAGCGGAGGTCCGAACTTCGCCTACGACCTCTGCGTTCGCAAAATCAACGATGCCCAGCGCGAAGAGCTCGACCTCGACAGTTGGCGCGTGGCGTACAACGGCGCCGAGCCAATTCGCGCCGACACGTTGCGTGCATTTCACGAGCGATTCGCTCCAGCGGGGTTTCGTTGGCGTTCCTTCTATCCAGTGTACGGGTTGGCCGAGGCCACACTTGTCGTGTCGAGCGGTCGGCGCAACGATGAGCCCACGATCCACGACGCCGACGCCGACGACCTCGCGCGCGGAGAATTATCTCAGTCAACCGAATCGTCGTCGGCGCGACCGCTGGTTGCATGCGGACCAACCGGATGCGACACGCGCGTCGTCATTGTCGATCCCGAGAGTTGTGCGCACCGCATCGACGGCGTCGTCGGCGAAGTCTGGGTGTCGTCGCCAAGCGTCGCGCGTGGGTATTGGCGCAACGTACAACAAACAGCCGACGTGTTTGCGGCGCGGCTGTCGAATGGTGAAGGTCCATTTCTCCGAACGGGCGATCTCGGAGTGCTCGCCGACGGTGAGCTGATCATCACAGGCCGATTGAAGGACGTGTTGATCGTCCGCGGTCTCAAGCATTATCCGCAAGACCTCGAGCTCACCGCCGAGCGACAATATCCCGCGTTGCGCGCCGGATGCTCGGCGGCGTTCGCCATCGACGAACAATCCGACGACGCCGTCGCAATCGCACTCGAGGTGGACCCTCGACAGCTGTCCCGCAAGCCGTCGGAGCGCAAGCGTCAGTATCACGAGATCGTGACCGCGGTGCGCCGAGCGATTACGAACGAATACGGAATAGTGCTTCGTGCGGTGTCGCTTCTTGCGCTCGGCGGAATGCCAAAGACGTCCAGCGGCAAGCTGCAGCGCCGCGCGTGCAGCGCCGCGTTTTTGGACGGGTCGCTCGATGAAGTATTTCAGTGGACGAACGAGTCGCCTGAAACCCGCGCTGAAGGCACGGTCGATGGGGCGGTGCGACTCGCCGTATGACCGCCGGCGCCGTTCCTCGTTACACATTGCTGCAGCGACGCGTCGCCGGCGTCATCGCTGCGACGCTCAAGATCTCCGCGGACCTCGTGCAACCAAACGAGCCGTTCGAGATGATCGGCATGGACTCGCTCGCGGCGGTTGAAGCATGCGCTGCGCTCGAGGACGAGTTGGGGATTCAACTGCCGGTCACAGTGATGCACGAGTATTCCGATCTCGAATCGTTGTGTGCGTTCATCGAGACGGGGGCGCACGTCGACGGATGCGACGCCGCGCGCGCGGTCGACCGCATGCGCGCCGATGCTGTGTTGCCGATGGAAATAATGCCGAGTCTTGTCGGGATAAAAAAAGAGGCGATCCGAACACGCGACGCACGAAGCGTCTTGCTCACAGGCGCGACCGGCTTTGTCGGCGCGCATGTGCTGAAAGCAATCGCCGACGAAACAAGCGTCGTCATTCATTGCCTGGTCCGTCCGCACACCGACAACTCGGTCGCACGGTTGCGTGCGAATCTCGAACGGTACGACGTGTGGACTCCGGAACTCGCGCAGCGCATCCGAATCGTGTCGGGCGATCTTGCTGTGCCGCTGTTGGGCTTGTCGCGAGACGCATTTGTGCGGCTCGCCGGCGACGTCGACGCCATCTACCACGTCGGCGCCGACGTGAATTGGGTGCGCGGATATGACGCGCTCAATCCAACCAACGTGCTCGGAACGATCGAGGTGCTGCGGCTCGCGTGTACCGGCAGACCCAAGCCCGTTCATTTTCTGTCGAGCGTCGCGGTGTGTCATTCGACGAGCGGACCGCGCGCCGCTAACGAGCAGACCAATTCGCTCGATGGGATCGACGGCCTTTCACTCGGCTACGCACAGAGCAAATGTGTGTCGGAGGCATTGGTGCGCGAGGCTGGCGCACGCGGCCTTCCGGTGACGATTCTACGTTCGTCGCTTGTTACTGGTGACAGCGTCAAGGGTCGATCAAACGCCGATGACTTGGTGTCGCGCTTCATCGCCGGGTGCATTGCGCTGCGCGCGGCGCCTGATCTCGACTGGCGAATGGATTGTGTTCCGGTGGATGAGATTGCATCGTCGGTCGTGCGCCTGTCACGCGCCCATGACTCCGGCTTGCGGGTGGCGCATCTAGCGGCCGACCGGCCGCGACATTGGCGCGAATGCGTGCTGTGGATGCGGCTGCGCGGCCACGACATCGACCTCGTGCCGTACCGCGAGTGGATGGAGATACTGCGTGCGACAAACGACGCGTCCAACCCGCTTCACGCGTTGCGATCCTTCTTTCTGCGAACGATACCGGCGGAGAACGATCTCACCTTTCCTGAGTTGTTCGAGGAATCGCGCTTGGCGCGCGTGTCTCACGCCGAGACGCGGCGGCAACTCTCTGAACTCGACGTCGTTCCACGATCGCTCGATGCCCGACTGCTCGCGCGCTATTTCGACGATCTTGAACAGGCTGGTGTCATTCCGCGAGTCTCGCACGTGAACAACAAGCCGATATCACGCTCGAGATCATCCGGCGGGATCGCAGGTTTCGAGAAAGACCCGGCGTTGGCGGCCCTGCTTCCGGCGCTGACCGCATCGCTTGCCGCACAATTCGGTGACGAATCGCTCCGGATCGAGTCGGTTGCGCTCGCACCCATGGAAACGGACGACAGCATTGTTGCGGAGTTGACGTCGTGGCGGTCCGAGCGTACGCGCACTGGGTTGTTTCATGCGACGTTGGGCGTTGTCGGACGCACCGTCGGTCGCGACGAGGTAAGGGTATTCGTAAAGTCAAAACCGGCGGACGAGAGCGTAATCGAGGTCGCAGAAGCTGTCGCGGCCCTGGCGTCACCGGTGCTGGGCGAGGCCGTCTCTCGATTCCGGAATCATCTTGGTTTCACGCGCGGCCATGTGCGCGAGCTCGCCGTGTACGCTCACTCAGACCCGCGTCTTCGCCGGCACATGCCGCGCGTGTTGGCGGTGCACCGGGACGATGATGCCGGCGAGTGGATCGTGGCGCTCGAGTCGATCGAGAGGGGCGCGATGATGAATGCAAGCGATGACACCGCGTGGACAGACGAAGCCATCGACGCCGCTGTGGTCGGCCTCGCAAGCATTCACGCTATTGGCATGGAGCGGCGATCGGAGTTGTCCTCGGCACCGTGGAACGCGCCGCGCCGAGATGCGCAACAGCGTGTCGCGATGGGCCCTTTCTGGTCGGCGCTTGCCAAGCACGCATGTGAGCAGTCGCCTTCTTGGAGCGACGCTACGTTGCGCAGTGTGCACGAAAGGCTGGTCACAGGTGTTGGGTCGTGGGCCAGAGCGCTCGACGTGTCGCCGCACACGTTCATTCACAACGACTTCAATCCGAGAAACATCGCGATCCGTGGCGCGCACGGTTCGTTGATGTTGTGCGCGTTCGATTGGGAGCTCGCAACCGTCGGTGTGCCGCAGCGTGACCTCGCGGAGTTGTTGTGCTTCGTGCTCCCTGTTGATGCGCCGCAATCGGAGATCACGAAGTGGATCGAGCGTCATCGCACGCTGCTCGAAGCCGAAGCGAGAAAGTCGTTGCGCACTGACGCCTGGGACGTTGGATTCCGCGCCGCGCTGTGCGACCTGCTTGTGGATCGCCTGGCGTCATACGCGATGGTCGATCGCATTCGCCGTCAGACGTTCTTGCCGCGTGTGGTGCGCAGTTGGGAAAACATCTATCAGCATTTTCCCTGGACAGCCTGAGCGCACTCGGCTGTCATCGCTGATCGGTGGAACGTCTCGTCGAGTTAGTCGTCCATTTCGAATAGGCTGACGTTTCGAGCGTTCTCGAATAGTCGCGGATTTGTCCAGCGTCTATCGCAGTCGTGATCGACGTCACCGCTTCCCGCGTTGCAACCCGGCACCGTGCACGTATGCGAATCAATTGCAGCCTCGTTGGCCTGTCGTTCCTCATACTCGCTGCATGTTCAGCGAGCGATCCAGTGAGCGGTGCCTCGCAAGATCCGCCGGCCGAAACTGGTGGTGGTGGCGGGGCCGGAGCGGGAACCGGGTCAGGTGGAACGACCGGTGGGAGCTCACTTGGTGGGCGGCGGCCGTTTCCAGCGGACAACGCGTGGAACACGGTCGTAACCGGCGCGTCCATCGACTCCCGCTCGTCGACGTTGATCGCCGCATGCGGGCTCCGGAATTTGCATCCGGACTTCGGCACAACGTACGCCGGGGCTGCGAACGGTATTCCTTATGTGGTTGTGCACGCCGGCCAAGCTCGCATTCCCGTCAGCTTTGACTATGGCGACGAGAGCGACCCCGGCCCGTATCCGATACCAACCAGCGCGCCAATCGAAGGCGGATCGAGCTCGAGCGGCGATCGGCATGTGCTCGTCGTTGATGTCGATGCCTGGAAGCTGTACGAATTGTTTGATGCGCATCCGATAAACGGCGGCGCGAGTTGGCACGCCGGATCGGGCGCCGTCTTCGACCTCAGCTCCAATGCGCTCCGCCCTGCGGGATGGACGTCGGCGGACGCCGCGGGCCTGCCGATATTCCCGGGCCTCGTGAGGTATGATGAGGCCGTTGAGCAAAAGGCGATCAATCACGCGCTTCGCTTCACGTGCCCGCACACGAGAAAGGCGTATCTCTCGCCGGCGCGTCACTATGCGAGCAGCGACACGAGCAGCAATGCCCCGTCGATGGGAATGCGCGTGCGACTCAAGGCGAACTTCGACACGACCTCGTTCCCGCCAACCGTGCGCGTGATCCTTCGGTCGATGATGCGGTACGGAATGTTGCTCGCCGACAATGGCTCTGGATGGTTCGTGAGCGGCGCGCCCGATTCACGTTGGAGCGACGACGAGCTCGCAACGTTGTCCCGCGTTCCGTCGACGGCGTTCGAAGTGATCAAGCCGTAATCGACTATATGCCCCTCGAGCTGACGACTACAACAGCCCCAGCCACTTGCTCTGGCCGCCGTCAAACCCTGGGAACACCGCATCCATCTTCGCGGCGCCAAGGTGTTTGAACGCAACCTCTGAGAACACTGAACGGAAATCGGTCGTCAGCTTGAGGTCGCGTCCTTCGTTCAGTTGCTCGGGCTCGAGCCCCGGCCATTTGCCGTGGACCTTCTTTCCCTTCACGTCGCCGCCGATCACGAACATCGACGTCGCGTGACCGTGATCGGTACCGCCATTGCCGTTCTGCCGCGCCGTGCGCCCGAACTCCGACATTGTGAGAATCGTGACGTCGGCCATGCGGTTGCCAAGATCCTGCACGAGCGCGGCGATCGATCCGGAGAAATCGGCGAGTCGATTGGCTAGCTGTCCCGTGGCGCCGCCCTGATTGACGTGCGTATCCCAACCGCCCACATCGGCGAATGCGATCTCCAAGCCCACGTCGGCCTTGATCAACTGCGCGATCTGACGCAGGTGTTGTCCGAACGGCGAGCGCGGATAGTCGGCGTTGTTCCCAGCCGTGTACTGCTGCGGGTTCGCGGCCTTCAAGATCTTCATCGCTTCGAACATCTCGCCGCCCGCCGCATGCACCACGTCGGCGTTGCCGGTGCGATACAGCGCTTCGATGCGATCCGCCTGCGATCCGTTCGTCCGAATCGTGAACTCGTCCAGACTGTTCATTGCCACCGATGGCGCGCCACCCTCGAGAATGCGCGGCGTCTGCGGGGTCATCGCGACCGCGGAGAACGGCGATCCCTTCGCGGTACCGTGCGCGTCCGTCAGCTTGCATTCGTCGCACGTGCCTTTGACGGCCAGATAACGATTGAGCCAACCGTCGCGCGTGCCTTTGTTGTCGGGCGTCCCGCTTTCCATGTAGTCCTGCGCATCGAAATGCGACCGCGTGTTGCTCGGACTGCCCACCGCATGCACCGGCGCGAGAATACCATCGTCCCAGAGCCGCTTGAACGGGGACAGCGATGGATGCAGTCCGAAGAATCCGTCGAGGTCGATCGCCGTCGCGGCTGACCCCGAAACGGGGCGCGGGACGGCGATGGACGGTCGCATCTTATAGTAAGCAGCCTCGCCATGCGGAACGACGACGTTCAACGCATCCGCCGCTCCACGCTGAAACAGCACCAGGAGTACCTTGCCGCGACCGTTACCGCTCAACGCGGCGCCCTTGAGCAGATCCTGCCCGAAGACGGTTTTGCGCAGGAACGTGGGGTCCAACCCCATCGTCGCGAGCGCCATCGCGCCCGACTTCATGAACACGCGCCGATTCATATCTATATCCTCATTACTGATTACTAGCCGATGCTAGCGGCGTTGAAATTCAGGGGCCCCAAGAGCAAGACCCACGACCTGAGCAAAACCCTGCAAGTTCACTTGACGACCGAACCCCGGGAGCTGTGCGCCCGGACCACGCGGAAACTCCTTACCCTTCGGAACATTCGTCTTCTGCCCGCCGCCGGCGCCGCGCATGGGGGTCGGCATTCCCGTGCTATCCGGTTCGACAGCCATACCATTGATGTCGTTCGCCTGCATGGCCTTCCCAATCATCGGGTTGTCGCCAGTCATCAACACTTGTCGCGTCTCAGCCGACACCTGCCCGCCAAGCATCGCCTTCACGACGCCGTCCACCTGTTGAGTGCGCGGCAGCGACTTGAGCGAGTCGAACGCCGGCCAACCATTCAGCCGCACGCCGGGCAACTGACCCGCGGCGACGCTCAAACCAAAATTGATCCGGTTGAGAATCGCGCCGGTGTTCATCCAGGCATCAGCCCGATCAGGCCACCCGTCGGGAGTCTGACGACCGAAAATCGGTTGACCAAGCCGGCCAACGATCTGAGCCGTGCGAGGTGTCGTGTCCGCCGGCGCATTCACGGCGCGCAGCGCCGACGCGACCACCTCGAAAGGCGTCTTCACTTTCGCGCGATACGCGCTCCGGCTGAAGAATTCATGCGACGTCACAACGCAACGGACCGTCTCACGAATGTCGCCGTCACTCTTCGTGAACGTATCGGCGCAGCGATCGACGAGCGCCTTCGGCGGTTCGTCCGAAACGAAGTGCCGAGCCAGCTTGGTCGTGATGAAGCGCGCCGTCTGTGGGGCACGCGCGACGAGATCGAGCACTTCCTCGCCTTCTTCTTCGCCGTGGCCCGCCGGGAATTTGTGGTCAAGGATCATCTTCTCGCCGGCGTCGTGAATGGCCGGATTGAAGACGAAATCGCCTGTCTGGCGATTGAACGTCCAGCCGGTGAGCGCCCGCGCGACTTCCTGCACGTCTTTCTGTGTGTATCCACCGTCCACGCCGAGGGTGTGGAGCTCCATCAGCTCGCGCGCATAATTCTCGTTCAGGCCGCGTTTGGCTTGCTGCTTCAAGCGCTCCATCATTTTCTCACGCTCTTCCGGCGTTGCGTTCTGCAACCGTTCTCGTGCGGCGGGTGGCAGATTTTGACCCGCGCCAAATCCGCCCAATCCCGGTCGACGAATGACGCCCGGCCGCAAACCCGGCCGAACGCCCGGTCGGTCGCCCGCGCGGCTGTTGCGCGCGACGAGCGTTGGATGCGCGCTGTCCGCCGCACTCTGGAAGTTGTCGAGGAAAAACAGCATCGCTGGACTCTTGGCCACGGCGCCGAGCAGATCGCGGAACTTGCCGAGTGCGCGCGGTCGGATGACGTCGCGATCGTACTGCGCCAGATAGAGTCGCGTCTGACCCTTGCCGGCGAACACGCTGAAATGATTCTCCCAGAAATCGACCATGACTTCGTCGAGTTGCCGTTCTGAGGTCACGGCGCGCGCCAACTTCGCCGACTGCACCTGTCCCACGAGTTGCTGCGTTTGTTTGGCTGCCTGGGCGAGTTGCGGATTTTGCGCGACGATTTCGCGGCGCGCATCCTTTTTGTCCATCGAGGAGTCGGCCGCGTCGGCCTTCTTGGCCTGACGCTGCAGAAGCTGGATCGCGTTGTAGTCGCGAATGATGTCACTGGTTTTCATATTGAAGACCGTGTATTTCGATACCAGCGCATCGGTCTTCGAGTCGTCGATTTTTTTCGGTTGAAGTTGCATCTCGATCCAACTGTCGACCCCCATGGCGCGTACTCTTTCAGCATCACCGGGGCGTGCGCCAAAAGTCAGGCGGTTGAGCACTTGTTGGATTTGCTCGTCGGGCAGTAAATCGCGCGAATCCGGCGTCGGCTTCGGCGTTTGTGCGCCGCAAATGAACGCGGCGAATCCTGTCATGAGAAAGGCGAGCTTACGCATCGTGATACACCATATAGGTGGTATTCTGTGAGCCACTATTCGGTAGACGAGTAGCGCGTGCCCGGCGTTAAGGCAGGTGTCCCGCAGCCTTGCGCCACCCCGACAGCAACCCTACGGTTGGGTCGGCGTCCCTCGACAACACCTGGGAGCTGATATTTCATACCCCGCAGATCCCGGCCCACGCGTTTTGCCGCACTTCTATCGATCTCCAGACGAGTTCATCGCGGCCGCACAGGCCGCGGTCGCCGGCGCTGCCCCAAAGCAACCGGTCGCTGTCTTGGTGTGCGAAGTGGACCCGTTCGAGCCCGCCAGCCGTACACCCGCGACGATCGAATCGAGCCTCGGCGCTGTGGCAGAGATCGTTCGCCACACGCTTCGCGGCAACGATCACGTCGGGAGGATCGACAATCGGCTGGTCATGGTGCTGGCGAACGCCACAGCCGAGGACGGTCGTTCGGTAGGGGAACGGATTTGTGCTGCGGTGCGGGTGCATCCGTTCGACAGCGGGCTCGGGCAGATCACGATCTCGATTGGTTCGGCGGCTGCGCCTGAGCATGGAGTGTTGTTCGAATCCGCGGTGAGTGCGGCGACGGTGGCGCTCGAGCGAATCATCGTTCAGGGGCGCGATGGTGCCGGAGCGGCGCCCTTGCCGCATCACGAAGCGTTGCACCGTCCGCTGGCGATCGATCGGTTCGCTGGGCGGGTGCAGGAGCTTGCGTCGCTCACGCGGTGGCTCGACGAGGTATGTGCCGGGCATTCGAGGGTCGTGTCGGTGTACGGCGAAACGGGGACGGGGACCGCCACGCTGTTTCGCCAGCTCGAGTCCGAGGTGTGGCTTCGCGGCGGCATCTTCGCGATGGCAGCGTCGGCGAATTTGACGATCCCGCAACCATATGGTGTGTGGGGCGCCTTGCTTCGCTCGACACACCGCTTTCCCAGCGCGCCGAATCGCGACTGGCATGAGCTCCAGCAGTTGGAGCCGTTGCTGGGAAATCCAACAGAGACGCCGGCGCCCACGGGAAGCCAATACAGATTGCTCGCGGAGCTCAGCGAATATGTTCGGTCGCTCGCGGCGACGCGTCCGCTCGTCATCGTGCTCGATGAGATGCAATGGGCCGACAGCACGTCATGGGATGCGCTCGAGAATCTGATCGGGCAACTCGACACGGATCGGATCATGATCTGCCTCACGCAGCGGCCGGAGTCGCCTCACGCCGCCGCTCCGCATCGCGAGATGCTGAATCGCCATGAGATCGTGCGTGAGATGACGATCTCTCGGTTGACGCGCGACGAGGTGAAGCAATGGCTGGAGGCCGCGTTTCATCGCCAGCAGGTCGGCCGCGAGTTTCTCGCCTTTCTCTATCGTCACACGGAAGGCAATCCGCTGTTCATCACGCAGACGTTGCGGGCGCTCGTCGAAGACGGAGCGATCTGGCACAACGGCGGCCGGTGGGAGTGGACGCCGGTGTCGGAGTTGCGCCTGCCGACCGGGCGCGCGGAGTTGATCGGTCAGCGTATTGGAAAGTTCTCATCGAGTACGCAGGCGGTGCTGGCGACGGCGGCCATTCTCGGGCGTGAATTCGACATCAGCTTGCTCGTGGGCTCTGGCGCGGGGAGCGAGCCGGCGGTCCGGTTGGCGATTTCCGAGGCGCTCGTCTCGGGTTTGCTGCGGCCCACGGACCAGCGCCGGTCGGGAGGATTCGCGTTCGCGCACGACGAGATCGCCGAGGTGCTCGTGGAGTCGATCCCCCGGGAACGCGCGCGACAGCTGCATCAGCGTGTCGCGCAGGCGTTGGAGAAGGGGCGGCCGGAGCGCGCAGGCGAGATTGCGCTCCACTTTGATGCGGCGATCGATTTTTCACACGCGTACACCTGGGCGCAGGCGGCAGCGAAGGCCGCGGACAGGGTATATGCGCATGTGGCGGCGGCGTCGTATCTCCAAATGGCGGCGCGCAATGCGACATCGCCGGCCGAGCTCGCGGAGATTCGGGTTTCACTGGCGCACGTAGCGGAGACAGGCGGTCGGTTTGACGAGGTCGAGGAGCTGTGCGATCTCGCGATTGAGTGGTTTGACGGTCAGGCAGACGAGCGGCGGGCGTTGAGCATCAGGCGGATGCGCGAACGGGCGCGAATGGAGCAGGGCCAGCCCGCTCGACGCACGCTTGATGCGCTGGTCGCGCTTGATGCCGACGCAAAGCGACTGGGGTTCGACCGCGAGCGGGTGGCGATCTTGACGATGGCGTCTCAAACGCACAGCCGGCTTGGCGAAGCACGTCTTGCAGAGCGTCTTGCGGCGGAAGGCGTCGAAATGGCAGAGCGAATCGGCGACAGTTTGGTTCTGGGCGATGCGCTGAACCGACTCGGAAATACCCTCGTATCCGAGGCACCGGCGCGCGCGGGGACTGTGTACGCGCGCGCGTTGGCGCTGTATGAGGCGATCGGCGATGTGCGCGGCCAAGGCCGCACGTATGGCAACATCGGGATTGCCGCTCAGTTCGAGGCGCACCTTGACCAGGCGTCGCAGGCATTCGCGAGGGCGATTGCGGTCGCCCGCGCGGCCGGAATGCCGGACATTTGGGGTCTTGCTGCGCTCAACCTTGGTGTATTGTCGCAAAAATGCGGTGAATATGACCGGGCTCGTGAACTATTCGGGGAGGCGTTGGCGTTGTTCGCGGCGGTAAAACACAGCGAATACCAGCTGGCGGCGCTCTACAACATGGCGCACGTCGAGCGCGAGCTGGGCCTCTGGGAATCGGCCTCGGAACTGTACGATGCGACCACACCATTGGCGCAGCGGATCGGACAATCCGACATTGAGATAGGGGCGGTGGCGGGGGCCGGGCTGTGTTTCTTGGAATTGGGTCGTTTGGAGGAGGCCCGGTCGGCCCTTTCAGAAGTTCGCCAGCGGATGGAAAGCCGGCCGGATTGGTTTCAGGGGCGCGAGATTGCGGAAGCGCTCACAATCAGGGTTGACGCGCTGGACGGGCGCAGCGAGGAGGCGTTGGCGCGGTTTGAACACGCGGTCTCGTTGGCAGAAGGGGCTGACCTCTACAACGCGGCCTGGCTGACCACGGCGTGCGCCGATGCCCTAGCGACCTTTGACCGGGAACGGCTCGTTCGGACTATCGGGCGTTATTCGGTCAGGGTAAAGGAACTTGGATATCCTGAAATGACACGACGTTATGACGCGCTGGCGTCAGAGTGACCTGAGACACCGTCCTACGGTTGAGCTAGCGTTACTATAGAGTTCGCCGTATCTTTGGGCTGGCTCCAGCGTCTGATCGATGCAGGACGGATGTCAAGCCACCCAAAAAAATCGATCCAAAAAATGCGCTCATTCTCGAGATATCTAGCCGCGAGCCTCGTGATGGTAACCGTCGCGGCATGTAGCGACACCACGAGTATTCCGAGCGCGCCATCGTCGCGCTCGCTGTCACCGACTGCCCCGGTTTTTGATTTTGCTAACACCGGTCACGCGTTCGGTCTTCAGAATTCTGACTTCACACTCACATCCCGCGGCGGTTCGTTCTCCGTCGGCGGATTGTATACCGTCAACTTTCCAGAGAACGCGGTCTGCGATCCGGACAACTCGAAGTACGGTCCTTCAGAGTGGGACAACGCTTGTACCACACTGAGCGCCGGTCAAGCGATCAAGGTCCACGCAGTTTTGTCATTGCAGTCTGGCGGTTTGGCGATCGACTTCTCGCCAGCGTTGCGGTTTTCGCCGGATGCCCAGGTGACGATTTCGACCGATATCTTCGCGTCGGTCATCAAATGGAATCGCGATTACTTCGCCAAGCATCCTGAGTCGCTCAATTTTCTCGCTATTTACTACGCTCCCAATTTCGACTCGTCGCCGGTCAAAGATTTCGCTTCCGACGCGAGTGTGATCACGCATGTGAATTTGAATTCCGGAAGGATCTGGCGCCGCGTCAAGCACTTTAGCGGCTACAGCGTGACTTCCGGGTTGGCCTGTGACCCGTCGCCCGGCAATCCTGATTGCGTCCAGGTCGAGGGGCAGCCCTGATTTTTGAATAATCGAAAATGAGAAAGGCCTCGGCGAAACGCCGAGGCCTTTTTTTGTATTCATCTCTGAGATCAGAGATCACGACCTGGTGCCCACGGTCCCACTCAATGCCGCAACACATAGCCGACGCCGCGCACCGTATGCAACATCGGTTCGTCGTCATCGGTATCCAGTTTCTTGCGCAAATACGCAACGTACACGTCAACGATATTCGTCTCGTCGATGTCCACGGGCGTTTGACGCCACACTTGCTGAGCGATCGCCGCGCGTGAAACCGGCTTGCCGGCGTGTCGCATGAAATACTCGAGAAGCGCGAACTCGCGCTGCGTCAACGAGAGTTGGCGGTTGCCGCGGCGAACTTCGCGCGACAGCGGATCGAGCACCACGTTGCCGACCGAAAGGTGCGGAACACGGCCGTGCGACGCCGACCGGCGAAGCAGCGCCTTGACGCGCGCGATCAATTCGTCCTGATCGAACGGCTTCACGAGGTAGTCGTCGGCGCCGGAGTCAAGCCCGGCGACGCGATCGGCGATGGCGTCGCGTCCGGTGAGCATCAATGTGGGTGCGTTGATGCCTTTTCGACGCAGCTCCTGAACGACCTCGAAGCCGTTTCGATGGGGAAGCCCCACATCGAGGATCAAAAGGTCCGGTTCGTTCTCCAGGGCGCTGGCAAGTCCCGACATTCCATCGCGCGCCGAACGAACCGCGTATCCCTGCTCGATCAGCACGCGCTGGAGGAGGGCAACGAGATCCGGACTGTCTTCCACGATCAAGATCGTGGTCGGAGGAGCAAGCGCGTGCATCGCGGGCTGAAGATACCTTGCGAGACGCGCCGAGCAAGTATGCGGACTCTCGAAAAGTTTGAAAATTCACCTCGCGTCGACGTACGTCCACTCGCGTTCCGTCGCATTGACGCGGTGGACGCACATTGACGCGAGTTCACGTGTGGATTGTGGCGGAGCCCACTTGAGTCGGCGGCGACCGCCCGCTTGCTTTGTGGCGTGCGTTCGCAGCCGTCTGTCTCTATTGCGGTCGTCGGGAGCGTCGCGGCCGCGGCGACGACGGGCGCGCTCATCGCGATCGGTCGTCGCCTCGGCGACGTCGCGCTTCCGTTCGCCGCGATTGGCGGCGTCGTGCTGCCGCGTGCCGGCGGAGGCGCCGGACTGGTGCTCACGGGCGTGGTGTTGCATGTCGCCGTGATGTTGCTGTGGAGCGTGCTATTCGTTCGGCTCGCCGAACGTCTGGCGAGCGATGCAGTCTCTGCGGCGACTATCGCCGCTTCGCATTTTGTCGTCAGCTGGATCGTCGCGTGGATCAGCGCTCGCGGTCTGTCCAGCGCGCTGACGCTGGGCGATCGAATCGCGTTTGCGGTGGTTTTGGCAGGCGCGCTGGTAGTGGGCATGCGCTTTGCTTTTTCATTCTCGCGAAATGCATGAGCGGCCAAAATGCCCTGAGTCGCTGTAACGTTTTTGACCATGTGACCGGCGACGCTGCGCGGCAGTTGTACAAGCAACATTGTTGATGCGGCCGGGTTGAACTACGTGACGCTCGTGTTCACCAGTTCTGAAACTCCGGTGTGACAACGATCGTCGGGGTAGCACGGATGGTCGTGCAGTATCGCAGTACTTTTTCAGGAGGGGGTTATGGATATCCTCGTGATGCTAGAGGAAAACCCCGATCACTCGCCGGTGTTGGCGCACGTGAACTCCGTCCCGTCGCCGCTGCATTCGTCAGAGCGGCCGTCGCGAGACATCGTGACGTTGTACGGGCAGCCTAGTCCGGAGTCGTTGGCGTTGGCGCTTGCGGCCGCGGTCGAATCACATCGGTCGCATGACGGACGCACCGAAGCCATTCGTCATCTCGGTGTGTGGCCGGAGCGGGGAGCGGTTGGGGACGCTGCATGGAGGGACTCAGCAGGACAGCTCGTTACGAGCGACCTCGAGATTCCACTCGAAACGTTGCACGTGACGGCGAAGGCGTTGTTGCTCGAGTGCGGTCAATCAATTCGGAGGTTGGTGGCCGGATTGTCGATGCCTGATTGGCCGGAAGGTGCTCGACGGGCGATTAGTGTTTCGATCGGACCGATTGTTGGACTGACGTCACCGGTGTTCGCGCCGCTCGAGACAGTGATGGAGCGGTTGAGAGAGGCGGATGGTCTGGCGTTTGAAACCGAAGGAGACTGAACGAGAACCCTGATTCGTCAGAGTTGTGAGAACCGCGGACGGCGTCATGCCATCCGCGGTTCTGTTTTCTCAGGGTTCGGTGGCTCGGGGGCGGGCCCCGGCGCGCGCGAAATTCCACTGCGGATGAAGTCACGCGCGGCGCGAATTCGCTGCGGATGCACGAGGAGAAGCGTCGCCCCGTAGGCGATTGCTCCGGCCGCAATGTTGACAGCGAGCGCTGCGGGCCGCGCCAAATGATTGTCCAGCAGCCCGCGCGTTCCAAGCACGACCGCGGCCATCATCGCAGTAGAGCTCACGGCCGGCCATAGGGCCCGGAGATACTCGATGAAACGCGTATCGGCCACGTGCAGCGCGTACGCGAGCTGCTGCGTCATGACGATCGCCGGGTGGCCAACGAGCCACACGAGCGCGACGCCCTCGAGGCCCCAGCGTGCACCGAGAAGGAACGACAGCGGCATGATCAGCGTCGCGATGAGCATCGTGCGCGCGTTGTAGCTCGCGTGTCCGGTCGCGACGAGAATTTGCGCGAGCAGGGGATCGACCGAGCGAAGCGCGGCGGCTGCCGCCAGGAAACGCAGCGGCACGACCGCAGGCGCCCAGCGCGCACCCAGCGCCACGGCGACAAACTGGTCTGCGACGAGCGCGAGCCCAATGCTCAAGGGAAAGCTGATCATCGAAACGCCTTCGGTGATGCGAAGGAGGTAGCGTCCCACCGCTGCCGGGTCGTGCTGCACGCGCGAGATCACCGACTCCGCAACGCGCTGGTATAGTTGAGCGATCTTCTCGACCGGAACGGCCGCCAGCGTGATGCCAATGGCATATGCGCCGAGTGCGGCTTCGCCAAGAAGGCGTCCGACGACGGCGCGATCGGCATTGGAGTATGCGTACCACGCCAGCGATGACGCGGCGACCCATGCACCGAATTTTACGGTGCCGCCGATTCGCGCGAGTGGCCACGGTGCTGCAAGCGCGTAGGGCCTGGCGTGGACGGCGAGTGCGGATCCAACAATTCGCGCGATCACCGGGCCGAGAACCAACGACCAGTATCCCGCGCCGGAGAGCGCGAGGCCCAGCGTGGTGGAAATGAGGACCGCGCCTTCTGCCGTCTCGAGAAAGGCGAGTCGCTTGAATCCCATTTCGCGAACGAGCAGCGCCGTGGGCACGACGCGAAACGCGCCGGCTAAGAAACTGATCCCCATGACCGGAACGGCGGTCGCGAGCGCCGGTTCATGAAAGAACGCGGAAATCGGTAGGGCGAATGCCGCCGTGAGGGTCGTGCAGGCGAGTCCGAGGAAAACGGCGAACCCGTTGAGTCGCGCGATCTCGGTGTCCGAGAGGTGACGCCCCTGAACGATCGCGGAGCCGATACCGAGATCGCAGATCGGCTGTAGCAGCGCCAGAAACACGGCGGCCATACCCACAAGCCCATAATCCGACGGTGACAGAAGTCGAACGACGACGATCGTGCTCACCCAGCTGAGCGCCTGGACCGTCCATTTCGCGCCGCCGGTCCAAGCGATGCTGGACAGCATCGAACGATCGAGCGCGCCGACGTCGAGCGCTGCAGGTTCGCCGGATTTCTCGGAGCGGTTGCTCGGGGTCGAAGTAAGCTTTGACACGTCGGTGAGAGAATAGTAGTACACGATGCGCTAGCGGAACACTCCCGCGGATGCTACGATCATCTCCGCAAGGCAAGGCGGCGCCGTCGACGCGGGCACGCTTCTCTTGGGGGGGAAGGGCTTGCGCGACGGCAGAACCACCGGCGTTGTCGTGTCGTGAGACCACGGGAGTTTTGCGACCGTCCCGGCGAACGAACCGTTGATTGGCTCGAGCGCTTTTCCACCCACCAAGACGGGCATGTGCGGTTTTGTGCTTTTGATCGGCCGGAACGGCTGCATCCCGCAGCCGTGCATGGTCGAACGCATGACGGCGGCTCTCGCGCACCGAGGACCGGATGATTCTGGTTTTTGGTATTCGGGGGCAGTCGCGATGGGCTTTCGACGACTGGCAATTCTCGACGTGAGTCCAGCTGGACACCAACCAATGGTGTCGGCGGACGGCGAGCACGCACTCGTGTTCAACGGAGAGATCTACAACTACGTCGAGCTGCGCGACGAGTTGCGGACGCACGGTCATTCCTTTCGCTCAACGAGCGATACCGAAGTTCTCCTTGCCGCATGGCGGCAGTGGGGCGAAGACGCGCTCGATCGACTGGTCGGCATGTTCGCGTTCGCGATCTGGGATCGCAAGCGCGGAGAGGTATTCGGCGCGCGCGATCGCTTCGGCATCAAGCCGCTGTTCGTCTACCACGGGAGCGATTTCGTCATCCTGTCGTCTGAGATCAAAGCGATCCAGGCGTCCGGCGTGTACGAGCACCGCGAGAACTGGCGCGCCATCGCGCGATATCTCGTGTCGGGGCAGACCGACGAAAGCACGGAAACGTGTTTCGACGGCATCGACCAGATCGCGGCGGCGCACGCCTTTCGACTTGGTTCGAGCGGATCGGTGCGGCAACGACGCTACTACAATTTGCCGACCGACATCGTCGATACCGCCGTGACACCGACGCGCGCGGTGGGTGACATGCTCGAGGAGTCCGTCCGTCTACAAACGCGAAGCGATGTTCCCGTCGGCGTTTGTCTGTCCGGCGGCATCGACTCGACCGCATTGCTGTGCGCGATCACACGCCAACGCCGCGCCCTTGGCGACGACACTCCGGTGATGGCGCTCAGCTACAACACGCCTGACTACGATGAATCACGATATTTGAACGAGACGATTCGCGAAACAGGCGCGACGCTGCTGCCGCTGGAGCAGGACGTGCGGAGCATGTGGGCGTCCTTGCCACGCGTGCTGCATTTTCACGACGAGCCGCTCCACTCCATGAACGCCCTCGTCGGGTTTCAGCTCATGGCCCTCGCGCGCCGGCATGGCGTGCTCGTGATTCTGAACGGCCAGGGCGCCGACGAAACACTCGCCGGCTACTCGAGTTACTACTTTTCTCATTGGGTAACGCTCGTGCTGCGCGGTCGCGTGCAGCAGGCGCTGCGCGAGATCGACGCCTATGCCGCCGCGTTCGGCGCAAACGCCAGGTCGCTGGCCATGCGGGTTTCGCGAACTGTGATGTTTCGTGCGCTGCGCGGCCTTCCGGGCTATGGTCGTGCGGCGCGCGCGAGCCGCGACAAGGAATTGCGGGACAACCCGTGGTTCACGTCCGAAGTCACGACCGGCGCGCCGGATCAAGGCCTCGTGCCGAGTGCCCGATTGGAAGCGGTGCAGCGGCTGGCGGTGACGACGTCACCCCTTCCGTTGTACCTGCGAATCGAGGATCGCAACTCCATGGCGCATGGCGTCGAGATACGAGTTCCATTCTTGGATCATCGTCTCGTGTCGTACGCCATGACGCTGCCCACGGAGTGGCGGATGCGCGGACCGTGGAACAAGTACGTACTACGTGAAGCCATGCGGGGTCGAATCCCGGAAGGCGTTCGGACGCGATTGGACAAGATGGGATTTCCCACGCCCACCGGACGTTGGTTCGGCGGGGAGCTGTATGAACCACTTCGAGCGATGTTGGATAGCCGAGCGGCGCGCTCGCGAGGACTGTTTCAGTCGGACAACCTCGTGCGTGCGCTCGACAGTGGGCGTGGAACGGACGTCACAAACCACAAATACGTATTCCGGGCCGCCAATATCGAGGCGTGGCTGACCATGTTGGCCGAGCGGCGAGCCGAGCGCGACATCACTGTCGGTCCGGTCGTCGTGCGCGATCCGAGTCGCAGCGGCGACCGGCAATTAGAGCGTTCTCATGACCGTGAACGCGCCGTGACGCGCAAGCCGGTCCTTGACGCACAGTCTCCCGCTCGGCCTACGGACTAGCAGGTCCCGCCACTTCGACGCCCATCACGTTGTTCGATAGAAAGGCACGTAACGCGGATGGGGCGGGATAGAGCTCGCGTCGAATATGGTCGATGTAATGAGTCACGAATGCGCTGGATCGCTCATGTCCTTCATACCGGGACACGTATTCGGCGTAGACAGTCGCGGGCCAATCCATCCAATCGCCGGGACGCGCGAACGCAGGAGCCATCGATGCGGTAATTTCGGTGAGCGCATCGGTCATGCTCAGAGCCAATCTGGCTGCCAGATGGGCGGCGAGCAGACGAACGCGCCATACCGGGATGGGGCATGCTAGACACCGATCGAGCGGTGTCGCCAACCGGAGCGCCTCAACATATCGTCCCTCAATGACTGCGAGGTTCGCTTCGTGTCCTGGCTCGGTGATCTCCGTCATGACTTCGCTTCCGAAACCGGCGAACTCACGCCAAGAACTTCTAGCCTCGTCCATCAGGCGGCGCGTGACCGCTGGAGCGTCGACTTCGAGGCTTAGGCCAATGGAATGATCATACGCTGTCGCCGGTATCTCGACCGAGCCCCATCGCTTGCCGATTGAGATTGCCTCCCCGAATGCGCGTCGGGCGTCGGCAAAATCTCCGGCGATGCGGCACGCGGTGCCCACGAAGATCAATGCGCGCGCGGTTTCCTGGTGCGACAGGATCTTTCGACTTCGCGAAACTAGCTCCTCCGCTAAGGGGCGCATCAGGCGGATATCGCCATGCCCTTTTTCGTAAAAGTATTGGACGCGAATAAGATTCCACCAGTCCTCGTGATTCCTTGGTCGAATCGTCGCGACCGTGTTGTGAATTTCTACAAGGAGCTCAGGGGCCAACACATCGGCGAGTTTTGCCGCCTGTCGTGCCGCATGCAAGCGGTGTGATGGCGAGCAATGGTGATTCCGTACACAGTGAAGCGGCCGTTCAATCGACTTGAGGTGGACGCCAAAGGAATTCTCTGCGTCGAGCCGGCGTAGCTCCAGCTCATTGTGCCGGTCATATGAAGTGTCGAGCTCAGACGCCAGCGCCTCGTGTTCATCGATTGCGCGAACGAGATCTGTCCACCGACCGGCCGCAAATAGGCAATCGATTCCCTTCCGCCGAAGCGCGGCTTGCTGCGGCAGATCGGTTATGCCGCGAACCGCGCGTTCGTAGAGGTTGGCGGCCTCGTTGGGAAATCCATTCGCGAATAGGTGTTCGGCACCGCGCGCGATCGCTGTGCGCACCCGCTCCGAGTCGCCTCCAAACTCCCAATGACGTGCGGCCTCCCAGATCAGCACTGCGCTCGGCTGTGAAGCGAGCTCGAACTCGAACCGCTCGGCGGCGCGTCGATGGAGCACGAAGGCAATGCTCGGCGCAAGTTGGGCGAGCGCGGACTCGGCCCAGAGCACGTGACCGTAGGCTGCACCAACACGATCGATCGTTAGAATGCCGTTCGCCTCCAACTCGACCAATGCCTCGACGAAGTCGGCGGGGGGGAGCGCACCCATGGACTCCATGCGAACCAGCGTTGCATGCGTTCCAAGCAGAGCCGCGAGTTGCAACGTGCGGAGTGCCTGAGGACTAAGAGCGCGTAGTCCATTGTCGATGACCGCCGTCAGCGTTGTTGGCAAGTGATCGACCGATCCGGTTGAAATCAATTGCCGCGCGAGCTCCTGCACGAATAGCGGGTTTCCCGCCGCTCTCGCGAGAATCTTTTCGCGCGCTTTCAGACTCATCCGGTGGTCGGTTTTGGAGGCGACATCGTCCACGAGTTCGGACGCAAAGTCCAGTTCGAGTGAGCCAACGCGCATTGGCTGAAGCCCGAAGAGATTGTCGTTGTTGCCCGTGTTTCGAATGGCAAAGAGCCACGCGACCGCTCGCGACTTGCTCCAGCCAAAGAGACTCTGCCAAAGCCACTCGAGTGACGGATCGATCCATTGCGCATCATCAAGCTCAATGAGCAGTGGTGCCTCCATGCTAATCGCCCCGAGCAGATCGAGAAGTGCACCGACAAGGCGGATGCGCATTGACTGCGCCAACGCATGGTCAGTCGCCGGCCGGGGCTGAAGCGCACGGCGAGTCGAAACAAAGTTATTCAATAGATCGAGGTGCTCCGGATCGGTGCCCGCAGCGCCACGCATCTTGATCAGTTGTGTCGCGAGATCCGCGACGCCGGCGAGCGGTCGTGAAAGGTCGACCGACTGACAGCTGATGCGAGCTGTCTGCATTCCGGACACTGCGGCTCGCGCGCGCGCCTCGTCGAGCAAACGCGTCTTCCCAATGCCGGCGGGTCCGGCGACGACGATGGCGCCGCCTTGCTGTGCCCGCGCCGCGGCAAGAAACGAATCGAGCCGACGTAATTGGTTCGTTCGACCCACGAAACGCGGCTGCTGCGAATTTCCAATGTTGCCCGCCGTGCGAATACGCCGCAAGAATAGTCGTGCCTGCACCTGTTCGCCCAGATGCGACGACTCTGTCTCCTCGATGAATCGCTCCAAGCCCTCGACGGCCTCTTCGCGCGCCCCGAGGCGACACTTCGCTTCCGCGGCGGCAAGGGCAGCGGACGGATTGAGCGGATCCAGGCGTTGGACGGCCGCTGCGAGGTCGAGTGCAAGTTTGGAGTCGCCCAGCTCGAGCGACGCGTTCAGCCGCTGCACGAGTTGGCGGATGGCTCGGGATGCGAGAACGCTTCGTTGTTCATCGAGCCACGCTGCAAACGGTGCCGAGAAGGTGGGGTGATAGCCGCGGAGGACCTCACCGACGCGAGACGGATCGCAGCCACCCAAATCGTCGACGTCGATCGCGACGTTCGTGTCCGCGAGAGAAACGGTGCTCGTGTTCGTCCGAATGGGGACGCCAAGTCCGCGGAGTTTGGCCAGAAGCCAGCGCAAGCGGTTTGCGCCAGTAGGGGCGTCGGCGCTTGGCCACAGCAGTTCCCGCAACTCGAAGCGCGGGATCGACCGCGTCGGTTCGAGCGCGAGTCGGAGTGAAGCAGCGAAGATCAAACCGGCGCCCGATTCAATTCGCCTCGCGCCGATCACGATTGCGGATCCGGCGACCACTTCAATCCGAATACTCGTTGACATCGACGGATCGTTGGCGCGAATCAGGCCGACACCTCGTCGCATCGCCACTGGAGGTCTGTAATAGCATTCGGCGGATGGCGGCACAAGGTGATCGCCGGTGTCGACCGTCTGCCTGGACGCCTCCGTTACCAGCCCGTCAAGCCCTGGGATCGTAAGTCGAACGGTTCCCGCGCGAGTGGGCGCTGTTTTTGTCCAAGCGACATGACGCTGCCATGACGCCCGCGAATAGGTTGGGCGTCCAGACGCCTACCGGGAGCGAGCATGGCCAACGACGTCGATCCGATATATCGATCCCTCCATCCGGAACCCTCTCGGAGATCTTCTGTGAGATCCTGGGCGATTCGGGGGGGCGGTATCGAGCTCCAACATTAGAGAGCTCTCATCTTTGGCACTTAGCCGCGCGCGCTGGACCGTCGCGCGCTAACGGACCGCTAGCGGCGGCCCATACAATGACGGATCGGCTCGCTGCTCGAAGGCGTTTGCATGCGCCAAAGGCGTGCGAACTCCTCAACGTGAATCGGCTGACCCGCCCGCGACAGATGTCCGCCCAACGTCCCTCTCGAGTGACGTGCGGCGTGCGCGATCTGAAATCTGTGTCCCTTTTGACCCATAGACGTGACTGACGACGCTCTCATTGACGCCATTCGGCACGGCGATCCAGCTGCGTGGGGAACCTACGAAGCGCGATTTCGACCTATTCTCGAGGCATACGCGCGCCGCTCGAAAATACCGCGGTGGGAGTGGCCGACGTGTATCGCCGAGGTGCTGGAGGACGAGGCGTTCCGCTTCAGCCGCGGCGACGCTCCGCGACCGATCAACCTTGCTGCCTATCTAGTCACGGCCGTGCACCACCGCTACTTGCGACTCAAGCGTTCCGAGTCCTGTCGGGAGCGGAACTACGGGGCCGCAAGTGAATACAGATTGGGTGAGTGGGTCGTCTCCTCGGTCTGTTCGGAGGAGTTGTTGCGAACGAGTCGCGGGCCTGACGTCTCGCCAGTCGTCGCGTCCGACGCCCTGGGGCGGCTCGTCGGTGAGCTCCGGTCGGGGCTCACGTCGGAGGAAGAGTCCATATTGGTGTGGGTGAGCGAGCGTGTTCCCCACGCCCAGATCGCGGCGTGGCTTGGCACGAGCTATGATGCGTGCACAAAACGCATTTGGCGGTTGTGTAGGCGTTTGCGGACGGAGTCAAAAGATCGAAGTGCGACATATCCCGCACCGGAACGGCTCGAGATCGAACGGTTTTTGCGCCGGGCAGATGGCGGCGGCGTGTCAGTGAAGGTGGATGCAGCACGGATTCGGCAATCCAACGTGCCGATTGTAGCGGAGAGTGATGAGCAAAGACCGGGACGAGGCCGACGAATGGCCCGCGGAGCTTGATGAAACGATTATCGCCGATCTCGTCGGCGGAACCATTGCACGGGAGCGGGCCGAGATCGGACGGCGAATGTTGGTTAGTGTCTATTGCAGAAAGTTGAATATTGAGCTCTATGGAACGCAGCCGATTGTCATCGATCGCACTGACAGCCCTGCGAACGAAGTAGCGTCCGCGCGCGTGCCGCTTGCTGATTTCGCTGAGTTGGGAGCATTCGAGTTGTCCGGTTACGAACGCTGCGTAGCGATTCCAGCGGGACGTTTCGGCCAACCGGTCGTTGCGTGTGCCGTGACGGCGCCGGTCGTGATTTTTGCTCCGTTCATTTCACCCGGCGACACGGTCCTCGTCGGGCTCGCGCCACCGGCTTGGTCACCGGCGGCGGTCGTTCGGCGGGTCGATGGGCAGCTCGCTGTCACTGACGACGCTGCGTCGGGACACATCGTCGGAACCGTATTGGCCCTCTGGCCGTCTCAGCACCCCTAATAGAACCAGTTTTTTAAAGGCTCACCCGAGTCGATGTCCGGTGCATGTCCCAATGCATTGACAGCCTCTCGGAGGAGAGATATGCGAAGCGGAATTCTCGTCGGTGCTCTTGTGGCGCTAACTGCGCACCGCGCCGCGACACATGCACGGCCCGTAGCCGATAGCTGCTTTGTCGCGGAAGTCACGATGATCGTCGAGAACGTCGCCGACTATCGATTCCACCGTGTCGTGGTCGCGGGAATTCGAAAGCTCAATGTCGTGGCGGACGCCTCGAAAGGGAGTTGCGGGGCGCAGAACATCGGCCTTCGCGAGGGAATGCTCCGCGCCATCGACGATCATATCGGCGCATCGAGCATGAAGGCTCCTCGCGTCCGGAACAACTTGGAGCTGAGCAACCCGTCACTTGACGTGGTTCGGGGGGAGATTGCGAATATCGCAACGCGCGCTCGAGAGCACGCGGGTGAGTTCTCCCGCGTTGAAGTCGTCACCATCGCGAAGGACGTGAGCGCCGGCACCGAGGCAATATCGTTGCCCCATCTCGCCAAGAATGATGCAGACGCCCTCGCCTGCACGGCGGACAACGAACGCCTCGACCGCTCGGGCGCGAAGTATCGCTGGGCATGTTGAATCCATCGCGGGCCGGATCACCAGGCGGTTCGAGTCTGCTCCAACTCGCGAATGGTCTCACGCGCGACTACCTGCTTCATCACGGCGTCTGCCCAAAGGCCGTATCTGACGACGGCTCGCTCGTCATCGCCGTAACGGACGGATCGATACTCTCTGGTGCGGAAGACGTGGCCCTGGCGTATCGACGAACGACGACGTTCGAAACCGTACCGCGTGCCGAGCTCGAGCGATTAGTCGAACGCCTGACGACGCGCTCGGAGCGCACGATCGAACTTGCGCGTGCCCAGCAGTCATCCGAAGACCTCACGGCCGATGTCCGCGATATGGCGAACCAGCCGCCGGTCATCCGATATGTGAATCTGCTCGTTCGCGATGCTTACGATATTTCCGCAAGCGATATTCATCTTGAAGCGACTGGTTCCGGCTTGACGGCTCGATTTCGAGTCGACGGAGTTCTTGTTCCCGCGCCTGAGCCACCGAGCCAACTTCACCACGCCGTGGTGTCGCGCATCAAACTACTTGCGGAGTTGGACATTGCGGAGCGGCGGCGGCCGCAAGACGGACGCATCCGAGTGCGATTGGAGGCGAGGGAGCTCGACCTTCGCGTCTCGACGGTTCCGACGATGCATGGCGAGAGCGTCGTGCTTCGGCTCCTCGATCATGGTGGCCGTCCGGTTTCGCTCCGCGAACTCGGGATGAGCCAGGTCGTGCTGGACAACGTCGAGCATCTCTCGTTGCGCCCGCATGGGATGTTTCTCGTCACCGGTCCAACGGGGAGCGGAAAGACGACCACGTTGTACGCCGCGCTTCAACGGCGGGATGCCGCGACGGAGAAAATCATCACCGTCGAGGATCCCATCGAGTATCAGTTGTCCGGGATTACGCAGATGCCCGTGCACCGTGCAGCCGGAGTCACCTTCGCGAGCGCGTTACGCGCGATTCTGCGACAGGATCCGGATGTCGTGATGATCGGGGAAATGCGCGATCAAGAAACCGCCGAAGTTGCGGTGCAAGCGGCGATGACGGGTCACCTCGTCTTTAGCACGCTCCATACGAACGACGCGATCAGCGCGATTCCGCGCCTGCTGGATCTGGGAATTCCGGACTACCTCGTCGCGGCAACGCTCGAGGGAGTCCTGGCGCAACGTCTCGTGCGTCGTGTGTGCGACGAGTGTCGCGGATCGTACGAGCCGAGTCCGGAGACGGTGGCTCTTGTCGCGGGGCGTCCCGTCGGGAGAACTCGTCTCACTCGGGGGCTCGGGTGCCCGTCGTGCCGAGGCACGGGATTTCGAGGACGCGTCGGAATTTTTGAGTTGCTCGCGATCAGCGATGAGTTTCGAGACGCGATTGCATCGACTGCAACGCGCGCCAAGCTGCGCGCGATCGCCGTCGCCAGCGGGCTGGTTCCGCTCCGAACGGACGGTTGGAGGAAAGTGGAAGCGGGTTTCACAACAGTCGAGGAGGTTGTTCGTGTCGTTCAAGAGTGAGGGGAGGCGAAGGCCTCGACGCGGTTTCACGCTGATCGAGTTGCTGGTGACGATCGCAATCATCGCAACGCTCGCAGCCATCGTTGCGCCGGCGCTATTCGGCAACGTTGGCGAGGCGCGCCGAAACGCGGCGCGGAGCCAGATTCAAATTCTTTCACTCGCGCTGGACGCATACCGGTTGGACAACGATGCATACCCGGTAACCGAGCAAGCACTCGAGTCGTTGCGGACCTTTCCGGTCACCGGCGACCCACCGAAGAATTGGAAGGGCCCGTACCTGCGCCAGCTAGTTCCGCTCGATCCCTGGGGTCGGCCGTATGTCTACACATCGCCGGGGCTCGTGAACGCGAATAGCTACGACCTTTACACGCTTGGCAAGGACGGTCGCCCGGGCGGCGAGGGAGAGGACGCGGACATCACCTCATGGAACGGGCCGGTTCGTCAATGATCGGTGCCGGCGCCGGCGTCTTTGCCTTTCGCGCTGTAACGAGCGACGGATCGATTGACGCGGGAACCGTGGACGCCGCGACCGCGGCGGACGCGCGCGCGATCGTCGCTGCTCGTGGCTTATTCGTGCTGACGATCGAGTCGCGAGGGCTTCGTCGCGAACGCCGCGATCCCTTGTCGGCGGCAGACGCCGCGCTCGGGCTTCGCGTGCTCGCCGATCTGCTGGAATCAGGATTGTCGGTATCACGCGCGCTCGCGACGTTCCAAGATCTGGCACCCCGCGGTTGGAAGGCTGCCTTGCCACACATTCAGCAGTCGGTGCGGGAAGGGAAGAGTCTTGCCGCAGCGTTGGCGGCGGCACCGCTGGAGATTCCTGCACTCGTTATCGGGATCGCGCATGCGGGCGAGGCCGGCGGTGGAATCGGTCCGGCGATACGGCGCGCCGCCGAATTGACTGAGGCGACGGCCGAGATGCAGTCTGCGGTCCGCTCTGCGCTGGCGTATCCCGCCGTTGTGGCTTTCGCGGGCGTCATGGCGATAGTTGTTCTACTCACGGTCGTCCTTCCTCGGTTCGCGCGCATTTTGGCGGACCTCGGGCAACGCCTCCCGGCCTCGACGCAATTCGTCCTGCGAATTTCGGATGTGGGGCGAGTCGCGCTGCTGCCCGCCGTGATCGGAGGAGTCATTCTGTTCGCCATCTGGCGTTCGTGGTCGCAGACCGAGTCGGGCCGAATTCAATGGCACAAGCTATTGCTGGCGATTCCATTTCTCGGTTCTGTTCGCCGAAGCACGGCCACCGCGCGGATGGCGCATTCGTTGTCGGCGCTTTTGGACAGCGGAGTTCCTATTGCCTCGGCGATCGGCTTCGCGGCGCAAGCGTCTGGCGACGCCGCGATGTTTCAGCGCCTCATTGGCGCGCGAGGTAGCATCATCGCTGGGCAGTCGTTGTCGCAGGCGCTGGAGGCGTGTGGTGCCACCGATGTGACAACGGTGAAGCTTGTTCGAGCCGGTGAAGAGTCGGGCCGTCTTTCGGGAATGCTCAGCCACGCCGCCAAGATCGAACAAAAGCGCGCGGACTCGATCATTCGAACGGGCGTACGAATGCTCGAGCCCATTCTCTTGCTCACCTTCGCCAGCGTCGTCGCGCTCGTCGCCGCCGCGCTCTTGCAGGCGATCTATAGCGTTCGGCCGACGGCATGAAACGCCGCGGAGCTCGCCGTGGCGGTGTGACGCTTCTCGAATTGCTCACGACGCTCGTGCTACTTGGAATACTCGGCGCCGTGACGACCCTCGCGATTCGCCAAATGGATCGTCCATCGCCAACTGATCCGTCGCAGATTGTCGCCGATAGTGTGAGAAGTGTGATGGCGCGAGGACAGTCGGCGCAGATTCGCGTTCTCGTTGGTCGTATTCCCGCTCACGCGTTTGTCGGCCTGGACGGAATGGTATTCGCAGACTCGGCGTTCGGAGTCGATGTGCTTACGGGGATGCCGTCGCGTGCGCGCTAGCTCCCGTCGCGGGTCCACCCTCATCGAGGTGCTGGTCGCGTTGGTGCTGCTCGCCGTTCTTGGAACCGCGTTCATCACCTTGCTTGGTCAAACCGCCCACACGATGCGAAGCGTGCTCGAAAGCGAACGACAGATGCGCGGCGCTGGAGAGATCCTCGACCGCCTTGCGGTGGTTTCGCGTCGCGACTTGTTGGCGCGAACGGGGCGGACCTCGCTACCTCGCTGGACAATCGAGATCAGCCAAACGTCGCCAACACTGTTCGATGTTGCGGTCTCGAACGTCGACGGCGGCCTCACTCTCGCGCGCACCACGTTCTATCGTCCGGACTCGGCCAATGCGGCACAGTAGCCGCCGAGGCTTCACCTTGATCGAGGTGATCAGCGCCATGACGTTGGTCGGGTTTGTGTTGCTCGGTGGATTGCTGCTTCTCGATCAAATCGGCGACAGTTCCGCCCGGATCGCTCGCGAGAGCCGGAGGTTATCGAGCGAGGGGAACGGCAGCCGGTTGATGCATCAACTCCTTCTCGAAGCCTCTCTAGGTCAGGACACCGCTGGAGTCTTTTGGGGCGATCCAACGAACATCGCACTGCGTTCAATGTGTCGGACGCAGAACGGTTGGAGCGAAGTTTGTCGGATCAGGTTCTCGATCGATTCTCGTCGCGACAGCAGCATCGTGACGGCCGAGCTTCCGACAGGGACGACGTACTCGGTCAGGCGTGATGCGGGAAAGGTTGAGTTTCGCTATCTCGGTGAGCCGTCCGCCGAATCATCGTGGTTCGGCATCTGGTCGTCGAATGCGGTGCTGCCCTCAGCGGTTGGTCTCGTCACGGAGCACGACACGATTGTATTTCAAGTCGGAGTCGCTCGTGATTAGCCGCCAGCGACGCGGATTCACGATGATCACGATCCTCTGGGTCATGACTGTGGCGTCGATCATGGTCACGGCAGCGGAGCTCGCGGGCCGAAACGCAGTGAATGCCGCTCGCAATCGGACGCAGCTCGAGAGGGCGTTTTGGATCGCCGCTGGCTGCGGTGCTCGGGCACGTGCTGCGATCGACGAAGCACTTGGCGAGACCGCGAGTGCAGAGGCCGCAGCGGACGCGTGGCGAGTGGTTGGCCGATCGAGTGGTTTGGTCACTCAATCGAGCGAATGCGATGTTGTCCTCGAAGCGAGTGGCACCCGACTCGACGTCAATGCCGCGTCTGAGGAAATGATCACGGCGTTGTTGCGCGGGATCGGCTATGGCGACAAGGTGCCAGGAATGGTCGACGCGCTCTCCGATTGGCGTGACTCCGACGAAGTGGCTCGTCCGGCCGGCGCCGAGGCGGATTGGTATGTCGCGAATGTTCGTGAGCCGCCGAGAAACGCCGGACTGCGCGACATTCGAGAGCTTGCTCGAGTTCGCGGATTTGAAAACATCTCCGCGTTCGACACGGTGATGACCACGGAGCCAGGCCGGGTGTCGCTCGCGACAGCGCCAGTGTCCGTTCTGATCGCAGTACCTGGGATTACGAGAGAGACGGCCGAAAAAATAGTCGCGCTTCAGGAGGCGGGCACGCCGATTCGCGACCCAGCGCTGCTGGCGGGGATGATATCGCGAATATCCGGTGACTCGTTGAGTGCTCGATTTCCCGACGTTGTGCGGTCCACTACACCTGACCCCGATGCGTGGATTCTCACCGTTCGTGCTCACAGTGGTTTTCCAGTCATCACGGCGGCATTTCGTTGGCGTCTCATTCGACAAGGAAAACGGTGTCTCGTCGTTCGAACGTGGCCGCTCCAATGAGGGGCTCGCTGGGCATTTCGCTGACTCGGACGAGATTGAGCGCGGTTTTCGTTCGTCGCGCACGCATTGTGTGGCGCGCGTCGGTGGACGTTGGCGAGGGCGAATCGCTCTCGGAGGCGGTGAATCGCCTGCTTGCCACTGCACCGACCTGGGTCTTTGCGCCGCGGGTCCGCGTTGTCGTTGGGGAAGGGTATGGTCAGGTCAAGCAGTTGCACGGCCTGCCGCCGATGAAACATCCGAGATTGGCTTCGCAGGTTGTTCGGGAAAACGCGTCGTCCTTCTTCGCCCTCACCGGGCATCGCATCGTGGTCAGCGACGTGGACCAGCGTTCCGATGGAAGTACATGGGGGGCGGCATTTACCGGAGACATTCTTGAGCAGATGGTGTTGGTCCTCTCCCAGCGCGGATTGACACGACCGACGTTCCTTCCGGCGCCTGTGGCGATTGCTCGACTTGCGACGGACGGGCCGCATCGAATCGTCGACGACTCGGTCGCGACGACGTTCACCGTGAATGACGGCGCCGTCGTCGCGCTCGCGCGCGTTCCCGTCACGGACGAGTCGGAAGACATCACCCTCGTTCCGGCAATCAGCGCGTCGATAGGACCTGAGGGCATGGAGTATGTGCGCGCCTACGCTGGAGCGGTTGCGCGCAGGGCGGCCGGCCCGTCGTGGCGTTCGTCACCGCCCGTCAGGCGCACACGACTACTCAGACGCGCGGGCTTGACGCTCGCCGGCGCACTGTTGATCGCAACGCTGGTCGCCGCCCTTTTCGCGCCGGGCGCGAGGGCGCATCGCGCGATCGCCGTATTGACCCGCGAGGTGGCGTTTACGCGTGCCTCGGAGCTCGAAGCGTCACGGACCGAGGCGATGTTGCGCCGAGTGACCGGTGACCTCGATCGTATCGAGCGCGTTCGCGCGCGCCGCGGTCGAACGACGCTGTTGCTCGCCGGCTTGAGCCAAGCGCTCCCCGAATCGACGGCACTCATCAGTCTACGCCTCGATTCGCTCGAAGGAAGCTTCGTTGCAGTTACGCCGCACGCCGTTGACATCCTTCCGCAGTTGTCCGCCGTTGACCTCATCGGTGGCGCGCGGATTGTTGGGTCAGTGACGAGGGAGCCGCTCGGATCGATCCAAGTTGAGCGTGCTACGGTGCGTTTCCGAACCGGCGAGTCGCGCGTGCCATCAGTCCGCCCTTCAACGGCGGCTAGCGCCGCGGAGCGAAGAAAATGATCGAGCTCAGTCTCTCCGCGCGTGATCGTCGCACTCTCACCATCGGTGCTACGGCGATCGGAAGTCTCTTTTCCATAGGCAGAGGTCTGCCCGCGGGTCTTCAATGGGAACGTGATCAGTTGGCTGAAGCGGCGACGTTGTCGCAACAGGTGGCGGTGACGCGCTCGAGAATTCGCGCCCTTTCCACATTGCGCGACACGCTTCGTGTGCGGCAATCGCGACTCGACGCACTCGATTCGCTACTCATCGCGGGCGCGTCGGCGGCGGCCGCAGCCTCGGACCTTGCTTCGGCCTTGAGTGATCTCGCTGAGGCGGCCCCGATCAGGGTGACGGCGCTGCAACTTCGCGCGGATAGCGCTGCACCGGCCTCACTGACTCATGTCTCAGTTCGCGTGACCGGCGTAACGGATGTAGCAGGGCTCGCCGGCTTTTTGCGCGCGGTCGAGGACGGTGATTCTCCGATGTCGATCAGCGAGCTGTCGGTGACGCAATCGGAGCCGGGCGCCCCCTCGAACAAGGTCGAAGCCTTACGCGTCGACGTCGTCGTCGACGGAATTGCCAGAATTCGCAAAGACAAATCATCGTGAGAAGAGAATCAGTCGGACCGGCGATTCTCATCACCGCGCTCGGATTCAGCCTCATCGCGGCGGCCCAGTGGCGAACCGCGCTTCCCCCGATTCCCACGAGCGCGACGACGGTGATTTCGCTCCACACCGAGCATCTCCAGGTCACGAGCGATTCGATCGCTGACGCGGAGAATTTGATCGTCGACAACGATCCATTTCGTCTTTCGAACACGGCGCCGACGGTTCGGTACAGCGCCTTGGCGGAGACGGGAGCGTCCGGCACGGGGTACGTTGCCCCCCAGGCGCCGCGTCCCACGTTGATTCTCAAGGCGATCGTTGGCGGTCCACCGTGGCGAGCCCTGATCGACGGGATCCCCGGCCAGCCCCCCGGCACACTCGCCGAACCCGGGAGCAAGTTCGACAAGCTCGTTGTCCGCTCGGTGTCGAGCGAGAGCGTCGTAATCCAAGGCATGGACACGTCGTGGGTTCTCACATTTAGCAAACGCTGATGAAACCGATGCCGTGGTTGTTCGCGACCGGATTGCTGTGGTGTGGTGCGGCGGAGGCACAATCCCCGTCGCGGCCTGTCGTTGCGAGCGACAGCGTGACGATCCGCATTGCGGGCACCGAATTGCGGTCCGCCGTGCAGATCATGCAACAGTATCTCGATCGACCCGTGATCTTCACGGGCGTCGGAGCCGGGCCCCAAGTCTCGTTCGAGACACCCCGTCCGGTGGCTCGCTCGGACGTTCCTCGATTGCTGCGCGGGCTGCTCGAGTCGCAGGGTTACGAGCTCATGGCCGACTCGGCTTCCGGAACCTATCGGGCGCGAGTGAAGGAACAACCTCGTCCGATAGGTTCCGGTCTATCCGCGCCCCCGAGCGTCTCTCAAACACCGGCGCGCCAGGCGGGCACTCCCGAATTGTTCGTGATTGCACTTCGTCATGCCCGAGCGGCGGATGTCGCAAGTACGATCAACACACTTTTCGGACGTGGTGGTATCAGCACGAATCAATCGCCCACGATGCGGACGTTGGCCGACGAGCTGCGCGGAACACAAGTGCCATCCGTTGAGGCGCCGTTGCCGCAGAGCGTCGCCGGTGTCGCGGGCCGCGCCGCAACCTTGACCGGAGATCTGACGATCGTTGCGGACACGCGAGGAAACAGCCTGTTGCTTCGCGCGAATCGACTCGATTTTGACTTGATTCAGGCGGCCGTCACACAAATCGACATACGCCCGCCGCAAGTGCTGATCGAAGTGCTGATCGTCGAGGCACAGCGGGACCGCAGCTTCAGCCTCGGCGTCGATCTCGCCATCAAAGACAAGCACGTCGCCGGTACACAGAACACTACGGTGGGAGGAGAGTTCAGTCCGGGGAAAGGCGGACTTGGAGACTTCACGTTGCGCGTGATGGGAGCTTCGGGACTCGATCTCGACGCGACGATCACGGCGGCGGCTGGGCGAGGAGATGTGCGCGTCGTCAGCCGCCCAGTCGTACTCACGGCGAACGATGAACAGGCCGAAGTTGTCGTTGGAAGCCAGCGGCCGTTCGTCCAAGTGTCACGCGCCTTACCGACGAGCGACGCCGTGCGCGACCAGATCGTACAGTACAAGGACGTGGGCACAAAGCTCTCGGTGCGGCCCACGATCAGTGTGGATGGGACGGTCGAGCTCAAAGTCACGCAGGAAGTGAGCAACGCGACAACGGAAACGCAGTTCAACGCACCGGTGATCTCGACCCGATCTATCCATACCGATCTGCTGGTGCAAGACGGCCAGACGATCGTCCTCGGCGGGCTCACCGACCGACAGCACGACGTGCACTCATCGGGTATTCCTTTGTTATCGAGCATTCCACTCATCGGTGGATTCTTCGGGAGGCAATCGAGGAGCACGACGGAAACCGAATTGTTCGTGTTCCTCACGCCTCACGTCATTCGGACGGACGAGGACGCGAGGCGCCTCACTGATCCTCTCCATAAACGCGCGACGAAGGTTGAGCCATGAGCATACCGTTCGATGAGAACGATTTCGTGGGGGACTCGTTGGCGATACGTCGGCTCCGCGAACTGGTCGCCACCATTGCACCCACTCGCGTTCCGGTGTTGATCGAAGGTGCAACGGGAACGGGAAAGGAGCTGATCGCGGCGCTCGTTCACCGATGCAGCCGCCGGTCTGGCAAGTTGGTGGCGTTCAACGTCTGCGCCTTTGGTGAAGCGATGTTTGAAGACTCGTTGTTCGGTCACGTTCGCGGCGCGTATACGGGGGCGATCGATGACTCACTCGGCTTGTTGCGCGAAGCCGACGGAGGAACAGCGTTCTTCGATGAGATCAGCGGTTTGCCGTTGTCCATGCAGGCGAAGCTGTTGCGAGCCGTCGAGACAGGTGTGTTTCGGCCGATCGGCGCCGCAAGAGACGCACAGAGCGATTTCCGGCTCGTGGCCGCGACGAATGACCGATTGGGTTTGCTCGTTGACAGCGGGCGGTTTCGCGCGGATTTGAAGCATCGCATCAGCGGTGTCACGATCCACGTGCCATCGCTCTGCGAACGTGTGGACGACATCCCGGCTCTCGCGTCGCACTTCGCGCGTCGCGCGACGGGGCGTGAGATGCCAATTGACGCGCGCGCTACCGCGCTATTGATGGATAGTCCGTGGCCGGGAAACGTGCGAGAGCTCAAGCAGGTGGTGGAAATCGCCGCGGCGTTCGCGCGCGATGCATTGGACGAGCAGTCGGTTCAAACCGCACTCACGCACCGTGCGTCGCCGTTGGAGTCGATCCAGCGTTTCGAGTCAATCCCGGATCGGGTCGAGCGGCGGGAGCTGGTGGATGCGTTGCAACTCGCGGCGTGGGATGTCGACCGGGCCGCGGCGGATTTGCGCATTCATCGCGCGACCAT
>Ga0193753_10000173_pt1 | contig 61529 bp, 50 predicted proteins | sample H1c2metaG_FD_144925 | JGI IMG/M metagenome (GOLD analysis project Ga0193753, IMG submission 144925) | Soil microbial communities from a riparian zone of the East river system, Colorado, United States - H1c2 | ecosystem: Environmental > Terrestrial > Soil > Riparian zone | place: USA: East...
CATACGATAGTTGCTTTGACTAATGACGGACCATCCGGAGTTACTCTTGTACCCGCCAGCGTATTTGATGACGGTAGCTACGACAATTGTGGACCTGTCACATTCAGAGTGCGAAGAATGGATAGCTGTATTGATTTTGACTGGACGACTAATGGTGCATGCGTTGATGATGTGCCTAATGGATTTGTCAACGGTGCTGACCAGGGTACAATACGCAGGACCTGTGTTCCATTCGCATGTTGCGATGTAGGTGCAGGGCCGATCATGGTAGAACTGGAAGTAACCGATGTGGCAGGCAATGTGAACTACTGCATGGTAGAAGCTACTATACAGGATAAGATATCTCCATTCGTAGAGTGTCCTCCGGATATTACAGTGAGCTGCGAATTCTGGTTCAATGTAGAAGAAGGCACATTCGTGGATGCTGAAGGAAATAATAATGGTAACCTCGATGAAGATCCATTGACTCCAATCTTTGGAAATATGTTTGATGCATTCCGGTATCCGGAAAGTGTCAGGGATGATATCATCATCAACGATCCGGGCAACAATGATTTCCATCAACCACATTTCTGGGGTATTGACGGATGGGCAGATGATAACTGCGAAGTTAACCTCCAGGTGAGAGTGCGCGTGTTCAATGATTGCAGTGGTGATGATCTGCCACCGGGAGCACCTGCAGGAGCAGTGAAAATGATAGAAAGAAGATTCAGTGCCAGCGATGGCAACCAGGGAATAGCACCGGGAGTATGTACACAACGGATCTGGGTGGTGAATTTCCATCCGTTCTTTATCACCGATGCAACATGTAATAATTCAAATCCGAATGACGGAGTCATCTGGCCATGCGATGTATTACTGACGACATGTCCGGATAGTATCACTGGTACAGGAGAACCACAAATCTTTGATAATGCATGCAGCTTAATCGGTGTAGCCTTCGAAGACACGAGGTTTGAATTTGTAGAAGAGGGAGCCTGTTTCAAGATCTTACGTGAATGGTCGATCATCGACTGGTGCCAGTATAATCCACTGACCGGTGAAGGATTGTGGAGCTATACACAGGTCATCAAGGTACATGACAATGCAGGTCCGGTATTTACAGATTGTCCTCAGGGTCCGGTTGTATTGTGTGTGGCTGATGAAGGTGTCACTTTACCTGATAATAACCAGGCATTCCTGGGAGAAGACAATCCACAGTCATCCAGCTGCAGCGTACATCTGAATCTATGTCAGCAGGTGCGTGAGACATGCAGTGATGTGGTGCACTATGATGTGAAATTGTATTTATTCAACGAACATGAATTTATATACCTGCAACCATTAACAAGTGTAGCTGTAGGAGAAGACGGAATAGCTGATCTGTGTTTCAATACAAGAAACAATGCAAGCTCAGCGATCCGCAACAATGGAATTCCATACAACAGTCCGTTCTGTGGAGACTATCACAAAATATTGTGGAGTGCAGAGGATGGATGTGGAAACTGGAGCCATTGTGAATACCTGCTTCGTCTTGAAGATTGCAAGCAACCATCACCTGTATGTATCAATGGTTTGAGCACAGTGCTGATGCCGATAGGTTGTGAAGTGACATTGTGGGCGAAAGATTTCAATGCATCAAGCTTTGATGATTGTACTTCTGAAGCTGAACTTCTTTACAGCTTTAGCGGAGATGCATACCAGCCAAGCAAAGTATTTAATGCATCAAACGTCCCTGCATTCGGAACCGAGATTACACTTCATATCTGGGTTGCTGACGGAGGTACTGATGATAATTGTAATGGTCAGATTAGCTGGGATGAAAGAAATAAGGACTTCTGTGTTACTACAGTAGTATTCACCGATAACAGTCATAATTGTGGCGGCACAGGTAGCATAGTTTTCGAAGGTGAGATTCTGACAGATCACAACGAACCTGTTGGAACAGTGAACGTATCACTCAATTCAAATACACAGAGCATCTACGAAATGACCACCATCGAAAATGGCAGGTATGTGTTGGTTGTTCCCCAGGTGGAAGGACAGCGTTACCAGGTTATACCTAAACGTTCAGATGAACCTCGTAATGGAGTCAGCACACTTGACCTTGTACGAATACAAAAACATCTTTTAGGTATAGAGGCATTTGATTCTCCATATCAGTTCATAGCAGCTGACGCAAATAACAGCGAACAGGTGAGTGCAATTGACCTCATCGAAATCAGGAAACTAATCCTGGGTATATATCAGGAATTTCCAAATAATGATAGCTGGAGATTTGTGGATAAAGGTTCTATCCTAGCAGATCCTAACAACCCATGGCCATTTGAAGAACTGATCAACATGCAATATGATGGAACTTCTCATACAGGATTGGATTTCATGGGAGTCAAGATCGGTGATGTCAACAACACAGTGAAAGCAAATGCATTCCAGGTTCTTCCAAGAGGAGCTAACCGTGTACTCCATTTAATGGAAAGCGGAGATACAAGAGCCGAAAACGGAAAGGTCGTCAATGTTGCGATCACTATACCTGAAGTAGTAGAAGGATTCCAGTGGACACTTGAAACCAAAGGATTGGAATACCTGGGCATCAGCAGCGATGATATTACAATCAGTGACAATAATGTCGGCGTATTGGATGATGGTATCGTGACCATGAGCTGGAACCAGGAAAACGGTAAGAAGGCAATGGATAAGCAAAACATTACGATCATTCTTCAATTCATGGCAAATCAGTCAGGAGAGATAAAGGATATGATCACCTTATCAGGAAAAATAACTGAAGCTGAAGCTTATACTTTTGACAATGAAATTCTTGATCTGAGACTCGATAGCAAATCTGTTCAATTGCAATCTGAATTTGCACTTTATCAGAATCAACCGAATCCATGGACAGGTTCAACTTCCATCAGCTTTAATTTACCGGAAGCTGGTGCTGTGAAACTTTCTCTCTTCGACATGACAGGCAAATTGATCAAAGTCATAGAAGGTGAATTTAAATCAGGCAGACAAGCCATCCTGCTCAACAAGAAAGATATTTCAGCCCACGGCGTTCTCTACTATCGTCTCGATAGTGGTAACTATAGTGCAACGAAGAAGATGATTCGACTAGAGTAAAAAGATTTTGGTTAGAACTCAATGATGTGAAGCCCCGGAATTTTATTCCGGGGCATTTTTTTGTATAGAATCGTCAATCATCTATGTGACGGTTGCTGAGCTGTAGTACATGGTTGAGCGTGAGTAGGTCGAAGCATTCTATGTGACTTTCTAAATGCCTTTTTTCTATGTGTTTTTCTATGTGAACTCTGTGTCTATGTGGTAAACCTTTTTTCCGTGTAATAGGTAAATCTTTTCTGTCATATGATTATAGCCCGTGTACGTTAAAGCTTAACTTTGAATTTCTATGTATGATATTATTCTAAGTTTTATTACAGCTTTTTTACTTGTCTACATGGCAATACCCAGCATTATTAATATTGCCCGGGTGAAGGGCCTTTATGATATGCCTGACGAACGTAAATCGCACCAGGAAGTCGTGCCTACCCTGGGTGGAGTTGCCATATTCGCGGGAGTTATCTTCAGTATTATCTTATGGACACCGTTTGATGTTTTTGGTGATCTGCAGTATATACTTTGTGCATTTATCATCATTTTCCTTATCGGGGCAAAAGATGATATACTGCCGATGTCGCCTTTCAGGAAATTGCTCGGACAGATCCTCGCCTGTTTTATCCTGGTATTCAAAGCCCAGGTAAAGTTGACAAGCCTCTATGGCATTTTCGGTGTGTATACCATTCCGGAAATCCCTTCCATCCTTCTATCGATGTTTACCATCCTGGTGATCATCAACGCATTCAATCTTATCGATGGGATCAATGGCCTCTCAGGTAGCCTGGCCACATTGATCTCACTGACGATGGGTACATGGTTCTTCCTGATTGACAGGACAGATCTGGCGATTATCGCCTTTTCTTTGGCAGGAGCTACAATCGCGTTTCTGAGATATAATATCACGCCTGCGAGGATTTTTATGGGGGATACGGGTTCGATGCTGATTGGCATTATTTCAGCGATCCTTGTCATCGAATTTATTGAGGTCCATGCCCAGATACAAGGCTCTCCATATGCGTTTAGAGCTGTTCCCGCAGTAGCTGTGGGGATACTTATTCTTCCTCTCTTTGATACTGCAAGGGTATTCGTGGTAAGGCTCTTCAGGGGGAAATCACCGCTTACTGCAGATCGCAGTCATATCCATCATTTATTGCTGGATGCAGGACTTTCACATACCCAGGCTACGATTGTACTTTTAGCAGTCAATTTCGCCTTCATTCTTTTTGTGGTGTATTTCCAGGACCTAGGGAATCTCAATTTACTGATCATTATCCTGCTTATGGCCTCATCTCTGTCAGCTATTCCTTACATCATTGCCAGGCACAAAAATCAGCAGGTTCGTTAGAAGAGAGTATTATCCAATCAAATTTGGTAAATTAGCATCTCTTATTCCATTCCCCATATCCCCTTTTCCAAGTGCTTGCCCCTTTTCCTTTTTTATTAAGAATTTACTTCTGCGAGAACTGATTCTTCCTGGACTGCTTTTTCAGCAACTACTTTCCGGAGCTTGATCACGTTCGTCAGATCGAGCATTTTAATCACCGGATAAATAGGATCAAATTCATATTTCTTCCATGCAAAATTGGCACGGCCGCTGTTCTTGTGATGATTATTATGTAAACCTTCACCGATCATGATAAGATCTATCGGCCACAGATTCTTTGACGTATCCTTCATCTTGAAATTGACATAACCTACTGTATGTGCAAACCAATTGATGATGACACCATGGAATGGACCCATCGCAGCATGAATCAGGATCAATGGGTATAAAAACCAGGGTGATCCCAGAGCAATGTAAACTCCTATATAAACAAATATCCATGCCAGGCGTACCCAGCCATTGCAGGCAAAATCATCAAACTTCTTCCAGTCCGGAAGCTCCTTTGTGAATGTCGGATCAACAGGTGTCACGCGCTGAAAAAGACGCATATATGTATTTCTTGTCCGCCACATCATGGCAAATAAATTCGCATCATACTTCGGTGAATGAGGATCTAATGCAGTGTCCGCATACGCATGATGCATACGATGCATAATGGCATATGCACGTGGGCTGAGATAGGAAGAGCCCTGAAATACAAAGGATAATACATAGAAGATTTTCTCCACAAACTTACTCATCGTAAACTGGCGATGCGCAGCATATCGATGATTGAAAAAAGATTGTGTAAATAAAGAAAGATACCAGTGCGCTGCAAAAAATGCCAATACCCACATATGTGATTATTTGAAAGATGATCAGATAAGCCCGCGAAGGTAAGCAAAAAAGACTTCTTTTTGCCTTATCTATGCGGAATATAGACCTGATAACATGAAAATATACCTGAAACGTTCAAACGATGCTGTTCTCTTTGAAGTATCTAACGAGCGGGGTCATAAGGTAATGGTTGAAGGAGGCAAAAGCGTAGGAGGAAATGATACCGCTCCATACCCCACCGAACTCTTCATGATGAGCCATGCAGCATGTACTGCAGTCGATGTTATAGATCTCTTAAAAAAGATGCGTCAACCCATTCAGCATCTTGAAATCGAACTTGATGGACAGCGCGCCCAGGACCAGCTTCCAAAATTATTTACTTCTATTCATCTCCATTACAAGCTCTACGGAGATATCAAACCGGCAAAGGCAGAAAAAGCTATTTCACTTTCGGTTGAAAAATATTGTACAGTCAGTAAAATGATCGATCACATCGCAAAGATTACACACAGCTTCGAAATCATATTACCTGGTTGATCGAAGTTTTAATTCTGGTTGATCGTAGTTTTCAACTACGATCTGTAAAAACATTATTCGTAGTTTTCAACTACGCACCCTCAACACAGGTTGATCGTAGTTTTCAACTACGATCTGTAAATTTGCTATTCGTAGTTTTCAACTACGTCTTGTTAATTCCTATTCTTTCCAGGAGGAAACTTATTTTACATTAAACATTATTGGCAAAGTAAACCTCATGCTCTCTTTTACCCCGTTATGTTCACCCGGACTCCAACGTGGAACACCTCCTTTCATCAAACTTACTACCCTTAGCGCTTCATCATCGCATCCACTCTTGTTATCACTGATCACTTTAAGATTAACTATGTATCCTGTAGTAAGTACCGAAAATTGTACTTCTACCTTGGTGTTCGCATCTTCCTGCTGGCAGGATGATGTGGAACGGATATTCTTGTAGATGAACCGATACAATTCCTCTGTCCCACCTATAAACGCAGGCTCTATTTCAATATAATGCATCTTCACGTCTTCCCATTTGACATCTTCCACCTGAGCCTGCAGCGAAATATGGAAACCTATACAAAGAAACAGGATGAGTATTTTAATGATAAGTTCCGATTTCATTAAGGCATTATTGTATTACAAACTTAATAGGTAATGTATAGGCCACAGGAACTTTTTTGCCGTCGTGCATCCCCGGATTCCACCGGTGATCTTCATTCATTAATTCAACTACACGCATTGCTTCTTCATCTAAACCGGAACCTGGACCTTTGATGACAGAAATATCTTTCAGATAGCCTTCTTCGTTAACGTAAAAACTTATTGTTACCTGGCCGGAAATACGGTTCATGCGCGCCTTCGCAGGATATTTAATATTAGTGTAAATGAATTTGTACATAGCTTCTACACCACCAGGAAAGGATGGCATTTTCTCCACATGACTAAATACTTTTTTGTTCTGTGCCATTGAAGGAAAGGCACATAGGCAAAACAGGAAAAGGAATAAGGGAAGTTTCTTCATTTGAGGAGAAATATTAATTTTAGATAATTAACTATTCATAAATGTAATCCTTTCCCATGCAACGCAGATCATTTGTTCAATCATCAGCCCTCGCGCTTCCACTTTCTACTTTACCTTCATGGTTACATTTATTCGTTCCAAATATGTACGAAATGAAACCCCTCCGACGCAACGTTGGTATCTTCTCCGAAAAAGGAGGAACCATCGGCTGGCTTATTCAACCGGACAGCATTGTCGTTGTGGATACTCAATTCCGCGAACAGGCAGGCCACCTGATCGATGAGATCAAAAAATTTCCTTCTGCACCCATGCCCTATCTCATCAACACACATCATCACGGCGATCACACCTCAGGAAATATCGCCTTCAAAGGATTAGCCCAACATGTATTGGCTCACGAGAATTCAAAGACCAATCAGATGAACAACGCTAAAAAAAATGGCAATGAAGCAGAACAATTATATCCTGACATGACCTTCACCGATCGCTGGCAGCAACAGGTCGGCGATGAATTTATTGATATCCAATACTGGGGACCTGCACACACAAATGGTGACAGCATCATTCATTTTCAACATGCCAATATTGCGCACGTAGGTGATCTGATGTTCAACCGGAAATATCCTTACATCGATAAAGGCGCAGGTGCCATGATTGAAAACTGGATCCAGATCCTCCAACAATTACAATCTTATTTCAACAACGATACCCTTTTCATCTTTGGCCACGCAAATGACGGCTACCAGGTGACCGGAAATAAAGACGACCTTGCAGCCTTCGCAGATTATCTGACCGCTGTCATGGAATTTGTAAGAAATCAACTAAAAGCAGGAAAAACAAAAGACGAGATCATGGCTGCAACAGAAATCCCCGGCGCAATACAATGGACAGGAGATGGAATTCAGCGCAGCCTTAGTGCAGCAATAGAAGAATTGAGTGAATGAAGCGTGAATCGTGAGACGTGAATCGTGAGTTTAATTTGCGTTAATGCTTCGACTTGCTAAGCTCAGCCTTGTGTTACAGCTCAGCAACACTGCGAAATTTGCGGCAATAAATCGAAAATCGAATGCTTCGACCTGCTCTACTCAACCTCTGGCTACAGGTCAGCAACCATCGAAAAGGTTTTGCGTCTAGAGTCCGGCATCCGGTATCCCTAAATCCGATATCGAAAAGAGGAGTTCACCAATTGAAAATCTTAAATCCAAAATCGAAAATATGTATTGGGGTATTGACTTAGGTGGAACAAAAATCGAAGGAGTCGTCCTGAAAGAACGTAATCCTGCTTCAGTCATCGCAAGACATCGCATTGACACAGAAGGATCAGGCGGATATGAACACATTCTGTCCAGGATCAAACAACTCATCGATCACCTGATTGATATCACCGGTCATCGTCCGAATGCAATTGGCATTGGTACGCCGGGCACAATCGATCCATCAACAGGCCTTTTGAAAAACAGCAACACGCTTTGTCTGAATGATAAACCAATTCACAAAGACCTTGAAAAATTATTAGGGGTTAAAATCGCAATCGCCAATGATGCAAATTGTTTTGCATTGGCGGAATATCACCTGGGTATAGTATCCACTCAATTTCCCGGTGCAAATGTGATGTTCGGCGTCATCATGGGTACCGGTGTGGGAGGTGGAGTAGTGGTGGATGGAAAAATCATCGGAGGTCATCACGGCATAGGTGGCGAATGGGGCCATATGTATCTTGACAAATCAGGCGAGGATTGTTATTGCGGCCGTCATGGCTGCGTCGAAACGATCTTCTCAGGACCTGCACTGCAGCGTTATTATACGAAGTTGACAGGAAAGCAAAAGAAGCTGGCAGAAATCCTGGCCACACCCGATGATCCATATACTATTGAAATCAAAAACAGGCTCATTCATTTTTTTGGTAAAGCACTAGGTCAGATCATCAACGTCATCGACCCCGATGTCATCGTTTTAGGAGGCGGTCTCGGACAAATAGATTTCCTCTACACCGAAGGAAGAGCATCCGTGGCAAAAAATATCTTCAATCCCACTTTTACAACTCCTATCGTGCGGCCCACACTCGGAGATAGTGCAGGTGTATTTGGTGCTGCGATATTGATCAACCCCTAAATCCCCTAAAGGGGACTTCAGATTTCGTTTTTTGCTTATTGCTTATTGCTTATTGCTTATTGCGTTTACCTGATCAAAGTCAAATCACCCTTCATCATGATCCTTTCATTGTCAGCGATACGCACCACGATAAGTTGATAAACATATACACCAGGATTGCATACCACGCCGTCAAATGTTCCATCCCACCTGGCTTCCAGTTTTGAATCCTGCACTACATTTCCCCAACGATCATATATGCGCAGTAATTCCAATTGATAGTCAGAACTCAACTCAACATTCCAGGTGTCATTACCAGATGTACTTCTGGGACTAAAAATATTGGGTAAGTATATGCCATGAGCTTTTTCAATCCTGGTAGTGACCTTGTGCACATCAATGCATCCGTTGTCATCTATAAATGTGATGTCATATGTGCGCTCCTGGTCGCCATATGCTTCTATTGATGATCCATTCAGACGGATGGAAATATCAGGATTAAATATTATTTCGGAAATGCTTACATTATTTAGTTCTGAATAATTAATGATTTGCCATGCAAATTGTTTGATGGTCACAATTGTATCACCATCTATTGATATTACTGGTTCACTAATGAGGTTTACATCAGTATGTGTCGTACAACCATCTTTTGAAATGGAGGTGATATTGTATTGTCCTTCAGTTAGATTGTCCTTATAATGTATTGTCATGGGGACATTATTGAGCATGAAACCCGATCCTTGTACGAAATCTGAACTATCAATTTCTATTCGTCCATTGGTCTTCCCGCAAGTAGGATTAATGGTTTTAATGATAGGTTGAAGAATCTCTCCGGCTGCTATCCGTACTGTATCCCGAAACTTACAGCCTCCATTGGTGCTGACTTCAACCCAGTAAAGGCCAGAGGTTGTCACTGTTCTCAATACTGCAATACTACCATCATCCCATTTGAAATTTGTGCCTCCCTGTCCTGCTTCAAGATCAATTGAATCTCCGGGACAAAGTACCAGGTCTGCACCAAGGATATCGACAGGAGCGGCTGTGTCCCGTACCACCGTAACAATAGCTGTATCATTTCCGCAAACCGGATCCTGTACGATATAATGATATTGCATTTGCACATCTTTGGTTCCATCGTATATATTGTTTCCGGTCATAAGTAATGGCCACCAATAACCTGCAGGTTGTCCCTGAGTCAGAGTGGAGAAATTCTGAATAACAGTATCGCTGCAGATCATAAGCATGACATCCTCACCTGCATACGGTAAGCTACCAATCTGTAGACGAGCCGTAATTATTACACCATCTTTAATCGTATTATAACCTTGAAGGATAACCTGTCTTTCACCTGCTGTCCTTTGAAGACCATTATGTTCAAAACGAAGAGCAAGCATCGCATCACGGTACAACATATCAGATCCTCCCGGTGCAATAATTACATAAGTGCTGTCATTGATTTCGGTGAAGGTTACTCCGGGTGGAACTACTGGCATGATGAGATGTTCAAATCCCGGATCAAGTATGCCTGAAAGGATGAGCCTGATGCTATCCAAAGGTGCTGAAGCATGAATATATATGTCATCATCACACACAGAGGTCTGGACTTTTGTACAATAAATTGTTGAATCGATATAGTCGTATGGATATACACCGGTACTATTGTCCCGATCCAGATCGATTAGCAAGTCGCACTCGGGATCTGAAGAGAGAAATTCAAGTGGAGAAGTGAGTTGAGTATTAGCTACGTGATCTCCCATCCAATAACTGCATACAGGAGTTAGTGTGTTTGTCTCTAAATCATATTCAGAAATATACATCATGGTATCAGGGTGGCTGGCATTATATTCTTCTGTTGAAATGCCCATATGTGTAGCATATGTCTTGATAGAATCGCAGCCGTAATCAAAACTAGTTAAACCCCATATATGTTTTTGCATTATTATGGTATCATGTATCACAAAACTCGTGTCAAATACGTATATGTTTGGTTTATGCAGGCTTGGAATATAAACTCGTTCATTTTGAAAATGGACTTCAAATATTCCTCCTTGATTCGGTAGAAAAGTAAATACTCGTTCAATCAAAGGTTGAGCTGGATTTGTTATTCTGGATAAAGTATGTAAATATTTATGTGTTATTGTATCATACTCATTGATATTTAAGTACAATCTACCGAGATAGTCAATATTGGCTGCATTAGAGCAGTTCCAAAATTTAGGTAAGTTGATAGTGTATAATAAAGAATATCTACAATTTTCAATCTCTACATCAAAAATGTTTATCCGGCTATAATTATAATTAGGTGGCAATTGTTCGTTTAATACCAGCCATAAGCTTCCATTTGGATGATAAGCATATCCCAAAAGATATCCTTTGTTTGGTGTTCTCCAATCACATCCAGTATATTCTATATCGCATAAGTTATCTGCATGCCATAATGACTCCTGGCCATAAATGGTGATTTCTTGTCCTATTATTGATTTTGAACAAATAATCAACGCGATAAAGACAAGTATTTTTTTCATTGTAAATTATCAATACATTATTGAATAATAAATGGGAGCAGATATTATTCTACTCCCATTCATTGAAAACATTTATTGGATTACCATCTTGGACCAAGTACTTTGTTTATCATTCAGAACCTGAACAATATAAATGCCTGGTGTCAGATTATTATTAAGCGGAATGTGATTTGCTCCTCGTGAGAGCATTTGAATTTCCTTATTTATAACGAAGCCCTGATCATTTACCATCTGAATTATCACTTGCTGATCTTTAGGACTCTCCACATATGCTTCTTGAACTTCTTCATCAAATCTGACTTCAACGTATAAGTCTGGTGGCTGGACATCGGTAATCTCTATCTTCAGGTCTGGCTCTAATATATTTTCATTCAAACCTGTTATCTCAACATTTCTGTCAGTGGACCAATGCAATAACTGACTTATGTTTTTTAAATCATCTTTAGCTTGCAATTTAAATTCAAATATTTTTCCATTTGGCAATGGCAATGGAAGTTGATTTTTGGAAAAATCGAGTACCACCAAACTCTCAATTGCTTTATTGTAATTCCATTTAGGATTAAAACCATCCACAAATTGTAAATTTACAAGATCAAAATCTCGTTGTGGGTAAAATAAAGGCAATTCCAATGTAAAAATATCAGCTTCTTCATAAAGAGAAACTGCTACCGTAACTAGTGAGCCTTTTCTAACTTTAGCAATTTCTCCATTAGCTGAGCTGGATCTCGTTTGAACATCATTTCCTGTAAAATAATAACCACTTCCACATATCCAGTTATTTGTTGTTACTTCCTGAAATCCAGAACCAATTATATCACCTATTTTAGTTGTACGAAAAACCAAAATATTTATCATTGTCACCTTCGATTTGATTTGTTGATAAATCAGGTAAAATGATCCCATCTGATCCGGGCCAATTATAATCGATGACAAAATCATACATGTATGGATATTCATTAAATCGCTCTTCGCCTTCTTGCACTTCATCATTAAGAACCCATTCCCATGAATTGCGATTTAGATCATCTCTGAGTGCAAGGATTAAATCTTGAATCATATCTATATCGTCGTCATCTACATCATTATCATAATCTGCATCCGCTGATATATATCGATATGGAGCGTCTTCTTCTGGTGACCGATCTTCAAATTGAGGACTATAATGTAAATGCAGGTAGATAGCATACATATCCAATGTTGAGACTCCATTCACATAATCAGAACGATCATTATCTGAGTAAGGTCGGATTTTCAATGTATTCACTTCATCATCCTCATTTATATTATATAGCTGTAAATCTTCAGTGGAATAATATTCATAAGGGCATGATCCCGTGACAGGATCAGAAGGCAGATTATAAACCGTATGATTCGTTATCAAAAAGTTTCTGATATTAAACATATGGTTTGATACCCCATATCCTTGGTTTCTCCATAGGCTCTCACCTTCAATAGGATAATAATCAACTTGCCCTAAGCAAAAGAAGGGCATACAAAGTAGGAATAAGGAAAATGAAGCAAATATTATTTGCCCCCCCCCGAGTTCTAAAACAATATAATTTGGTTTTCATAAAATTATGGTTTAAAATTGTTAAAAAATCAAAAATAATTCCTCCTTGTGTCAGACAGTTTCAATAGATACTGTTCGTAGTCTAACTTAAGATTAACATTAATCCTACTTGGCGGGTTAGCCGAAAAATTGATTGGGTATTTTTGAAAAATCACTATGAAATATTAAAGCACTATATTCAAAAATACTTCTGTAAGTTGGTTGTACTAAAAATTATTAACGTATCGATCCAAACATTTTTCTAAATATAATACATTCTTTGTCTTTTTAATATAAAAAAATCATTTATTTTAAAAAAAGTAGAAATTTTTGCTTGGCTAGCAAATCAAAAGCCAAGAGCTTGAACGCAGCACTACTTTAAATTTGTCGAATACGTCGAAGAATTACGTTTTTCCTGGCTTTACTCCTGCTCTCTGCATGGCATTAGGAGTTTCTTCATATTTATTCTTCTTAAACACCTCAAACCTTGAAGGCAATTCTTTCACCGGCCAGTTATTGTTAGTCAGATCCGTATCGGCTGTCTCTTTGTAAGGATCTATTACGATACCTGAAACTTCCTTCGTTTTCATAAATACTTTTCTGAATTTTTTCTCATTCTTCCTCCAGATTTCAACAGGCACATGTTCTATTTCCTTCGTGCCATCCTTAAATGTCCATTCAATGATCACCGGCATGACAAGGCCACCCTTGTTGCTGAAAAATAATTCATAATAATTATTCTTCCCATACTTCTCTTCTTTCTCTTTTTCCGTAAAGGTTTCATCATAGAGCCATGTCTTGCTTGTCAACATACTATCCTTGCCCTCCCATGGTTTATAACTATAATAAAAATCCCGTAGTGCAGGATCCTTGTCTACTGCAAAATCAATTCCTTCTTCTACGTTCCTCATCTTCGCGATGTGTGAAATAGGTGCTTCCTGCCGGAATGTATCGATCTCCTCTTTCCGTTCCGGATTATTTTGCAAATCCACCTTATACCATTTGATGCTGTCCAATGAAATATCTACATTGTCTGTACCATAAAACCATCCTCTCCAAAACCAATCCAGATCCACACCGCTTGCATCTTCCATGGTCCTGAAAAAATCCGCTGGCGTAGGATGCTTGAAAGCCCATCGTTCACAATAAATTTTGAATGCATGATCAAATTTTTCACGGCCCATCACCGTCTCCCGAAGAATATTCAACGCGCAGGAAGGTTTCACATATGCATTGGCGAAATAGCTCACGATGTTTTCACTATTGGTCATGATAGGTTCAAGCCTGTCTTTAGGTTGCTTCATATAGGCCGTGATCAATTCAGCAGGTCCTGACCAGTGCGGATAATTCGGATCCCATTCTGCTTCTGCTAAAAACTGGACAAATGAATTTAGCCCTTCATCAAACCACGCCCATTGACGTTCATCACTATTGATGATCATCGGGAAATAGGTATGTCCTACTTCATGTATGATAGTAGAGATAGCTCCATACTTCGAGTGCTCTGTATAAGTCCCATCTTCCTCAGCACGACCGGGGTTGAAGCAGATCATGGGGTATTCCATTCCATTCGCAGCTTCGACAGATATAGCACTTGGATAAGGATAAGGAATTGCAAACTTCGAATACGTTTTTAATGTATGTGCCACGGCTTTCGTGGAGAACCGGCTATAAACCGGGTATGCTTCTTTTGCATAATAGCTCATGCACATCGCCTTCTTGCCGTCTTCATTGAAATGAGGCATTGCATCCCAGATAAATTTACGGCTTGATGTCCAGGCGAAGTCACGCACATTGTCCGCTTTATAGATCCATGTCTTTGTCGCCTTTGGTTTATTATTTTTTTCTGCTTTCACCGCTTCATCATGTGTGACGATCTCAAGAGGTTCAGTCGCAGTCTGAGCCTGTTTCCATCTGTTGTATTGACCGGGAGAAAGGACTTGCTGATAATTCAGGCATTCACCGGTAGCACCGACTACATGATCTTCAGGCACTGTCATCTTCACAATGAAATTTCCAAATGTGAGAGCAAATTCTCCACGCCCGATAAATTGTTTGGTCTGCCATCCTCCTTCATCCGTGTATGCACACAGCCTTGGATACCACTGAACAATTGTGTATAAGCTGTTACCATCTTTTTCAAAATATTCATAACCACCGCGACCCCAGCTTATACTATGGATCCTGTCGATAAGATAATAGTGCCAGTCAACATGAAATGTAAAATGCTCACCGGGCTTCAACGGATGTGGAAGCTCTATCCGCATCATCGTCTGATCGATACTATATTTCAATGAATCACCATTGTCATCGATTACTGAGTGAATTTTATCACCATATTTTTCAAGCTCACGCCAGGGCTCAAGATTTCTCAGGCCTTGTTCGCTCATCACATCCTGGATGCTGCTACCTTCCATTTTGTGCTTGTCAGATTCAGCCGAATGTTCATTTTCATCCAATTGCAACCACAGGTAATTTAATGTTGATGGAGATTGGTTGTAATACGTGATCAGTTCTTTTCCATCCAGGCGTTGTTCATTCTCATCAAGCGAACACTCGATTTCGTAATCCACTCTTTGCTGCCAGTAGTCAGGGCCCGGGCTTCCATCCATATTCCGGTAATCGTTCGGCGTAGGAAGAATGGTGCCTAATTGTTCAAACTTATTTCCATGGTTAGATTGGCTTTGAAGGCCCATTGTGAAGCAAAGACTTGCCACGAAGAAAAATAAATACCGTACCATAAAAACAAATTTTCAGATCGTTTACAAAGTTAGACAACCAGGGTTACACAATTTTTGATTTAGACGATATGACCCAATTCATGGACAATCACCCTGAATCGATATTTTAAGTTTCCAAACCTAAAATCAATATTCCCCCGATATTTTAAGTTTCCAATGTCCCCGATATTTTAAGTTTCCAAACTTAAAATCAATATTTTAAATCACATTCCAGAGACCATCAAATTCAAGCAGCTTGTAGCTGCGATGCAAAAATCATACACTACCGCTATTTTAAGTTTCCAAACTTAAAATCAATATTTCGTAACCTCAGCCATTATCTTTACTTCCCAATCATCGTTCAACTATGCATGGCATGTCACTAAGCTTATATTTCTATATCATCTTCATCTCCTGTCGCCCTGAAGCTAAACCACATTCACCAAATCCTGCAATTGTGCATGATGTAACATCAAATCAACAAATCGATTACGATACGACGAAATGGACTGAGCTTACGATTAAGGATGGTTATGTGATCGATATGAAATATGCGACTACGGATAACTTTGTGAAAACCGCGATGTATCCCTGCGCAAGAATGTTTCTCAAACCGGATGTAGCAAAGGCACTGGGAAGGGTAAGAGACAGGGTCAAAAAAGCAGATTGCAGATTGAAATTATTTGATGGCTACAGGCCGAGACCCGTTCAATATCAGCTTTGGAGAAAAGTGCCGGATCCCGATTATGTCACAGATCCTGCCAAAGGGTCCATGCACAACAGGGGTCTTGCCATTGACCTCACCCTTACGGATATGTACGGCACCGAGCTGGACATGGGGACTCCTTACGACTTCTTTGGCCCGGAAGCACACCAGGATTACACTAAATTATCGGCGATGATCCTTTCCCGCCGGAAGCTCCTGACCTCTGCAATGGAAGCCGAAGGCTTTCAGTCCATTCGTACGGAATGGTGGCATTTCTCATATACAAAGGCTTCCTATCCCCTTGAAGACTGGCAATGGCCGTGTAGATATGAATAAATTAATTCCAGTCGAAAGCCTCCTCATTATTGAGGATTTTAACTTCAACTCACGGCTCACGGCTCACGACTCACGCTTTTCATATAGTTTTGCCCTTCTTTTTCGTTTAAGGACTCTGTATTCCGAACTTCTTACCTATTAAAGCATTTAACCTTTCTGCCTTTCACACATTTACCCATTAAAAATTTATGTCAACACAATACGCAACAGATGTCCAGGCAATAGACGCACTGGCTGGAAAATATCAAAACCTGAGGAAAGAGATTGCTAAAGTGATCGTCGGTCAGGATGAGGTCGTAAAGGGCGTTTTGATTTCTCTGTTCAGCAATGGCCACAGCCTGCTTGTGGGTGTTCCGGGACTGGCCAAAACGCTGTTGGTCAGCACGATTTCTGAAGTTTTGGACCTGGAATTCAAGCGTATCCAGTTCACACCCGACCTTATGCCTTCAGATATTACAGGTACGGAGATCCTGGATGAAGGCCGTCATTTCAAGTTCAGCCGCGGACCCATTTTTGCCAATATTATCCTCGCAGATGAGATAAACCGTACGCCGCCCAAAACACAGGCAGCACTGCTTGAAGCCATGCAGGAACGTTCTGTAACTGTTAATGGAGAGCGACACCTTCTGCCGTCTCCTTTCTTTGTGCTTGCTACGCAAAACCCTATTGAGCAGGAAGGTACTTATCCACTGCCCGAAGCCCAATTGGACCGGTTCATGTTTAATATCCCATTGGATTATCCTTCGTACCAGGAGGAGATACAGGTTGTAAAGACTACTACGACGGTTCAGGATATTACGCTTAATCACATCTTATCAGCTGGAGAAATTCTACACTTCCAACAGCTCGTAAGGAAAATCCCCGTTGCAGACAATGTGCTTGAATATGCAGTATCGCTTGCATCAAAGACGAGACCAGGAACTGCACTTGCAACAGACCAGGTCAATCAATACATTACATGGGGCGCAGGTCCACGTGCATCTCAATACCTGGTTTTGGGTGCGAAGTGTCATGCAGCTATCCAGGGAAAATATTCTCCGGATATCTCAGATGTGAAAGCAATTGCTAAATATGTTCTTCGTCACCGGATCGTGCGCAATTATAAAGCAGAAGCGGAAGGTATCAATGAAGAAAAGGTTATCGAGGGGCTTCTGTAGATCTGCATCTTAGGTTTCTGGCATCCTCCACTTTTTTACATATTGGTGAAGAAGATTGGTAATTTACATTCATGTCTCACCTAAAGGTCTTCATGCTTCTTCTTTTTTGTATTAATCCATTTCTTTCCCATGGACAGAAACGGAATACTCCATTCAGCACAACAAAAAATTTTACATCAATAAGACTAGGACTTACTTATCCTTTTTTCACTGAAGGCAATTATAAATCTGAATATGCAATCGAAAGTTACAATTACCAATTTTCAAATAAAAACCTGAATTATGGTTTTTTAGGAGGTATTGGTGTTGGACATTATTTCGGTCCGAGATTTTCTATGGATCTATCGCTTTTGTTGACCTATTCAAGATTTACAAAGACAGTTTTTCACTTTGAAAGGACAACAAATCCGGAACATGATTTAATTTTTGAAGAAGATGGAAACTTTCATTTTAGTCATCTGAGCTTGCTCATACCACTCAATTTTAATTTCCGGATAAATTCTTTTTTACATTTTGGAACAGGCGTATTCATTATGAGGCCATTACTTGACAATGAGTTTAATCAAAGTAGTGCTATTCAATATCTGGAGTATCGGCATGGGCATTATTTCACTTTTCATCCACCCTTGGTTCATCACACCCATATAAGTTCGAACAATAACTATAACAAATATTGGAGGCAGGGATTCCATGTCCAGCTTTCATATTTGTTAAAAGAAAAAGATTGGCAACAAAAAAGAATTAATATTGAATATTATCACTCGTTAACCAGGGCTAATTTCAATGTTTTTGAAAAATGGATTGTTGTTTCTTTTAAGAAAATATTTTACCAATGAAGATGCTGCTCTTAAAAAGACCTGGTTGTTTTTTGTTCGAAGGTGAATCTTTTTTCGATCTTTGATCAAAGTAATTCAAAATGAAAAAATTCTTCAAAAAAGCAGGACTTTGGATAGGCCTTATTATTCTGGCAGCGATCTTATTCTCCTTCCTCCTTCCTAAAGAAGTTACCGTCAGTAGAAACATCACCGTGAGCGCTCCCATCGATCGCGTCTTCGACCAGGTGAATGATCTGCGCAATTGGGAAAAATGGTCCCCCTGGAAACGAATGGATCCCATGATGGAAATGACCTTCAGCAATCCTCCTGTAGGACACGGCGCTTTTTACAAATGGGTATCCAAAGACAAGAATCTCGGAACCGGTACATGTACGCTGGCAAAAGTGGTCAACAACGAAGAGATCGTAACCGCACTTCATTCAGATGACTGGGGCGACAGCAATGCTACATTCAATTTCAGCCACAAAGGAAATGACATCCTGGTCACCTGGAAGATGACTAATGATGTTGGCAACATGCCCTGGAGCAAATACTTTAGCCTCGCTATGAAAGGTATGCTCAAAAAACAATTCGACCAGGGATTGGAAGGGATTAAATTCTATGCAGAGAAATCTTAATAGTGAGTAGTGAGTAGTTGAGTTTGCGTAACCCTTCCCTTTTTCGTGAGGCGTGAGGCGTGAAACGTGAGAAATGATTGATTTAATTGTAGAGATTGCGATTTAGTTGCTGAGAAGTGTCCAAAAAATGGATCGTTAATCGTCATGTGTTAATCGTATATCCCAAATCGTTTCATTCTTTTTCTCTACATTTCAACTTATTAATTAACCAACAAAACAAAAACGACTATGCCTCCAACCAATTGGCTTGCAATTCTGATTGCTGCCCTCATCCCGATGATCACCGGATTTACCTATTATCACAAAAATGTATTTGGAAAAGCCTGGCAGAATTCCCTTGGCCTGACTGATGAAGATCTAAAGAAGGGAAATATGGCCGTCATCTTCGGTGTTTCGCTTTTAATGTCATTCCTGCTATCCATGTTTATTCTGAACAACGTAGACGGACTTGGGCAGGAAGGTCAATATGACTCATTCAAACATGGAGCCCTTCACGGTGTCATCATGGCATTGTTTTTTGCCATGCCGGTCATGGTGACAAATGGTCTTTTTGAAAGAAAAAATTTTAAAAACCTGGCTATTAATATCGGCTATTGGATTATCACGCTGGCCTTGATGGGAGGAGTGATTGATGCAATGAATCACTGGCCTGAAGTTATGCCGCCTGCGTAAATGTTTAGGTTTTAAAAGTTTAAGGGTTTAGATGTGTAGGTGTTTAGACGTTTAGTTGTTTAAAAACTAACCACCTCCTCATCTAAACATCTAACCTTTTACCACCTAACCTTTTAACCTAAGTAAGCGGCGGCGCTACAGCATTCCCGGCTTGCTCTTCGAAAACTTTGTCCCATTAAATTCCAATGTACGACGAAGTACTTTTCGTTCTTCTTCAGGAAGTGCCGTAAATTCTTTACACTTCACCGAACAACATCCGGCATAGTCTTTTGCACATTCCGGGCATTGAATGAAAAGAAGATGACAAGCATCATTTGCACAGTTAGTGTGTGTATCACATGCTGTACCGCAGAGGTGGCATGTGGCTACGACATCATCAGAGATCCGTTCACCCAGGCGCTCATCAAACACAAAATTCTTTCCAATAAATTTATTGCGAAGCCCTTGCTGCTCCACCTGTCGTGCATATTCAATGATGCCACCGTCGAGCTGAAAGACATGTGAGTATCCCCTGTACTTCATGAAAGCAGAGGCTTTCTCACATCGGATACCACCGGTGCAGTACATGATGATATTCTTTTCCTTTTCTTCCTTCAACATATCTGCAACCAGATGCAGGCCTTCCCGGAAAGTTTCCATCGGGGGAAGGATTGCTTTTTCAAAAAAGCCCACCTCGCTCTCGTAATGATTTCTCATATCCACTACTATGGTCCCGGGATCTTCTGTAAGCCGGTTGAAGGATTCTGCATCCAGGTGGACTCCGCTGTCAGTCACATCAAAGTCAGGGTCAGTCAGGCCATCTGCCACGATTTTCTCCCGAACCTTGATCGCCAGGGTAAAGAAGGATTTCCCGTTATCCTCCAAAGCTATGTTCAATCGAATATTCCTCAGAAAATCGACCGTGTCCAGGTAAGACGTAAGGGCATCCAGCCGATGAGAGGGAACCGACAATTGCGCATTGATCCCTTCATGTGCCACATAGATTCGCCCAAAGACATCCAATTCCTGGAACCCCTTATATAGAAAATCCCGAAAAAGCTCCGGATCAGGAATTTGCGAATAGGCATAGAAAGAAAGCGTGGTCCGTAGGGTTTCCTCTTTTTGGACCCGGGCCCTTAATTCATTGCGGTTGACCTTATTATGCAGAGACTTACCCATATATCTGGCCCAAAGATAGAGATTGATTAAAAGAGAGTTTCTGCCGACTGCAGAGGCGAGCTCCTTCATGGGCTATTTTCTTCCTAATGAAGAGCTAAAAAGAGGAGGATTCCAGACTAAAGCGAAGGGTGCATAAGGCGATAATGAGGGTCAGAAGTAGACCTAGAACCTTTCAATGGAAATAAATGGTCAGAACAGTGACAAAATTTCATTTTTCTACCGAAGGAAAAAATCAACTAAAAAATTATATAATTCTGTGATTTTCAATTAAATAGATGATAATTAGAACGGCCTTAGAACTAATTTAACAGGAAAGTGATTATAAGTGGTCAAAAACCTCTCTTATTCTCAATCAGATAGCTTGTATTATATCCTTTCATGTAAATTTGCGGCGCTTTTTAGATCATATCCAGGCCCTGTAACCCCTGGTTACTCTGAAAATCCACTTAATTAAAACCCGGGTCGTTATGGCCACACAGAAAAACTCTAAGTCATCCAAGGTCTCAGCCACAAAGGGTAAGCCCTCAAAAGTCGCTGCTAAACAACCTGTTGCTAAGAAACCTGCTCCAAAGGCTCCTGTCAAAGGCAAGAAGCCCGTCAAGCCACAGGCTGTAAGTCCTAAGTCAAAAACATCAGCAAAACCTGCTGTGGCTTCTAAAGTGAAGAAAGCAGCTCCCGTAGCTAAAAAACCCGCAGCAAAACCAGCTCCTAAACCTATAACCAAAAAGGCCGCACCCGTCAAAGCAAGCCAGGTAAAATCAAAACCTATTGCAGCCAAACCGGCTCCTAAACCACCGGTGAAACCAACACCGGCTCCTAAACCTGTAGCTAAAACAAATGCCAAAGCACTTCCGGTAGCCAAACCACCAGTTTCAAAGGTCAGCGATACCGTGGTGAAAGCTGCTCAAAAACCAGCAAGCCCGCAGTCATCTTCAACACCAGTAGCGAAACCCATAGCTGCCAAAATTCCTGAAAAGATTGCTCCAAAGCTCCCTGAAAGGATTGCTGTAAAGCTTCCTGAAAAGATTGCTCCAAAGCTCCCTGAAAAGATTGCTGTAAAGCTTCCTTTACCAGGGGAGAAAGATATGCCGGGCGATTTCCCGACTAAGCCGCCTGTTGCCACAGAAAAACCTGCAGACAAATCTATCGGTTCAAAAAGCTCGGATGTAGTAAAACCTTCAGTCAGTTCTAAACCGATGACTGAAAAAACTAAAGAACAAGGTCAACCTAAAGAATTTCAACGCAAATCACTAAAACAGAACGCAGCGCATGCTGCGAAACCATACGATACAATGTCAGAGAAAAAAGAGAACAAGACTATGGGGGTTACGACACATGATGAACCTCAAAAATCAAGATACAATGACAAGGAGCTTGAGGAGTTCGATCAGCTCATCGATCAGAAACTGATAGTAGCCAGGGAGCAGCTTGAATTCTATCTCAAGCAACTGGAAGACATGGCTGAGAATCCGGATAATAAAATTAAAGGACTGGATGATGGACTGAGCACGCTCGAAAGTGAAAGAGTGAGCTCTATGGCTTCTCGTCAGCAGAAATTAATTCAACACCTGGAGAATGCAAAGATCCGCATCAAGAATAAAGTATACGGCATATGCAGGGAAACGGGTAAGCTGATTTCAAAAGAAAGGCTTCGTGCGGTTCCTCATGCGACCTTATCTATAGAAGCGAAGCAGGCTCAGAATTAAAATTAAATATTCATATAATTCATTCTGGTCTTCATGTTGAATTCCTGAGTATATCGTTTTATTCACTGATGTAAGTAATATAAACGTAAGAGCCCTTTTATCGCATGAAAATTTCAAATCGCTCAGGAATAGTTATCAGTATTGTATTCCTTGTTTTATTGATAGATCAGGGTATTAAAATATGGGTTAAGACTCATATGGAGTATGGCGAAGAATTTGGCATACTCGGTTTGTCATGGGCGCGGATCCATTTTGTCGAGAATGAAGGCATGGCTTTCGGTCTCTCTCTTGGAGGTAATCTCGGCAAGCTTGCACTTAGCGTTTTCAGATTGGTAGCGGTTGGTTTCCTGATCTACATCATACATAACCTGGTCAAGGCGAAAGAAACTTTTGGTGTGATCCTGTCTTTCTCATTGATTCTGGCGGGGGCGCTGGGTAATATTCTTGATAGCGCGGTGTATGGACTTATCTTTTCAAATACGCCTTACCATGGTGGTTTAGCTACTCTATTTCCCGAAGAAGGCGGCTATGCTTCTTTTCTCTTTGGCAAGGTGGTGGATATGCTTTATTTTCCCATAATTGATACAACATTCCCGGATTCATTTCCGATTTGGGGCGGAGAGCGATTTCAGTTTTTCAGACCGGTATTCAATATTTCAGATGCTGCTATTTCCACAGGCGTGATCTCATTGCTCCTGTTTCATCGGAGGATCTTCAAATCCAAACCTGCTACTGAAACGACAGAGGAAAATAAAATGCTTGAAAATGACATTGCTGCCGGGTCTTCTGTTGAAGACGTGAAATGATCAAAAGATATTTTTTCGGGAAAACATCAATCTGATTTCAGGCCGTAGCTTCTTCCGGATGACCTTCGGAAGAAAGTAAGGTGACCTGACGAGTCGAAGACAGGAAGCTCAGGAATAAGCTCTGTTGAATATACTGCGGTAAAAAAAATTTGGGATGGGAAAAATTGGTATTCGTTGTAATCGTTTCGGCTGATAGTTCCTTCTATTTACCCATAAATCGGTTGATGGCTTTCACAGCATTGCTTACCCTCGGATAGTCTATGGTGTAATGCATATACTTTCCGTCTTTATCTGCCACCAGTACGCCGGCATTCTTCAGTATTCGAAGATGTTGCGAAGCAATGGATTGCTCGATCTTTAGGGTGTTGTAAATCTGGTTGACCTGGATGTTTTTGTTTTGATCCAAAAATTCCAGAATCTTCAGTCGGAGGGGGTGAGCAAGAGCTCGCATAAGTTCTGTAGACACCCGTAGCTTCTCCTGCTGAAAGGTGACCTTAGTCCTTTTCATACATATCCTTATTTTGAGTTAAACCTTGAGAGCAAATTTGCAATTAAGATTTGACGTAAACAAGAGATATTACAAAAAAAATGCATCTGTAATACACTGTTTATCACCTAAGGATATCTAAGTGTCTGATTGATAAGGAAATGTAAAAAAGAGTGGGGGGAATTTTTTTTTTAATCTTCACATTATCAAAGCCTTAAAGTGGCTACTTAAAGCAAAGATTTAGCCGGCGAGCTCTTCCACCAGCTTGGATATCTGGTTTAGCCGATCCTTGTCTAAAGAGTAGTAAATGAATTTACCCTGTCTTTCGGTAAGGACGACACCTGCCCGGCGGAGAATAGCCAGATGCTGTGATGCCACTGACTGTTCCAGGCGTAACTTGATATAAATATCTGTCACAGTCATAGTCGCATGTTCTTCAAGGAGATCAATCACACGCTGACGCAATTTGTGATTAACCGCCCGGAGTACTAACACAGCTTTTCGGAGATCAGCGTAATTCAATTCTATTTCGCTGGTCCCTTTTCTCAAACTTACAATTTCAGTCTTCTTTTTCATCATGAGCGAGATTATTCGGATTCATATTGCATTATGCACAAATCATTCCATGTTTTTAATAACATTATATAATGAATTGATTATTAATGAAATATGCCAAATAAATCAATTATATTCAAAGGGTTATGTATATTTAAAAGGGCTAAAAAACCGATATGGTTGTAAATCTTACCCGGCACTATACCTTCTTTCCGGATTGTGTGATATTCGGTGGTTTGAGGTAATAGGGTATAAAATGCATGGGATCACTAAAATGGCTTCCGGTTAGAAGGCTGTATGCCAGGCTTACCAGGTGTTTGGCGCTGGCCTGGATTTCCTCATCAATGATCATCCCGGGTTCTGTCAATTGGAGGGTATTCAACTTAAATGCACCATCTCCACAGCAAATAGTTATGGAAAAGGATTTCGACGAAATCTCTTGAGAGGTATTTTCCAGGCTGTATTGTTTTTTCTCCGGGATAAAGCCAAGTGCCCCTTTTTCCAGGATGAGCGAACTGGTGGGGAACAGCTCCTCCATTTCTTTATTATAAAGAGTTAAAAAAACTTCATTTCTCCTGGCATCAAGCATAGGCATGGCGTAATCAGCCTCAGGATGCTTGTGGAAGCCTGCCCAGGCCAATGCTGCCAAAGTAGGGATGCTGATCAAAGGGATATCCAGGCTATACGCCATAGCCTTAGCAGTGGAGCTTCCCACCCTTAAACCTGTATATGACCCGGGCCCGGAACTCACCGCAATAGCACCCAAATCAGAAGGCTTAATGGCAGCCAATTGCAGGATATCCCTGATCATGGGAGCCAGGACTGCGGTATGATTCATTCCTTCACTTCTGTCCAGGCATCCTATCAACCTTTCGTCATCGCTGAGAGCCACTGAACAAATCTTCGTTGAAGTCTCTATATGAAGTATATACATGCCAGGAATAATGAATAATGAATAAGGAATAGCGAAGTAAAAGTAGAAGTATGAAGTAGAAGTAAGTGGTAACTATATCAGTTACTCATTATTCACCATTTATTTCTGAATTCATAATTCGTTGATCGATATTCAATATTCCCTTCTACTTCCTACCCCGCTATTTTAAGTTTATAAACTTAAAATCAATATTTTGAATCACATTCTATTCTCGATCTAACTCAGGCACCCGCTATTTTAAGTTTATAAACTTAAAATCAATATTTTGAATCACATTCTATTCGTCGATCTAACTCAGGCACCCGCTATTTTAAGTTTATAAACTTAAAATCAATATTTTGAATCACATTCTATTCGTCAATCTATCTCAGGCAGCTTGTAGCTGCAATTCCAAATCATGAGCCTCTGCTCCCTGCTCAGCTCCCCTTAAGAATTGAATTGTATCTATCAGATGATTTCAGCACTGCAATAGCCTCAGCTAATTCAGGATCATTCTTCAATTGATGACGCACAAGGCCGGTTTCAAAATAATACCTGCTCAATATCTCACGCTCGATGGCCTGAAGGATAGCTTTCTCATGCGATTTCACCTGGCTGGTCTTTTCCTGCTCAACAATTGATTTCAACTTATCGACCTGGCCTGATACTTCTGAAGAATACGCTTCTTCTTTCGATACATCTTTCAGGTTCTTGATCAGGTCATCAGTTTTGGTTTCAAACTTGAATTCATTTTTTGAAATGAATTGAGTGAAACTATTGAAATCCGTATACCTGAATGATTCAAGTGGTCCTATGCTATCGCGTCCGATGCAGTATTGCGTTACATAATTGAAGATCACATCCTGGTCCTGTAATTTCTGAACGATCAGTGCTTTTTGTTCATCCGTCAAGGCCACATCAGGTTGTACACCACCTCCGTCTAAAACAACACGGCCTGCCCTTGTTTTAAATTTAGCCCGTTGTGCATCCGGGATGTGAACGCGTTCACCATTTTTGTAAACAACGGATTGAATACATCTACCACTCGGGATATAATATTTAGATGTGGTCAGTTTTATTTTAGCATTGTAACCAATATCGAATGTATTCTGCACAAGACCTTTGCCATAAGAGAGTTGCCCGACCAATACACCCCGATCGAGATCCTGCATGACGCCGGAAACAATTTCAGAAGCTGATGCTGAAAATTGATCAATGAGAATCACCAGTGGAATGGTTTGATCCACTACTTCATTCCGCGTTTTGAATTCCTGGTCTGCTTCTACAACTTTACTTCTTGTGGTAACTACTGTTTCATTTGCAGGAATAAAAACATTGCACACGTTAATAGCTTCACGCAATAATCCTCCGCCATTACCACGCAGATCAAGGATGACTCCTTTCAGGTCCGGTGATGCGGTTTTTAAATCGCGAAGAGCATTAGCTACATTTCGGCCTGCATCCCTTGAGAATGTAGTCAATGAGATATAACCGATATTATCATCCACCATGCCGGAATAAGGGACATTCTTACCGTCCATACCGCCACGGGTGATCTTGATATTCATTTCCTCGGCTATGCCTGGTCTGGCGATATCCAGGGTCATCTCACTTCCCGGAATGCCAATGATGATATCCATGACATCTTCGGCAGTCCTTTTTTCGGTGGTTTCTCCATTGATGGATTTGATCTTATCCCCGACTTTCAGACCGGCAGTATGGGCCGGAGATTGCTCAATGATGCCTGTGATCACGAGATCCATGTCAATTTTCTTAACTCTCAGGCCTGAGGACGCCTCACCTTCTTCATTCCTGAACCTAAACCCTTCGATTTGGGATTCGGAGAAATAATTGGTAAACGGATCGAGGGTGGCCAGCATGGCATCGATCCCCACTTTCATGATCTGGTTGGGGTCAATCTCGTCTACATAATTGGTATTGAGCTCTTTATAGAGATTATTGAAAATCTCGAGGTTTTTGGTGATATCAAAGTACCGCCCGCTTTCCTGCACACTGGTAGCCGCGACCCCAAGTCCGAAAGCAACAACAACGGCGATTCCGTAGAAAATCTTCTTTTTCATAGCTGTTTAATAGAAAGCCAAAAATAGGTGGATATATAGACACCTTAACGCTCGAATCGACCAGATTGGTTTACCAGCCTGATGGATATTTAGAATACGAGCTCCAATCTGTCGCTTAGACTTAATCAGGAGAAAGCCATGGTCTCTCCAATTCCATTTATTGTATCTAATACTTTTTACCTCTTACCTCTTACCTCTTACCTTTTACCTCTTACCTTTTACTTCTCACTCTCTCACTCCTCTCACAAGATTGCCCGCCTGGATACAAAATATAGTAGACACCAAAGGATCGTCCTCCTTATTCACACCACCAAGAGGATTCATAAAATCTCCATCAGGTAATTGTTCTTTAATCAACATACCTGAAATACTATCCCGCCAAGAACCATCCGGTTCGATCATTGTCATCGCTTCAGCTCTTACTGAAAGATGATAATAATGCATCACATACGTCCATTGCTCAGGATCATTTGTTGAAAGGCCATCAATGGTGGAATAATTATGATTTTCCTTTAACCACTTCTCTGCATCACGATACGCCTGGGTGGTATCCATGTTCAATGCATGCATCGCGATCAATCCATCACATGTGGCTGTCGCATAACTCGGATAATGATATCCCGCTCCTTCTATAAAAACTGGTTGCGATTTATTCGTCTCCAATGTTACAACAGAAGAAACAAACCCACCATCATATGGAAGGTTTAATCTTGAAATACAACCTTCATACAATCTTTCGTCATCTTTTGAGCGTTGCGTCCCTTTTAAAAATAGCATTACATATTCCTTCTTTGAATGCCATAGCTCTTGAGCGAAGGCATTAGCCTCAGCCTCAACTAATGCCTGCACAACTCTCCTCGTATGCGACATATCCTCATGTCCATGTTCACCCATTTTCAGATCAGACTCACCATATCCCCATCCTCCATATGCAAGACTATCTTTTGTAAAGCCACGATCTTCATCAAATTGCTGATCGAGCAGATAATTCGCAATGATATGCTGAAGCGCAGTGTCACGATTTAATACATGCAAAACCCGGAGTGCATACGCCGCACTATAATTTGGATATTCAATCAAAGCAGTGCTGTCTGCATTCATAGACGACTTCATCGATTTGATGATGAATTCTACAGCTTTATCCGATTGCTTTTTGTATTTCAAAAAAGATCCATCCTTTACCTGGGATAACTGGAAAAGAATATAAGGTGTCAATACTTTTCCATCGCTCAACACGGTATGTGTCTTGCTATGCCAACCGCCATCATCAGATTGCTGAGCCCAGATCCATGTAATCGATTTTTGCATGGCATCTTCAAGCGTCATTTCTTTTTTCTGACAGGCTACTGAAAAGCAGATGAAGAAAAGATATAAATGATATTTTTTCAATGGAATAGTTGATTTTTTAGTAGTTGATTTAATTAAAAGTACGGACAGTTGCGAGTTGCCCGTACTTTTATAATTATTAATTCGATTTATCCAATGAGAAAAAAAAGGGGAACCACATAGACGCATAGACACATAGAAAGTCACATAGAAAAATAAACCTACACCCTTCAACTTGTCCTACTGCCAATAACCTTTAACTAATTCCCGGCGTTCCATGCCTGAACAACCGCTGCTGTACAAAACACAGGACTTGTGATACAATGTTGTCCGCTCCAGCTTCCGTTTGGATTTTGGGATTGTCTGAATTTGGGTTCGATGGATTGTCTCCACTTCGACCATTCTTCTTTTCCTTGTTGGGCTAATGATTCGCTAGTCATCATGTAAGAGAGATATTCTTCACCACCATTGTTGCCGAAACCCTGCCAGATATCATCACTTTGAAGAGCCTTTGTGGATGTATAATTTACAGCGTATGAATCAGCCATTTTCGAGGCCTTCATTTTGTCCATGCCTTTGGATTCAAGCGCTTTACTGATCTCATCTTTTCTCACCTTTCCATTTGAATAACCCAACGCCATTCCTGGTTCAAGCATGCCTTCAACTTCTTTTGCATCTGCTGATGTTGCACGTTGTGCACTGACGGCTGCATACAATGGTACGCCGGCTGCATCTTCTGATCTCACACCATCCGTGCTGATATTATTAGCCTGGTATTCGCGGGATTGATCGATCACTTTCTGATCCACTTTATATCTTGTTTGTGCATGTTCAAGAGCGTTGTTTGCCATAGCGGATTGTAATACAGGGGCCCAGCCACCACCGGCCCAGCCACCATTTGCATTCTGGCTTCCCTGGATAAGACTGATGCAGGTATTCGCAGCTTTATCAACTTTTGTTGAAAGCGCTTCATCTTTAATCTCGTCACGCATTTCAGAAAGAAATTGCAGCGCCATCGACGCATCAATGTGTATTCCTAATTTGACTTGCGGTTGCGTTCCTTCGAGTGAAGTGATACGTCCATTGTCTGGCCTGTTGTCAATGTCTTTGAGGACACGGTCAAGCGCCTTCATGATTTGAGATTTATAAGGATTTGTTTCCAGCTTTCCACCGGCTTTTAATAAAGCAAGTGCTGCAAAAGAAGTAGTCGCCGGATCTGTTTGCACTAAGTGTGGATCCGTAACGTTTTGATAAGCATGCGAACCTGCACCCCACCCACCATTAGGTGATTGAGCTTCCAGTAACCAATTGATCGCTGATTGACTCCATGCGGGTTGTGTTACCCCATCAGTTATTTCAGTCGGATCATTGGAATGTGCACGCTTAACGTAATCTGGGTAATCTGAGAAATCTGTGGCAATAAATAAGCTGCTTGCAATCACCAGGACTGCCAGGTACATTGAGTTCATGACAATAAGATTTTAAAACGGTTATCGATGTTTGATCCGGTGGCAGCTGAGTTGTCGCGCGAAATAAATTCAGTATTCCGGATATGTAGCTTAGATGCTGATCAAAACGAAAATGCATAAACCATTCTTTTCAGTTAACAGATATTTAACGAGACCTAGATAAAGGCAGGAGCAAACTCCTGCCTTGGCATGCCGTAGTTGGAGTTTGCTCCAACAACATTCCAGAGTCTTCTATTTATGTAATATATTTAGTTATACATTTAACTCACGCTTCACGATTCACATCTCACGCTATTCATCATGAAATTGAAATTCAACTCCCCCGTCATCCTTGGTTTTTCACTTGCATGTGTTGCAGTTTTTATACTGGACAAGTTGATGGTCGGACACCTGATGTCATCCTTCAGATTAGAGCATGTCAGCTTATCTGATCCAATGTCAGTCCTTACTTTATTTACGCATGTCCTTGGTCATGTGAGCTGGGATCATTTAATTGGGAACCTGACATTTATTTTACTCGTAGGCCCGATCGTTGAAGAGAAGTATGGTGCCAAGCTGACGTTGCTGATGATTCTGTTCACTGCATTTATGACAGGAATATTCAATATCCTTTTCTTTCATACAGGCCTTTTAGGTGCAAGCGGGATCGTATTTATGTTGATCCTCCTCGCCAGCTTTACAAATTCAAAACATGGTGAGATCCCAATCACGTTTATCCTGATTGCACTTTTATTTATTGGAAAAGAAGTTGTCCAGAGTCTCTCAAAGGACCAGATATCTCAATTCGCCCATATTATGGGTGGGATTTGCGGAAGTGTTTTTGGTTTTGTGATGAGACCTGGGAGGAAATAAAGGGTAAAGATTTATGTAGTGCTTTTTTTGCGGCGTAAAGCCGCAAAAATATATACGGTTCGGCATAGGCTGGGCCTACATCGGAGTGTCAGCAAATTTTTGATTTGCGAAAAGGAAATTATATCATGCAAAACGGAGTTTTGCAAACGCGTAAGCGTAGGCACAGCCTACGCTTAACAATGTCCTTGTTATATATTTTTTAGTTGCAATACCGTCTTCAACACATTCCTCGACACATCCAAACTCACATTCTGTGTCTTTCCTTCAAGAATAATATCATGCATATTTTCCACTTCTCCGGAATATAAATACTCACGCGGAACATCGAGATATTCAATATCATCACCTCTCCGGATATAAGCTTTGCATGCATCAACATTTGAAAAAGGATGGGATATGAATAATTGTGCTTCACTACCATGGATAACGGTATCCGTTGTATAAGAAGACCTGAAGCTTACAAAAAATTGGCCTATACGTCCTTCACCATAATCCAGCAGGGCAGATGTAGAAAGATCAATGCCATTTTCAATATAAATGGAAGCATTTCCTTTCAGAGATGATGACCCAAACAAAAATTGAAACAAGCTGATCGGGTACACACCGACGTCCCACAATGCACCACCACCCTCATTTGCATTCCAGCGATAATTATCTGCACTTCTGTCAAAATTGAAAGTGAAACTACTTCGCATGGAATGGATTTCGCCTAAATCCCCCCGGTCAATCATGGCCTTCCACAATTGTGTCTGCGGATGATGCAAATGCATGAAACCTTCCATGACAGTTAAACCCGTTTTCGCAACAGCCTTCTCAACAACATCAAGTTCATCTAAAGACAGGCACATTGGTTTTTCACACAATACATGTTTGCCAGCTTCAAGTGATTTAATAATCCATTCAGTGTGCAGATGATTTGGAAGGGAAATATAGATTACATCAATCTGATCATCGTTCAGCATTTCTTCATAGCTACCATACGTTTTCGGGATCTCCCATTGAGCACCATATTCCCTGGCTTTTTCAATATTCCGGCTGGCTACTCCAAGGAGGTTACCACGGCCGGATTGCTTTATGGCTGGAATAACCCTTCGGTTGATATGCGCAGTAGATAAAAGGCCCCACTGAATGGTCATGCGTTAGTCGATTTAGTTTTGCGTATGGTAGAGACTTCCGGGTTAAAACATAATAAAAACAGATCTTCTGACTATGTTTGCGCCCTTATTGCAATACATTCTATTTCTGCCATAATAATAGTCCATTCATGAAATTAGCATTTCTTATCAGTCTTGCAGGGCTTACCTTCGCAGCCGCCTGCAAAAAATCACCGGAAACAATGTCTGCCAGATTGACTTATCCCGAAACCACTAAATCGGATCACGTAGACCAATACTTTGGTGCTGATGTCGCTGATCCCTACAACTGGCTCGAGAACGATACATCAAAAGCCACCATGGATTGGGTGGAAGCACAGAATAAAGTCACCTTTGGATTCCTGGATAAAATCTCATGGAGAGCCAATCTCAAAAGGAGACTTGAATCACTGATCAATTATGAGCGGATTTCAGCGCCTCAGCGTGAAGGGGAATTCGAATATTTTTATAAAAACACAGGCCTGCAAAATCACAGCGTATTATTCAGGAAGCCAAAAGACAAACCTGATGCAGAACCTGAATTATACCTTGATCCAAATGGATTTTCCTTAGATGGCACGATCGGCCTGAGTGGAATTTCATTTACAAAAGACGGATCACTTTCAGCTCACCAGATCACAGAAGGTGGATCCGATTGGCGTAAAGTCATCGTGATGGATGCGATCAATAAAAAGATCATCGAAGACACCCTGAAGGATGTCAAATTCAGCGGCACATCCTGGTATGGCAATGAAGGTTTTTATTACAGTAGCTATGAAAAACCAAAAGATGGCAGCCAGCTTTCAGGAAAAACACAATACCACAATTTGTTTTACCATAAATTAAATACACCCCAGTCAAGTGATGTATTGATCTATGGAGGAACAAAACAACCTAACCGTTATATCGGTGGGTATGTCACTGAAGATCAAAAATACCTGGTCATCACTGGTGCTGAAACAACCAGTGGTAATCAATTGTATATCCGTGACCTCTCCGTTCCGAACGGCCCTTTCATCCAGATCAATGGCGATTACACAAAGGATGTCAACTACGTAGAAAATACGGGTTCTAAATTTTATTTCGTGACCAATATTGATGCACCTAATTACAGGGTCTTTACTGTGGATATTAAAAAACCAGGTAAAGAAAATTGGGTGGATGTCATTCCTGAAACGGATCATGTATTGAGCTCAGGTTCAGGTGGTGGAAAATTGTTCGCAGAATACCTGATCGATGCCAAGACAGCTGTCAAGCAATTTGATCTTAATGGAAAACTGGAAAGAGAAATTGAATTACCAGGTATTGGAACAGCAACAGGTTTTGGTGCAAAGAGAGATGATAAAGATCTTTATTATTCCTTCACTTCTTTTACCAGCCCGTCTTCGATTTATCATTATGATATCGCCAGCGGTAAATCAACCTTGTATATCCAGCCAAAAGTTGATTTCGATCCGGATTTGTATGAAACAAAACAAATTTTCTACCAGAGCAAGGATGGTACAAAGATCCCGATGTTCATCGTGCATAAAAAAGGGATCAAGCTCGATGGAAAAAATCCGACGATACTCTATGCATACGGTGGATTCAATATCAGCCTGACACCTAACTTCAGTTCACTGCGGGTAGCATGGCTAGAACAAGGTGGAATATATGCACAACCCAATCTCAGAGGTGGCGGTGAATATGGAGAGAACTGGCACCAGGGTGGAATGAAGATGAACAAGCAGAATGTGTTTGATGATTTTATAGCAGCAGCAGAATATCTCAAGAAAGAAGGATATACATCCACAGAATATCTCGCTCTTTCCGGCGGATCTAATGGTGGTTTGTTAGTCGGAGCTACGATGACACAAAGACCTGATCTCGCAAAAGTGGCTCTTCCGGCTGTAGGAGTGATGGATATGTTACGGTACAATAAGTTTACTGCAGGTGCCGGTTGGGCTTCAGATTATGGAACTGCAGAAGACTCTAAAGAAATGTTTGAATACCTCAAAAAATACAGCCCTGTCCATGCGTTGAAAGATAGCACTGCTTATCCTGCGACGCTGATCACTACAGCAGATCATGATGACAGGGTAGTGCCTGCACATTCATTCAAATTTGCCGCAAGGCTCCAGGAAGCTCAGGCTGGTGATAATCCGGCATTGATCAGGATTCAGACAAAAGCCGGTCATGGTTCGGTATCTACCACCCAGCAAATAGAATTGCAGACAGATATCTATTCATTTACCTGGGCGAATATGGGAGTAACACCGGATTTTTCGAAGGTGGTGAAGGATTAATTGGATGCCAGATAAGGGGATGCCGGATTTCGGACTCCAGACGCATTTAAAAATCCTTGACGTTCGAGTGTCTCTGACCTCGAACAATGGATAGTGCTTGTTCGAGGTCAGAGACACTCGAACGTCCCCGATCTAAAATTTAGAAATGCGTTTAGTGTGCGTCATGAGTCCGGTATCCAGCATCCCTTTATCCGGTATCCATTTTTTGACACTGATTTTGAGCTTATAGAAATTCAGAGATAGTGCTATCTTGGTCGCGAATATTAACAAAAGATGGAAAGTCAAAACTACGGTCGTAAAGGAAGCTGTTTTCTAAGGTTTGTTCTCCTCGTCATCCTGATCGTGATCGTCCTGATCTGGGTTTACTACAAAAATACCAGGCTGAATTTTTAGCTCGTTTCTATCTTTTTCTCCCATCCAGGCACCTGGAACTGAACCATGTGGGCAAATCGCTCTACCCGTTCGCTTAATTCTTCCTGGCTGATATGCCGCAATCCTTCGGTACCAAACTTTTCAACGCAGAATGAAGCCATGGCAGAACCACAGGTGATTGCTTGTTTTAAGATCTCAAAATCCAGCTCTTTCTGACCTGCCAGGTATCCCATCAATCCCCCTGCAAAAGTATCTCCTGCACCGGTGGGATCGATCACTTCCGTCAGCAATAAGGCGGGAGAGAAAAAGACACGTCCTTCTCCAAAAAGCAATGCGCCATGTTCGCCTTTTTTGATCACGAGGTATTTTGGGCCCATTTTAGAGATCACTTCACTTGCTTTCAGGAGGGAATATTCCCCGGACAGTTGGCGGGCTTCTTCGTCATTGATGATCAGCAGATCGATCTTTGTCAATACTTCCAGCAGTTCGTCCATGGCGCTGTCCATCCAGTAGTTCATAGTATCCAGGGCGATGACTTTCGGGCGATGTGCCATTTGCTGGATAACTTTTAACTGGATAGAAGGTGTGAGGTTACCCAGCATCACATATTCGCTGTCCCTGAAATGGGGTGGAAGGACGGGGTCAAAATCTGCAAGGACATTGAGATCGGTCACAAGGGTTTCTCGCGAATTGAGATTGTTGAAATAGCGGCCGGCCCAGAAAAAGGATTTTCCTCCTTCGACGATCTTGATGCCGGAGGTATCGACTCCTCTTTCTTTCAATGCTTCTAGCTCAGACAGAGGGAAATCTTCTCCAACGATGGATACCATGCGGATATCATGTGCAAAATAGGATGCGGACCAAGCTATGAATGTGCCGGCGCCACCTACTATTTTTTCAGCATGGCCGTATGGGGTCTGAATATCATCAAATGCGACTGATCCTATGACGAGTAAACTCATTTTATTTGTTTGGAATGATCAATGCGGCAAAGGTAGTTTTATCGGAGGAAAAAGACACAGGTTGCAAACCGGCCATTAACGGCCTGGAATAACTCACTTATTCCATGTTTAGAAAGAGTGTTCATCAAAGCATCCTAGCTGGCATTGATAGCCTGACTTCTGCAAAAGGTCTAAGGGGGCAAAGTGAACTTGAAAGAACTCCTGATGTAAGGTCAGTGGTTAAGTAATATTTTTTTCCAATTCACGAATAGAAAATGACTACAGTTTAACAAACCCTCCGAATTTCAATCTAGAATCTTTTAATTGCGCTACCATGAAATAAAAGCCTTGGGGAAAGCCTGATATTGAAATATGGTCTTCACTACCTGAAAAGACTTGTACCCCCAAATAGTTATAAATCTTCAATAATTTCATTCCGTGATCTAATCCAACAATTGTGATATCATTTGTTGCTGGGTTAGGCATGACAATTAGATCGTCTTTTTTTAATTCGTTGGTTGATGTAGTCATTACCCAACAGGGATCTACATTTGGATTATCATATAGGATGGTATTGTTCAAATAAACACACAGTATTATTGAATTGTCTCCATCGATACTCCAAGGCTTGTGATTTGCCATCAATCCAGCAAGGTTGCCGATACTTTCAATCCAAATAACAGTATTATCAATATCCGGGTCCGCTGGATCAATAGGTTGTAACGTCAATCGTCTTTTCAAATCACCATTTAATAAAGTTACAGTATCCACATTTTCTACTACCAAATCATGAACTATAACTTCGTTTCCTAGGTGAAAGGTATCATCCTTAACTAGATTAAAATCATATATGATGTGATCAGGCCCTGAGCTATATTGATATAGTCGATCATTTTCTTCTCTAATGAATATTCCTGTAGATTCCCAAGACTCGGAAAATTCGGAATATGCTTTTAATAGTTGATGATAAATTTTCCCACTGAAGACAACCATGGTTGTATCAAATTTGTATTTGAATGACCATGATTCATTACTGTCAAAATATCCTTCTGTCCAGGTTTTCCCCGGATTTACGAATTCATTTATACTGGTTATATCGTTAAACGTAGAGCAAATATTAGAAATACAGCCACTTGAGTCTAAAACTGCTAAAAAGATGTCGCTTTTACTTTCAACTGAAAGGAAGTTATGAATTACTCTTCCTCCGATCACGATTGAATGATTCGAACCTTCTGCAATTGAATTGAACTGTATTATCTTATTGATGCCCGATTCCGGTAAATTCAATTCCTCTTGATCATAAAATATTCTCTCCCACAACAAATTACCATTTCTATCCAATTTACATACATAACCAGTTTCAATGGTGTTTTCACTTACATTCCTATATGTCCCACAACACAAAATACCACCATCTTTGCAAGTGATAATATCATTTATTCTATATAAAGATTTTGGATCATCGATATGAAAAATATACTCCCATACCAATTCTTTTTTTTGATTAATAGCAATCAAGGAAAGAATATGACCATTTTCCACTGATACAAATTCCAAAACCAAGGTCGTTGAGTCCAACAATGTAAAAGATGGAAGACTTTCATTCACCCCAAAGGGCTGTGAAATCCACTCAAATGTTTTTGTTTTGTCAGCATTATACTTTTGTATAACGCGGTAATTATAAACAACGTGATCAATTACCTTTGCGGCATCTGCTAAAATGATAAGATTATTAGCTGGGTCCACTTTCGCATCACTAACTATTGACCAGTCGAAAGTTGAATCAAAAACCATAAAGGTGTCTCGAGTAAGGTCAGACTTTAACCAAAGTAAAAAACTAAACACCTTTGGATTATTATTAAATGAATATTGGCCATATATTACTTTGTTGGAGTCTATTCCAACAGAACCCATTGTATTAAGAAAGACATTTTCTATCGTATCAAACAAATTCAACATCGATGTATTACTGAGCCCTAGATCTAAATCACCATACCAAAAAGAGAGTTTTGAATCGGGATTAATATCACTATTTACTCCAGCAATAAATAAATCATCTCCTATAAGATGGGCGGAATAAACATTCGGAACCAGGTCATGAATTTGATTTTTTTTGATAAATTTTCCTGTTAAATCATATTGTAAAATGTTTGTGTAATAAGGAGAAGAATCACACGAAATAAAGTTTATTAAAAATAAAGAATCATTTTTAATAAATACCTGATTATTAAACTCACCACAATTCTCTTCTGAATCAATATATTCCTTGAAGTAACTTTGAGATCGAATGTGAGTACAAATGCCGACTGAAATGATTATAAGTATCAGTCGGCATTTGATTATTATTTTACTCATTTGACTTTGTTGAATTTAGTTGAATACAACAGTTCACCTGACTTCGATTTTACTGTTAAAACATACATTGTAAATGGCCAATCCTGAGTGTTCAGTTGAACAGTAGAATCATTCAAGATATTCTCCACTTTTGTAGTAATTTCTTTACCAAACATATCAAAAACTTGAATGTTGACAAGACCTAAATCTTTGAACCCCTTAAATTCAATATTGTATGTTTTTTCTTGTATTGGATTTGGATAGGATTTTATTATACGTTCGTCTGGCACAATTGCTCTTGGCAATACGATACCATCAATATCAGGGATATCAAATTGTATGAGTTCACCAGTTAATAAATGATATAGTGATCTTGCATATCCAGTATATGGATGAGTTTTCATCCCTATATCATATAGGGTATCTAAGAGGCTTGTTCTTGGAGTATAATTCGCAATATCTTGCAAATAATCAAGATTAATTTTTTGTACGGTAACAAAATCTGCTTCCTCTTCATTACTGGTAGTTAATCTTGTCAAATAATTAGCTGCATCAGCATATTGACCCGAATATACCTTAAGTCCATATGCATGTATTTTATATTTAAACTCAGGCCGAGCATTCAAATATGTGGCGAGGCTATCAATCATTTGATAGAGCGGAACGCTTGAATTTGCCAATCCATGTTCTATAAATTTATATATTAATGTGGATTGACATTTTCTGTAGCCAGCTATGAGCTCTATTTTTTGCTGCGTAGTATATGTAGAACTTGCTTGAGTACTACTAATAGAGGCATCAAAGCCAATAATACCTGACAGTATTGCAACATCGGTAGATGGAATCGCACATTCTCCTCCAGGTCCCGATAAAGGAATGGGCCCATGAGCACAATCTAAACTAATTACGCTATTTGCAGCCTCTCTTGATACATTACTGCAATTTGAAATAATAGGATAGTAGCAAGACGTACTGGTTCCATACGCATAATATTTTACCGCGGATGCATTGGAATTACAATAAATGGAAGGGATAGAACCTTTTGTGAAGCAATTACCTGCTGACGATGAAGCACTACCCATTAGTGGGAAAATATTGGAATGGTTTAATAGCACATCAAAATTGGTTGAACTTACATAGCAATTATGTAAAAAAGAAGATCCCTCATTCTTATAAATATAATTTGTTGGAATCGAGTTATCTTCTATGTAGTTCGTAGTTATCATATTTTCATTATCGCCACAAGCAGCAATTTCTTGCGAAATATACGAATCGCTGAAATTATTTGAATTAATAATAAAATGCGATAAGCCATATAGACCAATACCAAAATCGTTATCATCAAAATTATTATTTTCAATAATCAATCTTTTTATACTTCCTTGGTTATTGCCATAAATCCCATAATGATTATTATAAAAGACGTTTTTTGAAGATGTTAAAGAGCCAATTCTATGACCAAATGGATTGGGATATGTACTAAATAATTCTATAGCATTTAAATTGCCATAGAATTTACAACTATCTTCTACTATGATCTGGGAATCATAAGACAATATACCTTCTTTACCACAATTGTTAAATTCGCTTGAATAAAATTCCACGCCATTATTTGCCCACAGCGTTACTCCTCGATCGAGATCTTCAAATTTACAATTGACAAATTGGCTAGCATCTTTTATTGAATCTTGACCATATTTCATAAATTCCACAGCTCGGTTGCAATCAAAAAAGTGAGCATTATCACAATAAATTAAACCGCCATAATAACCCTTCAAGGCTGGCCAAGAATATTGGTTGTTATATGTGGATATTCCAGTTTTTGCTTCAGAAATTGATGAGTTGAGTAACACTACTGTACCTGCCTTATCAGGATCTAATGCATCATCGTAATTGTCCAATTGACCATCATTTCCTAAAGCGGCAAGCAGTAGTGAATCAGATACTCCCTCAACAATTATTCCCTGCCACTCATTCTCACACAATCCGCTAATACTGCCTCCATTTACAGTAAGTCGGGCTCCTCTTTCAACAATAATTTTCTTGTCCTTGCCCATGAATATATCACATGTAATTTCAATTTCGGTTCCATTTTTAATAATAACATCAGCATTAATTAATCTTTGTCCACTCCAGGTGAGTTTGGTTCCGGTATCATATATTAAGGTATCTACTCTTGAAGAATCATTACAAAAATCGACAAATGAATATGGATTTGAACTGCTTTTTGCTGACCACCAGACTCGATGTTCACACAAAGTTACAGTGAGGTACCCTTGATTCATTAAAAAGCCTCCCTGAGAGGGATTAAAACAAGCACCACTAACGCAAGAAACTGGGAAACCAATTGGAGGATTCCCATTCCCAGCGTAGCAAGTATCGCAACAATGGAAGGCAGGATCAATAGGATTGTCTGGATAAAGAGTCGATTTTCTACAAATGTTGTTACAATTAAATGTATGATCAAGGTCAAATAAGTGTCCTATTTCATGATTATTAGTTCGGCCAGGTGACCAATTATCTATGAAACTAGGTTTTCTAAAATAAGCTCTGGCGTAGTTTTTCAGCTGTATCACATGGGGTTGATTAGCTTCACCTCCAACAGGAGTCGGATTACTAGGAGATGGGGCAATAAGGTATTTAGATTTATTATCTAAGCAAACTATATGAACAGCATTTTTAGGTAAAGAATTGAAGAAGGTATGCAGAGAATCAAAGTTATCTACTTTTATTACACCTACATCATAAAAATTAAAACTTGAGCAATCAGGATGATCAGATAATGTCATCCAGTCAGGTCCGTCATGCAAATAATATCGAATTCTTGTATCAAGGAGAGCGCTTGATTCACCAGTTGGAGATTCAAGAAGTTGGTCTGCCATCCTATCATTCATTTCCTTCATAACGTGATACACGAATTCAGGGGCATATAGGTTGGGGTTTATGGAATCTAAATGGCTAGGTCTGTTACAAACAAAATTTACATTTTCGTGAGCTAGAGTATCTCGATATGCAATAAAATGGAACACAACAGGTATATACATAATTGGCATCGCTTGTACTTCTTCTGCTGTCAATTCATCTAAATCAGGACATCCGAAATTTGATCTAGCGCTGCCGGTGCCGGTCACACCATCACAGAACTCTTGGGACATTAAATTATGCAACGAGAACAGGATTACACAAATGACAAAGGGAATTCGGTTTAAAAGGAATGGTGGTTTCATAGTACATGAATTTTAAGTTATACTAATTGCATAATAATAATAAAGGAATGACTAAATTAGCTTTTGAGTAGTCTAGGAAAATACTGAATGAACTACTCTAGCAATGGGTGAAAGACAATGTCTTTAGTTGGTGGGTGAAAATATTGACGTTAAAGCTATAAAAAAAAATTCTATAATTTCTACTTTCTGCTACGTTAAAATTTTGTTAATGAAGTCATTTTTTTTGTGAAAAATTTACCCCAATCAAACTTTTTTGCGAGATTTAAAAAATCCAAGCTGTAAAAATCCTTTTAAAATCCAAAAGTGATTTTTCATATGTGTTACAGCCTTTAAGAATATCTCACAGCTCAGTTCTATGCTTGGGAGCAAAGATGAAGTAGCTAGAAGGTATTTGAAGAACCAGTACATCTTGAAGCTGAGTTTATTTTTTTCTATGGTCATCTACCTTCTAAAAGAGCAGAACAGACTACTGCTTGTGACAACTATGCAACGAATCCATGAGGATGTGTTTTTCATAATCACCTGAAAAAAGGAAGTTCATTTAATAAAATCATTTACCAATCTGATTTTTTCCCTACCACCATATTGCAGCCAAGTGCCAAAACGTAAAAACTATATATAATTTGCAAAGGAATAAAATAAAAAAAATTAAGTCGCTTTTTGAAAAATGAGAAAGTATGATACAATAAGAGGGCATCTGCAATCCACTTAACCGTCAGTAGAATGAACAAGGACCACCATGTGGAAAAATGAAATAAAACAAATACGCAAGCAACGACAATCAACACATGATAGAATCCGACAAATAACCATATCAACCTAATGACCTGACTCTTAAGCCCTTTATTTTTTCCTGCCCACCTCAATCGTTGTTTAAGTAAAGAATTCCAATCCTGATGAGGATAAGTTTCAACAATTGCTTCTCTTGATTTGATGAAAGAAATTTTATCCGGAAAAGCAGATCTCATTTTTTCAATTAAAAACATGTCATCCCCAGAAGAATATTGATAGTTTCCTTCATAACCATTCACCTCAAGAAATGCTTTTTTTGAAAATGACATGTTTGCACCATTCGCCATATCATGCAATCCGGATTTGATACCTGCAGCAGTTATAAGCATGAGTACGGACATTTCCATAGCCTGCATTTTTTCCAGCATCGATTTCCCTGAAATGTAATTTATAGGAGCAGCAAGAAAAACTGCGTCTGTACTGGATTGAGCATACGAAATATTCCTGAGCCATTCGGACGGATGAATACAATCCGCATCCGTCACCACGATCCAATCATGTCTCGCCATGTGAACAGCCAGTTCAATACCCGATTTTTTATAAGCAGGTGCATGTATAAATTCAGGATGATCGGTTAAATGAAAAATCCGCACCAAATGCGATTCCATTTTTTTAATCTTTTCAACCGTAGTATCTGATGATCTATCATCAATAACAATGATCTCAAATAGTTCCTGCGGATATTGTTGTTTTAATATTCCTTCAATGCACGATTCAATGGAATCTTCTTCATTGTGCGCTACAACAATAACTGAGATCTTTAGAGAAGGTATATATGGATCAGGCACCCTGATTTCAGGCGTCTTCAACCAGTGCCAAACATAGTATAGCTGAAGAAGAAGATATGCTGAAGCAAATACGGAAGTTATGAAGACCATTCCCATCGCGAGAAGGTAAATAGAATATCGAATAATGAATAACTAATAACGAAGTAAAAAGGGAAGTCTAATAGAATAACGAACAACGAAGTAAATAAGGTTTACCACATAGACACATAGTCACATAGGAAAGCACATAGAATAATTGAAAACAACTCCCCCTTTTTCAGGGGGCGGGGGGTGGAAAGGGCTAAAATAATTTCTCATACTTATTATCCTTCTTCTCCACCTCTCTCTTTTCCAGCTGCGGCAGATCCAGTGTCTCTTTTTGTTGAGGCTTGATGACTTCCTCATATTCCACAAATTCACCAGCCACCTGGTTAGCATGGGCTTGCTGGAGTCTGCGGATCTTACGATCAAATAGTGCTTTTCCAAATAATACTCCACTCAGCACCGGAAATCCAATAACACTTAAAACTATTGCAATGATACCTGCCAGAATATTCCGCTGCAGCAATGAAAGGATAAACTTCAGGTAATTCAGTACGGTTTTGTAATTAACAATTAACGCCCCGGCTAATAGAAAAGGTGATGCCCATGCAAGAACTGTAAAAATCCCTTTCGCTATGAAAAACAAACCCACTAATAGCAGGACCATGAAGATGAATCCAAATATTCCATTACCCCGAACTGAAAATCCCTGTGTTGTCATAGTATAAAATTTTCGATTTACCCCCTACCCCCTGAAAGGGGGAATTGCATTTATCACTTCATCGCCGCAAATTCCGCTAATTAACGCAAATTAAACTCACGTCTCAAGCCTCACGATTCACGTCTCACGATTCACGCCTCACGTTTGACTACTCACCGCTGATACTCTAAACTGCATATCATAAAGCTTTTTGTATTTACCCGTTTTTACTTTCAGAAGTTCCTCATGGGAGCCATATTCTACGACGGTACCTTTATCGAGGACTAAAATACGGTCTGCATGCCTTATCGTAGAAAGACGGTGAGCAATGATGATCGATGTCCGCTTGTCAATTAATTTCTCGATTGCATATTGAATGATGCCTTCTGTCTCTGTATCAATAGACGACGTAGCTTCATCCAGGATCAGGATTTCAGGATCATAGACCAATGCCCTGACAAAAGAAATCAGCTGTCGCTGTCCCATGGAAAGATTACCACCCCGTTCGGAAACCACAAATTCATATCCACCGGGCATGGCCATGATAAAAGCATGCGCACCAATCGTTTTCGAAGCTTCAATAATCCTGTCGGTGGTAATGGATGGATTACGAAGCGCAATATTATCTGCAACTGTACCCGAAAATAAAAATACATCCTGCAGTACGATCGCCAGTCTCTTTCGCAAATCTTCTAATTCATAGTCGCGGATATCCGTTCCATTGATCCGGATGTGGCCAGATTGAATATCATAAAATCTATTGAGCAAATTGATGATCGTACTTTTTCCTGAACCTGTACTCCCTACGATGGCTAGTGTGCGCCCTGCAGGAATAGTAAATGAAACATCTTTTAGTACATCATTTTCACCATCATAAGCAAAATGAACATGATCAAAAATTACTTCCCCACCTGCTTTAGTCACATATTCAACAGGCTTCGAAGATTCAGCCATCATTTCATCACTATCCAGGATGTTGAATATCCGTTCGCCGGCCACAAGACCCATCTGTAACGTATTGAATTTATCTGCCAGCCAGCGCATAGGCCTGAAGAGCATATTGATATACAGTGGAAATGCAATCAGCTGTCCCATCGTCACTGAACCACTTACCACATTGCGTGCGCCATACCAAACCATTATTCCAAGCGCAAGTGCAGCTATGATTTCAACAACAGGAAAGAAAATAGCATAATATAAAATCGAGTCCAGGTTAGCACGCGTATAATCCCTGTTGATCTCTTTGAATTTCGCTCTCTCCTGTTCTTCTGCATTGAATATCTGTACTACGGGCATGCCTGTGATCCTTTCCTGCAGAAATGCATTGAGCCGTGCTATCTGTGTCCGTACTTTCTGATAAGAAACTTTTACTTTTTGTTTAAAGATCCATGTGGATATGATGATCAGAGGAATTGTAGACAGGCAGATTAAAGTCAAAAGAGGGCTTGTGTAAAACATCACAAAGAGGACCACAACGATGCTGAGCAAATCGGCTACAATCGTGATGACGCCCTCTGAGAAAACAGTTTTTATCGTTTCAATATCATTGATCGAGCGGGTGGTGAGATTACCTATCGGTGTCTTATCAAAAAAAGAAAGCCTGAGATTTGTGATCTTGTTAAATACCCTTACACGCAAATCCCTGATGACACTATGGCCCAGGAGATTGGTGATATAAATGAAGGTGTACTGCAAAACGCCCGTCAGGATAAGTATACCTGCGAATAAAAGGCACATTTTAATCAACCCTTCAGGATTGGGAGAGATGATGTAGTCATCGACAATGACATTGACCAGGTAAGGTTGTGCGGTATTGAGCGGTGCTAAAACGATAGCAAACAATGCACACAGGAATAATAATTTCTTGTAAGGGAAAGCCATCCTGAGCAACCGCCCTAGCAAATGCCAATCCATGCTTTTTTTATCTTTCTTGTTTTCCTTAGTCACCAGATGTAGAATGGATTATTGGTTTATTAGTTTATAATGCATGGGTTTCACCCATGGTTAATAAGGTCTGATCCCTTCAGGATCATGGTTGTTTGCCTCCGGCAATCTTTATTTGATTAATGTTTAATGCCTTTTACCATTGCTTATTGCCTTTTCCTTCGCCTCCGCCTCCGCTTTTTGTTGCCTTCGCCTCCGCCTTTTTCAAAGTTTTCCCTCATCTGCAAAGCTATAATAAGCCCCGTCACCGATGATAATATGGTCCAGGACTTTAATATCAATATAACTTCCTGCCAGCTTCACCTTTTCCGTCAGCCGGATATCTTCTATCGACGGAGAAGGAGAACCGGAAGGATGATTGTGAGACAATATAACGGATGAGGCACGCCGTTCCAGGGCGCGCTGGAAAATAATTTTGGGATCCACCACCATGGCCGACATCCCCCCGATGTGGATCTCTTCGACCGATATCACTTTCGACCGCCTGTCCAGCAGGATAATCCAGAATTCTTCGCGGGTAAGATCCCGCATACCGGAGTGGATGAGTTCATAGGCATCCAGGCTGGAAGAGATCTGGTTTTTCTGAATGGCATTTTCAGTGGCCCGTCTGCGTCCCAGCTCCAAAGCAGCAGCGATCGTAATGGCTTTGGCTTCACCGATACCCTTGATTTTCACAAGTTCATGGATCGACAGCTTAGCCAGGGCCGCCAGTGAATGATCATTATGAGCAAGAAGCTCCTTGGCTACATCCAGAGCAGAGCGGTTTTTGGTACCCACCCGCATCAGGATGGCCAGAAGCTCAGCTTCAGATAGCGATTTGGAACCTATATGCAGAAGTTTCTCCCGGGGCTGGTCTGCCGCTGACCAGTTTTTTATAGACTGATACATAACTGTGTGAAGTTTACCTAAAAATAAGGGGATTTATGGATACATATTCGAAAATAGAATCTGTGTTTAGATAGTTTAGATCGATGGACTTCGTCCATTGAAGTTTAGAAAGTTTAGATAATTTAGAGAATGCTTATTCTAAACTCACTAAACAAAAGCTGACGAAGTCAGCGTTGCTAAACTTTCTCAACACATCTTCCATTGGTAAATCACTCCCATTGACCATTTTAGATCCAAACTATTTCTTTCACTTTGTGTTTTATTCAAACAAAAAAACAAGCATGATGAATACCAACCGACTTTCAGACACGCTGGCCGATGCATTGAATCAGCAAATGACAAAAGAAGCTCACGCTTCTCAAATCTATTTGTCTTATGCTTCATGGGCTGCCAAACAGGGATATGGTGGAATTGCAAATTTTCTTTTCAGGCATGCCCAGGAAGAACGCAACCATATGATGAAGATTTTAGAATACATTCTGAAACGCGGTGCTGAAGTGAAGGTGGTGGCCATTCCCGCACCCCCTCAAAATCCTTCAGGTATACATGATTGTTTTGAAAAAGTGTTTTCTCATGAAGTTGACAATACCGAAGCAGTTTACAAGGTTGTCAAAATGAGCATGGATGAAGCTGACTGGGCAACATGGAATTTCATGCAGTGGTTTGTGAAAGAACAGATAGAAGAAGAAACCCTCGCTTTGGAATTATTGGATAAAGTAAAAATAGCCGGAGCAGAAAAAATAAGCAGCAGCACACTTTATTCGTTAGATCGGGATCTGGAGAAAATGCCGGATGAAGCTAAGTCCGCTACAGAGGCAACTGCTGAGAATCCCTGAAGAAGATTTTCATAATTACAGTTTAGGTTTATAAGGTTTATGGAGTTTATAGGTTTATAAACTTCATAAACTCTATAAACGTTTTTGCCAATACTTCGACAACATCTATTGTACTGAGGACAAAGCCTGCGCAATATCATTTTCAAGATCCTCATAACTTTCAATCCCCACACTCAGCCTGATCAGCGAATCCGTCAATCCGGAAGCTAATCGTTGCTCCCTGGGTATCGAAGCATGTGTCATCGATGCCGGATGTCCTATCAATGATTCAACACCGCCAAGCGATTCAGCCAGTGAGAAAAGTTTTGTGCTGCTCAATACACGATTGGCAGAATCCATGCTGTCGTCATTGAGATCAAATGAAATCATCGCACCATATCCTCTCATCTGTGTTCCGGCGAGTGCATGCTGAGGATGATCTTTCAATCCCGGGAACATCACTTTTCCTACACGTGGATGATCATTGAGATAATGTGCAAGACGCATTGCATTTTCACAAGCACGATCCATGCGGATGTGAAGTGTCTTGATACCACGCAGTGTGAGAAAACAATCCTGTGGTCCCGGAACGGCGCCGCTTGCATTTTGTAAAAATTTAAGACGCTCTGCCAAAGCATCATCATTGACGATCAGGCCGCCCATGATGACGTCACTATGTCCTGCAATATATTTTGTAATCGAATGATGCACGATAGTCGCACCAAGCTCCAATGGATTTTGCAGATAAGGTGAAGCGAATGTATTATCCACCGCAACCGGAATATTTTTTTCCTTTGCTATCACGCAAATAGCCTGGATATCAAGAATCTGAAGTGTTGGATTCGTCGGTGTTTCAAGCCAGATCAATTTTGTCTCCGGAAGTATCGAATCCCGCAGCAAATCAAGATTGGTCATATCGATATACCGGCTTTTGATCCCCATCGGCCCATACACTTTCGTCAGCAATCGATATGATCCGCCATACAGATCATTTCCACACAGCACATCATCTCCGGATTGAAATAATTTAATTACCGCATCCATTGCAGCCAGGCCGCTGCTATAGCAGATACCATGTTTTCCTCCTTCAAGAGCGGCGATACTTGCTTGCAATGCATCACGTGTAGGATTCTGAGTACGTGCGTATTCATAACCTTTATGTTTGCCCGGTGCTTCCTGGACATAGGTTGAGGTCTGGTAGATAGGAGTCATGATGGCCCCTGATGTTGGATCAGGAGTTACACCTGCATGTACGGCTTTTGTGCCAAAGCCTTGTTTTTCTATTTTATTCATAAGACGGCAAAGGTATAAAAAGCCCTAAGCCAATTATGCTGCATAATATTTATAGCTATATTTTATATATATTTCCAGATGAAAAAATTCTTTCTGGCTTCACTCCTGATGTTGTATGGCATAGGTTTGGCAGCAATTGATTTTCAAAAGCCTTTATCAGGGGTAGAATCAGAGGTCACGAATCAGCGACGAAACTTATATCTGATCATTTCTGATCAATGTCCATATTGTGATGCATTAACGCATGCGCTTTCCTCGGATTCTCTTTTAACTATTGGGCTGAATGCAGAATACAAATTGAAGATCATCGAAATTCATTCCCAAGAAGGACAGATCATTGCTTCCACATTTGATATCCGGAGTGTGCCGACGTTTATTGTTTTTTCTCAAAATACAACGAGCTGGACCATCATTAAGGGATATTCCGATGCTGCACATTTAGCGAGCGCGTTGAAAATACCCTATCCTTCTCATGAAGTAAAAACAGCTGAATTAAAATCACTTATTACAAATCGGAGTTTAATGATTTGTGGTAATGGTGTCATAGAAGGAGGAGAGTCATGTGATGATGGTGGAGAGAATAACGGTGACGGATGTTCATCCACATGTATGATCGAACCGGGTTGGTCATGTTTTGGAACACCAAGTGTTTGTATTCAGACTTCAGCCTGTGGAAATGGCATCATCGAAGGAGGTGAATCATGCGATGATGGCGGAGTAAATAGCGGAGACGGATGTTCATCTACATGTATGATCGAATCCGGATGGATGTGTTTTGGCACACCAAGTGTATGTACGCAATCTGCCTGTGGAAATGGCATCATCGAAGGAGGTGAATCATGCGATGATGGCGGAGTAAATAACGGAGACGGATGTTCATCCATATGTATGATCGAATCCGGATGGATGTGTTTTGGCACACCAAGTGTATGTACGCAATCTGCCTGTGGAAATGGCATCATCGAAGGAGGTGAATCATGCGATGATGGCGGAGTAAATAGCGGAGACGGATGTTCATCCACATGTATGATCGAATCCGGATGGATGTGTTTTGGCACACCAAGTGTATGTACGCAATCTGCCTGTGGAAATGGCATCATCGAAGGAGGTGAATCATGTGATGATGGTGGTGTAAATAGCGGAGACGGTTGTTCATCCACATGCATGATCGAATCCGGATGGATGTGTTTTGGCACACCAAGTGTATGTACGCAGTCTGCATGTGGAAATGGTATCATTGAAGGAGGTGAATCATGTGATGATGGTGGTGTAAATAGCGGAGACGGTTGTTCATCCACATGCATGATCGAATCCGGATGGATGTGTTTTGGCACACCAAGTGTATGTACGCAATCTGCCTGTGGAAATGGTATCATTGAAGGAGGTGAATCATGTGATGATGGTGGAGTAAATAGCGGAGACGGATGTTCATCCACATGTATGATCGAATCCGGATGGATGTGTGTTGGCACACCAAGTGTATGTACGCAGACATCAGTATGTGGAAATGGTATCATCGAAAGTGGTGAATCCTGTGATGATGGTGGAGTTTATAATGGAGACGGATGTTCATACACATGCATGATTGAACCCGACTGGATTTGCGTGGGTATGCCGAGTGTTTGTGTTTTAAATGTAGTATGCGGGAATGGTATTATTGAACAGGGCGAGGATTGCGATGATGGAAATCCTGATAATGGTGATGGGTGCGATTATTTGTGCCATTTCGAAGGAACTCCTAAAGGCGTAGCGATCAATATGGATGGGACACGACCTGATCCAAGTGCTATGCTACATGTAAAAAGTACAAACTCAGGAATCCTTATTCCCCGCATGACATCACCGCAAAGAGTGGCGATACCGAATCCTTCCAATGGATTGCTGGTATTTGATATGACGACCGGTAGTTTTTGGTATTTTTTTAATTCGACCTGGAAACAGATCAGCACGAATTAATGTGGAGTAATTCGGGTTCAGTGGAAGACATGCCAGATTATTCAGGAATACTGAAGCTCATTTCTTTCCTTTTCAAAACTTCCCTCACACAATTCATAATATTCTCAGGAGTCAATCCATATTTAGCCAATAACAATTCAGGTACTCCACTTTCTCCGAAACTATCATTTACTGCCACATACTCCTGTGGTGTAGGCATCTTTCGGGAAAGTAATTGAGCTACAGAATCACCTAATCCGCCATTACGCTGATGTTCTTCAGCTGTCACAACACACCTTGTTTTTGAAACGGAATCTAAAATGATCTCTTCATCCAATGGCTTGATCGTATGGATATTTATCAACTCAGCACTTATGCCTTCATCATTTAATTTTTTCACAGCCTCCATTGCATAAGCAACTAAATGTCCAGTGGCTATGATAGTGACATCACTTCCTTCCTGCATTAAGATTCCTTTACCGATAGTAAAGGGCATGTCTTCAGGCATAAAGATGGGCCACGATGGACGTCCGAAACGGAGATACACTGGACCATAATATTCAGCGATCGCAAGTGTAGCCGCTTTTGTCTGATTATAATCACATGGATTGATCACTGTCATCCCGGGAAGCATTTTCATCATCCCCATATCCTCAAGGATCTGATGCGTCGCTCCATCCTCACCCAATGTTAATCCTGCATGAGATGCACAGATCTTTACATTTTTATGTGAATATGCAATCGACTGCCTGATCTGATCGTAAACACGCCCTGTTGAAAAATTTGCAAAGGTTCCTGTATAAGGTATTTTCCCCCCGATAGCCAGCCCTGCAGCAATCCCCATCATATTCGCTTCAGCAATCCCTACCTGCACAAACCGCTCAGGAAATGCTTTGACAAATGCATTCATCTTCAGTGACCCCAGCAGATCTGCACACAAGGCAACTACATTTTTATTTTGCTGGCCCGCCAAAAGAAGGCCATCACCAAAGCCGTCGCGTGTTGCTTTCTTACCTGTTATTGGAAACTCAGTTAACATTATTTACGATTTTGGATTTTGAATTAACTTTTTGGATGCCGGATAAAAAGGATGCCGGATGCCGGACGTACTACTCACTCATTCTCTGCGAAATTCGCTAATTAACGCAAATTATGATTTCACTTTTCCTCACTCCTCACTAACTAATTTCTAGCAAAGGCGCAAAGAACATAAACCTATTTTGCTAATTGCTCTTTGCTGTTCTTGCCGCAAATTTCGCAAATTAACGCAAATTAGATTTTCACTGATTACTGATTACTGCTCACTACTTACTATTTACTACTTACTACTCACTAATAATCGCCTAGCGTTTCTTCAATCTGCCCAAGCGCTTTTTCAAGTTGCTCATCATTCGGAGCTATTCCATGCCAGTGATGGCTTCCCATCATAAAATCAACACCATTCCCCATCACCGTTTTCATAAGGATGACAACAGGCTGTTGTTTTCCGGTTTGTTGTTTAGCATGTTCAAGTGTAGTGAGTACTTCTTCAATGATGTTGCCATTCATATGTAACACATTCCAGCCAAATGCTTTCCATTTTGCTTCAAGGTCACCCAATGACATGATTTCATTAGTAGGTCCGTCTATCTGCTGACCATTCCAGTCAACAGTGACGATAATATTATCCAGCTTATAATGTGCTGCTGCCATGATAGCTTCCCACACCTGTCCTTCTTCTAATTCGCCATCACCTGTGAGAACATAGATCAGGCTATCATCTTTGTCAAGCCTTTTAGAAAGTGCAGCTCCTATGGCCACCGAAAGCCCCTGGCCTAATGATCCGGATGCAACACGGATACCTGGCAATCCTTCATGTGTAGCCGGATGCCCCTGCAATCTTGAATTGATTTTCCGGAATGTACCCAATTCGCTTGTTGGAAAAAATCCACTCCGTGCGAGTACGCTATACCACACAGGTGAGATGTGTCCATTGGAAAGGAAGAACATATCCTCTCCATGTCCCTCCATCGAAAATGGAAGATTATAGTTTAGAAAATGAAAATACAGAGCCACCATAAAATCTGTGCAGCCCAGTGATCCACCAGGATGACCGCTCTGACACGAATGTACCATGCGTACAATATCACGTCTTACCTGGCTTGATATATTTTTTAATTCCTGAATGTTAGCCATAATTTATCTTTTAAGTTCCCCCGGTTGCTGAGCTGCGTTGTACTGAGCGCTAGTCGAATGTATAGCACATGGATGAGTAATGCAGTTCGAAGCATAGGGGGCAGGAGGTACGAGAAAATAGAAGAAGGCAATCTGCCTGCAGACTGCCTTCTTCAGCCAATTGCATTTGCCAGAGACAGATGCAATATCAAAATGAAACGACGGGTATTACTTTACAGTTTCTACCAGGCTTGTTCCAGCTTTGAATTTTGGTGTTTTCTTGGCTTTGATTTTGATGGCCTCACCGGTAGCAGGATTACGTCCCATACGGGCAGCACGTTTGCTAACCGAAAAAGTACCAAATCCAGGAAGAGTTACTTTGTCGCCTTTCTTGAGTGTTTTTCCAATTGCATCAAGAGTAGCATCTAGAGCTCTGCCGGCATCTGCTTTAGTTAAATCAGATCCCTTAGCAATAGCTTCAATTAAATCGCCTTTGTTCATTATCAGCTTATTAATGTTAAACAATAAATAAAAATCGCTCAAATGTATGTCGCGGATATATTATAAACAAGCATTATGTATGAAAACTTGCCTGAAATGCCTGATTTTATTGACTTTTTTTCATTTAGACCGTCTAAAAGGCCTATTTTTAGGGCATGAAGAACATTCTTTACCTTTTTTTGATAGTATTTATAGTGATCTCAGCGCCCTCCTGCAGCCGGAAATCAGGCTGCCCGGCAGAAGGCACACAGTCTGAAGTTGACAAAAACGGTCAGTATAAGAAGAGCAAAACCACTTCCGGATTGCTCCCACCGAAAGGATATCACAAGAAGATCAAAGGAAAATACAAGACCGGTAAGAAGGTGAAACATTCGAATTAATTAATCAGATTCGTGTCATAGACACTCGAATAAAGGAATAATTCAGGTTCGAGGTCAGGAACACTCGAACGTCTTGTAAAATATTGAATGTTAGTTTAAGAGAAAAGATTACGCCATCTTCTGCATGCGAATCAGGAGCGAATAGCTGCATTAACGCCATTGAAGAAGTTAGAAGTGATATAACTTTTCCAAATCCAGCAGAAATGTGATTGATAAGTGTTTCAATAAAAAACTTTGATAAAGGCAAAGTTCACAATGCGGATGTGCATAACGTATATGGCCAGAAAATCATAAGTTATAAAATAACTAGTGAATTTTCACCAAATCTATTTTGGAGAAAACCCAGGTATATATATTATTTTGATATCCGCAAATAATGAAACCAAATCTTCAGAGCGAATCATCCGATTGTAAAGAATATAGTCATAGGTGGACGAATGTCCCCCTAATAAATACTTTATGCCATGGTTAGGTTATTATTTTTTGCTCTTTTTTATTTGTCCTCATTGTGCTCTAAAGCACAGACATCATTTTTTAAATCATATGATTTTGGCAATGTTGAATACATCTATCAAATTATAGAATACAATGAAAGATTATTTATAAATACAGCAACTTGGTGTGGTTTAGAATGTTCATTTTTATCAGAGGTAGATTTGAATGGCAATATAGTATGGAGAACCGAGATTCCAGACATTGACATTGCCCAAGGAACAATGATTATTGTTAATGATACCATTACTGTTACAGGAAATAATAATGAAAATAAAGAATCATTTCGGATGACTCATTTTACTTTGGAAGGACAAAAGATAGGTGAAACAAAAACAATTGCCCATCCTACTATAAAATTTACCAGGATGTTCCAATTGACTACTCAATTTACTAACAACAAATATATAATTTGTGGTACTGGTAAATTGGCAAATGATGCTTATTGTTCTATTTTTTATTCTGTTTATAAGGATGGCACCTTAGACACTTTGGTAATTTTAGATACGGCAAGTAATATATCCGAGATTTGGGAGTCCTTTATTGATTCCCAAGGTCAACTTACTTTGTTACTTTGGCACGAAGAGGATGATCCGGGATTCAACTTTCGTAAGATTTTAAAACTTGATGCAAATTTTAATATCGTGTGGTCTTACCAAACAGAAAATAGTAATTCAAATATAACCGTGCCACGTAGTTGTGAACTTCTGAATGGACACACAGTTTTTTCTTTTATAGGTCCTGAAGGTGATCCATTTTTGCACTCCATTAGAGCTATTGATAATGAAGGTGAATTAGATTGGCAGTATGATTACCAATGGACCGGGTCAAGAACTCGTGAAATTTATAGATTAAAGAGACTGTCAAATGGTGATATTATGGGTTCGGGCCAATATTCAGAATTTGAACAAAATCCCCGAGTAGGTGATTCACCTTGGTTATTTAAAATGAATGCTAGTGGCGACCTTCTTTGGGAACATATATATTATGACTTTGATTCAACCTTAAATCAAAATGGAAGCTCTCGATTAGGAACTTTGCTTGATTTTGTGGAATTAGAGAATGGAGATATTATTACAGTGGGAACCATTAGATATAATAATAGCGATATGCTTATTATGCGACTTGACTCAAATGGTTGTCTTTTTGAAGAATACTGCTCAGAGACAAACGTAATTACAGGTATTGACGAAAGTTATCAACTTGAAAAACAATTATCTATTTATCCAAACCCCGTGTCAGATATAATTAATATCGAATTAAAAACTAGAGATTACCCTTTAAACTTCGAAATTATAGACCTAACTGGTGTTATTTTATTTTCAGGAGAAATCAAGGAAGATCAAAGCCAAATCAATGTTTCGAATTTAAACGATGGATTTTATTTTATTAGTTTAAAAGATGATTTGAAAAAATTGTACACTAAGAAATTTATTAAGATTTAAAACAATAAACAATTGAGACCAAGAAGAATGACCCGTTAAACCGATCAAATACAAAAGGAGAACGGAGCAAGAACTGCAAAGATTGTTTCAGAGATTTATTCCGGACGTTACTCGTTACTCGTTATTCGTCCACCCTCTATCTCTTTTTGCAAAATATTACCGATAGTATATAAAGAAAGAAGTGTAAAAAAAATAGCACATCCCGGAAATACCACAAGCCACCACGCATCAAAATGATTTCGCGCCTGCGAAAGAAGCCTTCCCCAATTCATCTCTTCCGGCGGCAATCCGATACCCAAAAACGAAAGCGCTGATTCAGCAAGGATCGCAGAGGATACTCCAAAAATAAATGTGATCATCACAGGTCCGAATGCATAGGGTATCAAATGTCGCATCAAAATATGCAGATCGGGTATGTTGAGCAGCTGTGCCGCTTTGATATAATTATTCTCCTTCAGCTTAAATACTTCAGCCCGCATATAACGCGCCATCACAGGCCATCTCAAAACTGCAATTGCAATCATTACCGTCAAGAGGCCTTTCAACGAAAATATTACCAGCAAAATCAGTACAATAAATAAACCCGGAAAACTATCTATAATGCTGACCAGGCTCATCACGATCGTATCCAGGGGTATTCCCGTTTTTTTCGTTTTAATTTTTTTTGATAAATACATTATCAAAGCTCCTGCAATAATCAATAAAAAAGAACCCAGGAATTTTGTGATGCCACTTACTGGCAACCACCATACGCAAAAAAGTAAAAACAATAAAATACTGACTTCGATGATCTCTATCCATGAAGCTCTCCATTTTCGATTCCCCCAATACGCTGCAGCAGATCCAAGAGGAACACCGACAAGTAATGCAAGCAACATGGATCCTAAACCAATCAGCAGACTAACACGACAACCTCGGATCATTCCCGCTGTCACATCCCGTCCAAGTGCATCAGTGCCCAACCAATGCCTGAATCGCAGAGATAAAGGCTGTGATCCTACAGGACTGAGATGACTACCGGAAGCAAGATCGATTGTAGTATGACTATAAGGTATAGGAGCACGCCAGATAGTTTCAAATGAAGTGGACCGCCAATCTACCGGAGAAAATGCAGGGTGAAGTGTAGAAAGCTCTGCTTCTGACATTCCGGTGAACAAGGGATAATAAGTACGACCTTCAATTTTGCACATGTATGGTTTCTCATTTGCAATGAACGGACCAAAGAGCGCAACAAAACTTATTAAGAATATGAATAACCATGCAATGCGTCCACTCAAATGAGAGTTCCACCCGGGCAAGTATGAAAAATAAGATGCAGCACGTTTTTTCAACTTTGTAAAGTTTTAACCCGTGGATCAGCCCATTTATACACAATATCTGTCAGCAGGTAAGAGAACACTGTAATAGCAGCCCCCAACATCAGTACAGGAAAAACAACAGGCCAATCATGCGCCAATAAACTATTATACATCAACCTCCCCATACCCGGAATACTGTAGATCACTTCTATGATCAATGATCCGGATAGCAACGCAGGTATGGATCCGCCGATAATCGTGATCACCGGGTATAAGGCATTTCTGATCACATGTTTTCTCAGGATGGTTCGTTCGGATATTCCTTGCGCCCGTAGTGCTTTGACATAAAGTTGTTCGGATTGATGAAGTATGGATTGCTTCATTTGCCTGGACACATAGGCTAATGCTCCAAGTGCAAGACATGTAACAGGCAGTATGAGATGTGAAAACAATATGGTCCATTTTTCCAGCATTGTCCCTGCACTATGATAGGGACCTAATCCTCCTGATGGAAATAAGGATAACCATTCACCTGATGTCAATGCATAAATAAACAGTGTTCCCAGCCAGAAAGAAGGAAGAGCAAATAATGCAAATAATATCCAGTTTAATATTCGTTCAGCAGGATGCCCATCATGAGTTCCACTCCATATTCCAATCCCTACACCCAGTAGAATAGCCAATAAAAATGCAAGGCCATTCAACAGCAGGGTCCATTTCAATGCATCATATATTTTGCCCCATGCATTCAGGCCATCGACAAGCGAGGTAAGAGGTCTTTGTGAAAGTAACCCTGACATCCATTGATGATATTGACTATGTGTACCATTCCATTCAATTAATGGGAATAATGAGGATGTCATCGCAGTGCTCTTCTTCAGCAATAATGTATCACATATTAACACAATGGCTGAAAACTGATTAATGCTTTCGCGATTGAATGTTGAATCCTTTATTAGCGTGCCTTTCAACTCAACCATATTTTTTCGAAGCACATTCAGATCTTCCGTTTTTAAAGCGCTATTGAATTGTTGGCAGAGAAAATCCTTTGAATGAATGGAATTATTATTTACACAAAATGTATTCAACCCGGCTTTTAATTGTTGACGGAGGTGAAGCGATAATTTTCCATTCTTCGAATCATCAATCCAGGTCTTTAGTGATTTACGGTCATCCAATGGAAGTATATGATTTACATCCTGAGGATAATAACCCGGGGAAACTGACCAATAAAACAATGGAAGGTCTAATCCCCTTCGATGTGCAATAAGCTCATAAGCTTTTCGCAGCTCTAGGGGATTTGAATTGATATTGTAGCGAGGATCATCTATCGTCAGGTATTCCATCACTTCATCACCCGGCGTAAGCTTACTCAGCCAGAAAGCAATAATGGAAATCACCCACAATAAGAGAATGGCATTAATACATTTCCGAAGGAGGGATAAGATCATTGCTCACCAGGATTGTACTCCAAACTAAGATCGCACCTTGAATAGATTTTCAAAATAACCGGGTTTACGCGAAGAGGAAATGAATTCAAATTTTTTAGAAACCACAATACGCTCAAGAGGCACATACAGGAATATGACAGGCTGTTCATCATAGAGTAATTCCTGGAGACTTTGAAAATCATGGTCTCTTTCTTTTTCAGATGTATCTGTACGGATTTCATTGATGATGCTATCCGCCGCTGTATTGTGGAAGCCGCTGACATTGCCTCCCCCAGGTTTATCACTTTCAGTATGCCAGTTCTGATATGGATCATCAATTGCAGGCTGTGAACGGAAGCGCATAGGCTCCACATCAAAATTGCCTTGTCTCCTGTCTTCATTGAACTGACTATTGTCAAGCACTTCGATGTTGATTTCAATGCCGGCCTTTTTAGCATTCTCTTTCAGAATATTTGCAATGGCTTTCCCTTCTTCCTGGGCTGTAATTTTTATACCAATGCTTAATTCCTGCAACTTCCCATCTATCATCTTATCCGGAATTCCATTGCCATTAGTATCCTTCCATCCCGCTTCTTTGATGAGCGCGATCGCCTTGTTGATATCCTGCTTTACGGGTTTAAGATCTTTGTCATAATATGGTTTGCTCGGATGAATGGGTCCTACTGATCTTTCTCCGAGCCCCTGGAGAAGATTATTCATGATGCCATCATAATCCAGGGTATATGCAAGCGCCTGGCGGATTTTCTTATCAGCCAATACAGGCTTGCGATTGTTGAGCAACAAATAATTCATCTGAAGTAATGCCGGGCTTGCAAATTGAAATTTGGATGACCATTCAGGATCATTTTTCATTTTTACAAAAGTGGCAGCACTGACATCACCCATCACATCTATTTCTTCAGACTTCAATGCAGCTTCAGCTGTAGCAGCATCCGTGATGATCCGGTATGTAATTTCGGTTGGATAAGCCTGGAGTAAAAGCGGTGCATTTGTAATCTTATCTCCCCAATAATTATTCTTTCGTTTCAACCGGATGAATTCACCTGTTGCCCAATTGTTGAATTCATATGGGCCTGCACCACTTACAACCTCTCGTCCAAAATGAGGGGATTCAAATGACGTGGCGAATTGTTTAAGCAATGTATCCTGCCCGGCACTCCATTTTTTATTGGGATCCTGCAATTCAGCCAATGTAATTTTACTCATGAAATTTTGCGGATCGTAGATATGTGCAGGATATAAATTGAAATTGGTCACGATTTCAAGCGCCAGGATATAAGAGCTATCAATGTAGGCAGATGCATGCTTTGGATCATTCGGGTCAGTTTCTACTTCAGTGATAAAGCTTAGGAATCCGCGTGTGGTGGATGCTGAAACATACGGATTGAAAATGGCTTTTAAAGTGAAGAGATAATCTTCAGCAGTCACAGGCTTTCCATCTGACCATGTAGCTTCAGGTCTGAAATGCAGCTGATAGCGTTGACCTCCTGCATGCTTTCCTTCTGTGACATTTTCTGCAGCAGGAATTTCTGTGATCAACAAGGGAGATAATTTTAATGACACGGGATCATACTCTGCGATAGGCAGTAATATGAGGCTGGTTATCTGGGTAGCATAAGAGCTTTTTGTAAATAATGGATTCAGCGATTCCGGTTCAATGGGTATCCTGATGTTGAGGGCAAGCGGAGCGGTAGAGTCAGTGCCTGTTTTGCAAGACGATATAAGAAATGCAAATAACACTCCTGTGAGGATGATATGCTGGGTTACTGTTCTGAACATTTGCCAAAGATAGTGACGGGGATGAGTTTTTGGTGGTATCTTAAACACTATGAAAAAACGTCTCCTCATAGCCGGTGGAAGTGGTTTGATTGGTTCTGCGTTAACATCAGAAGCCAATCGACGTGGATGGGAAACGACCATACTCAGCAGACATCCTGGAACGGGCAGAATGGTATGGGATATTGTAGAAGGCACAATTGATCTGAAGGATAAGGAGGTATATGATGCTGTCATCAACCTGGCCGGTGCTTCGGTAGCTGGTGGCAGGTGGACTGAAAAGAAGAAAAAAGAAATCTATGAAAGCCGCATAAATGCAAGTGGCACGCTTGAAAAATATCTTCGCAACGGACAGATCATCACATCGTTTTATCACGGCATGTCAGGTGTTGGTATTTATGGTGACAGGGGAAAAGAAATCATAACTGAAGAAACTCCTCTTTTGCCTGTTGAGGATTGGTTTATCAACATGACCCGGGATTGGGAGTCTTCTCATAAACGGATTGAAGCTTTAGGGATCAGGACTGTGATCATGCGAACCAGCATTGTCTTAAGCAAAGAGGGAGGTGCATTAAAAGAGATCATCAGCAAACCCGGATTTGCTGTATTGTCTTATTTTGGAAATGGAGAACAGGTTTGGTCCTGGATCCACATACACGATATCGTGCGCATGATATTTTTCTATATTGATCATCCCCAGTCAAAAGGAATTTACCTCGCTTCATCTCCTCATCCGGTGACAAATAAAGTTTTGACTAAAACCATCAATCAATATTTATCACCCAAAAGAATAGTAGCAGGAGTTCCTAAAATAGTGATGTCATTAATGCTGGGTGAAACACACAGGGTCCTTTTCGAAAGCTGTCATGCGTATCCGGAAAAAATATTGAAAGAAGGATTTCAATTTGAATTTCCTGAGATAGATGCAGCTGTTAGTAATCTCCTGAAGTAGCGATACATCCTCTGTTCGTGAATCGTGAATCGTCAGACGTGAGTTCAATTTGCGTTAATGCTTCGACTTGCAAAACTCAGCCATGTGCTACAGCCTTTAGACTTGCATTAGAACTAAAGAGAACAAAAAAAGAACATATCATCATTATCATCATATGTTTCTTTTTTGCTTCTTTTTTCTTTGTGAATTTCACATTAAAATTGTGGATAAC
>Ga0193753_10000174_pt1 | contig 61459 bp, 52 predicted proteins | sample H1c2metaG_FD_144925 | JGI IMG/M metagenome (GOLD analysis project Ga0193753, IMG submission 144925) | Soil microbial communities from a riparian zone of the East river system, Colorado, United States - H1c2 | ecosystem: Environmental > Terrestrial > Soil > Riparian zone | place: USA: East...
TTCGTCCCGGCGATTTCAAGCCGCGCATCGGGCTTCAACTGGGCCTGACCGATCCGGTTTGCGGGATGAACATGGGCGACACGGCCGAACTGCTCGCGCGCGAGTTGCACATCAGCCGCGAGGAGCAAGACGCCTTTGCTCTCGAATCTCACCGACGTGCTGTCGCCGCTCGAAGCAAGCTGGCCCAGGAAATTTGTCCCGTGCTCGCCGGTGGAAAGGTGAAGTCCGCCGTGACCATCGACAATGGTCCGCGCGAAAACCAATCGCCCGAGGCGCTCGCGAAACTGCGTCCCGTCTTCGACAAAAAATTTGGCACCGTAACCGCCGGGAATTCTTCGCAGATTACCGACGGTGCAGTGGCTCTCTTGATCATGGAGGTGGAGCGCGCCAGGGAGCTTGGGTTAGTTCCTCTTGGCGCGCTCGTTGATTACGCGGTGGCTGGTTGCGATCCGAAGCGCATGGGTCTCGGTCCGCTCTTCGCGATGGCCAAGCTCGAACGGCAATGTTCGCTTCGCCTGGACGACGCCGACCTGATCGAAATCAACGAAGCGTTCGCCGCTCAAACTCTGGCGTGCCTGATGAACGCGGAGTCGCAAGATTTCGCCCGCCAATATCTCGACCGGGAAACAGCTCTCGGAAAAATTTCACGTGACAAGCTCAACGTGAACGGCGGCGCCATCGCTCTCGGCCATCCGGTCGGGGCGTCGGGAGCGCGGCTCATTTTGACGAGCTTGAAAGAACTGCAACGGCGCCATGGCCGTCGCGCCCTCGTTTCCTTGTGCGTGGGCGGCGGTCAGGGCGCGGCGTTGTGGTTGGAAAGAACAATATGAAAACTTTGGAAACTCCTGGCCCGGCGGACAGTCCTCAGCCCGCCGCGAACATGGCAGATCAATCGCCGGTACGGCGCGGTAAGGACATGACGCCCTGCCAGACGCGAAACATTCTGCGAGAGGTCGCTGAAGGCATTTGCACATTAACCTTCGCCCGCCCCAATTCCTCCGCGAACATCTTCGATCGCGACACGTTGCTCGAACTCGACTCGCACCTGGACTGGATCGAACACGCGACGGAGTTGCGCGGGCTGATTCTCACCAGCGCGAAGCAGAGCATTTTTGTGGCTGGCGCCGACATCCACGCGCTGGCCGGCCTAGCCGACCAACGTGCTGCCGGTTTGAAACCGGCAGAAGCTGTCGCCAACCCACCGGCCTCAATAATTCCCACGGGTTCGGCCACGACCGAGTCCCGCCAGTTACAAACTGGCAACACGTTGGTCGAACTCATCCAACTCGGCCAAGGCGTGTTCAATCGTCTCGCGTCGCTGCACATTCAGACCGTCGCGGCCATTCACGGTGCTTGCATCGGCGGCGGTTTCGAACTGGCCCTGGCCTGCGGTTACCGCATCGCCACCGGCGCGCGCGCGACAAAAATTGGTTTGCCGGAAGTTCTGCTCGGCATCATTCCCGCCTGGGGGGGTTGCACGCGATTGCCTCGCCTTATTGGGATTCCAAAAACTCTCCAGATCATTCTCGCTGGAAAAACATTGGCCGCGGAACGCGCGTTGAAGATGGGAATGATCGATGAACTCGTGCCGCGTGAACGACTTCTCGACATTGCGTGCGAGCGAATCCTCAAGCCGGTGAAAGTCCATCGTCCCAACCATCGCGTCTCAAACAACGCCGTCTCCGCGATGCTGATTCGCACCCGCGTCGCGCGAGAGCTTGCCGCCAGGACACGCGGCAACTATCCGGCGCTCTTCGAAGCGCTCGACGTCATCACGCATGGCGTTTCGCTTCCGCTGGAGAAATCCCTGGAGCGCGAACGCGAAGCGATTCTGCGGCTCGCGCAGACCGGCGCCTGCCGGAATCTCCTGCGCCTGTTCGTGATGAAAGAGCGCGCGAAAAAGTCCACCACTGTTCCGCCAGCCTTCAGCCGAGCGGCCGTCATTGGCGCGGGTGTGATGGGCGCAGGCATTGCGCAATGGCTCAGCAGCCGCGGACTCTCCGTGATTCTCCGCGACGTCAGTCTCGAACAGTTGGTGCGCGGCGAGGCGGCGGTCTCGGCGTTGTATGAAGATGCGGTGAAGCATCATCATCTCACTCCACTCGAAGCGCGCGACGGCAAGGATCGTGTTTTCGCAGCGGCCACCGACATGCCGATGCGTGATGCGGACATCGTCATTGAAGCAGCGACGGAAAAGCTTCCGCTTAAGCAGGACATCTTCCGTGTTCTCGCGGTGCAAACCGGGCCGAACACGATTCTCGCGACCAACACGTCGGCGCTGTCGGTGACGGAAATTGCCGCGAGCACAAATGCCGCCGAGCGCGTGGTAGGGCTGCACTTCTTCAATCCCGTACATCGCATGGAACTGGTGGAAGTTGTCCCTGGTGCGAAGACCGCGCCGGAAATTCTCTCACGCGCCGTAGAGTTCACTCGGCGCATCGGCAAGGTGCCGGTCGTGTCGAAGGACAGTCCCGGCTTCATCGTGAACCGCATTCTCATGCCGTACCTCGTTGAAGCGGTCCGCTTGTTCGACCTCGGCGCGAGCGCGCATGACATCGACGAAGCCATGCTCGATTTCGGGATGCCGATGGGTCCGTTGCGTTTGCTTGATGAAGTGGGATTGGATGTCGCCGCCCACGTCGTCAACACGCTTTCCAAACCGTTTGGCGAACGAGTCACGGCGCCTGGGTTGATCGAGAAGATGCTGGGCGCGAGGATGCTTGGGAAAAAATCAGGCCGCGGATTCTATGACGGCGCGCACGACAAACCGAACCATGATCTCGATGTGATGCGTAGCGTCCATCGCCACAAACACTTCACGCACGATGAACTCGAGCAACGCATGTCGTTGCTGATGGTGAACGAAGCGGCGCGGTGTGTGGAAGAAAATGTGGCGACGACACCGGACATCGATCTGGCGATGGTGCTCGGCACGGGCTTCGCCCCTTTTCACGGCGGGCCGCTGCGCTACGCCGACACGCTGGGCGTTTCGAATGTTGTCGCGCATCTGGAGAAACTCCCAACGACCGAACCGCGGTTCACGCCCTGCGTGTTGTTAAAACAAATGGCGGATGACAGCAGGTCCTTTTACGACGGCACGTCGGCAGGGCGTGGTGCCCCCACCACGCCGCGCTCAGATTCAACTGGCGATTCAGCTTCCACTCCATTCGATGCACGGCGCGCTGGGGACAGCGCGCCCTACCTTGGCCAAGGAGGAACACGATGAAAACCACCATGCCGCAAGAATCAGAAGCCAGCGCCATTGACACTTCGAAAATGTCCGACGGCCAGCGCGCCGCCATTGAGATGACGGAGGCCGCGCGCGAACAGACGCTCACCTCCAGTTTCGTCGCCGACTTGTTCATGGGGAAAACGCGGTTCGAGAAACTGCTGCCTTTCCCCGAGCAGACGCAGGAAGACCGCGATCAGGGCGACGCATTTTTGCAACGGCTGGAAACAATTCTGCGCGAGCAAGTCGATCCCGATGCTATCGATCGCACCGGCGAAATCCCCGATGAAGTGATTCATGCGCTCGCGGACATTGGAGCGTTCGCTATCAAAGTGCCGACGCAGTACGGAGGGCTGGGGCTGTCGCAAACGAATTATTGCCGCGCGGCGATGCTGCTCGGGAGTTATTGCGGCAATCTCACGGCGCTCATTTCGGCACATCAATCCATTGGCGTGCCGCAGCCGTTAATCCTGTTTGGCACCGAGGAGCAAAAGCAAAAGTTCCTGCCGCGATTCGCGCGCGGGGAAATCTCCGCCTTCGCGCTCACAGAAAACGGCGTCGGCTCCGACCCCGCGCGGATGCAAACTCGAGCCGAGCCGACGCCGGACGGCAGCGCCTTCATTCTCAGCGGCGAAAAACTTTGGTGTACGAACGGCACGCGCGCCGGAGTCATCGTCGTGATGGCCAAGACGCCGCCGAAAATGGTGAACGGCCGGCAGAAGGATCAAGTCACGGCCTTTATCGTGGAAATGGATTCGCCTGGAGTCGAGGTGGTGAGCCGTTGCCGGTTCATGGGATTGCGCGCGCTTTACAACGGCGTGATTCGATTCACGGACGTTCGCGTGCCGCGGGAAAACATTCTGCTCGGCGAAGGGAAAGGATTGCGCGTTGCGCTCACCACCTTGAACACAGGCCGGCTCACGCTGCCCGCGGCGTGCATCGGCTTGTCGAAGCGGTGCCTCGACATCTCGACGCGTTGGGCCGCGACGCGCGAACAGTGGGGCGCGCCGATAGGCCGTCATGCGTTCATCGCGGACAAACTGGCACGGATGGCGGCGGACACCTTCGCGATGGAGTCGATGACTCTCTACGCCGCGAGTCTCGTGAACAAAGACAAACATGCCGACGTGCGGCTCGAAGCGGCACTGTGCAAACTTTGGGGAACAGAAGCCGCGTGGCGCATAGTGAACGACACGATGCAGATTCGCGGCGGCCGTGGCTATGAAACCGCCGACTCGCTGCGCGCCCGCGGCGAAGAGCCGGAGCCGATCGAGCGGTTCATGCGCGACTGCCGCATCAATACGATCTTCGAAGGCTCAAGCGAAATCATGCGGCTCTTCATCGCGCGGGAAGCGCTCGACCCTCACCTGAAGGTCGCGGGCGCGAGCTTGAACACAAAACTACCGATGCGCGTCCGGCTGTCAGCGGCGATGAAGGCTGCGGCCTTTTACGCGGGATGGTATCCGAAGTTATTCGTGCCGAGGTTTCTTAGCTCAAACACCAAGATCGCCGCGCGCTTGCGAAGTCACCTTCGTTTTGCCGAGCGCACGAGCCGCAAACTCGCGCGCAGTTTGTTTCACGCCATGGTCCGCTTAGGACCGAAGCTGGAGCGCCAGCAACTCGTGCTCGGCCGGTTTGTGGACATCGCCGCTGAGCTGTTCGCGATCACAGCGACCTGCGCCCGCGCTTCGGCCTTGCGCGATCCAGAGAGCATCTCGCTCGCGAATTACTTCTGTGGTTCAGCGCGCTTGCGCATCGGCCAATTGTTCAGCGAACTGGATCGCAATTGCGACAGCCGGGGCTACCAGCTTGCGCAACAATTGCTCGCCAAAACTCCTGAATCATTAGCGGCCCCTTTGCCGCATGGCGCGATTGTTCCCGGTTAAGACAAGGGCCGTCACTCTGGCTTGGCAGTGACGGCCCAAGACAGTGGCAGGTTGTTCAAAGAATGGGCGTGATGGTAAATGTGCCGCGAACGTTCTCTCCGCTGTTGTCCTGTCCGGTGAACGTTCCCTTCGTGCTCTTCGCGAATTTCAGCTCCAGCGCACGCACGTCGCCCACGGTGGGATTCAGCGTTATCACACCCGTCGTCGCGGTCGTGCGCTCATAACTCCAGTTGCCGGTTTCCTCGCCTTCGCCGTTGTCAGCGATCGTGTAATTGCCGTCGGAATTCAGCGTACCGTCGAACGAGTCGCGATCTGATTCGCGCCCATCGAGTGTGATCTCCGTGCCATCGAGGGAAAGCGGCGCTTTGAAAATGCGGGCGGAGAGGCGGTTCGCTGCTTGAACCGCAGCCAGTGCCTTGGCCGCGGCGCGGGCGCGCGCGGACACGGTGAGTTCCGTGTCACTGGCGGCCACAAGCGCGGCCTCCGCTTTGGCGATCGAGTTAGACAAGGCCCGCGGCACTTCATTGGTGCCCGAGCGGCTGGCCACCTCAAGTAATTGGTTCTGCGCCTCGTTGACGTAATTGTTCATCGCATCGTTCCCGAGCGCGGCCAGCGGCTCGTCATCGGGAAAAGTTTTGCTGAGCGTCTTCGCGGCCGAGGACAGAACGCCCAGGTCCGCCGCCAGTGTCTTGGTATTGCGGTTCAAAGTTTTCGCGGCTGAATTCAGCGCGCGTTGTTCCGGCGCCGTGAGATCAGGATTTTCCAGGCGCACCGCCACCTCGGCCGCCAACGGATCCAGAAACTCGGCGGCGTGAGCGGCGCGCGCGTTCGACGCCCAGGCGAGTCCGATGCAAGCGAGTGTGAGCAGGGCAGTTTTCTTGAGTGTCATTTCGTTCATAATCATTTGCCTCCTTTTGGCCCGCTATCCATAGCGCAAGAATCGATACGCGCAAGTCAGGGCCGGCGAGATTTTGAAATACGATCAGTCCAGAGCGAATGCCAGCGATTCGAAATCCCGACACCGTGCGCCCCGTTTCCGTGATTGCCAGCGTGCAACGCGCTCCGTTACTTCTTTGGGCCGGATGCCTACAGTCGCCGAACAATTGCGCCAGGGCCGCGAGGCGATGAAACTCGATGTCCATCAGGTCGCCGAGTCCACCAAGCTCAAGACGGATCAAATCCGCGCGCTGGACAAAGGCGACTACGATTATTTTTCCGCCACGGTTTATCTGCGCGGGTCGGTCCGCACCTACGCCAATTTGCTTAAGCTCGATGCCGCGAAGCTCACCGCCCAACTCGACGAGGAATTGGCGACCACGAAAAAATTTGCGGATGAAGCCATCGTTCCTTCGCGCAAAAAAGGCGGCGTTGATTCGATCATGCTGCTCTTGTCGCGGCTCAATTGGGGCATCGCGGGCACCGTCATCGCCCTGGCCTTGATTGCACTCGTGGCGCAGGCGTCTTATCGCGCCTTCAAGAATCGCAAAGCGTCCGACCCGTTGAAGAACCTCGGCTCGGGAATGTATCAGCCTGCCGAGACCGGCGGTGAAATCCTGCCGCTGCCGACCAATGCTCCGCGGCGCGCGCCGTGAGCGGAACGTTTCGGCCTTTGTTTCCCCGTTGCGCTCGGAACGTTTTGACGTAGCTTCTGCGCCCTTGAATGAGCAAACCAACTGAACAACGCCCGCTCCGCGTCGGTGTGATTTCGCTCGGCTGCGCCAAGAATCTGGTCGATGCCGAAATCATGCTTGGCTCCTTGTTGAAGGGCGGCGTGGAAATCACGAATGACGCGGCCAGCGCCGACGCCGTGATCGTGAACACCTGCTCGTTCATCGACTCGGCGCAGGAGGAAAGCGTCGATGCCATTCTCGACTCGAACGAGGTTCGCGAAGTGAACAATCGCGGGCAGGCGCTCATCGTGTCCGGCTGTTTGCCGCAACGTTTTCGCGACGAGTTGCCCAAGCTGTTACCGGAAGTGGATGCGTTCATGGGTATCGATCAGGTGGCGCAAGTCAGCGACATCGTGCAGCGCGCGCTGGCGAATCGCGGCGAGAAATTGCGTACGGGAAACACGAAAGTTCGAAGTCCAAAGTCCAACGTCAAGTCACGCGTGGCGGAGTTGGATAAGAATCTTCCGCATGTGCATGAACACGACCAACGTGCCCCCGGCATCTGGCCGGGTCAGCGCCAGGCCCGGCCAGATGCCGGGGGCACGTTGGTCGATGTCAACTTACGCCCCAACTTCATTCCCGACTTCAACACACCGCGTTTTCGTCTCACGCCGAAGCATTTTGCTTATGTGAAGATTGCCGAGGGCTGCAATCATCCGTGCAGCTTTTGCATCATCCCGCGGATGCGCGGCTCGCACCGTTCGCGACAGCAATCCGACGTGGTCCAGGAAGTTCGCCAACTCGTGGCGGATGGCGTGAAGGAGATCAATCTGATCTCGCAGGACTCCACTTATTACGGACTCGACCTGCGCACGAACCACAGTCGCGCCATCTCGTCGCCAGAAAAATTTTCCGCGGCGGCGAAATCACTTCCGGCGGACGCGACGACACTGGCCACGCTGCTTCGTGAATTGAATTCCATCGAAGGAGATTTCTGGATTCGCCTGCTCTACACGCATCCGGCGCACTGGACTGACGAATTGATTCGCACCATCGCGGAATGTCCGAAGGTCGCGCGCTACGTGGACATGCCGTTGCAGCACATTCACGAGAACATGCTGGAACGGATGCGTCGCGAAACCTCGCAGCAATACATCGTCGATCTGGTCGCGAAGATTCGGGCTGGCATTCCCGGCATCGCGCTGCGCACCACGTTCATCCTCGGGTTCCCGGGCGAGACAGAGGAGTATTTCGATACACTGCTCGACTTCATTCGCGACACGAAGTTTGAGCGGCTCGGCGTGTTCATGTACTCGAAGGAAGACGGAACGCGCGCCGCGAAAATGGAACAACAACTCTCCGACAAATTGAAACAGCGCCGCCGCGAACGCGCGATGCTCGAACAACAGAAAGTCGCCCAGGCCGTCGCGGAGTCGTTCGTGGGCCGAACCCTGCGCGTGCTCGTGGAAGGCGCCGCCAGCGCGCGGGAACTCCAGAAGGCCAGGATCAGTTCATGGGAACACGGGCTGATTCGCGGAACAGATTCCACGGTCGTGCAGCTCAAGGGGCAGTACCTCGTCGCCCGTGGCGAGGCCGACGCGCCGGACATCGATGGGCGCGTTTACATCCGCGGCAAGCTGCCCGTGGGCGAGTTCGCGCGCGTGCGCATTGTCGGCCACACCGATTACGATCTCATTGCGAAGCCCGCGTAGTCTTTTGACAGACCGCACAAAACGCAGACAATGGCGGCGCGTGAACATGCGTGTGCTTAAATCAATTCTATCGAATTTTGCCGGATGAACCTGCCGAACAAACTGACTGTCTCGCGCTTCGGCTTCACAGCCGCGTTCCTCGTCGCATTTTTTTCCGAGAGCATTCCCTACAATGAAACGTTCGCGCTGGTATTCTTTTGCCTCGGCGGTATGACTGATTTCCTCGATGGCGAAATCGCGCGGCGGCGAAAGCTCATCACGAATTTCGGCATCCTGATGGACCCGCTCGCCGACAAAATCCTGGTCTGTTCCGCGTTCATCGCGTTCGTGGAGTTTCGTCTTGTGGAGGCGTGGATGGTAGTCGTCATCGTGGGCCGAGAACTGGCCATCACTGGTTTGCGGTTGCTGGCCGCTTCGAAGAACCAGGTCCTCGCCGCTGAAAGTCTCGGAAAGCACAAGACCATTTCCCAAATTACGACCATCATCTCCATTCTCGTGATGATTTCGTATCAGCAATGGGGTGTGTTCGGAAAACTGTTCGCCTTTGAGATTTACGATAAGCCGTGGGTGACGTGGTTCGCTTCGATCACCAAGTGGTTCGCTGTGGCGCTCACGATTTTTTCCGGTGCGATATATCTTTGGCGCAATCGCCTGGTGTACTTGGACGAGCGGTGATTTTTCTCGCGCTATGTTCCTCGGGGGATTCTTCGGCGGTTGGGAATGGATTCTGGTTCTGGCGGTAATTCTCGTCCTGTTCGGCGCAAAGTATTTGCCGCCGCTCGCCAAAGGTTTGATGGAAGGCCTTAGTCAATTCCGCAAAGCGGCAGACAGGGATATTTCTGAACTGCGCGATGCCATGCGAGCCAATCGCGTCCGACCAAAGTCATTTAGCATCCGTCTGTTCGTTGCCCAAGGATTCGGCATTGGCAAAGTCCCATTCGCGCCGGGAACATTCGGTTCGTTCCTCGGGCTGGCGTGGTTCGCCATGCTGGTCGCGACGGGAAATTTCTGGGCTTATCTGGCAGGCGCTATCGAAGGCATCGCCTTCTCCATTTGGCTGTGCGACGACGCGGAAAAAATCATGGGCAAGAAAGATCCCGGGTCCGTCGTGCTCGATGAAATCATCGCCATCCCATTTTGTTTCCTGCCGTGGATCGTCGCGGAACGGCTGCATCGCGGTGCACTGCCCGCTGAATCGTATTTCTTCGAGGGAAAGCAACTCTGGCTCACGCTTGGACTCGTGGCACTCTTTCGCCTGTTCGATATTTGGAAGCCTTGGCCGGTGCGGCAGATTCAACGTTTGCCCGGCGGCTGGGGCGTGACGGTGGATGATTTATTCGCGGCGGGCTACGTCGCGCTCATTTCCGTGGCGTTCATCGTGTAGCCCGCTCAGCCGTAGCGATATGGCGCGGAGAGGTGAAACGTGTTGGGCAAGTGACGCACTTCATGAACTGCGCCGTCCGCCAGCAGCACCTCAACGATGTCGAACCGAATCTTCACCTGCGGCTGCTTCAAGAGTTTCAGATAATCCAATCCGCACTGGGAAAGGAGGCGGCGTTTGCGCGAGTTCACCGCGGCAGCCGGGCGAACCCAATCTTCGGATGAGCGGGTTTTTACTTCGACGAACACCAGACAGTCCTTGTCGCGAAACACCAGATCGATTTCGCCGCGCTTTGAACGAAAGTTCGCCGTGAGAAATTTCAGGCCCAGTCTTTGAAGATGCGCCTTGGCCGCGCTTTCACCCAGTGCGCCGTGGCGCAGATGTGTCGGAAGGTCAGTGCGGGAAAGTAGTTGCTTCGCCCAACTCCACAGCTTCACGGAGCGGGAGTCTTGCTGGGCGAAGAGTCGGATGCACGCACCATTTCGTCCACGACGCGCTTGAATTCGCCGAGACCCGTGGCCGGCAGAATGATCGTGTCGCGCCGCCCGCCCACATCCTCGGTGATGCGCAGAAAACGCCCGCGTGGATTTTCTTTCAGCGAAATGACGAACGTCTTGCGTTCGATCTGGATCTTGTCGGTCTTGAGAGTTTCCTCAACCACGGCCGGCCGATTCTGACCCGTGCCGCCGAAACCTGTGCCGCCCGAAAATCCGTAGGGAGATTGATACTCATTCATAAAATTCCCGTGTTCACCCGGGCTCTCTGAGCCGAGGCTAATCTTGATTCGACCGGTCGAAAGTCAACCCCTGAACTTCTGGGCGCTGACAAAACGCGTGTGGTCCGGCGGGTTCGTGACTTGCCACGTGTAGATGAGCAGCGCGATGAGGCTGAGGATGTTTCCGCTCGCCGACACGGCGTGCAGGCGTTTCATCTGTTGCTCGGCCTCGACCTGCTCCTGCGCATTCCCGCGATACTTGAGTTGATGCACGGTCTTGATCTTGGGCCTGAACACGTAGCCGCCGATCAGTCCGAGCGTGAGCACGAGGATGAGGAGAGAGAAAGTGAAGCGGCGGAATGGTTTTCCAGCGTAGATCATTTCAGCGAAGAAGTGCAACAGGGCGATGCAGCAGCAAATCAGGTTCAACGCAAAGTAGCGCCCGATGAGGTGCTGTGCAATCAAGCCGAGGTAGTACTCGCGCAACGGCTGCGTCGGCGGCGCAAAGATTTCCCGCATCTCTGGTGAAAAAATTCCCGGGCCGACGGCAAAGGTAAAGAACACCGCCGCGCCGAGCCAAATGGCGGCGTTAAAAACTCCGATGATGCGCAGAACAACGAGCACCCGCGCAAACTATCGAGTCGAAGAAGGCAAGCCAAGCGGCGAAGCGAGGACCTTGAAATATTGCGAACTGAAATTTCCGCGCGGTTATTTCACCGTTTACGCAATGCGCTCTGGCGAATTGCCCGCGAATTTTCCGGCGCGAAAAGAAATGACGACGAAAGGCAAAAACTTTTTGAACGAGTTGGGTCGTGTGCTATCTATACACCGTCGATTTCGCTGTTCGTTTAGGGTTGGCAGAGAGGTCTTGCTCGTAGCGCGGTTCGAACAGCGACAATAGTTGGCCGCGCTACCCTTCTGAGCGTCTGGGTGAAGGCGTATATGACCTCGTCACCATTGAGCCGGAGTCTATCCGGCTCTTTTCTTTTGTACGGTTTCGCCACGAACGCCATCTTTGAATCCGTAATCTTAATCGTCTCTCGTAATCGTAATCGGTCTCTTTGAACAGAAATTTTCCCCAGGGATTACGATAGGAATCGAAGGCAGATTGACAACAAACCACCAACCGCTGACAACTGGCGCTCTTTATGGGCCAACTCGACAATCAAGTCGCCGTCGTCACGGGCGCCGGGCGCGGCATCGGCCGCGCCATCGCGCTGAAGTTTGCGGCTGAAGGCGCGAACATCGCGTGTGTCTCGCGCACCGCTGAGAACGCCGAGAAGGTCGCGGCGGAAGTTCGAGCGTTTGGACGTCAGGCTTGGTCTTACGCGGTCGATGTCGCCGATGCCAAAGCCGTCAGCGCGGCGGGCGAAAAGATTCTGACGGAGGCGGGTCGCGTGGACATTCTTGTGAACAACGCCGGCGTGACGAGAGACGGTTTGCTTATGCGCATGAGCGAAGAGGATTGGGACGTGGTGATAAACACCAATTTGAAAGGCGCGTTTTCATTCACCAAAGCGTTCACGCGCAGTCTGTTGAAGCAACGCTCCGGACGCATCATCAACGTCGCGTCGATCATTGGCCTCATCGGCAATGCCGGCCAGACGAACTACGCGGCGAGCAAAGCCGCGCTCATCGGTTTCACGAAATCCATCGCGCGTGAACTCGGCTCGCGCGGCATCACCGCGAACGCGTTGGCGCCCGGATTCATCGAGACGGACATGACGGCGGCGTTGAGTGAGGAAGTGCGCAAAGTGTTGCTGGATAAAATTCCTCTGGCTTGTTTCGGACAAGCCGAGGACATTGCCGCCGCTGCGCTGTTCCTCGCGGGACCGGCTGGCCGCTACGTAACGGGACAAGTTCTCGTCGTGGATGGCGGAATGGTGATGTGAACAAGGAAGGTGAACAGCAAATGACGAATCCAAGCTTGACGCGTCTTGGGTCGTGGCATAGAGAACGCGCACTAATTACGGAGAGAAACCCATGGCTGAAAAAAGTATCGAGCAACGAGTAAAAGACATCATCGTCGAACAACTGGGCGTCAACGCCGACCAGGTGACACCGGACGCCAAGTTTATTGAGGATTTGGGCGCGGACTCGCTCGACACAGTCGAGTTGGTCATGGCGTTGGAAGAAGAGTTCGGCCACGAGATTCCTGACGAGGAAGCCGAGAAGCTCCAGACGGTCGGCGATGTCATTAAGTACATCGAAGACACGAACAAGTAATCGGAACATTTTTTGGGGGCAGCTTCGTGAATCAAGCGAGGCTGCCCCTTTCATTTATGGCGGCGAACTGGTCAGAGCGCAGAGTGGTCATCACGGGCCTCGGTGTCGTCTCACCGCTGGGCCGAATGGATGACTTGTGGAAAAACATCCTCGCGGGCCAGTGCGGCATTGATCGCATTACGTTGTTCGACGCGGCGAAATTCGACACGCAAATAGCCGCGGAAGTGAAGAACTTTGATCCTGTGCCGGCTTTTCCTTCTCCCAAGGATGTGCGCCGCACGGATCGTTATGCCCAGTTCGGCGTCGCGGCCGGTTTCGATGCGCTCAAAGACTCCGGCCTCGATCTGGGCAAGGAGAACCGTGACGAGATCGGCGTGTTCCTCGGCTCTGGCATCGGCGGGCTCTACACGGTGGAAGAACAGCACACGGTATTGATGGAGCGGGGACCGGGGCGGTTATCACCCTTCATGATCCCGATGCTGATCCTCAACATGGCGTCGGGACTGTTCTCCATGTATCACAAATTGCGCGGACCGAACCTGGCGACGTGCTCCGCGTGTGCGACGGCGAACCACGCGATTGGCGAGGCCTGGCGGACCATTAAAATGGGTGACGCTCAAGTGATGTTTGCCGGCGGCACAGAGGCGACCGTGGTGCCGATTGGCATCGGCGGCTTCTGCGCGATGCGTGCGATGAGCACGCGCAACGATGATCCGAAACGTTCCTCGCGTCCATTTGACAGGGATCGAGACGGCTTCGTGATGGGTGAAGGCGCGGGCGTGCTGGTGCTGGAAGAACTGGAACACGCGAAGGCTCGCGGCGCGCGCATCTATTGCGAACTCGCCGGCTATGGCAACACTGCGGACGCGAACCACATGACCGCCCCGGCGCCCGAGGGCGAAGGGGCCGCGCGCTGCATGAAGATGGCGTTGAAGAACGCGCAGCTCAATTCATCCGACATTCAGTACGTGAATGCACACGGCACTTCGACTCCCCAGGGCGACGTCTGTGAAACGCAGGCCATCAAGACGGTCTTTGGCGATCACGCACGGAAGCTGGCGGTGAGTTCTACCAAGGGTGCCACGGGTCACATGCTCGGCGCGGCCGGTTCGGTGGAAATGGCGATTTGCGTCAAAGCTCTGCAGAACCAAGTCGTGCCTCCGACCATCAATCTGGAAAATCCTGATCCGCTATGCGATCTCGATTACGTGCCGCACACGCCGCGGGATTGGAAGGTGGATGCGGTGATTAATAACTCCTTTGGCTTCGGCGGCCACAATGCGTGCATCATTGCGAAGAAGTTCGTGGGGTGAGAATTCCCCCCAACAAAAAATTCGTGACGTGAACCCTTGAACGGCCAGATGCGCCCTGCCGCCGCGCTTCGTTCACTGAAATGCGGACCCATCCACGCCTCGCGCGAACTTGCGCATTGCCAACGGCAGCCAATTCTGAAAAGTAGCGCGTAACCAACGAGCCGTATGTCGAGGAAGGCCTCAGCCCGAAACACCGCCCGTTCGCGATCCGCCCGGCAAAAACAAACCGCGCCGAAACCGAACGTGAACTTGCGCGCCGAGCCAGCGGTCAGCCGCGACGCCGCCGAGTTGGAGGCGGCCCGCAACGAAATCGAGTCTCTCTCTTATTCCGTTTCGCATGAGCTGCGCGCGCCGCTGCGGGCCATTCGCGGTTACACGGACATGTTGCTTGGAAAATCTTCGGCGCTGGAGCGCGATGAATCGACGCGGATGCTCAAGCAGGTGCGCGAGAACGCGGAGCACATGAACCGGCTCATCGATGGCCTCCTGCACTTCTCCCGCGCCGCCAGCCAGACCCTGGGCAACCAGCGGATGAACGTGTCCGAATTGGTCCGCGCGGCAGTGGCCGAACTGCGCGCCAGCGAACCGCAGCGAAATATCGAAGTGTCTATCGGCAAACTACCGGCCTGCTGGGGCGACCGCCCGATGCTGCGTGAAGTTTTTAACCGCCTGCTGGCGAACGCTTTCAAATTTACCGCGACGAGAGAGAAGGCGGTGATTCGCATCGGCGGACGCTCCTCGCGCACCGAGACGATTTATTTCGTGCGCGACAACGGCGTCGGTTTTGACATGCGCTACGCAGACAAATTGTTTGGCGTCTTCCAGCGACTGCACGCGGCGGACGAATTCCCTGGCACCGGCGTCAGCCTGTCCGTGGTGCAACGCATCGTCACGCGCCATCGCGGACGCGTGTGGGCCGAGGCTAAGCCGGCCCAGGGCGCGACTTTCTACGTGGCCCTGCCGAAACCCGGCGCGAACGGACACGAAATGTCCTTCGCGGCGAGAGGTGAAAAGAACGCGCCTCGTTTGAAGCTCCGCGTGCTGACGCTGGAGGACAATCCTTACGATCGCCAACTGATCGGCGCGCGCCTGGCCGAGGACTTCGATTGCGAAATGACGGTGGCGGGCGGGCGACGAGAATTCGAAGCGGCGCTGAAGGAAGGCACTTTCGATCTGATTCTTTCCGACTACGCGCTGCCGCAGTTTGACGGCGTTTCGGCGTTGCACATCGTGCGCAAGAAAAATCCGGACGTTCCGTTCATTCTCATTTCCGGGACCTTGGGCGAGGAGCAAGCGGTCGAGTGCCTCAAAGCCGGCGCCACCGACTTTGTGCTTAAGCAACGCCTGGTACGGCTCGGTCCCGCTGTGCGCCGTGCGCTGCGCGACGCCCAGGATCGCGTCCGGCAGCGGCAGGCCGATCAGGCGGTCCACGAACTTTCCGGGCGGCTGCTGCGCGTGCAGGATGAAGAGCGCCGGCGCATCGCGCGGGAGTTGCACGACAGTCTGGCGCAAAATCTTTTGGCGCTGAGCGTGAACCTTCACGCCGCGCAACGACTGGACAAATCAGGCGGCAAACTCCATTCGCTGCTCGTGGACAGCGTGACGTTGACCGACGAAACGACGAACGCCATTCGCACGCTTTCGTATCTGCTCCACCCGCCCGTGCTGGACGCGATCGGGTTGGGCGGAGCGCTGAGCGATTACGTGGCCGGCTTCGCCCGCCGCAGCGGCATCAAGGTCGAACTGAGCGTGCCGGAACGCTTCGGCCGTCTGCCGGGTGACGTGGAGATGGCGTTGTTCCGCGTGGTGCAGGAAAGCCTGACCAACGTGCATCGCCACTCGGGCAGCGCCCGCGCCACGATCGAGTTGCAGCGAGGGCGGGAGGAAATCGTTTTGGAGATTCAGGATTTTGGCGACGGCATTTCCCCGGAAGTTTCAACCGGCCAAACGCCGTCGCTCGCGCTGGGAGTCGGTATCGCGGGCATGCGCGAGCGACTGCAACAACTGGGAGGGAGATTACAGATTGAAAGCAGTTCCGCCGGCACGCGCGTGCTGGCGGTGGTGCCCAACCGCAGTAACGCATGAAGAAACTTCGCATCTTGCTCGTGGACGATCACGAAATGCTCCGGCGCGGCCTGCGCGCGATTTTGACGGAGCGCGCGGACTGGGAAATCTGCGGCGAAGCGTCGAATGGCCGGGAGGCTGTCGAAATGGCGGAGAAGCTGCGACCGGATGTGATCGTAATGGATCTGGCGATGCCCGAGTTGAATGGCCTTGAGGCCACGCGCCAGATTCGCCGCGTGCTGCCGCGGGCCGAGGTGCTCGTGCTGACATTTGATGAATCCGAAGCGCTCGTGCAGGAAGTGATTGCCGCAGGTGCCCGCGGCTATGTGCTCAAAAACGACGTGAGCCACGTCTTGGTTCACGCAGTGGAAAGCCTGGCGCAGCACCGGCCCTACTTCACTTCCAAAGCGGCGGAAGTGCTGCTCGACGGCTTTGGCCGGCAGAAAATGCAGAAAATGCCTACGACGGGGGAAAGCCCGCTAACCCCGCGCGAGCGGGAAATCGTGCAACTCGTCGCCGAAGGCAAGAGCACCAAGGAAATCGCGCACCTGCTTGGTATCAGCGCCAAGACGGCGGAGAACCATCGCACGAACATCATGCGCAAGCTCAAGGTGAAGTCCGCGACCGAACTGGTGCGCTATGCGATTCGCAACAAGATGATTACGCCGTAGCGGCGTGTCTTGATCCTGGACGGGCGGAGCGACGTTCTACCTTTTGACCTGCATTTCTCACTAAGTCCGCGCCTGACGCCACGCCTTGGCCGCTCGCCAAGGCACTCTGAGGGTTTTTCCCCATGTAGAACCACGGCTCGAATGCCGTTGGGAGCGGCATGATGGGACGCAAACCGTCCACCCGAACAATTTGGCACAGCGAGACATCGGAAGGGCTTCACCCTCCTTTCCAGGCCGGCTGTCCACGTTCGGCCGCTTTGGAACGAAACCCATTTCCGATCCTTGCCCGTTGCGGCACGGCGTCCCGGCCAAACTCACCTGACGATTTTGGTTTCCGATTCCCATGACTTTTCACAAACAAGTCATCGCAGCCGCGCTGGCCGCGCACCTGTTCGTCAGCACCGTGGCGCGCGGCGCGGAGAGAGCAGGCGGCTCGCGTGTGCTGGCGGATTTGAGCCTCGAAGAACTGATGAACGAGTCGGTGACTTCCGTTTCCAAAAAAGAAACCAAGCTAAGCCAGTCCCCCGCGGCCATTTCGGTCATCACGCAGGAGGACATTCGCCGTTCCGGGCTGGCGACGACTCCCGAATTGCTCCGCACCGTGCCGGGACTCGACGTCGCGCGCATCAACGCGAATGAATGGGCCGTCAGCTCTCGCGGTTTTAACCATCAGTTTGCCAACAAGCTGCTGGTCCTGATCGATGGTCGCACAATTTATACACCAGCCAGTGGCGGGGTTTTCTGGAACGCGCAAGACGTCGTCCTCGAAGACCTGGATCGCATCGAAGTAATTCGCGGACCGGGCGCGACTCTTTGGGGCGGCAACGCGGTCAATGGCGTCATCAACATCATCACCAAGAGCGCAAAGGAAACGCAGGGCGCACTCGTGAGCACTTCGTTTGGAACGGAGGACCATCCTTCCACCACGGTGCGCTATGGCGGCCAGCTTGCGACGAATTTCTATTATCGCGCTTACGTAAAGTATTTCAATCGCGACGGTCTAGTGGATGCCAACGGGGATGACGCGCCGGATGACTGGAGCGCGCTTCGCGGGGGCCTGCGCCTGAATTGGGAACCGTCTCCCGAAAACAATTTCACGCTGCAAGGCGACTATTACGACAGCGATGCCGGGAAGAACATGCCCCGCGTCAGCCTGACGCCGCCGTCGTCGCGTCAGGTCGATGTCACGGCGCGCAACAGCGGCGGGAATGTGGTAGGCCGTTGGGCGCGAACCTTTTCTGAAACGTCGCAGCTCACGTTGCAGGGTTATTACGATCACGTCGAGCAGGGCGACGGGGCGGGCACGGAGTTTCGCAACACGGGCGATATCGATTTGCAGCATCGCTTCGCGCTCGGCGCGCGCAACGATGTGGTCTGGGGCGCCGGCTATCGCTACGCTACCGTAGAGAGCACGCCGAGTTTCAATCTGACCTGGACGCCGGACAAAATGCGGCTCCAGCTCTTCAATGTCTTCGTGCAAGACGAGATTACGCTGGTGCCCGATCAGTTGCACTTCACGCTCGGGTCGAAATTCGAGCACAACACTCTGACGGGACTGGAGATTCAGCCCAGCGCCCGCCTGCTTTGGACGCCCACCGAACGCCAGACGGCGTGGGCTTCAGTGTCGCGCGCGACGAGGACGCCATCGCTTTTCGAGCGCAACATCCGGCTGAACGCCGCTGCGTTCCAGCCTTCACCATTTGCTCCACCGGTTTTGGTTTCGAGTTTTGGAAATCCAAACGCCGAGGCGGAAAAACTCATCGCCTATGAACTCGGCTACCGCATCGAACCGATGAAGCAATTGTCTTTCGACGTGGCCATGTTTTACAACGTGTATGAGGATCTCTTGCTGGCGGAGAGCAATCCACGGCGAGATGAAACCAGTCCGGCACCGCCGCACACGCTCATCTCGACCACTATCCAGAACAACCAGCACGGCGAAACTTATGGCACCGAAGTGTCCGCGCAGTGGAAGGTCACTGACAATTGGCGGCTGGCTGGCAGCTACACCTGGCTACACATGCGCCTGGCGCCTGATTCTTCGACCGCACTGGACAGCCCGCAACACCAGTTCCAACTCCGCTCGTATCTCGACCTGCCGGGGAACGTCGAGTTGAACGGCGCGTTGTTTTACGTGAGCGAAGTCAGTCCGCACGCCGCTGGGGCCCGCGTACCGGTTCCGTCGTATGTCCGGCTGGACATCGGTGTGGTCTGGCGACCGACGCCATCGCTGGAACTGGGAGTGTGGGGCCAGAACCTTTTGGATGATCGGCACGCAGAATTCAGAAGCATCCAATCCGGTTTCCGAACGGAAGTTCCGCGCGGCGTGTTAGGCAAAATCACATGGCGGTTCTAATCACACTCATGCGCCACAACCTTTCACAGACGATTCACAGAACGGCCTTCGCCGTTCTTCTGCTCGCTGCGTCCGCGTGTGGGGCGCAGCCACTCGAGCCGTTTGATGGTTCGGCCAAACCCGGGCTTGCCGACATGAGCCTCGAACAACTCCTCGATGCTCGTGTGGAACGGGTTTATGGCGCGTCGAAGTACGAGCAGAAGGTTACGCAGGCGCCTTCGTCGGTTTCGATTATCACGGCGGATGAGATCAAAAAATTTGGTTATCGCACTTTGGCCGATGCGTTGAAAAGCGTGCGCGGCTTGTACGTCTCGGATGATCGAAATTATTCCTATATCGGCATTCGGGGGTTTCAACGTCCGGGCGATTACAACACGCGCGTCCTCGTGCTCATCGATGGGCATCGGATGAATGACAACATTTATGATTCCGCCTACCTGAGCCACGACACGATCGACGTGGATCTGATCGAACGGGTGGAAGTTATCCGCGGGCCCAGTTCGTCCATCTACGGCAGCAGCGCCTTTTTCGGAGTGATCAACATCGTGACGAAGCGCGGAAAAGATGTGGATGGAACGGAAGCTTCGGCCGAAGCGGCCAGCTTCGACAGCTACAAAGGCCGCTTCACCTTTGGGAAAATGTTGAAGCACGACGTGGAGTGGCTGGCGTCCGGCTCTTACTACACGAGCGAAGGACACGAGCGGCTTTACTACCCCGAGTTCGATCAACGCATCAGCACCGATGTCCGCGCGGGCAACAACGGCGTGGCGCGCAACCGTGACGGCGAAGAAACGCTGAACCTCTTCTCCAGCCTGGACTACCGTGACTTCACGTTATCCGGGATGTTCAACTACCGGGAAAAGCAAGTTCCCACGGCCACGTTCGGGACCATTTTCAATGACGACGAAGAGACCGTCGATTACCGTGCCTACGTTGATCTGAAGTACGACCACGCCTTCAACGATGAGGTTCGCCTGATAGGCCGCGTGTTCTACGATGACTACCGCTACTACGGTTCGTATCCCTACAACTACGCCGCCCCGGGCGACCCGATGGATCGCGTGATGAACAAGGACGATGTCGCCGGCCAGTGGGTGGGAACTGAATGGCAATTGACGACGAGAATCCTCGATCGCCACACGCTGATTGTCGGCGGCGAATACCGCGAGAATTTCAAACTAAAGCAGTTCAACTACGGCGATGCGCCGCGCGCGTACTACTTGCGAGACGAACGAACCAGCCGAATCCTTGGCGCCTTCGCCCAGGCAGAAGTTTCGATCGTCAGCAATCTCACGCTCACCGCGGGCGCTCGATACGATCACTACTTCGAGAGTTTTGGCGGCACGTTCAATCCGCGGGCGGGCTTGATTTACACGCCGTGGAAGGACGGCACCTTCAAGGCGCTCTACGGGCAGGCCTTCCGCGCGCCCAACGTGTACGAGCAGTTCTATTTCCGCGCTCAACGCGCGCGCGCGCCGCTGGATCCAGAAACGATTCAGACGTACGAGCTGGTTTACGAACAGTATTTGTCCCGCCAATACCGGGTGGGAGTTTCTGGCTACTACTACGAAATCAAGGACCTGATCAATCAAACCACCGATGCGAATGACGATCTGGTTTTTGACAACCTCGAGAGGGCCCGCGCGCTCGGCGTGGAATTCGAGGCCGAGGCCAAGTTCGACTGCGGATTGCTCGCCCGTTGCAGCTACGCGTTGCAGCGCGGAGAGAATGACGAGACGGACGAGAACCTGACCAGTTCTCCCCAGCACCTGGTGAAACTGAATGTCGCGGTTCCGCTCTACAAACAGAAGGTCTTCGCGGGACTCGAACTTCAGTATCAGTCCAAAACTGGCACGCTCTCGGGGCGTAACGCGAACGATTTCGTGGTCGCAAACTTTACGCTATTCAGCCGCGAGATCGTCAGAGGCTTGGAAGTTTCAGCCAGTGTGTACAATCTCTTCGATACCCAATATGGCTATCCCGGCGCGGGAGATCATTTGCAGGACACCATCGAACAAGATGGGCGCAGTTTCCGCCTCAAGATGACTTACAAATTTTAGACGGGACGAATCATGAGCAATCCACTTCAACACCGGCACAGAACGAAAGGGCACACTGCCCTGCGTTGGCCGGCTGATCGTGGATTGATGTTACTGATCGGTCTCGCGATGCTCATGCTGGCGGCTGGCCGGATGATCGGCGCGGAAGTTGCCGTGGCCAAGGAACACGAGTTGAAGGCGGCATTCCTCTACAACTTCACCAAGTTCGTCGAGTGGCCCACCAATTCTTTTGCCGACACAAACACGCCGCTGGTCATCGCCGTGGCCGGCCCCAGTCCGTGCGCCGCCGCGCTGGAACCGCTGGCCCGCGACCGCAAGGTCAATGGCCGCAGCTTCATCATCAAGACCGTGAAGAAGCCCGAGGAAGCGGCGGGTGCGCACCTGCTCTTCGTGCCGGCCAGCGAGAACGCGCGGCTTAAGGATTGGCTGGCCTGGAGCGCCGGCCAGAGCGTGCTCACGGTGGGTGAGTCCGAAGAGTTCGCCCAACAGGGCGGCATGATTGTTTTCCTCGTCGAAGGAGAAAAAATTCGTTTCGAGATCAACATGGCACAAGCCGATGCTGCCCGGCTCAAAGTCAGCGCGCAGCTTCAGAAGCTTGCCAAAACCGTCCGAAGGAACAAGTAAACCAAGCTCATGCCGCTCCTTCGCAACCTTCCCATCAAGCGCAAGCTGACGCTCATCGTCATGCTCACGAGCGGCGTCGCGCTGCTGTTGGCACTGGCCGCGTTCACCGCTTATCAGCAAATCAGTTTCCGCCGCGCCTTGGCCGTCGATCTGTCCGTGCTGGCGGAAATGTTTGGAAACAACGTCGCGTCGGGACTCACGTTTCAGGATCCAAAATCGATCGAGACCACGCTCAAGGCCCTGAACGCTCGACCGAACATCGTCGCGGCGGCGGTTTACGACAAAGCGGGATCAGTTGTCGCCAAGTATCAGCGCGTGGATTCGAAACAGCCGTTCCCATTCCCGAAAGCCCGGCAGACAAGCTCTCATTTCCAGGACGACCAGCTCGATGCCTTTCGGCGCATCCAACTCGATGGCGAAATCATTGGCACCATTTTTATCACGTCGGATCTTCGTCAAGTGGACGAGCAGTTCCGGCGCTGCGCGATTATCGGTGCCGTCGTGCTGGTGTTGTCTTCGCTGGTCGCTTTCCTCTTCGCGGCCAAATTGCAGCACATCATCTCCGGTCCGGTATCGCACCTGGCCGCTGTCGCGAGCCGCGTGGCGAGCGAGCGAAATTACTCGGTGCGCGCGACCAAACACAGCGAGGACGAACTGGGCCGCTTGATCGACGCCTTCAATGGCATGCTCGGCGAAATCCAAAGCCGCGATTCGGCCTTACGCGATGCGCGCGACAAATTAGAGGAGCGGGTCGAGGAGCGGACAAGCGCGTTGCGCGCGAGCGAGGAACAGATTCGGTTGATCGTGGACACCGCGTTCGATGCCATCGTCAGCGCCGACGCGCACGGCAACATCATTGAATGGAACCATCAGGCGGAAAATGTATTTGGATGGTCCCGCGCCGAAGTGGTCGGCCGCAACCTGACGGAAACGATCATCCCACCGCAGCACCGGGCGTCGCATCAGGAAGGCATGAACCGATTCCTGGCCTCCGGGGAGACGCGGGTACTAAACAAACGCATCGAGATCACGGCGTTGCACAAGGACGGCCGCGAACTGCCGGTGGAGTTGGCCGTCTCGCCCGTGCGCCTCGGCGAAACATTTTTGTTCAGCGCGTTCCTACGCGACATCACGGATCGAAAGGAGGCCCAGGAAAAGTTGGAGGCCGCGCATAAGCAGCTTTTGGATGCGTCCCGCCAAGCTGGCATGGCCGAAGTGGCCACCGGCGTCTTGCACAACGTGGGCAACGTACTCAACAGCGTGAACGTCTCCACGACGCTCGTCGCGGATCAGTTGAAGAAGTCCAAGGTCGCCAACCTGGCGAAGGCCGTGGCGTTGATGAATCAGAATCTTTCGGACCTCGGCGGGTTCATCACCCACGATCCGCGGGGCCAGCAGCTTCCCGGCTACCTCACGCAACTGGCCAGCCACCTCGCCGGCGAGCAGGCCGTCCTCTTCCAGGAGATCGAGCAGCTCCGCAAGAACATCGAACACATCAAAGACATCGTGGCGATGCAACAGAGTTACGCGAAGGTTTCGGGCGTCACTGAAACGCTCAACATTTCCGATCTCGTCGAAGACGCGTTGCGCATGAATGCCGGCGCGCTGACGCGGCACGAAGTAAAAGTGATTCGCGAGTTCGCGGACGTTCCACCCGTCACGATCGACAAGCACAAGGTGCTGCAAGTGCTGGTGAACCTGATCCGCAACGCCAAGTACGCGTGCGATGATTCCGGCCGCTCGGACAAACGGCTGACCGTGCGCGTGGCAGATGGCGATGGCCGGCTCAGCATCGCCGTCATTGATAACGGCGTGGGCATTCCGCAGGAGAACCTGGTGCGGATTTTCAACCACGGATTCACCACGCGCAAAGAAGGCCACGGTTTCGGCCTGCACAGCGGCGCGCTGGCCGCGAAGGAAATGGGCGGCGCGTTGATCGCTCACAGCGAAGGACCGGGCCGCGGCGCCTCGTTCACGCTCGAACTGCCGCTGCAAAGCTCGACCCACACGTCATGAGATCTTTAGCCAACTCAATTTATGCAAAGTGAAATGAACCCCACTCGACGCATCCTCCTGATCGATGATAACCGGTCGATTCACGACGACTTTCGCAAGATTCTGAATCCCGAGACAGCCGGCCATGCCCAGCTTGAAGAAGCGGAGGCGATTCTCTTTGGCGCCGCCGCGGAAAGCGCGCCTCGTGCCGGATTTCAAATCGACTCGGCGTATCAAGGGCAGGAAGGTCTCGCCAAAGTCCAGCAGGCCTTGCAAGACGACCAGCCTTACGCCATGGCGTTCGTCGATGTGCGCATGCCGCCCGGCTGGGACGGAATCGAAACGATCGCGCGCATCTGGCAGGAGTATCCCGATCTGCAAGTCGTCGTGTGTACCGCTTACTCGGACTATTCGCTGGATGAAATTCTGCAGAAGCTCGGCCAGTCCGATCGGCTGGTGATCCTGAAAAAGCCTTTCGACAACATCGAGGTGCTGCAACTGGCCTACACGCTCTGCGAGAAGTGGTCGTTGCTGCGGCAGTCCCGGACCAAATTGGCGGACCTCGAACGCGCCGTCGAAGAACGCACGGCCGCCTTGCGGGAAACGAACCGCAAGCTCGAACTCGAGGTCGAGGAACGCACGCGCGCCGAAGAGGCCCTGCGCCAAAGCCAGGAGATGGTGCTGCGCCAGGAACGTCTGGCTGCGGTGGGCCAGTTGTCCGCGGGCGTGGCGCACGATTTCAACAACATCATGACGATCATCCGGGGTTACGCCGATCTGATCATTTCGGCGGAAGGTTGCTCGCCCGAATGGCGGCGCGCGCTCCAGGAAATCATGGTGGCCGCCGTGCGCGCCGGCAAGCTGACGCAGCAGTTGCTGGCCTTCAGTCGCAAGCAGGTCATGCACTGCCGCAACGTGAATCCCGTGGACGTCGTGACGGATCTCGGCTCGATGCTGTGCCGCGCGCTTGGCGAACGTGTGTCGGTACAATTTGACTACGCGCCCAACGTTCCGATCATTTTTGCGGACACGGCGCTGCTGGAACAGGTACTGATGAACCTGACAGTCAACGCGCGCGACGCCATGCCCGATGGAGGCGAGATCAAAATCCGTGTGGCCCCGGAGACGGTGGACGGCGAGCGAGCGCAACGATTTCCTGAAGCGGTCGCGGGCCGGTTCGTTTGCCTGAGCGTGACGGACACCGGCTGTGGCATGGATGAAGCGACGTTGAAGAGAGTGTTCGAGCCGTTCTTCACCACCAAGGACGTCGGCAAAGGCACCGGCCTCGGCTTGGCCACGGTTTATGGCATTGTGAAACAGCACCAGGGCTGGGTGGAAGTGGAGAGCGCCGTCGGCCAGGGCACCACGTTTCGCATCTTTTTCCCCACCGTCGATTTCGCGGCCGACGTGGAGAAGAAAGAGGAAGCGATGGCCAGCACCACACGCGGCCATGGCGAAGTCATCCTCGTGGTGGAGGACGAACCGGCCGTGCGCAGTCTCGTGAAGAACATCTGCCTGCGCTGCGGATATTCTGTGCTCGAAGCGACGTCCGGCGATGAAGCGCTGGAGATTTTTCAGCGGCCGGACAGCCGCGTGGACCTGGTTCTGACCGACATGGTGATGCCCGGCGCAACCTCCGGCAAAGATCTGGCGGACCGATTACGCGCCCAGAATCCGGACGTGAAGGTCATTTTCACCAGCGGATACAGCCGCGAAGCCGACAAAGACTTTCTGGAAGAAGGGGTCAACTTCCTGCACAAGCCGTATCATCCGCCCGCCCTGCGCGAGATGATCCACAAATTCATCAACGCCCAGAATTGAAGAAAGGGCGAAGGCGCCGGGATCCATGGTCGCAATATCCCACTCTACGGTTGATCTCTTGCGCTTCGCGTCCTTCGCTGTTCAACAAAGTCCAGTCGCAATGTCCGCACCGCGAATTGGTCTCTTGCGCTGGCCGCAAACGCTCGGTAGCTTGCGCCCCGATGTTGTCGCAGGGAACGGCGCCGCATCGCAGTAGCCCACGTGGCGGAATTGGCAGACGCGCTAGATTCAGGTTCTAGTGAGTAACATCGTACAGGTTCAAGTCCTGTCGTGGGCACCACCTTTATTTCCACGTTGGACTTACGGCTTCCGTATGATCCAACTCATTTGGACTCTCAATTCCGGTATCTGCCTCGGCACGGCGCATTGATCATCTTGCCGAATACCTCCGCAGAAATTGCCAATCTGCTATCGCCGCTGGCATTTTTGTGAGTTAGACAAGACGCAATGATGCAGTTCTGCTGGTTACGAATCTCTATCTCGCTGTCTTTGTTCGCGCTAATGCTTCCCTCGCTTACGCAAGGGGCCTCGGTTTACAGCAATGAAGGTGAGTTCGTGAATATTCTGAACCCAGGCAATTACTTTAACAACTTTGAGACTTTTGCGTCGGGCGATCAGGGTTCGACCAATGCTTCCTTGTCGGGTGGAACGCCTATCTTCAACGTGACCCTCTCCACGGCGGCCAACAATAATTTGTACGTGGCTACCGGAACATTGCCGAGCGGCAAAGCGCTCAGCACCACCGTTGACGCAACGGATCTCCTTCTGACGTTCACGAGCGGGAATGTAACGGCCATCGGCGCGCACTTCTTTTCGAGCGATATTGAGGAGAACCGGATTGCAGGCGCCCTCGACATAGTCCTGAGCGACGGCACGTCCCTGAGCGTCACCAATTCTTCCAACGGCCCCGTCGCGTTCCGCGGTTTCACGGTCACGAATTCAATCACTTCGCTCAGACTTCGTGCGGCGGCGCAGTATGTCACGATTGACAACCTTTATGTTGGAGCCGCCAGAGACACTAACTCAGGGCGTGCGACTCTTTCCATTCGGCCTGTGAGCGGGACGCAGATTGAGGTTTCGTGGCCGTTATCCAACATGGGAGATGTGCTTCGGGCGAAGTCGAGCCTTTCGTCCAGCAATTGGACCGATGTGGTTGAAAACGATGCTCCTTCTAATGGCTTTCACCGGGTGTTGGTGAGCGCTTCAGATGGGATGAGGTTTTTCCAACTGCAGAGGCCGTAATGGCCGTAAGACCGTTTCGACGCGGAAACTCCGGCGACAATCACGCGGCGGAATCCGAGAGCCATTTGCACTTGCGGACGACGGCAGACCTACCAGCTCACGGGCACGCCGATTTTTTTGCCGAACTTGTTCGTGAAATAAATCTGCCCGTTCGACATGCCGAACTCGTGGACCATCTTCGTGAGCTTCACGTCGAAGCAGCAATACTCCGCGATGTCCATCATCTTGCCTTCGCGGAACCAGCGGATGGCCTGCAGTCCTTCGCTCGTTTTTTCCACGCCGAACGTCGCGTTCGCGATGGAGTCGAGCGAGAGGCGGTGCTGCAATTTGTTTTGCAAGTCCACCATCATGTCCATCGTCGGCACTTGCTCGGGATCGAAAAAATCGTTGTGTCCCTGCAACACGGCGTAGTCGAAGCGCTGGCTGTTGAAGCCCACCACCAGATCGGCGCGGCGCAGCTCTTCGATGAGCAGGTTCACTTCGTTCTCGCCGTAGATTTTGTATTCGCCGCGGCCCGTGCTGTAGGTGACGCCGATGCTCATCCGCATCTCGCGAATGTTGTGCCAGCCGCCGACTTCATCAGCCGACTTCTGTGTTTCGAGATCGAAATAGACGATGTTCTTGAGTAAGCGCGCGGACATGCGGCGAAGTGTTTAGCAAACCCGCGCCGCGAAAAAAAGCGCGCGTGCAAAATTCTTCTGCACACCCGTTCACACTTTGTTCACACCGAGCACTTCTTCGATGCTTTCGTGCAAGGCGTTCGTCATCCGCCGCATCTGCGCCGGCGTGGTGCAATACGGCGGCAGAATGACGATGACGTTTCCGATCGGACGGGTCAGCACACCGCGTTTCGCCATCGCTTCGCAGACGCGAATGCCCGCTTGTTCGCGCAACAAAAATGGTGCTTTGGTGCGCCAGTCTCTGACCAGTTCCACACCGGCCACTAAACCGACCCGGCGAATGTCTCCGACATTCGGCAAAGCCCAAAGTCCGCACAAAGACTCACGCAGGATCATTTCCAATTTCGCGCGGGCGTTGATGGACTGACGCGATTGCAACAAGTCCAAACTCGCGAGGGATGCTGCCGCTCCGAGTTGATTCCCGGTGAAGCTGTGCCCGTGAAAAAAAGTTTTGAACTCGGCATAGTCGCCCAGGAAGGCATCGAAAATCGGTTGTGTCGTTAGAGTCGCGGCCATCGGCAGATACCCGCCGGTCATTCCTTTCGCGAGCGCCAGCAGATCTGGTTGCACGCGTTCCTTGTGGCACGCAAAGATTGATCCCGTGCGGCCAAAGCCCGTCATCACTTCATCAGCGATCAACAGGGCGCCGTCACTGCGCACAACTTCGGAGACATCGCGCAAGTAACCGGCGGGATGCGCGATCATTCCTGCCGCACCTTGGATCAACGGCTCTACCGCGAATGCCGCGTATGGATTCCCGCGCTTTCGCTGCTGCACAAACTTCGCTTCGACTTGCGAGACGCACTCACGTTTGCACCGCACATACTCGCGCGCATCGCGCCGCTCGGGCGTCGCGCGATTGAACGGACAGCGGTAACAATAAGGCGAAGGCGCCTTGTCCGTTTTGAAAAGCAATCCCGAATAGCTTTTGTGAAACAGATCGATGTGACCAAGGCTCACCGCGCCCACTGTGTCGCCATGATAAGCGCCGTCGAGCGAGAGAAAGCGCGGCTTGTCGGAGCGGCCAGAGCGGCGCGTGAATTCGTAAGCGAGCTTCAACGCTACTTCCATGGCTGTGGACCCATCGTCAGAGAAGAAAACCTTGGCGAGTTTGGTGCGCTTTTCGAGAGTGCCTCGCATTGGATTCGCAGCCTGGATCAATTTTTCGGTAAGCAAACTGGCCGGCTCGTTGGCAAACCCCAGCGCCGATGAGTGCGCAATTTTTCCCAACTGCCGCGTAATCGCCGCGTTGAGTTTCGGATGATTGTGCCCGTGCAGGTTCGTCCAAATGGACGAGTTGGCATCGAGATACTCGCGTCCTCGAACGTCACGCAACACAGCGCCGTCGCCGTTCGCGATCACGATCGGTTCGCGTCGAAGCCAGTCCTTCATCTGCGTGAAGGGATGCCAGACGTAGCGATGGTCGAGTTCCGCCAGCTTATGCACGCGAAAGGTTTAGCGCAGAGATGCGGCGACGCGGAGAGAAATCACGAGCGTGGCCTTGGGCATGTTTTCAACACGTTCACAAGCTGATGAACATCTTCTGTCGTGTGATCCGCAGTGAGTGTGATTCGCAACCGAGCTTCTCCTCGCGCGACGGTTGGGAAGCGGATGGCCGGCACGAAAACGTGGTGGTCACGGAGATAATGTGCCAGCGACATGGCGTCCGCTTCCGCTCCCACGATGAGAGGCACGATGGCGCTTTGCACAACGGGAACTTTGAAATCGGTTTCAACGAGTGCGTTTTTCAATTGATCAACCAACGACCAGACATGCACGCGACGTTCTTCGCCTTCACTCGATTGCAGGAGTTGGATTGCCGCGCGAGCCGCAGCCGCAGCGGCCGGCACCGGCGCGGTCGAGAAAATGAAACTGCGCGCGCGGTTTACGAGCAGATCGATCAGTGAGCGGCTGCCGCAAACGTAACCACCACTAGCGCCCAGTGCTTTGCCGAGAGTGCCCATTTGGATCTCGATGCGTTCGCTGACCTCATGCGCTTCGGCTAGCCCGCGTCGCTGGGCGCCGAACAAGCCGGTCGCGTGCGCTTCATCGATCATCAACCATGCACCGTGACAGTCCTTCAACTCCACGATGTCTCGGAGCGGCGCGAGATCGCCGTCCATGGAAAACACACTTTCAGTGACGATCAGCACGCGCGGTTTTCGACTTTGAACTTTGGACTCTGCACCTTGGACTCGTGCGCTTGCCCAGCGGAGAATGCGTTCGAGATCATTGAGATCATTGTGAGCGAACACACGGAGCTTCGCACCGCTGAGCCGCGCGGCATCCACGATGGAGGCATGAACGAGCTTATCCAAAACGATCACGTCCTCCTTCCCAACGAGCGAGCCGATGGTGCCCAGCGCGGTCGCGTACCCGGTGGAGAAGGTGAGCGCGGCTTCGGTGCCTTTGAAATTGGCCAGCGCCTCTTCCAATTCGTGGTGCGGCGCCAACGAGCCGCAGATAAGCCGAGACGCGCCGGTGCCAGCACCAAATTTTTCCACAGCTTTGATCGCTGCCTCCTTCAAGGCCGGGTGATTGGCGAACCCAAGATAGTCATTGGAGGAAAAATTCAGCAACGTGCGGCCGTCCGCGATGATGCGCGTTCCTTGTGGCGAATCCACGCGGCGCAGTTCCCGATGCAGCCCCGCGCCGCGAATGCTTTCCAGCTCGCGCTGCAACTCCAATTCAAAGTCCGACATCAGCGGAAGTGTTTTCGATTCACGTCCACGGCGCAATGCGGCTGTCGAGCTGGAAGACCTGGCCGGAAATATTTTGCGTGGTGGCAAGGAACACGATGAACCGCGCCACCTCTTCGACTGAGTTGATGCGACCAAGTGCGTTGCTCTGCGCAAAGGCTTCGAGCCGTTCGGCGCTCATGTGTGCCGTCATGTTTGTCGACATCACGCCCGGAAAGATCGCGTTCACGCGTACGTTGCGAGAGCCGAGTTCTTTCGCGAGCGAGTGCGTGAGACCCACCAAACCAGCTTTCGCCGCGGCGTAGTTCGATTGCCCCGCTGGCCCGCTGCGCGCGCCGAAGCTGGAGATGTTGATGATGTGTCCTTCGCGCTGGCGCATCATCGATCGCGCGACGGCTTTCGAGCAGAGGAATGCGCCGCGCAGATTCACGTCGAGAACGCGTGTCCAATCTGCGTCCTTCAGTTGCGAACACAAAGCGTCCGCGGTCACGCCGGCGTTGTTGATCAACGCGTCAATTCGACCAAATCGTTTCGTAACGCTGCCGACCGCGCGGTCGATCTGCTCGGGCTGCGTGACATCGAGCGCAAGGGACGAATCTGTGTCCGCAGCCAAAGCACGGATGCCAGCGATCACGTGCCAGTCCGACGAAGCAAACTCATTCAGCAACGCGCGACCTAACCCGCCGCCCGCGCCGGTAATCAGCACCACTCTTTTTGGTTTCTCCTGGCTCATGCGACGGGAGCAACCCACGCGCCCCGAATCATCGAAGCGGAAACATCGCCGCGATGGTCGAGAACGGCTCGGTGAGGATGGCTGGATTTGCGATGCGGCACAGCGATTAAGTCAGCGCGTGCTCCGGTTGCAAGACGCCCCAATTCTCGTGGACGGCCGAGCGCTTTGGCGGCGTTGACAGTCACCATTTCAAGAATCCGTTTCGGTTTGAGGGCCGGGAAGCTGTTCGCGAGCACACGCATTTCGGAAAAAAGATTCAGCGCAAACGGCTCGCCGCGCAGCTTCGACATCGTGGCCATGCTGTCCGTGCCGAGACAGACATTGACGCCCGCGGTGTCCATCTCGGCCAAAGGAAACGGAGCGTGACGGAAGAAGGCGTGACTGCGCGGGCAATGGACCACGCTCGATCGGCTGCGCCCGAGCAACTTGGCATCGCCCGGTGCGAGATAGTTCGCATGAACGGCCAGAAACTTCGGCGACAACACGCCGTGCCGCGCGAGATGAGCAATGGGCGAAACGCCATCGCAGTCGCTCATGTCGCGTTGCGACTTGAGCCAGCCAAACATCGCGCCGCACCCGCGCTGATACATTTCGAATTCATCCGCCGATTCCGCGACGTGCATGGTGAGCAGGCGATCGCATTCACGCGCCGCGGTCGCCGCCATGCGCAAAAGTTCCGGCGTGGTCGTATAAGGCGCGTGGGGCGAAAGGCCGGCGGCATGGGCCGGAAGAGAGGAAAGAATTTCGATGGCCGCGTTCACCATCTGGCGCGCGCTGTCACGGCTTCGCACCGACAACAGCTCGATGCACGAGATGACGTCCAGCCCCGTGCTCGTCGTCACTTCGGGCAACAATTCGGGCACGGACTCGATATCGACAACGGTGGTCGTTCCCGAGCGCAGCAGCATGGCCGCGCCGTTCAACCACGATTGTGCGAAATCGCTGTAGCTCCACTGCGCTTTCAAACTGACGATGCCTTTGATCCAGTCCGAAAAATTCTTCGTGGGCGACAACTGCCCGGCCATGCCGGTGTAATCGAGATGACAGTGGGCGTTGATCAGTCCCGGCAGGAGGATGACGGCGCCGAGATCGATCTCCTTCGCGCTGTGCTTTCGGCGCAGATCCCGGAAGCGGCCCACGGCCTCGATGCGTTCGCCCCACACGAGCACCGCGCCGTTATCGATCGGCGGCGAGCAAACCGGGAGGACCGTGCGGGCGCGCAGGAGCATTAGCGTGCGGCCGGTTTGCAACCGGCAGTCCTGGGCGGGATCAAGTTCCGCCAGTTACAAACTGGCGGCACGTTAAATGTTCGCTTCCTGGCGGCGGCGTTTGCCCTGGGCGGCTTCGCTGTGGTTGCGGGCCTTGAACTTGTTGTGGCGCTTGCGGATCTGCTGCTCGATCTTTTTCATCACCAGATCGATCGCGGCATAGAGATCGACTTCCCAATCCTCCGCGTAGAGATCCGGGCCGGCCACATCGAGACGCACGGAACATTTGAAACGTTTGTCGGTCAGCTTGGTACTGTCGTTTTCCAGCGTGACGCGGGTCGCGATGGCGCGGTGGTCGAGATGTTCCAGTTTGTCGAGTTTGGCGAGAATATGTTCTTCGATGGCCTGCGTGAGTGTGACGTTGTGCGACGACAAGATCAATTTCATGGGAGTAAGTTGGCTGGTGAGTGAGGCAAAATCCAGTGCTGGTTTATTTTGTCTTCTCCAAACAGTGGGTCAAATAGGGGAGCAACTGCTTTTTCCGCGACACGACGCCTGCCAGTTCGTAAATGCCGGCTTCCAGCTCGGGATAGCCAATCTCATCGCGCAACGCCACCGAGCCGGCAACCAGCAGCAGCGATGATTGCTCGACGACGTCCGTGACGAGGAGCGCGGAAAAAACGTAATTGTGTTCACGGCGATACTCTTCGAGCGCCTGCATGACTTCGATTTTGCGCTTCCAGAATTGATCGAAACCAATCTCCTCGATCTGCGCCACGCTGAAGGTGCGCCCGAGTTCGCTGTATTCCTTGCAGTCGTTCGTGATGGCCTGCGCCGCGGGCTTCGAGATCAACACGGAGCCGGAGGCAAACAGTTTTTCCGTAAACTCGCGCGCGTTGACGCCGGAAATCTTTTCCAGCCTCGCGAGAATTTGCACGTCGCGTTCCGTCGTCGTGGGCGAAGTCAGGTTCAAAGTATCGGACACGAGGCCGGCGAGCAGGAGGCCGGCAATTTTCTTCGGCAGTTCGACGCCGTAGCGGAAAAAGGAGTCTGCCACGATGGTGCTGGTGGAACCCACCGGCTCATTGATGAAGAGGATCGGCTGCCGAGTCGTCAGCGCGCCGATGCGATGGTGATCGAGGATTTCCAGAATCTCGACCTGATCCGCGCCGTGCACCGCCTGGGAAATTTCGTTGTGGTCCACCAGGATCAGCCGACGGTTCACCTTCTTCAGAAAATCAGATTTGGAAAGTACGCCCACGGTGCGGTTGTTGGCATCGACCACCGGAAAAGCCTGGAAGTTCGAAGCTGCCGCCGTGCGCTCCGTGCTCGCGAGCAACTCATCTTCGCGAAACGTCACGAACTCCTCGTGGATCATGTGCTTGATGGAGATGGCCGCGCGGCAAAGCATCGCCGTTGTGGCCGTATCGTGCGGCGAGATGAGCAGCGTGACATCCTGCTTCTCGGCGTAATCGATCATGGCCTGCGACACCGGCAATCCGCCCGTGACAATGACGCAGCGGACTTTTTCGCGAATGGCGAGATCCTGAATGTCCACGCGATTGCCCACGACGACGATGAGCTTCGAGCGCTCGTACTTTTGCAACCGCTCGGCAAACGACTCGAGATTCATCGCGCCAATCATCAGCACGAGGTCTTCCTCCGAATACGGGTTCACGGCGAAAACAATTTTCGCGCCGAGCGTGGTGGCGAGATTGTGGAAAGACGCAAACACGCGGCGGGAATCGAACAGCCGGCTCGTCGTCGGAAAGAAAAATTTCGTCATCTTGAAGACGGAAACAAGGCCGTGGCACACGCCGTCCTCGAGCACGGGCAGCACGCGGATGTTCCGTTCGTCCATGACACTGAGCGCTTCCGCGACGGTCGCGCCCGGCGGGACGCTGATCACTTCCGAGACCATTACGTCGCGCACCTTTGGCGAAACATCCGCCACGAAGCGCGGCGCGGGCACGCCAAAAGTTTCCAGCACGAAATCGATTCGCTCGTTCGTGTCTCCACAGCGCGCGGCGACGGCGTCAGCCAGCCCGGTGCGGCGCTTGAATTCCGCGTAGCCGATCGCAGAACAAATCGCGTCCGTGTCAGGATTCCGGTGTCCGATGACTAAAACTTCGCTCATGGGCGCGCGAACGTAGAACTCCACGTGAACAGCGGCAAGGAAAGTCGCACCCATCGAAGAATTCTTGCCCGGTCCTTGCCCGTCCGTGCAGTATTCTCCGCAGAACCGACTGATGACGCCCGCGCCATGCTTTTTAATTCGCTGACGTTCCTCATTTTTCTCAGCTTCACGCTGCTGTTCTACTACCGGTTGCCGTTCAAGGCGCAAAACATCTTTCTCCTAGGTGCCAGCTACTTGTTTTATGGGTGGTGGGACTATCGTTTTCTCTTCCTGCTGCTCTTCACGTCGGCGTTTGATTACGTCTGCGCGCTTCTGATCGAGAAGCAATCCGATCAAAGAAAACGGCGCTGGATTCTGATCTTGAGCCTGGTGTCGAACCTGGGCGTGCTGTGCGTCTTCAAGTATTTCAACTTCTTTGCCGCCGAGTTGGCCATATTGCTCCGCACCTTCGGACTGAACCCTTCGTTCCCAATCCTCCAGGTCATTCTTCCCGTGGGGATTTCGTTCTACACGTTTCTCTCGATGAGTTACACGATCGATGTCTATAGGCGGGAGCTGAAAGCCACGCGCGATCCCATCGCCTTTCTGCTTTTCGTCTCGTTCTTTCCTCATCTTGTGGCCGGACCGATCGTGCGTGCTTCGTACCTTTTGCCGCAGTGCGAAGCGCCGCGCACGATCAAAGCCGAGCAGGTCGCGACGGGAATCTGGCTGGTGCTGCTGGGCTACGTGAAGAAAGTCGTCATTGCCGATCGCCTCGCCGGCGTCTCCAACCTAGGCTTTGCCAATCATACCGTCCCGCTTTTTTCCGACGCGAATTCCTGGCTTATCCTCTACGCGTTTGCTTTTCAAATTTACGGGGATTTTTCCGGTTACTCCGACATCGCACGCGGGCTGTCGAAGATTATGGGGTTCGAGCTGCCGGTCAATTTTCGCGCGCCTTATCTCGTCACCAATCCGACAGAATTCTGGCGTCACTGGCACATAACCCTGTCCACATGGTTACGCGATTACCTTTACATTCCGCTGGGCGGCAATCGTCGCGGCCCTTGGCGCACGGCTCTGAATCTTCTCATCACGATGGTCCTGGGCGGTCTCTGGCACGGCGCCGGAATCGCCTACGTTCTGTGGGGCGCCTACCAGGGAATTCTATTGATGGTGCATCGCGGTTGGACGCACATGCGGGAGAAGCTCTTTGGAGCGGCTGCGACGCCGGGCCGCGGATGGCGATGGCCTGGACACGTGATGCTGATCGTCATTTTTTTCCACATCATTTGTATCGGCTGGCTGTTCTTCCGGGCCGGCGCGCTGGCCGGCGGTGAGCAATTCCCTTTGATCAGGAATTACCTCTCAGCGTTGGCCAACTTTCGTCTGGCCGACGGCATCAGCCCCTTGGCACAACCGATCTTGATCCTGGGCGCGCTCGGTCTTTTCTTGCAGTGGAAACATGCGGCCATGGATACGTTTTACCATTGGCGGTTGCGGTGGCAGACGGCGGCGGTGGTGAGTGCCTTTGTGGCGATTGCAGCCTTCGGAGTTTTTGAGCGCGGCGAATTCATCTACTTTCAATTCTGATGAAACGCTGGCTCATCATCGCCACAAGTCTGGTCGCCGTGGGCTGGTGCCTGTACGCGCTGGCGGGGCATCCGGTGTCGGACGCGCTCGCCCTGCGCTTCGGTGGATCGATCACCAAGCTGGGCGAAGGAAAGATCAGCTCACCATCCGATTTCGTTTATCGCCGCCTCTTCGAAGCGATGTTCCTGTTCACACTACTTTACGCGTGGGTGGTCGCGCATGCGCTCATTGTCCAGACTGCAAAGCGGTTTTGTCGTCTGGGCCGTTTCGCGTGGATCGCCCAGGCGCTGCTCGTGTTCGCCTGCTTCAATCTTTGGCTGGCGCAGGCGAAACAGACTGCTTTGTTCTGGGGCGTGATGTGGCAGGGCCTGCAAACTTCGAACCTCACGCGCTTTCATCTCAAACGAATTCTGATGGAGGAGAGTTCCGTCCCGATGCGAGCCGCTCTGATGGGCAGCAGCCAGACTCGCGCGCAAATCAATGAGGAACTGTTGAACTCGCTATTGGGAACGAAGCTGCGCACGATCGATTTGAACTTCCCCGGGTCCAAGGCTTACGACGACTTCCTGCTGCAGCCACTCGTGGCGCGAACACGTCCGGACTACATCATCATTTACGTCAGCGAAGCGGATTTCTATTCTGGTTCCGCCAGTGAAGTGATTCCCAATTTTCTCACCTGGACCGATCTCCCAGATCTCGTGGCTCGCGGAGGGACCACGTTCATCCCCCCGGAACGCGTTGCCTCGGGCCTATTGGGCAGCGTGCTACCATTGTTTCATTTGCGTCAGGTCTTTGCTCAGCGCGTTCTCGGGCCCGAGATCGCGCAGTTGAAGCAGAGCCAGCATAACGCGGCGATTACCAACGATGCCGCGCCCGTGGCTCCCCATCGCCCCACATTTGTCCGCAATGAGGAAAGCCGTTTTCAACAGCGCGCCATGGAAGATTTTGTCATACGTTGTCAGCGCTCGCGGGAAAAAGTCATCGTCCTGGCCGGACAGGTGAATCCTCTTTTTAGCCGCACGATGGAAAGCGGGATTCGGGAGGAGATGCTTTCTACGCTTCGCGCGCTCGCGGCGAAGTACTCGAATGTCACGTTGGTGGAGAATCTGCCCGCGCAGATGCCGGAAAATTATGACGACATGACGCACGTGAACGTCGCGGCGCAGGAACATTTCACCCGCTTTCTCGCTGCGTGGCTGGATCAGCGCCTCGCGGCTTCGCCCGAGATTCCCCGTTGAAATCTTGCGCGCCCATCGCCCTGCCTCTTAAATCCCGCCGTGCCGACAAAAGTCATCGCTGTCGCAAACCAGAAAGGCGGAGTGGGAAAAACCACGACGGCCGTGAACGTATCGGCGTGCATGGCGTCGGTGGGCAAAAATGTTTTGCTGTTCGACATCGATCCGCAGGCCAACGCGACGAGCGGTGTCGGCCTGGAGAAAGTGGAGGGTGCCAGCGCTTATGGTCCCTTGCTCGGCGAAGGGAACCTGGCGGACAAGATTCAGAAGACAGCCTTCGATCGTCTCTCGATCATTCCAAGTGAAGTCGATCTGTGCGGCGCGGAATTGGAATTGGCGCGAACTGAGAATCATCTTCAGCGCGTGCGCAATGCTCTGGAACCGATTCGGGCCAGCGGAAGCTTCGACATCATCGTCATCGATTGCGCGCCATCGCTGGGCATCCTGACCTTGAATGCGTTTGCCGCCACGGAGCGCCTGCTCGTGCCGCTACAATGCGAATACTACGCGCTCGAAGGCATCTCGATGATTCATCGCGTCATCGGGCAGTTACGCGACAATGGCGTGAATCCAAACCTCGATCTGTTGGGCGTCGTCATGACGATGTTCGATGGGCGTACGAATCTCTCGCAACAGGTCGTGGCCGAAGTGCGCAAACATTTCGGAGAAGCCGTCTTCGACACCGTCATTCCGCGAACAACTCGGCTGGCGGAGGCCCCGAGCCACGGCAAACCGATCATCCACTATGACAAGTACAGCGCCGGCTCGTCCGCTTACGAAGTGCTGACCGGGGAAATCCTGGTTCGATTGAAATTGTAAAAGAACAACAAATTCAGGCCATCCTTGAATGCTTTTCACATGCACTCTGTCAGAAACCAAAATTGGAAAATATCTATTGCCCATGAACACACGTGATATCGCTGGTTTTGTTTTGAGCTTCGCTTTGGCCGCGCCAGGTATTGCCGCCGATTGGCCTCAATATGCCGGGCCGAATCTGAACCGTTCGACGGCAGAGAAAATTCAGAAAGTTTTTCCGGCGGGCGGACCAAAGGCATTATGGCGCGTGCCGACCAGCGACGGGTTCAGCTCGTTCACCGTCAGCGATGGTAAGGCGTTCACCCAGGTGCTGAGGAATTTTGAAGGGGCGCCTCGTGAAACCCTGATTGCGCTGGATGCTAATAACGGCAAGGAACTTTGGGCGGCGCCGCTTGGTCCGATCAAACTCGGCGATGGTGGCCAGTCCGGCACGCCCGACAATCAGGGCGGCGATGGTCCGCGTTCCACGCCGAGCGTGGATGGCAATCGCGTTTACGTCACGTCGGCGAAACTCCTGGTCTCATGTTTTGATGCAGCGACGGGAAAGCCGGTGTGGTCGCACGACTTGATGAAAGAAAATGCGGGCCGGAACATTTCGTGGCAGAACGCGACCTCGCCGCTCATCGAGGGCAATTTGGTTTTCGTCGCGGGCGGCGGTGCGGGCGAATCACTCCTCGCGCTCGACAAGGCCACCGGCAAAGTGGCGTGGAAAGCGCATGATGAAAAGATCACTCACGCCAGTCCGACTGCGGCCACCATCCTCGGCCAGCGTCAGATCATTTACTTCACCCAGTCCGGCCTGGTTTCCGTGAATCCCCCCGACGGCAAGCTGCTTTGGAAGCATCCGTTCAAGTACAACGTTTCGACCGCGGCATCGCCGGTGGCGGCCGATGACATCGTCTATTGCGCCGCTGGTTACGGCGTCGGGGCGACGGCAGTACGCGTCGGCAAAGATGGCAGCGCTTTCAAGGCCACCGAGCTTTGGCGAACCACGGGCAATCATCCGGTCGCGAACCACTGGAGCACGCCGGTTTATCACAAGGGCCATCTCTACGGCATGTTCAGCTTCAAGGAATATGGCAACGGCCCCATGAAGTGCGTCGAAGTCGCGACCGGCAAAGTGAAATGGCAGCAGGCGGGCTTCGGCGCTGGTCAGGTCATTCTCGCGGGCGACACCGTGCTCGCGTTGAGCGACAGCGGCGAACTCATCACGGTCGAAACGAATCCGAACCAATACAAAGAAATCTCCCGTGCGAAAGTCGTGAGCGGCAAGTGCTGGTCCAGTCCCACGGTGGCCGATGGGAAAATTTACGTTCGCAGCACGAAGGAAGGTGTGTGCCTGGACGCGAGCGTAGCAATGGCGGGGAAGTAATCAGTGAGACAGTAATCAGTAGGTCCACCGTGATTCGCAGCCTTACTGATTACTGTTTCACTGATAACTGATTACTCGCTCCGCATCGCCGAATCGTTTCTTTACAGCCCGAAGCCTTTCCTTATCCTGCCGCCGCAACCCGGATAAAATTATGGCAAAAGGCCCCGCTGAAATGCTGATCGAGTCGGTGAAGATGGAATTGCCCGACACCAAGACGCTCCAAATCAAATGGCCGGACGGTTACGAGTGCGATTTCAAAACGGGGCAGTTCATCACGGTGTTCTGGCCGGATACGACGAATTACAAACGCGCCTATTCGCTCTCTTCGTGCGCGCTCGATCGCGGATTTTTCGAAGTGACCGTCAAGCGCGAAGGCAAAATGGGCACGCGCGTCGTGGATTGGGCCAAGGGCGGCGATAAGATCATGGTCATTCCGCCGGTCGGAAAATTTTTGCCGGTGTACGATCCGACGGGCAAACATCTCATTTGCATCGCGGGCGGTTCCGGCATCACACCGTTTCGGGGATTCGTGCGCGAGGCGACGCGGCGGCAGTTGGACACGCGCATCACCGTCCTCTACAGCGTGCGCACCACGACGGACATCATCTTCAACGAAGAGTTTCGCCAGCTTGAGGCCGATAATCCAAAGTTCAAATTTCTGGTGACCTGCACGCGCCTGGGAGAAGCCGATGCCTGGCCCGGCCGACGTGGCCGCATCACGCCGGAATGGGTGAAGGAAATCGTCGGTGATGATCAGGCGAACACTGTCTTCTACGCGTGCGGCCCGAACGCGCTTGTCGATGGCGCAGAACACCTTGTGCTGCACGACCTCGGCCTGCCCAAGGAGCAATTGAAACTCGAGAAGTGGGGCTGAACACTTTTCATTTGAAAGCGCGCGCCCTCGACTGAACCTTCCGCTGCATGTCACTCAAACGAACGCCGCTCTTTGCCGCGCACCAAAAGCTCGGCGGCAAGCTGATTGAATTCGGCGGCTGGGAAATGCCAGTCCAGTATTCGAGCATCGTCGATGAACATCTCGCGGTGCGGAAGTCCGCCGGCATTTTCGACATCTCGCACATGGGCGAAATCTGCGTGAACGGTCCGAGCGCGGAAGCGTTTCTCAATCACACGCTTACCAACGACATCCGGAAGATCGCTGTGGGCCAGGGGCAATACACGCTCATGTGCAACGAGCGCGGCGGCGTGGTGGATGACCTTTACGTTTACCGGCTCGGTGACGAAGAGTATCTGCTGATCGTGAATGCCTCCCGCATCGACGCCGATTGGGACTGGCTTCAAGAACGATATGAGAGCGGCGCGGTCAGCGGCGAGATTCGAATCAAGAACGCCTCCGATGAATTTGGCGCGGTCGCCATTCAAGGCCCGCGGGTCGTGGAGTTCATCAATCACGTCGTGCCCGGCGGTTCCATCAGCGGCACGTTCGTGACCCAGGCGACGGACTTGAAGAAGAATGAACTCGGCGCCTTCGTGTTCGACGCGGCGACCATTTACGTGGCGCGCACCGGTTATACGGGCGAAGACGGATTTGAAATCGTCGCCCCGGCCGACGTGATTGAATCCGTTTGGACTCGCGCGCTCGCGGTGGGACATCAAGGTTGCCTGCAACCCGCCGGGCTCGGCGCCCGCGACACATTGCGCACGGAGGTTTGTTACCCGCTTTACGGCCACGAACTGGACGAGAACACCACGCCAATCGAAGCCGGCGTGGGATTTTTTGTGTCACTCGACAAAGGCGACTTCGTGGGCCGGGCAGTTCTTGCGGAGCAAAAAGCGAATGGCACAAAAAAGAAACTCGTCGCGTTCAAGATGACGGAGAAGTCCGCGCCGCCGCGTCCGCATTACCCGCTTTGGGCGAATGGCAGCGCGGGCGAAGTGGTCAGCGGCACGCAAAGCCCATCGCTCAATCTCGGCATTGGCCTCGGTTACGTCCCGCCGGAACTCGCAAAAGCCGGAACCAAACTCGAAGTCGAAATCCGCGGCAAACGTTCGGCGGCCGAAGTAGTGCAGAAACCGATTTATCGGAAACCGGCCTGAGCGCAACTTCCAGTGGCAATCTGTCGCTGGATGCGTAATCTCCGCCCCAGAATTTTATGAACTCAAAAGTTCCTTCCGACCTGAAGTATGCAAAGTCGAACGAAAGGGTGCGCTTGAACGGCGACGTCGCCACCGTGGGCATCACCGATCACGCGCAACACGAGTTGACGGACGTGGTGTTCGTCGAGTTGCCGCAGGTCGGACGGAAGTTGAAAGCAGGCGAGCCTTGCGCCGTCGTCGAGTCGGTGAAAACGGCGAGCGATATTTATGCGCCGGTGTCGGGTGAAGTGGTCGCGGTCAATTCCAAGGTCGTGGACACGCCGTCGTTGGTGAACGACAAGCCGTATGACGACGGCTGGTTTTTCCAGGTCAAAGTCAGCGCCGCGAGCGAGGCCGCTTCGTTGTTGACTCCGGTGGATTACTCGAAGCAAATCGGCGGTTGATCCAATCAGACACCGCGCCGCTGGGTCGGGCCGGGCGCGGAGTTGTCGGCAGCTTGCGCGCAAAAACCACCGTGCCGAGGGGCGATTGCAGATTCACGCACGTCCAATCCCGCTCGCTGAATGAAGATTCAAATTTGGTTCGCATAGTATCCTCCTTCGATGGTTTCAGTGTTGGTTTCAGCCGCATCAGTGACGAGGGTCGCGACAAATGTGTCAGCCCTTCGGTAAGGCGTGATGTCGAGCCATGAACCGAGGATGCGCGCCGGTCGGCCGTCCGCATCGCACTCGATTTTCATTTGATCCCGAATCCAAACGTAACGCCCGTTCGCATGGCGAAAGCGATACTCGACGATCTGTTCGCCCTGCCGGAAGAGGCGCGGCATTTCTTCGAACACACGCACGGAATCTTCGGGATGAATTCGCACCGCCCAGAAACTTGGATCAGAAATAAAATCCTGGGACGGGTAGCCGAGGACGGCGCGAACATTCTCTGTGACCGCGATCGTGCCGCAGTCCTCGGCCACTTTGCAGGAGTAGAGCACCGCCGGGCTGGCGTGGACGAGGCGCGCCAGTAATGCCGCGTCCTGCTCCGCCTGCCCGGCGGGATTTGAGTGAATGGAAAGTGAGTGGCACATGGTCAGTGCGTCTCCTGGGGTTCGAAGTTGCCGGTCAATTGCACAAACAGATCGCGGAGCTTCTCGAACTCCGTCGTTTTGTCGAAAAAGAAATCCGCGCCGAACTCCAGCGCGCGTTTCCGATACTGGGGATAGGGAAAATTGGTGAACACGACGACCGTTGGCCCGCTGTGTTCCCACTTGATGTTCTTCAAAACGTCTAGGCCAGTGCCGCGCGGCATCTGAATGTCCAGCACGACAGCGTCCGGTTTCAGCGCACGAATGGAAGTGATGGCGTGCAACCCCTCTTCCGCGCAGCCGAGGATCTCCACACCGGGAATATCGCCCAACATCTCCAGCAGTCGTTCCCGGAGGACGATCGAGTCATCGGCGATGAATACAGTGATGTTTCGGCTGATACTCATTGGAGTGAGCCAACATTACGATTCGGTGACGAACGCGCCATTGGACGCAGGATGAAACTCACGTCCGTTGGTGTCCTACGGAGTAGTACGTAAACGCGTGATGCGTAACGAACGCGATGCTGAGGTAGGGCGCGTCTGTCCCAGCGCGCCGGAGTGAGGCGGTCCGATTTGGAGCCGCGGCCTTTTCTTATTTGTGGACCGGCGCGCTGGGACAGACGCGCCCTACCTTGCAGACTCTCCCACTGCGTTTCCCGCTTCACGTCTGATGTTTCGCCGTTACATTTCCAGCAGATGATTCACGACGCATCACTCGACGCGCTTCTCCAGAAAGTCTGGGATGGCGGACGCGTCAACTCGACGGAAGCGCTGCGCCTTTACAGCTTGCCGTTGGAAGAACTGGGCGCGCTGGCCGATCGACGGCGTCAACTGCTGCGTTCCCATGCACACGGCGGGCGGGGCAACGATGTCGTGACCTACATCGTGGACCGCAACGTAAATTACACGAACGTCTGCAACGTGTATTGCAAGTTCTGCGCGTTTTGGCGGACGGAGAAGGACGCGGACTCGTACGTGATTTCCCACGACCAGATGGACCGGAAAATCGAGGAGACGCTTGCGCTCGGTGGCACGCAGATCCTGATGCAAGGTGGACATCATCCAAAGCTGACCAAACAGTGGTATCTCGATTTACTGTCGCACATCCGATCGAAGTTTCCGCAAATGAACGTGCATGGATTCAGCCCGAGCGAGATCGTGGCGTTCTCGGAGTTCTTCAACGAGCCGGTCGAGCAGGTGTTGAAAGACTTTGTCGCGGCGGGCCTCGGCTCATTGCCCGGCGGCGGCGGCGAAATTCTCGTGGACCGTGTGCGCAATCGCATCGCGCCGTTGAAAGCGAACTCAGCGCAATGGATGGAAGTGATGGACATCGCGCATCGGCTCGGCCTCGCCAGCAGTATCACAATGATGTTCGGCCACGTAGAAACCATCGAGGATCGGATCGAACACCTTGAGTTCGTGCGACAGCAGCAGGACAAGTCACTCGCGCGCCTTGATCTGGTAGGGCGCGCTGTCCCCAGCGGGCCGGGCCCCGAATGCAATAGTGAGACGATGGTTGCAAGCGATGCGCGGCGCGGTGAGGACACCGCTCCCTACCCGATCGCGCAAGCATCAGCTTTTGCTCACGCGCTTGAAACCGGCTCGCTCCACGGCGGCGCATTCACCGCCTTCATTTGCTGGACCTTTCAGCCCGACAACGCCGTGCTCAAAGCACCGACGGTGGGCGCACATGAATATCTCCGCACCCAGGCGCTCAGCCGCATTTACCTCGATAACATTCCCAGTGTACAAAGCTCGTGGGTCACGCAAGGGCTCGACATCGGCCAAGTCGCGCTCAAGTACGGCGCGAACGATCTCGGTAGCATCATGATCGAGGAGAACGTCGTCAGTGCCGCCGGCACGACGTTTCGCATGGGCGTGGCGGACATGCAGCGGCTCATCACCGATCTTGGTTACGAAGCGCATCAGCGGGATAATTGGTATCGGCTGGTTAACTAATATTTGCCACGACCGCACGCGCCATGACAGAGACTATCACATCACCGTTCGCATGGTGGAGTAAGCGACGTTTGAGCTACAACCTTGGGCTTGTTTGCGCTGGGATTCTCTCCTTCGTTGCCTACGCGGTCGTCGGCTGGACACTTGTGCCGGAATACGCTGACTTTGAAATCACGCTCTTCACCACCTTGTTCCAGGGTGTCGGCTACTTATTCATGATTGGGATCGCAAACATCTTCTACTTTCTTGGCCCGCTTTCAGAGCGAGTCGTTCATCCGGAAAACCCGGAGCGTTACCGTCGTATTTGCTTTCGGCTGGGCTTTTGGTTTTCAGTATTGCTCCCGTTCGGTATCCCGGTTCTCTTGGCCATGTCGGCGGTATTTTACCCGGAACATTGGAGACATGTTACTGACAGGTGAAAGGAGGTAACAGGTTCCCGCCACTTCTCGCCAAACGTTCCTTGTTGGAACAATCCCATCACTCGTGGCACAGTCCGCGTCCCTATGGGCGCACAATGGAAACAAGCCGGGCGCGAAATTAACGCGCAGAAGAAGGGCCAGATGGTCGTGAAGCTGGTCCGCGAAATCATGGTCGCGGCCAAACTCGGCGGCCCTGATCCCGATCTCAACGCACGCCTCGCCGCCGCGGTGGAGAAAGCGAAGAAGTCGAGCGTTTACCGGGACACCATCGAGCGCGCGATCAAGAAAGGCGCCGGCATTGGCGATGACGCGGTCGTTTACGAACTGGTGACCTACGAGGGTTTCGCGCCGCACAAGGTGCCGGTCATTGTGGAATGCCTTACTGACAACCGCAATCGCACCGCCCCGGAAATTCGGCGGATGTTCTCCATGGGCGGTTCACTTGGGCAGCCCGGCAGCGTGGGGTTTTTCTTCAATCACGTTGGCGTCATTGAAGCGACGCACACCGATGCGAATCGCGACGTGGACACGGATGCCATTGAGGCCGGTGCGCAGGAGGTCGAAGCGCTGGACGCCGACGAGGAAACCGAAGGACACAAGGGCGCGCGCTTCATCACGGAAATGAAAGACCTCGATCACGTCACGAAAGCCTTGAAGGCGGCGGGCTGGAAAGTGACGGCGTCGGAGATGCGTTACGTGGCCAAGAATTATCCTGAACTCGACGAGGCCACGCACAAGCAAGTTGCCGCTTTCCTCCAGACGCTCGATGACCATGACGACGTGCATCACGTCTATGCGGCGATGAAATGAGCAGCGGACGTTGCAACGGAGCGCGGCTCTACGAGTCACAGCAGGTCGAAGAATACCAACGCGCTGCGGGTTACAGACCCGCGCTCCAATTGCGCCAATGATCAGCGTTGTCGAACAACAGCCCGCTGGCTCCAGCGTCGATTTGGTTCGCCAGGTCGAAGAGATTTTTTCGCCGACAGGCATCCTGTCGCGCGCCAAGAACTTCGAGTATCGCCCGCAGCAACAGGAGATGGCCGTGGCGGTGGCGCGTGCGCTGGAGCGGCGCGAGCATCTCGCGGTCGAAGCGGGCACGGGCGTGGGCAAGAGCCTCGCGTATCTGGTGCCGGCCATTCTCTTCGCGGTCGCGGAAAAGAAAAAGGCCATCATCTCCACGCACACCATCAATTTGCAGGAGCAACTGGTGCAAAAAGATCTGCCGATGCTCGAAGCGGTGCTGCCGGTGAAGTTCGCGTTCACGATGCTGAAGGGGCGTGGCAATTACCTCTGCTCTCGCCGACTGCACAAAGCGATGTTGCAAGCGAGCAGCTTGTTCACGTCGCCCGAAGTCGAGGAACTCAAACGCATCTACGCGTGGAGCAAGAAGACTGAAGATGGCAGCTTGTCGGATTTCGAGATCGAGCCTGATCCCAAAGTGTGGTCGCACGTCTGCTCCGAGCGCGGCCTCTGCTCGCCGAAGATTTGTGGCCATGCTTCGGAATTCGCGAAGGACAACGGCATCTGTTTCTTCCAACGCGCGCGGCACCGGATTCTTTCCTCGGATGTGCTGGTGTTGAACCACACGCTTTTCTTCACGCTGCTTCCCGGCGTGGATGAGGATCAGGAAGGCGGCATTCTTTTCAAAAATGATTTCGTGATCTTCGACGAAGCGCACACGGTCGAGAGCGTCGCCGCGAAACACATCGGGGTGAGCGTTTCGAGTGGGCAGTTGCGTTATGCGCTGAACCGCTTGTGGAATCCGCGCACCGAAAAAGGTTTGCTCGCGACGCTGCGCCAGGGCCCGCCGGTGAAGCTTGTCTCGGATACGTTTTCCGCGAGCGACGAGTTTTTTGCGCAAGTCGAGGAAGAGTGCGAGGAAATGGCGCGCAGCCAGAGCGCCGCATCGGAAGCTGAGCCGCGCGGGCGATTCGCGAGCGGCGATGGGAAGCGGCGCACGTGGACCGAGCTTCGCATCCGGCGCACGGACCTGGTCGAGGACAAACTCACGTTGCCGATTCAGCGGTTGCGCGAGTCGGTAAGCGAACTGATCAAAGGCAGCGAGGACAAGGACACGGGCCAGGAGTTGATGGAGTGCAATCGTCGCCTGGCCGAATTGCGTGAAGGGCTTTCCATTTTCCTGAGCCAGACGGCGGATGACCACGTGTACTGGGTCGAGCGCAGCGGCAAGGCGCAGAAGAATCTCTCGCTGAATGCCGCGCCCATCGATGTGGCGGCGTATTTGCGCGCGCGGCTGTTCGGTTCAGATACGTCGGTGATCATGACAAGTGCCACGCTGGCGGTGACGGCGGAGGTCCAAGGTCCAAAATCCAAGGTTCAAAGTTCAAAGCCCGCGCCAATGATGTATTTCGCGCGCAAAGTTGGGGCGGAGCGCGCGACGTTGTTGCAGGTCGGTTCGCCATTCGATTACGAGCGGCAGATGAAACTTTTTGTCGCGGCGAAGATGCCGGACCCGCGGGACCGTGGCTACAGCGACGCGCTCATCGAGAACATCGAACGGTTCGTGCGACTGACGCACGGCAAGGCGTTCGTGCTGTTTACGAGTTACAAACTCATGCAGGAGGTTGCGGAGCGGATGGCGCCGGTCTTCGACAATCTCGGCCTCGAGTGTTTCGTGCAGGGCACCGGCACGCCGCGTTCCGTGATGCTGGAAAAGTTTAAGGACGACATCGATTCAGTGCTGTTCGGCACGGACAGTTTTTGGCAAGGCGTGGACGTTCCGGGTGAGGCGCTTTCCAATGTGATCATCACGCGATTGCCGTTCGCCGTGCCGGACCATCCGCTGACCGAGGCGAAGATTGAAGCGATCGAAGCGCGCGGCGGAAATTCGTTCGGCGAGTTTTCCCTGCCTGAAGCCATTCTGAAGTTTCGTCAGGGCGTCGGGCGATTGATCCGAACGAAGAGCGACAGCGGCATTGTTGTTGTCCTGGACAATCGCGTGCTGAGCAAGCGCTACGGCCAGGCTTTTCTCGACGCGTTGCCGAAGTGTCCGGTTGAGATTGTATAATTCTCCCGGGCGCGCAATCGCCAGCGCCCTTTCTCGCCTGAATCCTTGGCGAAGTGCAGGAGCAAGCGCGCGTAACTGAATCGTTCGGCTGAGCATCTCCGCGCGCACATTTCCCGTTTCAATCGTCCTGTGGTTCATTGCCGCGGAGTAAAGAGACGATGAAACCTCGGCACACATCGCCATTAACACAGTTGGAACCCGTGGAATCGGCCCGGGCCGTAGGTTTGCGTTACGTGAACGACGCGCAACCGGGAAGCAAACGCCTCAAGTCAGGAGCAGGATTCCGGTATGTCGATGCTCGCGGCAAAGAGCTGCGCGATGAAGCCACGCTGCGGCGCATTCGCTCCCTTGTCATTCCGCCCGCATGGACCGAGGTGTGGATTTGCCCGCACGAGAATGGACATTTGCAGGCGACGGGCCGCGATGCGAAGGGGCGCAAGCAGCACCGTTATCATGCGCTGTGGCGCGAAGTACGCGACGCGACGAAATACGATCGCATGATTGAATTCGGTGAGGCGCTGCCGCGTATTCGCCGGCGCATTGCGAGCGACATGGAGAAAACGGGCCTGAGTCGCGAGAAAGTTCTCGGCAGCATTGTGCGGCTGATGGATCTCACGTTCATACGCGTGGGGAACGAAGAGTATGCGAAAGAAAACAAATCCTACGGTCTCACGACGATGAAGGATAACAATGCGAAAGTCCGCGGCGAGCGCGTCCAGTTTTCCTTTCAGGGCAAGAGCGGCAAATGTCACACGATCGAAATTGAGGACCGGCGGCTCGCGAACATCGTCAAGCATTGCCAAGACATTCCCGGCCAGGACTTGTTCCAGTGGATCGGCGACCGCGGCAAGCGCCACAACGTGACGTCGAGTGATGTGAATGATTATCTGCGCGAGATCACCGGCGCGGGTTTTACGGCCAAGGATTTTCGCACGTGGGCCGGAACCGTGCTCGCAGCCCAAGCGCTCCAGAGCACGGCGGCATTCAAAACAGAGAAGCAGGCCAGGAGGAATATCAAACAGGCGATCAACATGGTCGCGGAAAAGCTCGGCAACACGCCGGCGGTCTGCCGGAAGTGTTACGTGCATCCGTCGTTGCTCGATGGTTATTTGCGCAAGAAACTTCCGTCCAATGGACCCGTCAAGACGCCGCCAACCAATGGTGTCATCACGGCTTCGAAACGGCTCGTGACTTCGCTTGGTCGCGAGGAAAAGGCGATCCTGGAATTCCTTCATTGCTGCCGCCGCGAGGAGCAAAACGAGGTGAAGCGGATGAAATCGAGGCTAACGGCAGTGCCGCGCGTGTGGCGTCCGCGTTGGGTCCGCGGTATGAGAGCGGCCCGTCGATGAGCGAGTGCTGACGCGCGTCAGGGTTGCTGGTTCGGCGTGGTTTGTGCGACGTCGATTCTGGTACGTTCCTCGAACAAGTTGCGGAAGCGTTTCGCCCGCTCCAGCACCGCGCGGGAAACTTTTCGGCAGTCCCAACGTGCGCGCTGATAAACGCCGGGGGCATTCCACATCAAATACAGGTCAACCGGGTCCCACTCGCGGCCGGTGGCGCGGCGAAAGGTTTCCTCCCGATCGTGGAGGATTTTTACGGTGACGCGCCAAGCCGCGTTGGGGTCCTGATAATTCTGCGCATCGGAATACTCGGTCCACACGGAGGGAAGAATTTGAAAGCGGCTGATCTCTTTCCGCGAACCCACCATGAAATCGCTGGCGCAAGGTGTGGATTTTCTGGCTCCCGTTTCGAACTCCGCCAGGATGTGGCGAGTGCCGGCAGGAATGGCGCCGCGGAGCAGCGTCATTCCGCAGAGCAACAGCATGATACCCGAAAATTCGCGTCCAAAGATTGCGCGCATGGTTCCTCCTTTACGTAACCGCAAAAGCCTAGCACATGGGAGTCATGGCTCAACCAGGCTGAGGAATCGCCTTCAAGCGCCGCTCGTGCGTGCCCGTGAAATAGTTTCAAACAAAGCGTTTTGTCCTGCATCTTATCCACCATGCAACTGTTCCGTGGGTTGGTTCTCTTGTGGCTGGTCACTTCGGTGGCTGCGGCGCAATTCGAGTTCCCCGGCGCAAAAACTTTCGGCGGCTTCCGCCGGCACACGAAGGCGCGTCTCGTTTTGTCGCACGAAGCGGCGAAGCCGGGCGACACGATCCTCGCCGGAGTGGAGTTCACCATGGACCCGGGCTGGCACACGTATTGGCAAAATCCCGGAGACTCAGGACAGGCGACGGAGATTCATTGGGAGCTGCCCAAGGGCTTTGCGCGGGGAGAGATCCAATGGCCGGTGCCTGAAAAGTTCACGACTCCCGACGCACTGAAGCTCACGACCTTTGTTTATTACCAACGCGCCGTGCTCCTCGTGCCAATCCAGATCGCGAGCGACGCAACGAGTGGAACTCACGAACTGACGGCTCTGGTGAAGTGGCTGGAATGCGAAGTGGCTTGCGTGCCGGGCAGCAACACAGTCAAGGCGACGCTCATCATCGGAACTGAATCCAAACCGGTCGCGGACACGAATTTCTTCGCTGAAGCGAAGCAGCGCCTTCCTTCGAAAAAAATTCCTGGAACCGCGACGGCTAAATGGGATCAACCCGGCAATGTAACCAAGCGCGCGTTCGTCTTCGAATGGAGCACCGCCGCCACGGAGCCTGATTTTTTTCCATTCACCAATGCGCTTGCCAACGTTTCGCCTAAGACGACGGCGCTCGCAAACTCCGGCAGTAACGTCGTTGTGCGCGTTCTGGCCGAACGCACGGGCGAAGCATGGCCACTACAAGTTGCCGGGCTGCTAGTCCGTAAAGAAGGCGATGCGCTCGTCGGATACGAAGCGACGCTACTGCTGTCGAACGGCGATCCCTCCGCCACCACAGCAAGTGCATTCACTGGACAAACAAAGTCTCTGTGGGTCTGGCTGCTCTACGCGTTCATTGGCGGACTCATCCTGAATATCATGCCGTGCGTGCTGCCGGTAATCGCGTTGAAGATTCTCGGCTTCGTGAATCAAAGCCGCGAACACCCGCCCCGCGTGCGCGCGCTCGGCTTGCTCTACACGTTGGGCGTCATCGTCTCGTTTCTCGTACTGGCTGGAATCGTGATCGGTGTGAAGGCGGCGGGGCAAAAGGCGGGCTGGGGCATGCAATTCAGCAATCCGCAGTTCATCGTCATTCTCACGGTCGTCGTCACGCTGGTGGCGTTGAACCTGTTTGGCGTTTTTGAAATCACGCTCAGCAGTGGCGCGATGGGAGCAGCCAGTGGTGCGGCGTCACAACACGGCAGCGCGGGGGCTTTCATGAACGGCGTGCTGGCGACAGTACTAGCGACACCTTGCACCGCGCCGTTTCTCGGGGCGGCATTGGGTTTCGCCTTTGCACAACCAGCCCACATCATCGTGTTGTTCTTCATCACGATTGGACTCGGTCTGGCCTTGCCTTACCTCGTGCTCAGTTGGAATCCCGCGTGGCTGAAGTTTCTGCCCCAGCCCGGCGCCTGGATGGAGCGCTTCAAAGTTGCAATGGGCTTTCCGCTGCTCGCGACGGCGGTCTGGCTGTTCACGCTTACGATCACGCATTACGGCAAACGCGTGTGGTGGCTCGGCGTGTTTCTCGTCGTGGTTTCGCTCGCCGCGTGGGTCTATGGTGAGTTCGTGCAACGCGGTCGTGCTAGACGGGGCGTTTCACTCGTGGTGGTGCTGCTTCTGCTGGGCGGTGGGATCTTTTACGCGGTAGAGAACAAGCTTCGTTGGCGAGAGCCGATCCTCGGTGACGCGGAACAATCCAACCCGTTACAGGAAGCGCCCGACGGCATCGCTTGGCAGCGCTGGAGCCCGGCGACCGTCGCAAAATTCCGTGCCGACGGCCGGCCCATCCTCGTGGACTTCACCGCGGACTGGTGCGTGACGTGCAATACAATCGTGAAGCCCGCGCTGGAAAGCGATGGTGTGCGAGCCAAGCTCAAAGAGATCAATGCAGTGGCGCTGCTTGCCGACTACACGAAATTTCCGCCAGCTATTAGCGCGGAACTCGAACGTTTCCAGCGCGCCGGTGTGCCGCTCGTCTTGGTGTATCCGCGCGATGCGACCAAAGAACCTCTTGTATTGCCCGAAGCATTGACTGCGAGCATGGTGGTGAAGGCGCTTGATGAGGCAGCCAAATGATTGCTTCGCTGGTCGCGGAGAAAGTTCATACAAAATCGATGAGCACGGTGTCCATTCGATGACATGAAACGCAAACTTGTGTTCGCGGGCGCCGCGCTACTCGCCGTTTTGACCATCGTCATCTTTGTCGCGAGCCAGCGAGTTAAGCGCGAAGACTATCCGACCGGATACTACGAGGCCACGGCTACACCGGACGGTAAGCTGACTTTTCAGCGGGGCGAGCGTTCTAAAATGACCCTGGTCTGGGAGTCACCGCACAGCCAAACCTCGCGCGCTCCTTGGCGAGTTAATGGCCCATTGCCAACGAACACCGCCCCGGCTACACCGCCGCGCTAGGCAGCTTCATCGTCCGCTCAAACTCTTCCGCGGAAATACTCGATCGTGCGGCGCAAGCCGTCCTCCAGTTGCACGACGGGTTCCCATTTCAACAATGTCTTCGCGCGCATGATGTCGGGTTGCCGTTGCTTGGGGTCATCTTGCGGCAAGGGCTTGTAGATGATTTTGCTCTTCGACTCGGTCAGGCGAATGATGCGTTCGGCGAATTCCAGAATCGTCAACTCCTGCGGGTTGCCGATGTTCACAGGATCGTGAGTGTCACTCATCATCAAACGATAGATGCCCTCGATTAAGTCGGAGCAGTAACAGAAGCTGCGCGTCTGGCGACCCTCGCCGAAGACCGTCAAAGATCGTCCGGTCAACGCCTGGCCCATGAACGCAGGCACCACGCGGCCATCGCGCAAACGCATCCGCGGGCCGTAGGTATTGAAAATACGCACGATGCGTGTCTCGATCTGGTGCTCGCGATGGTAGGCGAACGTCATGGCCTCGGCGAAGCGCTTCGATTCATCGTAGCAACCGCGCGGGCCGATGGTGTTCACGTTGCCCCAATAATCTTCGCGCTGCGGATGCACGAGCGGGTCACCATAGATTTCCGAAGTTGAAGCCAGCAAAAAGCGCGCGCCCTTTTGCCGCGCCAGCCCCAGCGCCTTGTGCGTGCCGAGCGAACCGACCTTGAGCGTCTGAATGGGCAGTTCGAGATAATCGATCGGCGATGCCGGCGACGCGAAGTGCCAGACGTAGTCCACGCGGTCGTGGAGAAAAATAAACTCCGTCACGTCCTGCTGGATGAATTTGAAATTCTGGTTCCCGCCGAGGTGATCGATGTTCTCGACGGCGCCTGTGACAAAATTGTCGATGCCGATGACGCGATGGCCAAGCGAGATGAGCAGATCGGTGAGATGCGAGCCAAGAAATCCCGCGGCGCCGGTAACGACGGACGTGAGTTGGCGCGACTTTCTCTTCTGAACAGCCGTGGTGTTTGACACTTTTTGCACTGGTAGAACGGGTTCCTTTTTTCCCTGAGCCATCGTCATGGCGGCGACATTAGCGTGAGACCTTCTGCGTTGCCAATCGCCGGCTGCTTTCGAACTACTTCGCGCCCGTGCCGACGAGAACGACAGGAATGGTGCGAACGAGGATTTTTAGATCGAGCCAGAGCGACCAGTTATCAATGTATTCGAGATCGAGCCGGACCCAGTCGCCAAAATCACGGACATTGTTGCGCCCGCTGACCTGCCAGAGACAAGTGAGTCCCGGCTTGACGCTGAGCCGGCGGCGATGAGCCAGATCATCAAAGCGCTCGACTTCATCCACGGGCAGCGGACGCGGCCCGACGAGGCTCATCTCGCCTTTGAGGACGTTCCAGATCTGCGGTAACTCATCGATGCTGTACTTGCGCAGGAAACGGCCGATCGGCGTCACGCGCGGATCGTTGGTGACTTTGAAGACCGGGCCGGACATTTCGTTGTATTGCTCCAGTTCCTTTTTGCGCTGCTCCGCATCGCTGACCATGGTGCGGAACTTGAGCATGGTGAAAGGTTCACCGTGCAACCCCGCACGTCTTTGCCGAAAGAAAATTCCGCCAGGTGTACTGCGTTTGACAAGGATGGCGAAGATGAGAAACAGGTTCCATCCGAACAGCAGAAAGAACGCGAGCGCACCAAGAATGTCCATGAAGCGCTTGACCATGCTGCGCCAGGAAACATCGGGCGCGGAGTGAAAGACCAGCATCGGGCGGCCATTCATCTCATCGAACACCGTGCGCGAAATGTTGGTCTTGAAAAAATCGGCGATGAGCCACGCTTCCAAACCCTCGAGTTCGCACGCCTGAATGGCTTTCTCGATTTCCCCGAAATAGATATGGCGCGCGTTGATGATGACGCCACTGGCGGAGTGCTCGTGCAGTAGCTTGATCAATCGCTCGACGGAGTATTCGTTCAAATCGAGTTCACCAATGACTTCGATGGTTTCGTCGGAGCGCTTCGACAGATCTTCGCGTAATCGGGCGGTGTCTTCTGGCGATCCGATGAGCACGAACTTGCGGCGGAATTGCGATTGTTGCAGTCGGCGCTTGTAATAAGCGCGCATGACCTCTTCCGAGAGAAAAACCAGTGCGAAGCTGAAAGCGCCGAAGAGAAGGATCACGCCGCGCGCGAGCAGTGTCTTGTAGAAGAACGTGCAAATGATGACGCCGACCGTGGTGAGGACCGTGCCTTTCACCAACCGCCAAGCCGTATCGCGGCGCCTCGCGACCAGCGGACGATCATAAAAACCCTGACTCTCCAAAATGAGCGGCACCGCCGGGATCAAGATGAGATAAAGCCATTCAAATGCGGAGAAAGGCTCAATGGGGTGGTTGGGATTCAAGAATTCCCAGTTCGTGGCCCCGAAGAGCCGCGTGCCGATGCCAAACAGATCCAGGTCCCATTCCGAGCGCGCCCAATGCGCTAGCCACAGCGCCACAGCAAAGAGCGTCGTGTCCTTGAGCTGGTTGACCTGAGTGCGGAGTTGGCGATGGCGACGCAGCATTACAGTTAATTACGAAACCGGATGTTCGCCTTGTAATTCATTTGGGGTTTCCAGTTCAACAGCGAAGGGGGTTATTTCGCCGCGGCGCGATCCACGGCGACGGGCGGGCCGGTCGTAAGATGAAACTCAGGCACGGAAGCAGCGATGAACTCCTGCAGACGTTCGAACGTGATGTCTTCGGCCCCAGGCTGGCACGGAGCAAAACAGATTACGTAAGCCCAGCGTTGCAGCACGCCGGTTTTCAACATGTCGCGCGCCATCCACCACAAGCGCCGCTTGTGCTGGGCGGTGAGTTCGCCATCCGCCACGAACCAATAAATAAACACGCCTCCTTGCGTGCGAGGCGCGCCGTTTTCCTCAAAGGTGCGGCGCAGTTTCAGTTTCATCACCGGCAAGTCGTAAGCGTGCGGGCGATTGATTCGGATCGTCGCTGGCTCGGTCGCCAGCGTCTGAAACCCGCTGCCGCGCAAACAGTGTTGGGGCGGATGAATGCTGCTGCGATCCCCGCCCATGAGCACCACCTGGTAGTCGATAATGAGTCCGCTTGGATGCGCATACATTCGGTGCCCGAATATCGTGTCCTTCGGCAAAGTGCTGACGACGACGTTTTGGATGGGCGCGGACTGCGAGCGATAATTCAAAACCTGCGTTGGCAGAAAAATCTGATTGCTGCTCACGAACGCCGGTGCATTGCTGGAGGCTCCCATTTCCACCGCGTAAATCGGTTGAGGGATAACGCGCACGCCGGGTCGGCCCAGTTTCTGGCGGGACTGTTGCGTCGCAAGAAACGCACCCGCGCCCGCCGTCAACGCGAGGACGATGAAGAAGATGGCCAGGGCCTGACGTTTCATATCTTTGTTGCGTTTGAAGTTTCTCCGTCTTCGCGCAACCAGCGCGCCAGCAGCATCATGCCGATGAACGCCGGGATGTAAGGCACCAGTTTCAAAAGAGAATGCTCATGCACGTAGCCGCCAAAGGCCTGCGCCGCCTGCGCCGCCACAGCCAGCGGCTGTTGCGCGTGAATCATCTGGTCGTACTTCCAGTTCGCGGAAACCACGATTCCGAGCAGACGAATGACGTTACCGAGCACCGCCAAGGGCGCCGCCAACGCGATCAGGACGGCGCGCTTCCAGTTGCTTTGAAACGCGGTGAAGCCAAACACGCAGCCCAACGCGAGCATGGTGGTGAGGCTCCGCAATCCGCTGCAAGCTGCCTCCACGTTGTAAGTAAAATGGCCAGCGCCGTCTCGAATCAGCGTGCCCTCCTGCGAAACATCGATCCCCAGGACGTGACTCGTCATCACGGTGATCTTGGTGGCTATTTGCCGCAGGGGTAATGTCAGACCTTCCATTTCACCCGAGAGCGGCATCATGAAAGCGAACAGGAAAAAGGGAAAGAACGTGGTCCGCAGCCATTGCCAGCCCCAGAGCAAACCCGTGATGGCATACAAGCCAAGGAAGAAACCTGCCACCGATAATCGCGTTTGCTGCACGCTGTAGCCCACCACGTGCAGCAGGACTCCGAAGACGAACAGCGCCAGGGGTGGCCACCAAATTTTCTTCGGCACTGTCGTGAGTTCTTCGCGCTTCCACCACAACAGCGCGATGACGACCAACGGGATGAGCGTGCCCAAACTGTCATCAGCAGCGCCCGCATAGATATTCCGCAGCCAGCCAAACATCGAACGAGTCTTGAAGTAACCCAGCGTGGGATTGCCGTAAAAATGAAAGAGCGCGATCCACGCCAGCAAAAGCACGGCAAAGAGCGCCTTGTGCGGAACGGCGCGGCCGAGATTGCGCAATTCACTCGCGAACCCGCCGGGGGGCGGGTCCTTCTTTTTCAATTCCTGTTCCGTCTCTGACTGCATGGGTGTGGGCATCTGAACAGCAAAACGGTCAACTGTTCAAACAAACTTCCGCCTTTTGCGTCCGGTCATGAATGGCAAACGAGTATAAATCCACGGCCACATGCACGGGAATGGCAGCCCGCACCATTCGGACGGCTTCGTTTTCATTTCGATTGATGCTGTAGGGCGTGAATACATCTTGAGCAATCAGTCGCAGCGTGCTGAGGACAAGCCTTGCGCCATTCAGTCATTGGCATGTCCCCTCGCTCACCAGTCCATTCCGAATCACCGCACCATCTCGTGTCGTCGCACACCGAACGTTTGCGCGGTCGCTGCCAGGACGAAGCGTGGCACGGTGGTGAAATAACGTGAACGCACGCGCGGCTCGTGCAGGCACCGGTACAACCATTCCAGTCCGGAGCGTTGAATCCAGCGCGGCGCTTGCGGCACACGACCGGTCAAGAAGTTGAAAGCCGCACCCACCCCGGCCATGAGGGTGACATCAAGCTTGTCCAGCATCTCCGCCATGAAACGGTCCTGCTTGGGGCTGCCCAGCCCTACCCAAATCATGTCAGGACGGCACGCGCGGACTCGCTGACGCAGTTGATCTTCCTCCGGCGATGTTAACGGACGAAAGGGCGGCTCGAAGGCGCCGACAATTTGCAGGCCCGGATAGCGGTCTTGCATCGCGCTGCGCATGGTTTCGGCGACGCCGCCACCGCCGCCGTAAATGAAGTGCCGATAGCCGCGCGGCACCGACATCTTAAACACCTCCAGCATCAAATCCGGACCATAAACGCGCGAAACATGGCGCGCCCCGTGCCAGCGATTCAGCCATACCATCGGCATGCCGTCCGGAGTGGTCAGGAAGCTTCGGTTGTAAATCCGTTGCAGTTCCACGTCTTTCTGCGCTTCCATGATCGGATGCACCCCGGCGAAGCAGATGTAGCCTTTGCGTCGCAGGCTCAACGCTTTGTCGATTGCCTCCGTCGCCTCCGCAAGATTGATGGAAGAGACTCCAACGCCCAGCACATTGACGCGGGCGGTGGTTTCGTCACTGATTGAAGTCACGCCGCAGCGTAACACGGGCAACATGGGAGTGGAATTTGCAAGTGAACGCAAAACGGTGACTTGTCCACACCTGCGGCCGCTTCGAGAATCAACGCACCGTTTTCGTTCGCTCTGTCGTGGCGGCGGAAAGCCGAAGGGGGAAAAACAAGAACGGCGGCTGGTCCACGACAGACGTTCGTTCCCAGCCGCCGCTCAATCATCACAGCGCACGCTCACCGCACGCGACACGCAGTTTCCCGCGGCGCGCGCTCGTGCCTGCGAAAATCATTTTGGCGGCAACCGGGGCAACTCCGGCCGCCGCCACCCAAACCATGCTCATGCCGTTGCCAAGCCCATGCGCCTGCACAGCAAGCAGGCGATTTGCCAGCGCGGATTTCCGAAGGAATTCCAATGCGAACGGTGGCGGTGCGTGCGTTCCTCACGCAAACACGCGCGAACTTCGCGCAAAGCGGCGCGCGCATCCCGCATTGTTTTACAAAACCATGACATCCGCGCTTCGTGCGCGCGCCACACTCTGCTAAGACATGGCGCAGCACCGCGTGAAACGAACCCATCGCAAGCCGAGCTTTTTCTGGCAAGGCGTGCTCATCCTCGCGCCCATGCTGGTGCTGGCGAAGCTCGGCGCCCTCGCCATCTGGCAGGACAAACGCATGGCGCAGCACGAGGCGGAGTTGCGCGCACAAGATCTGGCGGAGCAAGCTGTCGAGAAATGGGCTGCGGACTGGATCGTTTCTCCGTCCACCAACAGCGACAGCCTGCGCGTTGATTTCGACGGAAAGCTGATCGCGCCCAAGCCGATCCGAAATGAAATCGTCGCCGAGGCCGCGTCGATGACCTCGGAGCAATCACAACTTCTGTATCGTGCGCGCGCGGCTGAGTTCCTGATGACAAACCGCGCGGAGGCCATCGCGCTCTTCCAAGAGTTCCTTGATACGGCCCCATCGCGAATGCTGGGCCAACAGGCACGCTACTCGATGGCGCTCCTCCATCAATCGGTAGGCGACGCGACGAACGCCGCCCGGATCTTCCACAACTTGCTGAATGATCCAACCCCGGCGTGGGGTGATGCTGGCGGCGATCTGAAAACACTTTCAATGCTTAAGCTCGCGCTCATGTCTCAGTCGGGCTTTGACGCCGTCTGTTCGAACGCGGTCGCGAATCCCACTCCGCTCACGCCGCAAATTCTTCGCTTCCTGTTTGCGAGCGAGCGGCGCGAGGCCAAAGAATCCGCGGCAGCATGGTGGGCGGTGTGGCAGTCGGATCAGTTGAAGCGTCACTTGTGGAGTCGGCTGCGACATTCCTTTGCGAGTAATGTGCTGGCTGCAAAATCAGCGCCCGGCTCCATCAACGCGGTTTCAAATTCCATCGTCACCAGCGTCCCGGGCCTGATTGAATTCAAAGCCGCCGAGCCGATTCCTTCTTTTTGGATTGGCGCCCGCGACGAAACGGAGTTCTCCCTGCCTCTCGAAGCCGGCGTTCGGAACAAGGCCTCGACGACTCTACCCGGCCCGTATGGACGTCTGGATCTGGCGCGCCTCGTTGAACCGCGCCCAACATCCGATAGCCACACGCTCGCCTTCTGGACGGCCGCTGCGCTCGCGGAATGGGCAAAGGCGAGAACCGCATCGCTGCGCGCGCCGGAATATTTTGACGTGAGCGCGAGCCTCGCGAGCTATGACGTGATTCGTCCCGAAGACCTGCCCGCACTTCGGCACATTGTCGTTGGCAAAGGCGGCGGACAGTTTTGGTCGCGCGAGCATCGCACCAATGCTCCGCCGACACTCGCCACGGCCTCGCGCACCGTTGCCGGCAATCTCACGTTTATCGCGCGCGTGCATTTGATCGGCCCGGAGCTGCTTTTCGAACAACAGCAAGCGCGCAGCACCTGGTTCAAGTCCGTCATCGGCGTCGCGGCCCTGACCTCGATCATCGGTTTCGTTTCCGCTTATCGCGCCTTTCACAAACAGCTTCGGCTCGCGGAGTTGAAATCCAATTTCGTCTCCAGCGTGTCGCACGAGTTGCGCGCCCCCATCGCCTCGGTTCGGCTGATGGCGGAAGGACTCGAGCGCGGGAAAATTTCCGACCCATCGAAGCAACGCGAATACTTCCGCTTCATCACGCAAGAGTGTCGGCGATTGTCATCGATGATCGAGAACGTGCTCGACTTCGCGCGCATCGAGCAGGGGCGCAAAGAGTATGAGCCCGAGCCGACGGACGTGAGCGCGCTCGTGGAGCAGACGGTGAAGTTGATGGAGCCGTACGCCGCAGAGCGCGGGGTGAAATTGCGGAATGCGGAGTGCGAAACGCGGAGTGCGGAACCAGCACACGAGGAAGCTTCGCTTGATTCCGTGCTCCGCATTCCGCACTCCGCATTCATCGACGGCCAGGCAATTCAGCAGGCGCTCGTGAACCTCATCGACAACGCCATTAAACATTCGCCGAGTGGCGAAGAAGTCGCCGTCGATCTGACCTTCAATCCTCAACTCTCAACTCTCAATCTTTCCGTGAGCGACCGCGGCCCGGGCATTCCCGCCGCCGAACACGAGAAAATTTTTAAGCGCTTCTATCGACTCGGCTCAGAACTGCGCCGCGAAACCCCCGGCGTGGGCATCGGTTTGAGCATCGTGAAACACATCGTTGAAGCGCATGGCGGCCGTGTGTGTGTCGAGAGCGAAGCTGGAAACGGCAGCCGCTTCATCATTGAAATTCCAGTCACCGCAGAGACACAGAGACGCAGAGAGAAAAAATGAAAGCTGAACTCTCTGCGTCTCTGTGTCTCTGCGGTGAAAACTCCGCGCGCATTCTCGTGGTGGAAGATGAACTGCCCATGCGCACGGCGCTGGAAGATTGTCTCGCGGGCGAAGGCTTTCGTGTCATCACGGCGGCGGATGGCGAACGCGGATTGGAACGCGCGTTGAAGGAAAAGCCCGACCTCATTCTGCTCGACGTGATGATGCCGCGGCTCGACGGCTTCGCGCTCTGCGCGGAACTCCGCCGGCTCGGTCACGCCACGCCCGTGCTGATGCTCACGGCCAAGGGACAAGTGCGCGACCGCGTTACTGGACTCGACGCCGGCGCGGATGATTATCTCGTTAAGCCGTTCAGCACGGATGAATTGCTCGCGCGCGTGCGGGCGCTGCTGCGTCGCGTGCAGCGTCCGTCCGAGGTGATTCGCGAAGTGATGATTGGCGAAACGCATATCGACTTCATTCGCCAGCACGCGCTGCGCAAACGCCGGGTGATTCACTTCACCGCGAAGGAGCTGGCGATGTTGCGCTTGCTGGCGGAGGCGAAAGGCGAGCCGGTGTCGCGCGAGAAATTTCTCGACGTGGTCTGGGGCTACGCCGCGTTTCCGACCACGCGCACGGTGGACATGCACATCGCGGTGCTCCGCCGCAAGCTGGAGAAGAATCCCGACGCGCCGCGCTGGATCAAGACCGTGCATGGCGTGGGCTATCGATTGGAGACGGAATGAAGACGAGCCTTCAAGGTGAGGCGAGACTCCGTCGAGCCGTAACTGATCCGAAGCCCAAATTCGACGGCTCGGCGGAGCCTCACCCCACCAAATGAATTTACAAAAGCATGACAACGCAGTGGAGCAATCCTGTAGAAAT
>Ga0193753_10000175_pt1 | contig 61449 bp, 42 predicted proteins | sample H1c2metaG_FD_144925 | JGI IMG/M metagenome (GOLD analysis project Ga0193753, IMG submission 144925) | Soil microbial communities from a riparian zone of the East river system, Colorado, United States - H1c2 | ecosystem: Environmental > Terrestrial > Soil > Riparian zone | place: USA: East...
GAACGAACGTTCGACCACCGAGTTGGCGATTCCCGCGTGATCATAGGCATCGACCAAGATCGCGTTGATTTGTTCGCATCGATCGGCCATTCGGGCGACGTGATCGGCGCCGTCGGCCTGAATGACGGTCAGGTGGTGGTCATCCGGGGGCACCAAGAATTGAGATCGCAGCGCGAGCACGTCTGGATCGATCTCGACGGCGATGATCCGTGTCGTGGGCAAGTGACGGTGGCAATATTTTACCAAGGACCCGCCGCCAAGCCCGATGACCAAGATCTGCTTTGGGTTCGGCTGAAATGCCAGGAAGCCCATCATCTTACGGGTGTATTCGTTCACCAATGCGTACGGATCATCGATCCGCATCTCGCTTTGGGTACAACCGTCGAGCGCGAAGCACATGGATCGGTATTCGAGTTCCTCGATCAAGAATGCCTTCCTGTAGGTGCCATCCAATAAACCCTTGAACAAGAGATCACGCGCAGTGCCCGCAGGCTCGCAAAACTTAAACACCGTGTGTCGGTCGTTGGTAAGCTCGGCAAGCACTAGCAGATTGTTGGCGAACTGGTTCAATGCGCTGTGTTCTCGCAGCTCTTACCGATTAGAATCCGCGTCTCGCTCACCGTTTTGATTGCTTTGACGCGCTCGAGTGCGAGTGCCAGGGTTGCGGTTGAATTGTCTACTCCGAGCCTGCGAATCAGGCCGGCGCGCTCGAGTTTACGCAGTACGTTCGGGCGCACCTCGCTCAAGAGCACGGTCGCATCATGTTTGAGAAAGCCAGTGATCATCTCATCGATCGCGGATATGCCTGTGGCGTCCACGAACGGAACCTGGCTCATGCGCAGGATCAGGGTCGTCGCCGGCCGTTGTATGTGTGCGAGTGTTCGCTCGAGCTTTTCAGCGGCTCCAAAGAACAACGGGCCTTCAATATTGTAGATCACCACTCCCTCGGGCAAGGGGCCGGCCGGAAGCTGGTTATCCGCGCTATTTGCGGCAGTACTTTCAACCTGGGCCTCGACATTCACCGCGAGTGACATTCGCCGCATGAAGATCAATGCGGCAAGGATGACTCCCACATTGACCGCAACCACCAAATCGACAAATACGGTGAGCGAAAAGGTGATCACGAGCACCGCCACGTCGGTGGCCGGCGATCCACGCATAAGCCTGATGACGTGTGGTATCTCGCTCATATTCCAGGCGACCACGAAGAGAATGGCGGAAAGACAGCACAGCGGGACCGCGGAGGCGAGTGGAGATAGCAGCAAAATGACCAGGATTAGAAATCCCGAATGCACCATGCCGGCAAGGGGACTCGTGGCTCCGTTACGAATATTGGTGGCGGTGCGTGCAATGGCTCCGGTCGAGGCAAAACCACCGAACAAAGGCGCGACGATGTTGGCGATCCCCTGGCCAATCAGTTCCTGGTTCGAGTTGTGTTTGGTTCCCGCCATGCCGTCAGCGACCACGGCGGAGAGGAGCGATTCGATCGATCCGAGCAAGGCAATCGTGAAAGCCGGCCCCACCAATGAGATCACTTGCGCGAGTTGGATGGAGGGCAGCGCGAAGGAAGGCAGGGTGCGGGGAATGCCGCCGAAAGCGGAGCCGATCGTAGCGACACCCTGAAAATTGAAATACGACTGTATTGCCGTGATGGCGATCATCGCGACTAGGGGCGCGGGAATTCGCTTGAGGTAGCGCGGGCCGGCGGTCAAAATCGCGAGCGCCGACAACGCGAGCCCCGTGGTGGCCCAATTAATCGTTGGGAGCGACTGCGTTAAAGCAATGAGCTTTTCGTGGAAGTGTAGACCCGATGGCACGGGCGATAGCCCAAAGAAATCCTTCCACTGGCCTACAAAAATGATGACGCCAATGCCCGCCGTGAATCCTACGATGACGGGAGTAGGGATAAACTTGATCACGGCGCCTAATCGCGCGGCCCCAAAGGCTACTAAGATGATTCCGGCCATGAAAGTCGCGATCTGCAAACCCCCGATGCCGTGTTGCGCCGTAATAATTGAAAGCACCGCGATAAATGCGCCGGTTGGCCCCGCGATCTGCAGTCGTGTACCGCCAAAGAGCGAGGTTAAGAGGCAGGCGATGATCGCTGTGTAGAGGCCCTGCTCCGGGCGAGCCCCGGAGGCGATCGCGAAGGCCATGGCCAGTGGCAACGCTACGACGCCCACCACAACACCCGCGAGCACATTGTTGGCGATGTGCTCGCGGGACCACAAACCAGCCGCTTTCGCTTCAAGCAGGGCAATCATTGGATGTATACAAACTGCAAAGGAGGACCCTGAGGTAAACGCGGTTGTCACAGTAGCTGTTTAAGCATGGTTTATCAATGTTAAAAGATGTATAGTCATGTTTAAAACATGATAACTGCATCGCAACTTCGAGCCGCGCGCGCCTTGCTGGGCATTGACCAGCTCACCCTTGCTCAACGCTCAACCCTGTCATTACCGACCATACAAAGAATGGAAACAAGTGACGGCTTGATTAGGGGAAATGTGGATTCGTTGGTGAAGGTAATCCAAGCCCTGGAAGACATGGGCGTCGAGCTTATTGGCGAGGGCAGCAGTAGCTCGGGTGGCGGTCGCGGCATACGGTTACGCGAGCCAGCAGTTCGCGCGACGATTCGAAAACAGAAACTCGGTACAGCTCAACCTGCCAGGCGATGAACTCGCGTGTAACGTGGCAAACCCGAGTACATGCAAATTTGTCTGGCCGAAGGCGTCGAAACCGAAGAGCAGTCGCGCCTGCTGCGACTGCTGAACTGTGATGAATTCCAGGGCTATCTATTCAGCAAACCCGTCCCGAGAGAAATCTTCGAAACGAGATTTCTTGCGCGCCACAATCTGAGCCTACAGCATTAGCGATTGCCGCGCGAAGGCGAGGAGCCCCGTATCGTCAAGAGGCGCAGGCGGGCAGCGATACGCGAAAATCGTGACGTAGCAACCACGCCCTGGGAACACCAGCCCCCGAACGCCCCGCGCGCTGGATGCTCAGCGAAACACTTACGACCCTCTTGTAATCACAGTGAAATCAATTGGGCGAAATCGCGGCGATATGCCCACGTGATATGCAATGCATTTCAAGAAATGATTGGAGCCCAGCTGCCGCCGGCTTTATCGTTTCAGACTTGCGAATCCAGTTCAGCGCTCAGCGCTGTGTCGTTGGGTCACGAGTACGAATATATGATTGGCAAAGTCGGGCTAGAGGAACATTTTGCCATCCCCGAGACGCTGCAGGACTCTGCCGGCTTTGTCCCGGGCGACTACTGGATAGAATTGAGCCGCAGGCTGCTGGATATCCAGGACAACCGATTGCGTCAAATGGACGACAACGGAATGGAAATGATGGTGTTGTCGCTGAATGCGCCTGCCGTGCAGGCCATCAGCTCGCCCTTGCAGGCCAATAAGATCGCCGTGTTGGCCAACAACTTTTTGGCGGAGCAGGTTGCCAAGCGACCCGACCGATTTCAGGCGTTTGCCGCCCTGCCGCTGCAAGACGCCGATATGGCGGCGGCGGAGCTCGAGCGTTGCGTGATGCATCTCGGCTTCAAAGGGGCGCTGGTCAATGGTTTTTCGCAGATCGGTTCACCCGAAAACTGTGTTTACTACGACGCCCCGCAATACGAGGATTTTTGGGGTCTGGTGGAAAGGCTGGGTGTACCCTTTTACTTGCACCCTCGTAACCCAATCCCCTCGTGGGCGCAAATCTACAGCGGGCATCCGTGGTTGATGGGTCCAACCTGGGCTTTCGGCCAAGAAACGGCGGTTCACGCGCTTCGCCTGATGGCGAGCGGCCTGTTTGACCGGCATCCGGGCCTAAAGATCGTCTTGGGACATATGGGTGAAGGACTTCCCTACAGCATGTGGCGGATCGACAATCGAAACGCTTGGGTAAAGGCGCCGAAGACCTACCCCGCGACCAAGAATTTTGGCGAGTATTTCCAGAACAATTTCTATCTCACGACCTCGGGCAACTTTCGAACGCAAACCTTGATAAACGCCTTACTGGAAGTGGGCGCCGGTCGTATCCTGTTTTCCACCGACTGGCCCTTCGAAAATGTCGACCATGCGGCGCACTGGTTCGACTCCGCCTCCATCAGCGAGGCGGATCGCCTGAAGATTGGACGAACCAATGCTGTCGAGCTTTTCAATCTGGACCTTTGAGCTGCTCGAGCAGGGCGGCAGGCCACGGTACGGCGGGACAATGAGGCTATTCCCGACAAGTATTGTCGTCATTTCCTGAGGTCATTGGTTTTTTCTCGATCGGCCATCTACTGTGACGATTCGCCGACCCAGCGGACGCGTCACTCAAAAGGACGGATCGATGTTGACGTTTTACTTCAATGCCTCGCCGAATCCCGCCAAAGTGGCGCTGTTCTTGGAGGAGTCAGGGTTGCCCTATGAGGCCATCCCAATCGATACCGGTACGGGAGAGCAATTCAGCGCGGCCTTCGGCGCTCTCAATCCTAACTCCAAGGTGCCCGTGATCGTCGATGACGGCGTTCGGGTATTCGATAGCTCGGCCATCTTGCTGTATTTGTCCGAAAAGACAGGCCGGTTTCTTGCCGGCGATAGTGCGCACGCGCGCGGTGAGTTGCTTTCGTGGCTCATGTTCGTCGCAAGCGGGATCGGACCTTACTCCGGCCAGGCGGTCCATTTCAGGCACCACGCGCCGCCGGGGCAGCAATACGCCTCCGATCGGTATCAATACGAGGCGCGCAGGCATTACTCTATTTTGAACACTCAGTTGGCTTCCCGGCCATTCTTGCTGGGGGAGACGTACACGATCGTGGACATGGCAGCGTGGGGCTGGGCGCGAGTCGTTCCATTCGTTCTGGGAGATACGGCGTGGAGCACCATGCCGCATCTGAAACGCTGGTTCGACACGATCAGTGCGCGGCCGGCAGCGATCCGGGCCAACGCGCTGAAAGATCGATTCACGTTCAAGACCGAAATGGACGAGGAAGCGCGCCGAATCATGTTTCCACACATCGTGAAGCCCTGAACTTGCCGACTTGTCCTATCACCGCAAAAGAGAAACCAAGTCTTGCGCCATCTTCGCATGCGGCATCGCAGCAGCGCACTTCCTCGCAGCTGCGCCGTATGTCGCCAGTGGATTAAAGGTATATCGAGTTTTCATTCGACGATCGTGTTTGCGGGTCGTAGTGTCGTGAAACCATGAGGTATCTGATTCGGAACTTTGCGCAAGCTGAGAGCCAAGGCGTCAAGGAGCGAGGACGATGATTTCTCTAAAAGATATTCGCTATGTGCGGTTGGGCACCTCGGATCTCGACGATGCAGTGCGCTATGCCACGAAGGTGCTGGGCCTCGAACTGGTCCGCCGCGACCGCGGAAGTGCCTACATGCGTTCCGACAGCCGCGACCATACTCTGGTGTACACCACCGGCGACGCGCGCGATCACGCGGTGGCGTTTGAACTTGGGTCGCTCGCAGAGCTCGATGCCGCCGGCGCGGAACTCGAAAATTCCGGCTACATCGTCAAAGCAGCCACGCGCGGCGAATGCGAGCAGCGCTGGGTGGATGCGGCTATTGTGTTTGCCGATCCGAGCGGCAATACCATCGAACTCATTGCAAGGCCGGCCCACAGTGGCCGCCGCTATTTTCCGACCCGAGATGCCGGCATCACCGGCTTTTCCCATATCGGATTGCATTCCATTGCGCCGCGCAAGGATGAAGAATTCTGGACCACCCTATGTAACGCGCGCGTCAGCGATTGGATCGGTGAAGCGCCGCTTCTGCGAATCGATCCCGTGCATCATAGAATGGCCCTGTTCCCGTCGACGCGGAAGGGTGTTCAGCACATCAATCATCAGGTGGAAAGCATCGACGATATCATGCGTTCGTACTACTTCCTGCGCGAACAAAACGTCAAGGTCCGCTTCGGACCCGGCCGCCATCCCACTTCCGGCGCGATGTTTCTCTATTTTGATGGGCCGGATGGGATGATCTACGAATACTCGTGCGGTGTCAGCCACATCACGGATGAAGCGGCTCATCGACCGCGGCAGTTTCCGGCGGCCAATTCGTCCTTTTGCTCGTGGGGGTCCAAGCCGGATATTCCGGAATTCGAGGGCGCCAAAAGTTTTGCCGAAACTGTCGATGCCTGATGCAGCGGCCACCAATTTGTCCGCCACGCCGCCCCGCATACGTGTGGCGGCCCGTACGCTTGCCAAAGCGGGGCTGGTACACGCATACGGCCATTGCAGCGCGCGCCAAGATGAGCACCGGTTTCTGGTGAGCCCGCCCAAACCCCTGGGGTTGGTCACGAACCAAGACGTGCCGGTCGTCGTGGCGACCACCGGCCCATTGCCCGTGGGCGCGTTGCCCGAAGTCATTGCGCATCAACACATCTACAGACTGCGGGGGGACGTGGGGGGAGTTGTAAGATTTCAATCGCCCTATGTCATGGCGCTTTCTGCACTTGGACGAACGCCTCGCGCCTTGCACGGCTTCGGGGCCTACTTCGCCCCGTGCCCGCCGCTGCACTCGGACCCTCGTCTCGTACGCGACGAGGCAAGTGCCGCCGCCCTGACTGAGCGCATGGGCGGGGCGCGGGCAATAGTGATGCGCGGCAATGGCGCCATCACCGCGGGTGCGACGCTCGAGGAAGCTGTGGCGCTGGCCTGGTATCTCGAAGATGCGGCCAGGGTCGAATTGGCGGTGCTGAATACCGGACTCGAGCCGCTGGTATTCACCGCAGAGGAAGCGCGCGATCGGGCGATCGATGCCGGATCGATGCTGCAACGAATGTGGAATTGGATGTCCGCGGGCGATCCGGAATTGTGAACAACTCACGGGGGGTTTATGAGCGAATCTAAGGCTGAAGCGGAAAAGACCGAGCAACCGGCGCCCGCAATGAAAAAGCAGTCGACACTCAATCTCAAATTTCTGTCGCACGGAACACTGGAGAGCAAAGATCTGGATTTTTCGCGACGGTTTTATGAGGAATTCATGGGGTTCGAAGTCGTCCGGCCCGCGAAAATATCGCTGTGGATCCGGCTGGGCGGAAACAATATCTATGCCGTCGTGCAGGTGATGGAAGGAAAGAAAGGCGAAATGACGTTCCTCAACCACAACGGAGTGGACGTAGAGACCGAGGATGACGTGGACGAGGCTCATCGGCTCGTGGTGCGCGATGCGGAAAAATGGAAACTCCACAAAATCAGCAAGCCGGCGGTGCAGCACGGCACGTACAGTTTCTACTTCTGGGACTGCGACGATAACGCTTGGGAAATTCTGGCCAATCCGCCGGGCGGCTATAGTTGGATGTTCGAGCGGGGCGATCAGGAAGGTGTGGGACATATGAGCCGCAAATTCGAGCGGCCGGAGTCGACCAAGCGTCGGACCAAGCCTCAGGGATAATTCCGAGATGAAGCGAGAAATCCAATGTCGAGGATAGTTCTATGATGACTGAAGATCAGCGCCGGCAGGCCATCTCCAGCCTGACTCAGGCACACCGCACCAAAAAACCTTGCCTGCAGCTGTCGACCACTTTCCCGTCCATCGAGATCGCTGATTCCTACGCGATCTCTTCCGCCATGGCCGAGCTCAAAGTGGCGGGCGGCGCAAGACTCATCGGTCACAAGATTGGATTGACCTCCAAGGCGATGCAGGCCTCCTCGCAAATCGATGAGCCGGATTACGGACACTTATTCGACGACATGCTGATACAGGATGGGGCCAAGGTGCAACACGCGAATTTTTGCGTGCCCCGGGTGGAGCCCGAATTGACCTTCATTTTAAAGGAACCCTTGAAGGGGCCGAATGTCGGCCTGATCGATGTGCTGCGTGCCACGGACTATATCGTACCCTCCATCGAAATCATCGATGCCCGCGTGCAGAACCCGCGAAAGATTTTCGATACCGTCGCCGATAACGGTGCGGCCGCGGGTTTGGTGCTCGGTGGCCGGCCGGTGCGGCCGCAGGATGTCGATCTTCGGTGGGTGGGGGTCTTGTTCTACCGCAATGGGGAAATCGAAGAGACCGGACTCGCGGCAGGCGTGCTCGGCCACCCGGCGATGGCAATCGCTTGGCTGGCCAATAAGCTCGCGCCGTTCGATGTCACGCTGGAGCCGGGGCACATGATGCTGTCGGGCTCGTTTACCCGACCCTTGTGGGCGCAAAAGGGCGACACATTGCATGCCGATTTTGGGCCGCTCGGCGGCGTCGCCGTGCAGTTCGTGTGACGCCATGCCCTTACCGCACAACGCATTCAAGAGCGCACTCCAGGAGGGCCGACGGCAACTGGGAATCTGGAGCACCTTTTGCAGTCCGATCGCCGCTGAGATATTGGGGAAATCCGGTTTCGATTGGATTCTGTTCGACTCAGAACACTCGCCGGTAGAAATCGCAGGACTGCTGCCTCTGCTGCAGGCGGCGAATTGCGGGCCGGCTGCTTCCGTCGTGCGGCCCGCGTGGAACGATGCCGTGCTCATAAAGCGCATATTGGATATTGGGGCGCAAACGGTGTTGCTGCCCTTCGTACAAACTCCGGAAGAAGCGCATCGCGCCGTACAAAGTTGTCGCTATCCTCCCGATGGACGGCGGGGCGTGTCGGGAACGACGCGCGCCGGCGACTTCGGACGGACGAGCGATTATCTGAAAACCGCTGGGGAGCAGATCTGCGTTTTGGTGCAGGTAGAGACCGGAGAAGCGCTTGGACAGCTCGAGCAGATCGCGGGTGTCTCCGGCGTCGATGGCGTGTTCATCGGACCCTCGGACTTGTCGGCCTCCATGGGGTATCTCGGCAATCCGGGCCACGCCGAGGTACAGGCAGCCATCAAGGCGGCGGTTGGACCCATACGCGCCTGCGGAAAGGCCGCCGGCATTCTTGCCACGTCAGTTCCCGATGCCAAGCGCTATCTTGACTGGGGCTATCAGTTCGTCGCGTGCAATGTCGATGTGCGCATCTTCGTGCAGGGTCTCGATGCATTGCGAACCGAGATGAGCCAATAGAACGCTATTGGGTTGCGCGGCGAAAACTACTTCAAGCTGATCGTCGTGTTAACGCTGCCGGGCAGCGCGCTGTCTTCAAACCATCGTGACGTCACGGTTTTGGTCTGCGTATAGAATTGAATGACTTGCTTGCCGTAGGGTCCCAGATCGCCCAGTTTCGAGCCACGGGATCCAGTGAAGCTGAAGAACGGCACGGGCACGGGAATGGGTATATTGATGCCGACTTGACCCACGTCGATTTCATTCTGAAATCGACGAGCGGCGGCGCCGCTCTGGGTAAAAATGGCGGTGCCGTTGCCGAAGGGATTGGCGTTCACCAGGTCGATGGCGTCTTTCAACGTTTGCACGCCGAGAATCACCATCACCGGGCCGAATATTTCGGTGGTGTAGATTTTCATGCTGGGTGTGACGTTGGAAAATATCGTCGGACCGATGAAATTGCCCTTCTCGAACCCCGCGACCTGGATGGCACGGCCGTCCAATTCCAGTTTGGCGCCTTCGCGCACGCCTTCGGCGACCAAATCCAATATGCGGCGCTTGGCGTTCTTAGAGATCACGGGACCCAAGTCCGCACCTTTCTCCATGCCCGCATTGACCCTCAAAGTCTTCGCTTTAGCGACGATATCCGGAATCCAGCGCTGCGCTTCGCCCACCAAAACCGTCACCGAAGTCGCCATGCATCGCTGGCCCGCGGCCCCAAAAGTCGCGCCCACCAACGCATTGAGCGATTGCTCTTTGCTCGCGTCCGGCATGACAATCGCGTGATTCTTGGCACCCATCATGGACTGCACACGTTTTCCGTGCTGCGAGCCCAAGTTGTAGACGTGTGTGCCCACGGCGGTTGATCCGACGAAGGAAATCGCCGCGATGTGTGGATGCGTGCATATCGCATCCACCGCACGCTTGCCGCCATGAATGATGTTCAAAACCCCGGGCGGTATCCCCGCTTCGAGCGCCAATTCCGCCAACAGCATCGGCGTCAATGGATCTTGCTCGGAGGGCTTGAGCACAAAGGTATTTCCGCAGACGATGGCCATCGGAAACATCCACAGCGGAATCATTGCCGGAAAATTAAACGGTGAAATGCCGGCGCATACTCCGATTGGTTGGCGGATGGAATAGGTGTCCACGCCGCCCGCCACATTTTCGGCAAATTCGCCCAGCTGCAGGCTGCCGATGGAGCAGGCATGCTCGACGACCTCGAGACCGCGAAGCATATCTCCCTCGGCATCCGCCAGCGTTTTGCCTTGTTCCGCGCTTAAGGTACGTGCGATGCGATTCATGTGCCGGCGCACCAGAGCTTGAAGCTTCAACATGATGCGTGCACGGGCGGCCAAGGGCGTAAAGCGCCATGTTTTAAAGGCCTCCTTTGCCGATGCCACCGCGGCATCAATCTCGGCGTCAGTGGCAAAGGGGACCGAAGCCAGTACTTCCTGGGTGGCGGGATTGACCACATCGCCCCATTCGGTGGTCTTGGACTCGATGAAGCGACCGCCGATCAGCAGTTTTACCCTGTCTGCAGCTCTCTCCTGAGGTGAAGTAGCGGGCGTAGTGTTCTGTGAATTCATGAAGTCTGCGCCCTCTAAATTCAACGCGTGGCCAGAGTTTTCGCAAGGTCCGACAGCGAACCCATTTCGCCCATGTGCAGCACCAAGGGCAGGGCGGAAGTTTTCGAATGGCTCTCGACGCGGCCCAAGAGAATGGTGTGATCTCCCTCCTGGTATCGTGAATACGTCGTGCATTCAAAGGTTGCGACGCTTTCCCGCAGCCGGGGACATCCACCAATACCTTCCTCGAAGTCATGCGACCAGTCGGCGAATTTGTCCTGCGCCGGACGGGCGAAGTGCATGGCGATCGCACGCTGCGAAGACGCCAAAACGCTCAAAATGAAATGCGGGCCGCCGATGAAGGCGTCCGCACTGCGCGCATCGTCGCGAATGCTCCAGAGTATAAGTGGCGGCGCCAGCGAGACCGACGCAAACGAATTGATGGTCATGCCCTCACGTTTGCCGTCCGGCGACACGGTGGTCACGAGACAAACCCCCGTTGGGAACGACGCCAGAGATTGCCGGAACGAGCGCGCATCGGGGGTTTGCGGTACGTCGCCGGTGATCAGCGTCCAGGAATACATGTCTCCTCCTCGCCCACTCTCAATACTGACCTTTCGGCGTGAGGCCCAGCAAATGCTGTCCCACCATGGCTGACACTGCGTCCCAGTTCAAAGTGATGTGGCGCACGATGGCATTGGAGTCGCGCCACATCCGCTGAATGGGTTGATCGAGTCCCAAGCCGGCTCCGCCGACGGCAGAGAATAAGGTGTCGACGGCGTCTCTGGCGAGACGGGCGCCGAACGCGTGATCGCGGCGATTACGAATGCGCTGATCGACGCTGAGGGGGAGCCCTTGCATGATTGTTCGCTCCACTTCAGCCGTGTCGCGAGTAATCAGCAGCCGAGCCGCATCCGCCAGGCCCGAGGCCTCGGCAAGCTTGGACTGAACCGGAAAGAATTCGCTCAGCCGATTGCCGCCGCCGCCTACTGCGCCCCGGGTCACGCGAACGCCGCACAAGTTGATGAATTCCTCCACGGCGCCGAGAGCCGTGCCCAGTAACGGCGATACCAGACACACCGGCAGCGCCGAAAGGAATGGAATTCGATAGATTCGGTTCGCGTTGACCAAGGTGCCTGGCGACGCGCCGGAGGCCGCCTGCGCTATGGTCAATTTTCTATGGCCGGGGACGAAGGTCGGCGTTTCGATCGAAATTGTCTTCGAGCCCGTACCTGCTTGCCCCGCGACATGCCAGTTGTCCTCGATGAGCCATTCGGACCGCGGCACGAGCAAAAATCCGGGCTCGGCGGGTGCGTTTTTATCCGCCGACGGGAACTGCGCGCCGACGATGATCCATTCCGAATTGTCGGCATTGGACACATATTGCCAGCGGCCATTGATGAGATAGCCGCCGTCGACGACCTGCGTGGTACCCGTCGGAGCATAGGACACACACGCGAACGCATCGGGATTCGATTGCCATACATCGTCCTGCGCTTGCTCGGGGAAGCCGGCAATCAACCACTGATGGATCGAGCCGATGGCGCAACACCACGCTGAGGAAGTGCAACCCCGGCCCAGTTCGCTGATGACATCAATGAACGCGGTAAAGCCGTACTCGTAACCGCCATATCGAGCGGGTTGCATGAGCCTGAAAATGCCGGCCTGGCGAAAATCCTGCATGGTCTCGCTGGACACTCGTCGAGCCGCCTCCGTCGCCTGTGCCCGCTCGCGCAATACCGGTACCAGATCGCTCGCGGCCGACACAATGCTTTTCAATAAAGGCGCGCCCGGAACGGGTGAGGAACGTCCCGGCGCAGACTCATCGACCGGACTTACGTTGATGAATTGGGTAGCCAATGACATTGAAAGCCCTCATTTGTAGTGGTTCTATCGACTGAGCGCCGACCCGACGCCATCAACCCGTCGACTCATGCTTCGCGTACCCCAGCGGTAAACGTGACCTCGAGCGCCGGCAGATAGGAATAGTCGCCTCCTCCAAATTGATAAACCGGTGCGTCGGTTTGGATTTTCAAATCAGGCGTGCGGCGCAACAGCTCCTCGAGCAAGACGCGCAGCTCCATCCGCGCAAGCGCCGATCCCGGACATGAATGAATACCGTATCCGAAGGTCAAATGACGGTTCTGGGGCCGGTGCATTTTGAAATCCGTCGGCGCTTCAAATGCCGTCGGGTCGCGGTTGGCGGCGGCCCAGCCCATGTAGACGTCGCATCCCTGCGGTATTTCCGTGCCCGAGATCGATACCGGTTTGGTGGCTCTTCTAAAGAATCCAAAAAACGGCGGCCGCAACCTGAGCGTCTCCTCGACTGCGAGCGGAATCTTGCCGGGTTCGTTCCGCAGCAAATCGCGCACGGCAGGTCTCGAGAACACTTCGTTGATCAGGCTGGCCATCGCCGAGGTCGTGCTGTGATGTCCGGCGCCAAGGAACGCGGCCAGCAGGACCACAAAATCATTGTCGTCGAGGCGGCGACCCTCGACTTCCATGTTGGCGAGACGGGTGAGGTAGTCCTCGCGCGGGCGCGCGAGGACTACCTCACCCGTCTCGCCAACATGGAAGTCGAGGGTCGCCTGTTTTCGCCCAAACTCCTCGGGGTCGCCTTGTGCTGCGAACATTTCGATGGCGGCCTTGCGTACCGCTGGAACGAGCGCGTCATCGATGCCGACGAGTCGGCAAATCGTTTCGGCAGGCACGGGTTCCGCGAGCTCGGCGACAATGTCACAGGCACTCTTTTCGATAAAGGCATCGATGTGGGCGTTGATGTCCGAGCGCACGAAAGGTTCCATTTCCCGAGGCGTCTTCGCGGTAATCGCGGCGCTAAAGAGCGCGCGCCAGGTACCGTGCCGGGGCGGATCCATCTCGAGCGCCGGGATCGGTTTGCGCGGCAGCATGGGACGCAACACCTGGGGCTCCGAGGAGAATGTTTGGTTATCCACCATGGCGTTCTTGACGTCGACGTATTTCAAAAGCATGTAAAAGCCGTCGTGCTCGCTGCTGCGCGCCACCGGGCAGCGTGGCCGCGCGTCTTCGAAAATCTCCAGTGAACGCGCCGGCGTCGTCGTATAACAACTCCAGTGACGTGTGTCTTCGGTCATGGAATGTCTCTCTGGTTCAATTGCCGAAGTCGTTGATCAGCGTTCCCAAATGGTCGACGCTGATCTTCACCCGGTCACCGGCCTTCAGGAAGATTCCGCGAGGCGTGCCGCAGCCCGCGGGAGTTCCTGTCGCGATCACGTCGCCGGGCCGCAGCGTAAGCCGCGAGCTCAAGTGCGCAATCTGTTCCGCGACCGAGAAAATCATGTTCGAACTCGAAGAGTCCTGCATCAGTTCCTCATTCACCCAAAGACGAATCCCGAGCTTCTCGATGTCATCGATGTCGTCGAGCGGGCATATCCAGGGGCCGAATGGAAGCGCGCCGTCGAAACATTTCTGGCTTACCCAATCGAAGCGAAACGGCGAATCGACCGCTACGCCGGCGCGCTTGAGGTGATCGCGCGCCGATAAATCGTTCACGATGCTGAGTCCTGCTACGAACCCCATGGCCTGTTCCGTGCTGACGTCCCGGCATTCCCGCCCGATGATGACCGCAATCTCAGCCTCCCAGTCGACCTTGTTGGAATAGGATGGCAGTCGTATCAGTTCCCCGGTTCCGCGCACGCATCCGGCCGAGGCCTTGATGAAATGCCATGGCTTGAGGCCGACTTCATGAGGGTCGGGTTCGGCCGGTAGGTTCATGGCCTTGGACATCTCGGCGACATGATCGCGGTAATTGGCGCCGGCGCAGAATATCGTGCCCGGGTATAAAATGGGCGCGAGGAATCTGACGTCGTGCACCGGGATGGCGTTGACGCCGGCCTTTCCGGCGCGCGCGTCACGCGCCGCCTGCTGAAGAAGGGGATGGAGTCGCTGCCACTGCTCGAGCACTTGCAGCACCTGGCTGGGCGATGCGCCCGAGGATTTCACGACACTCTTCGCCAGCAGGGCGCTCACATCGAGTAGCGCATCGTCCACGACGATGCCGGCGCGCGGTTCGTCATTGCTGCGAACGTAGGTGGCCAATCGGTAGGACTGTTCTCGCATGGGTAGTGCCATCGAAGTCAGGTCGCAACGCACACATTGCGCAGTTCGGTATAGAACTCGAGCGAATGCACTCCGCCTTCACGTCCAATGCCCGATTGCTTCGAGCCGCCGAAGGGAGTTCTCAAATCGCGCAAAAACCAGGAATTGATCCAGATGATGCCCGCCGTGATCGAAGTGCCCAGTCGAAACGAGCGGCCCACGTCGCGAGTCCAAATGGTCGCCGCCAGTCCATAGGGCGTGTCGTTGGCCAGGCGAACCACCTCGTCCTCGTCATCGAACGGTCGAATGTGACAGCAGGGCCCAAAAATCTCCTCGCGCACCACCGCTGAGTTCTCGGCCAACCCGGTCCAGATGGTCGGCTGAATCCAGGCGCCGCCCCTCAAGGAATCCGGCATCTGAGGTATGCCACCACCGCAAATCAAGTTCGCGCCGTCTTCCATCGCACGGTTGTAGTAGCGCAAGACCTTGTCACGGTGCGCCAAGCTAATGAGCGGCCCGATGCCTGTGGCCTTGTCGGAAGGGTGGCCGGGCCGCATGGTCTCTGCCTTGACCTTGAGCGCAGCGACAAACTCATCAAATATCGGCCGCTCCACATAGACACGCTCGGTGCCCAAACAGATTTGCCCCGTGTTCAAAAATGAGGCGCGCGCGATGCCGGCAACGGCGGCCTCGAAATCGCAGTCTGCGAATACGATGCCCGGATTCTTGCCGCCCAGTTCCAGGGACACCGGCCGAATGCCTTCCGCCGCAACTTTCATGATGGCGGACCCGGTCGCGCTTTCGCCGGTAAAGGTGATTGCATCGACTCCGGCGTGTCGGGTCAGGTGTTCGCCCGCCGAGTCGGCGCCCAGGCCGTGCACCACGTTATAGACTCCCGGCGGCACGCCCACGGTTTGCATGACCTCGCCCAGCAGAGTCGCCGTTCCGGGGGTTTCCTCCGAGGGCTTGACGACCACCGTGTTGCCGCACGCAAGCGCCGGTGCAACCTTCCAGGTCATCAGCAACAAGGGCAGATTCCACGGGCATATCACCGCGATGACGCCCTTGGGCGCGCGCACGGAGTAGTTGAAGGCCTTGCGTCCTTCCGGCGTTGTCATTTCGAAGAATTCGGTGGGCACGTTTTTAACGGCATCCGCAAACACGCGGAAATTGGCCGCGCCCCGCGGGATGTCGACGTGCGAGGCGATGGACCGAGGCTTTCCCGTATCGGCGACCTCGGCATCGAGAAAGTCATCGAAGCGGCGATCGATCTCCCGGGCAACGGCGTACAGCATCTCGGTTCGCTGTGCGAGGCTCATGCGCCCCCAAGGACCTGACAGGGCCGTACGAGCTGCCCGCACCGCGGCATCGACCTCGGCCGCGCCGCCTTCCGCGACGCTGCCGAGTAAGCTGCCGTCGACGGGGGAATGTTTGTCGAAATACCGCTCCGGTGCCGAGGCAACGAAGGAATTATTGATAAAGTGCAAAAACGTCGTACCGCTCATTTGGCCCGTGACATTACGTAAGGCCATGGTGAGGGTCTAATGAAAACTCGATATACCGTCAATACAGGATCGACATAATGCGCATGATGTCGAAAAGCTGAATTTCTGGTTTGAAAGGTGCGAGGCGCACGCGACGACGGTAGTATGCGTGCAAGGGGTGAGTTATGAGCTTTAACCGGCTGGATCTCAATTTATTGCACGTGTTCGATGCAATCTTCCACACGCGCAGCGTAACAGTGGCTGCGTCCAATTTGCATCTGACGCAACCCGCGGTGAGCAAGCAGCTCAATCGACTGCGTGAGTTGCTGGATGATCCTCTGTTTGTGCGCACCAATGAGGGGATGGCACCGACGCCGCGCGCCGAGGCGCTGGCCGGCCCCATTCGCCACGCATTAAGTGAAGTCCACCACGCCATCGAGCGGCAGCTGGGTTTCGATCCGATGACTTCGGATCGCACGTTTCGCATCTTTCTCAGCGACCTCGGGCAGACGGTATTCTTGCCCAAACTGCTCGAATTGATAGCCCGCGAGGCACCCTCGGTGAATATCCATACCGTCCAAGTGCCTCCCTCGCGGATGCGCGGTGTGGCGCTCGAATCCGGTGACGTAGATCTGGCAGTGGGATATTTCGAGGAGTTCGAAGGGACCATCCATCAACAGGTGTTGTTCGAGGAACACTATGTGGGCATGGTGCGGGCAAATCATCCCGTCATCCGCGAAAGGCTCTCGTTCGAGCAATTTCTGGCGACGCCCCACTTGGTATATCACCCTTCGGGCGGCGGACATAGCTCGCAAGACAGTGTCGTGGACAAGGCATTCTGGTCGGCCGGGGTGGAGCGCCGCGTTGCCGTCCTCGTCGCGCACACCATGGGCCTGACCTCGATCGTGTCGAATACCGATCTCTTGGTGGTGGTGCCGCACCGGCTTGCGCTCGCCTGCGTAGACTTGGTCGATGTCAACGTGCTCGATCTACCCATTGATATTCCTCCATTTTCCATTGCGCAGTACTGGCACGATCGATTTCACGCCGACCCCGGAAATCGCTGGCTGCGCAGCATCTTCTTGCGTCTCTATGGCAGGGACAGGGCATCGACCCTCCCTCCCTACGTTGCTCCCCGAGTGCTGAACGCCAGCACCTAAAGACGTCATGCCTGCCGGATATTCCGGTCATTTCGAGAGGTGATTTGACCCGGATTCCGTGGGCACCTATCGTCGGATGGCGATGGGCTAAGGCCTCCGCAATCAGCGCGAGCGCGTGAGCAAATAAATCGAGAACAAAATGGCTGGAATTCTTCGGGGTAAGTCCCTCATTGTGACGGGGGCAGGGGGCGGGATAGGCCGAGCGGCTTGTCTGGTCTTGTCCGCGGCCGGCGCCAAGGTGCTCGTCACCGATATCAACGAGGAGGCCGGCAAGGGGACCGTCGAGGCGGTGTCGGCCAACGGCGGTACCGCGGCCTTCGTCAAGGCCGATCTGGCCCGTGAGGGCGACGTACAGGCACTGGTTGCGAAGGCCGTATCCACGTACGGCCGGTTGGACGGCGCGTTCAATAATGCCGGCCTCGAACAGTGCGCGGTCCCCTTGCATGAACTGACGACCGAGCAATGGGAACGGGCGATCAGGGTGGATTTGACCAGCGTCTTCTGGTGCATCAAGTACCAAGTGATCGCGATGCTGTCGAGCGGCGGGGGCGCCATCGTCAACACGGCTTCGTCGCTCGGGCAAGTCGCCATCAAGAACGCCGGGGAATACATCACCGCTAAGCACGGGGTCATCGGGCTGACGCGTGCCGCGGCGGCGGACTACGGAGCGCGGGGCATTCGGGTGAATGCCGTACTGCCGGGCATCACGCTTACGCCGATGATTTCTCGCCTGGTGGACGATGCGAATTTCAAACCCATATTCGACAGAATCCTGGAACGCCATCCGATCGGCCGTTTTGGTCAGCCCTCCGAGATCGCGGAGTCGGTCAAGTGGCTGCTTTCCAGCGATGCCTCATTCATGAACGGCGCCGCGTTGGCCGTGGATGGAGGATACCTTGCGACCTGATCAGCGGTCAGAAGGAAACATCGTCATGGCCCAAGCCCGCAACTTCGCAAACTAAACGGGGTAATTCGTGTACAAACTCAGCCGCACTATTCTCGTCAACGAGCCGTCGAAGACCACTCTGAGCCGCCATGACGTATGGGCCGGCCTGTTGATGAAGGCCAACAACGCACTGCCCTATGTGCCGATCATGAGCAAATGCGAAGTCATCGAACGAGGCGAGGGCTGGCTGATCCGCGATATTCTTCTGAAGGACGTTCCGCTTCGGGAAAAGGTCAGTTTCGAACCCGAGTCGCGTGTGATATTCGATCGAATCGGCGGCGATGAACTCGGCCGGATCGAAAATATCATCGGCGAGGACGAGAAGGGCAATCTTACGTTGACGTTTTCGTTCGGGCTCACCAAAAAAGGCATTCCCGAAGGAAGCGATGCGGAACAGAAGCATTTCGCCCAGATGGAAGGAGCTTATTTCGGCGCAGTCGCCTCGACCCTCGCTGCCGTCCGACGGACAGTCGATGAGGATGGGCGCGACAAACTGCACGCCAATACCGCTGCGGGAACTGCCGACGACGATTGGACGAACGCTTTTTTTCGCGATGCCGACACGCTCGTTGTCGAGAAGCTGATCGCGTGGTTTGCGGATACGATCGAAGTGCGGTTTGGCAATGCGCCGCCGATTCGCGGAAAAACAGCGGCGGAGCAATCCTTCCGAGAGTTCTTCAGCTCGCTCAGCGGCATGCGGCATCGGCGCGAGGCGCTGGTGTCATCGGGTGATCTCGCCGCGCAGATGGCCGTCGTCACGTACACACGACGGGATGGCAGCGAGGTCAGCATGCCGGTGGCGAGTCATTTAAGGCGCGTCGGCGGTCAAAAGATCGACCGCCTTTGGATCTTCATCGACTTGGCCCCGTTGTTCAGCGCCGCGCAGAAATCTGCATGACAAATATCAATCAGCGGTTGGCCGGCAAGACCTGCATCGTGACCGGTTCAGGCGGCAGCATCGGGCGTGCCACGGCGCTACGCTTCGCGGCTGAGGGCGCCAATGTCGTCGGCTGCGATATCGCCGTGCTGGGTGCGGAGGAGACGGTGCGCTTGGTCGAGCAAGCGGGCGGCCGTATGATTTCCATCCATCCGTTGGATCTCACGAACAAGGCCCAATGCGAACGGCTCGTGGCTGAAACCGTGAATCGCTTCGGCAGCGTCGACGTGCTGTTCAATAATGGCGCGATGGCCTATTTCGCGTGGATCGGCGAGATGAACGATGACACTTGGTACAAGACCATCAACGAGGAATTGAACCTGGTGTTCCTGCTGACGCGGGCGGCTTGGCCGGAGTTGGTGAAATCCAAGGGCGCCATCGTGAACACGGCGTCGATTTCCGCCTGGATGGGGCTGGAATTGTTGCCGGGGCTTGCTCATTCGGCAGCCAAAGGCGGCGTACTGTCTCTGACCCGGCACCTTGCGATGGAGGGGCGGATGCATGGAATCCGGGCCAACTCCGTATCACCGGGCACGATCGAAACCAACCAGACACGATTCATACTCGACGACCCCGCATGGTCCAAGAAACAGCTGGGCCGTGCCATGATGAATCGCATGGGTCAACCCGGGGAAGTAGCGAGTGTCGTGGCGTTCCTGGCCGGCAGCGATGCTTCTTATGTGACCGGCGCCGACATCCGGGTGGATGGCGGCGTGATGGCCTGGTGAGGCGCGCGCAACGCACGCTATCTCCAGCGATCATCCGTTCATCGCGTATAGCGTCGGGAAATACAGTCTATTGCCGCTTGTCATTCGTCGCCGAGATCGCACCACGCTAAGGTGATCGCCCATAAATCGCGATCGTCAATCGGTCGCGCGGGGCAAATAAAGAGACGGATTGTTCAGGGGGGCGATCATGGCGGAGACCGGCACGGCGAAGTCGACGCAATCACCGCGCTACGATTTCGAGCCCATCATCCACCGAAAACCGGTGCGCTTCCCGAAAGGCGAGCGGCTGGCGGTGATCCTATACGTCAACGTGGAACACGCGCCATTCGGCTCGACCGCTCCGGCGCACGCGGTGTATCCGGGCACCATGCAGTTCAGCCCGGACATCCTCAATCACGGCTGGCGCGACTACGGCAACCGGGTCGGATTGTGGCGAATCATGCAAGCCATGGATCGTCACGGCTTCCGCGGCACCGTGAACCTGCAGAGCGATGTGTGCCGCGAATATCCACTGATCATTCGCGAAGGCAATGACCGCAATTGGGAATGGGGCGCGCAGGGCGACAACAATACCAGCGTTACGACACTGATGTCGGAGGATCAGGAACGGGCCTTCATCCAGAAAAATGTCGGGATCATTGAACAGGCCACCGGCAAGCGTCCCAAGGGCTGGTTGAGCTGGGCACTGGCCGAGAGCTTTCATACTCCCGATCTGCTGGCCGAGGCGGGCATCGAGTATGTCTCGAATTACACCCACGACGAATTGCCGGTGCAAATGCGCGTCAAGCGCGGATCGCTGCTGACCATGCCCTACACGCTCGAGATCAACGATGTGCCGGCCATCATGGTCAAGGGCACGTCGGCGGAAGTGTTCGGCCGAATGATCAAGGACCAATTCGATGTGCTCTATGAGGAAGGCAACGCGCGGCCGCGCGTCATGTCGATCTCGGTGCATCCGTTCATATCGGGACACCCTTTTCGCATGAAACACATTGAGCCGGCGCTGGCCCATATCGCGGCTCATGCGGGCGTCTGGCTGACGACCGGCGGCGAGATCAACGATTGGTATCGCTCTCACTATCTGACTTAAAAATCGACAAGGGGAGTTCAATGGTTCGCACTATTATTTACATCGGCACGGTGTCAGCGCTGCTGGCCGGCGTCGATGCAAGATTTGCGCGTGCGGCGGAAACGCCGCCCGCCACCGAAGCGCTGGCGGAGATTACCGTGACCGCCGAAAAGCAAACACAGAACCTGCAAAAGACCGCCGCCCAGGTTACCGCGCTGCCCGCCGATATATTGATTGACGCCGGCATTACGGATCTACGCCAAGCGCAAATGATAGTGCCCTCCGTACGCTTTCAGGCGGAAGGCAACAATACGCAGGTGTTCGTTCGTGGCGTCGGCGCCAACCTGGACTTTCCGAACGTCGAACCCAATGTGGCCTTCAACTTCGCCGGCGTCTATCTGCCGCGCGAGGCCACGAGTGCGGCGTTCTTCGATGTGCAGCAGCTCGAGATCCTGCCGGGATCGCAGGGCACCCTTTACGGCCGTAGCGCCATCGGCGGTACCATCAATCTCACGCCGGCGAAACCGGGTTTCAACAACGACGGTGAAACGGTACTCGAGGTCGGCAACCACTCCCTGGTCCATGTCACCACGACGCAGAATGTCAAGGCGAGCGACAGCGTGGCGCTGCGCCTGGCGGTGGATTACGCCTATAACACGGGTTACGAGGAAACCGGAGCGTTCTCGAAGGATGATCTGAGCGCACGCTTGTCGACCATCATCAACCCTTCAGATCGGCTTTCCATCTACCTGTTTGCGCAAGGCGCCACGAAGCGGGGCTTTACGGAGAATCTGGTCAACAAGGGCTCGAGCCCGATTGACGGCAGCTACTGCGAGATGTGCTATTTCTACGGCAATGTCTGGAACGATACGCGCACGGGTCCGTATGCCGCTCCCTTTGGCACGACCGACGCGCAGCGGAACCACTACAAGACCGACACCGTCGGCGGTCAGATCGACTATCAATTTGACGGCGCGACTTTAAGTTACATACCGTCGTATCTGTATCTCGACGCGCGCCCCTTGTATTGGCTGAGCGCCATTCAATCGACCAACACAGCTCACTACAACCAATTGACGCAGGAACTACGCCTCGCCAGCACGGGAAATGGGCCGTTTAAGTGGCTCGGCGGTCTTTATTATTATAATTCCCGCAACAGCGGCTCGGAATTCCTGTTCACCAATCTGCCGTTCAGCTTCTACCAAACAAATGTCGACGGCGATCGCTTGCAGGGCTACGCCGCCTTTGGCCAGTTGACGTACAGCATTACGGACACGTTTCGAATCACCGGCGGCGGGCGCGGCAGTTCCACCCAGCGAACAGCGCACGGCTTTGAAGTCGTCGCCCTCGGCGGACTGCCGTATGAATTCGACAAGACCTACAATCACTTCGACTGGAAGGTGGGAGTCGAGAAGGATTTAACGCCGAAAGTGATGGTGTACGGCGTCGTGCAGACCGGCTTTCAGACCGGAACATTCAACGCACTGCCCGATACACCCACTTTCAGCAACGAAGTCAAACCGGAGGAGCTCAAATCCTACACCGTGGGCATCAAGTCGCGCTGGCTGGACGACCGTCTGCAGATCAATGATGAGATCTACTACTACGACTTCCACAATCTGATCATTCAATCCTACGATATTTCCGCACCGTACAACCTCATTTTCAACGGCGACAAAGTGGCCATCAAAGGCAATCAACTCGACATACTCACCCGAGTATTTACCGATGATCAAGCCAACTTGAACATTGCGTATTCGCATGCACGCAACATCGACGTGGTCGATACGAACGGCGTCAATTTCAACGGGCTGGCTACCGCATATGCGCCGGATTGGGTCATCCAAACTGGCTATACCCACAATATGCCGCTCGGCTCGGCTACGCTGCGCGCGCACATCGACTGGCGATTCGAAAGCAAGTGGTGGGCGGACTATGTGCACAACAAGGGCACCGAGCAAACATCGTCGAACAAGGGCGATGCCTCGCTGACCTATGATGCCGATTCTTGGAGCGCCGGGCTGTGGATCAAGAACATAACGAACAAGGCGGTGATTGCGGCAACCGCCGCCGCCGGTGTGCCCGGACCTGCTACGGCGTATCTCGAAGACCCGAGGACGTTCGGAGCGCGGTTTTCGGTGAAGTACTGATCTCATGGTCACCCAGGCACAAATGATCGAAACACTGTGGACGCGGTCCGAGATCGAGCGCGTGATGCTGAATTTCGGCCGCGCGCTCGATCTGGGCGACTGGAAGCTGTACCGCGGCTGCTTCGCAGACCGGTTCCGGGTCAACTTCGAGAGACTGACGGGACAGCCGGAGGTCTACGTCGATGCGGACTTGTGGACGCGGTTTGCCGAAGTGATCTTGAGTCCGGTGCGGCGCCATCATCAGTATTCGAATTTCACCGTGAGCATCGAAGGCGACCAGGCGTCCGCGGTGATCTACATGGTGGCGCGGCATTGGAAGTCTACAGACGGCGGCGACAGCGAATACACTCAAAACGGGTGGTACGAGAACAGCTTCGCGCGTATCGACGGGCAATGGAAAATCACTCGGCTGCTGCACACTTTTCAGTGGGTGAGCGGCAACGGGGGCCTGTTCGACTTTTCCGATCCCGAACTTGTGAGAGTGATGGGGCAGATATTCGCCGAGGAGAACCGGGTCTAGGGCGCGCCGGGAGAGAATCATGTCGAAAGTTCTGGTGCTTTATTATTCGTCATACGGGCATATAGAAGCCATGGCGGCGGCCGTCGCCGAGGGTGCCCGAGAAACAGGCGCGCAGGTCGATATCAAACGGGTTCCCGAACTCGTTTCCGACAAGGTGGCGCGCGACTCTCACTTCAAGCTTGATCAGGCCGCGCCGGTCGCGAAGATCGACGACCTTGCCGCTTACGATGCCATCATCATTGGCGTTGGCACGCGGTTCGGACGACTGTCGTCGCAAATGGCCAATTTCCTGGATCAGGCCGGGGGCCTTTGGGCGCGCGGAGCGTTGCACGGTAAGGTCGGCGGCGCATTCACGTCAACCGCCACGCAACATGGTGGGCAGGAAACGACGCTGTTCTCGATTATCACCAATCTCTTGCACTTCGGCATGGTGATCGTCGGCCTCGATTACGGCCATGCGGGTCAGATGACCCTTGACGAGATTACGGGTGGTTCTCCGTACGGTGCTACGACGATTACCGGCGCTGATGGCTCGCGTGTGCCGACTACGAACGAGCTGGTCGGTGCGCGCTATCAGGGCCGCAAGATTGCGGAGGTCGCCAACAAGCTGCACGGCTGATGCCGCGCGAACTCTCGCACCCGTAGATGGACTTCAGTGCGAGGCGCGCAGCGCCGGGTAATCCCTCAGCCGGCACCGTATCCCATCTGTCTGTAAGCACAGATGTCTCGTCGATTACCTTGGTTTGTGGTTAACTTCGGCGAAACGCTATATTTTTCCTGATTTGACTATTGCAAGCTGCCGCGAGGTGCGACATCGAATGCCATCTGTGCCCGCTGATCTTAAGAAGCGCCGCAATGCCGAGCGCGCAACGCTGATCGCGCGTCGTCGCGCAGCCCCCGCCGCCGACCACGCGCGCTGGAGTGCGCTGATCGAGGAGTCGCTGCGCGGAGGCTTCAGCGCGCTCGAGGGAATGATTGTGGGCTTCTATTGGCCTTTCCAAGGTGAGTTCGATGCGCGGCCATTCGTTACCGATCTGCGGGGGCGCGGCGTTCGCGCGGTGCTGCCTGCGGTGGTGGCCAAGGACCAACCGCTTGAGTTCCGCGAGTGGTGGCCGGGGGTCGCCATGGCCAACGGCGTGTACGACCTGCCCGTTCCCGACGGCACCTCCTTACTCACTCCCGACGCCCTGCTGATCCCGGCGCTCGGCGTCGGCTCGCAGGGCGATAGGCTCGGCTACGGCGGCGGGTATTTCGATCGCACGCTCGCCGCGCTCCACCCGAAACCGCTTGCAGTGGGACTTGCCTTCGAGCTGTCGCGAATTGCGACCATCGAGCCCCAACCGCACGATGTGCTCATGGACTTCATCGTGACCGAGGCCGGGATTGAGGCCGCGGTAGCCGGTGGCCTCATGAAACTCAGCGCCGAAGACTGCCGGGCACGTGTTGCCGAGTTCGCCGCGGAGCGAAAGCTGTCGCGCCGGGAGTCGAGCCCAAGGTGAGCGAGGGATCCAGAATGGGCTCCGTTGGCGACTTAGATACAATATATTTGCCCGCCCAAGCGGGAACAACGACAGGTGGATGCAGTGCGTTCAGATATCGAAATTGCGCAGGCGGCAACTCTCAAACCAATCAGCGAGATCGCGGCTCGGCTCGGCATCCCCGAGGACGTGCTTGACTCGTACGGCCGTCACAAGGCGAAGATTTCGCTCGACTTCATCGACAGCTTGAAGGAGCGCAAGAACGGCAAGCTGATTCTCGTGTCGGCGATCAGCCCAACGCCGGCCGGCGAGGGCAAGACGACGACCACGGTGGGCCTCGGCGATGCGCTCAATCGCATCGGCAAGAAGGCGGTGATCTGCCTGCGCGAGCCGAGCTTGGGACCGGTATTTGGCATGAAGGGTGGAGCCGCCGGCGGCGGCATGGCCCAGGTCGTGCCGATGGAAGACATCAACCTGCACTTCACGGGCGACTTCAACGCCATTGCGCTCGCCAACAACCTGCTGGCCGCGTTGCTCGACAACCACATCCACCACGGCAACGAGCTTGGCATTGACGTGCGGCGCATCACCTGGAAGCGCGTGATGGACATGAACGATCGCGCGTTGCGTGACATCACGGCCGCGCTCGGCGGTCCCGGCAACGGCTACCCGCGGCAGGACGGCTTCGATATCGTGGTGGCCTCTGAGGTCATGGCCATCTTCTGCCTCGCCACCGGCCTCCAGGACCTCAAGCACCGGCTCGGCAACATCGTCGTCGGTTACACGCGCGATCAAAAGCCGGTACGGGCGCGCGATCTGAAGGCCGCGGGAGCGATGACGGTTCTCTTGCGGGAGGCGCTGAAGCCGAATCTCGTGCAGACGCTCGAGAACAACCCGGCTTTGATCCACGGCGGCCCGTTCGCGAACATTGCGCACGGCTGCAACTCGGTGCTGGCGACGCAGGCGGCGCTCAAGATGGCCGACTACGTCGTGACCGAGGCCGGATTCGGCGCTGACTTGGGCGCGGAGAAGTTCATCGACATCAAGTGCCGCAAGGCGGGACTGAAACCGGCGGCGCTGGTTCTCGTCGCGACCATCCGCGCGCTCAAGTACCACGGCGGTTGCGATCTCAAGGAGGTCAACAAGGAGAACCTGGCGGCACTCGAGAAGGGCATCGCCAATCTGGAGCGGCACGTGAACAATGTGCATGAGCACTACGGCCTCCCCTGCGTCGTGGCGGTCAATCATTTCACCTTCGACACCGAGGCCGAGTTCAAGCTGCTGCAGTCCAAGCTTTCGCACCTGCAGGTGCCGGTGATCTCGGCCCGGCACTGGGCCGAGGGGGGCGCCGGAGCCGAATTAGTTGCGCGCGCGGTGGTCGAACTCGCCGAGCGACGGCAAGCGGAGTTTCGTTTTGTCTACGACGACGCGCTGCCGCTGTGGGAAAAGATGAAGGCGATCGCGACCAAGATCTACGGCGCCGCCGAGATCACCGCCGACAGCAAGGTGCGCAAAGAGATCAAGCAGCTGCAAGAGGGCGGTTACGGACACTACCCGGTGTGCGTCGCCAAGACCCAGTACTCGTTCTCGACCGACGCGCAGCTGCGGGGCGCGCCGTCCGGCCACTCCGTCAACATCCGCGAGGTTCGGCTCGCCGCGGGCGCCGAGTTCGTCGTCATGGTGTGCGGCGACATCATGACCATGCCCGGTCTGCCTAAAGTGCCCTCGTCGGAGCACATCGATATCGACGAAAAAGGCCGCATCGTCGGGCTGTTCTAACGAGAACCTCGAATAATCGGGAGAGATTTAATCCGCGTGAATAGCCTTGCTCGAATGTCGGTCGTGTCATTTGTGCTGCTGGCAGCCTTTGCGCACGGCGCGCCGGAGCATGGGCCTGCCTGGCTCAACGATCACGGTGCCCAGACCATCAAGTGGCTGGAGGAGCGGAACTCGCAAACCCTGACGCAGTTGCGTGCAGATCCGCGCTTCGCAACCTTTGAGAGCGCGGCGGCCGACATCCTGACTGACCCTGGCCGTCTCACACCGGTAACGTTCATGGGTGACCACGTCTACCAATACTGGCAGACCCGTGACAGTCCGTTCGGGGTGTGGCGGCGTACCAGGCGAGGTGACTATCTTGCTGGAGCGCCGAACTGGGAGACCGTCATCGACGTCCAGGCGCTCGCGGCAGCGGAGCATGCCAGATTCATATTCGCCGGTGCCGATTGTCTTGAGAACCGCTGTCTCATCTCCCTGTCTCGCAATGGGAAGGACGCCGCCGAGCAACGGGAATTCGACCTGAACACCAAACAGTTCGTCCGCAATGGCTTCCACATCCCGGAGAGCAGGACAGAGGCGTGGTGGTATGACGCGGACACGTTGCTCGTCGCGCCTGCGTTCATTCGCAGCGAAATGACGGAGGGGCTGACTGCGCGCACGATCCGAGTATGGCGGCGTGGCACGCCCTTGGGATCGTCACGCACGTTGTTTGAAGGCCGCGACTCGGACGCCGGTGTAAATGCCGAGCTCGTCAAGGCAGCGGCCTCCGGCAACTTCGTCGCCGCGCGGCACAAAGACTTCGAGCGGCGCGAATATCAGCTGGTCTCGCTCGATGGAAACTCGCGTCCGCTTGCCTTGCCGGAAGCCGCGGCTGTCATGGGCGTTCACGCGGGCAAGCTGTTGATCCGTCCGAACCGGGACTGGACCTTGGAGAGCGGGGTCGTGGTGCCCAACGGGACTTTGGCGGCGATCGATCTGAACACACTGATGCGCGAGGGGAAGGTTTCATCAGTCGAAGTGATCTATGCCCCCACGGGCGATGATGCGATTCGCAGCACCCGATCCAGCGACGGACGCCTGTTTGTTGAACTGCTCCACGACTATGCGAGCCGGCTGGTTGAGCTGACGCCGCGCAAAGCAGGCGCATGGGAGGCGCGGACCATTCCGCTGCCGGGTGGACGATACATCCAGATAATGGATTTTGCGCAGGGCCAGTTGTTGCTGCATGAACAGTCTCCGCTGCTGCCAGATCGGATTGTGCAGGTTGATCCGCAAACCGGAGCAGAAAAGCAGCCCCTTTATCAACAGCCCGCATTGTTCGATGCGTCCAACCTCCTCACTGAGTACAACCAGGCGCGCAGTTCCGACGGCACACTCATCACATACAGCGTCACCCGCCGCCGAGACCTCAAGTTCGACCGCTGTTCGGCGACCCTGGTTTATGGCTACGGGGGATACGACGTTGCGCTGACACCCCGCTACGAGCCGCTGTTTGGAAAGCTCTGGCTGGAGCGCGGCGGCGTCTATGTGCATGCCTATCTTCGCGGCGGCGGCGAGCGCGCGCCCGAGTGGCATTGGGGAATCATGCGAGACAAGCGGTATCTGGCGTTCGATGACATGGCTGCGGTCCTCAGGGACTTGCACAGCCGCGGGGTCACTCAGCCGAGCCGCACAGGAATCTTGGGTCGTTCCAATGGTGGACTGATGGCCGCAGCGGTCATGGAGCGCGACCCGCAGCTCATGAATGCCGTCATCGTCGGCGGACCTCTGACCGACATGCTGAATTTCATCGAATTCCCGCCAGGTTCCACCTGGACGGCCGAGTATGGCGATCCTCGCGACAGTGTCGCGCGCCAATACTTGAGCACTTATTCACCGATGCAAAACATTGCGCCGTCGAATGTCCGCTACCCTACGGCTCTGATCATCACCTCGTCGGATGATGACCGCGTGTTGCCCGGCCAGGCGCGGCGGTTTTCGGCCCTTCTCACGGAGAAGGGACACGATAATCTGTACTTTGAGGACGGGCAGGGCGGACACTATTGGGAACTTGCGGGGGGGCCGGCGCCGGGCGATTGGCATCTCAGGTCGACTGCCCGCGCGGTGGAATTTACCTACTTGTGGCGCCAACTCGGGCAGACAACGTGCCGGTGACGGCAGTCGCAGCGATGAATCGCAGACCCCGAAGCAGTCGTTCCCGGTGCACGGTACTATCTGCTGCGGGAGAAGGGAGTAAGCCCAATGCGTTGCTGCAAAATCTTCTTGTTACTTGCGCTGCTGCCTCATGCGTCGCACGCTGGCGCACTTGCCGATAAGTTTGCTCAGGGATTCGCGGATGTTGCGTGGGGAACCTCGCTCGCCAAGGTAGTGAATCTGCATCCGGAAGGCTTCCATGTATTTGCAGTCGGCCCCGGAGAGCGTCTATACGAGATGCAAAACGAGCAGCCGCTCTTCGGAATCGCTCGCGACCGAAAGGTACTCGCGTACGGTTTCGATCCAGCGACTGGGGGTATGCGAGAAATACAAATATATTTCCCTTATGAGTTTCGCGAAAAGCTCCTGGGTACGCTTACGCTTTCCTTTGGACCATATACAAAAATGGAAGCGAAGGGAATTTCGACGATGTATTACTGGTTGGACAATGGAACTTTTCTGGAATTGAGGGCGACGCTCGACCCTGCGTTCGGTATTCTCGATCTGGTGGTATCGATACCAAGGAGCGCGCAAAAACTGCCGACAAAACAGCCAGGGCAGACAACCAATTGAGTGGGGCTGTGGACATCCGGATCGGCGAGGTTGGACGAACTAGAAATGAAAAATGAAATGAGAACGAAGCAAGAAACAGTGATCTCAGCACGAACGCGCAATGTGCTGGTTTTTACGTTCGCTTTCGCGCTTTCTTTCCTGAATGCGGTTCCGACCTTTGCGGCTTCTGCAAAGAGCCAAATCATAGCCCGAGAGTTGCGGTCAGAAAATATTGCCCATAATAAAACCGCTATCGATCCCACAAGGAAGATGCTGGTCTATCTTCCTGCCGGCTATGAGTCTTCAACACAGCGCTATCCGGTAATCTATTTTCTTCCTAACCCTTTTGAGGAAAGCTACCGTTTCGATTTTGATCACAGAGACGCCCAGGGCCTCTTTGATCAAGCCATTGCGGCGGGTGTAATCGAGAAATTTATTCTCGTTGCGGTTGATATGAATACCCCGCTCGGAAGTTCGTGGTACGTAAACTCTCCGGCCATTGGTAACTGGGAAGATTTCGTGATTCAGGAACTGGTGCCGTACATCGATGCAAATTTCAAAACGCTACCCAACAGAAACTCAAGAAGCATTACCGGAATTTTTATTGGAGCATACGGAGCTATCCGCTTCGGTATGCGGCATCCGGATGTCTTTGGCTCTGTGTATGCAATGCACCCGGTGGGGACCGGGACCGGTGTCGGGCTCAGTGCGGCAATACCCAAATGGGACATTTTGTCGAATGCCAAATCCATGGATGACGTGATGAAAGATGGTGCTACACGGATCTTTGCCACCATGTTTCAAGCTCATTTGCCCAATCCTGAAAAACCGCCTCTGTATATCGACTTATTCGCGCACCAGGAACAAGGCCAGTTGATCATCGATACCAAACTCATGGACCGCTTCCGTAACAACTTTTATCTCGAGACAATGATTGGCAAATATGCCGACAATCTGAATTCACTACGTGGGTTCAAATTTGACTGGAATCGTTCGGATGCCAATTATGACCATGTGTTTGCCAACCAGGCCTTCACCCGCAAGCTAAGAGAATACGGAATCGCTCATCAGGCGGAGGAGTACAACGGAACGTGGGACGACTCGAACTGGGGAGTTGACGGGCGATTTAATACTGAAGTTCTGCCATTCTTCCAGAGGCATATGGTCTTTGCTGGGAAAAAATGAGCATAGCCAGCGATAGCTTTGACAAGCAATTTAGGAGAGCAGGACATGGTTTTCGACCTGCAAAGTAATCGATTCTCGCGACGTGCCATGATTGCAGCGGGAGCGGTCGGCTTGCTCACCGCGACTATACGGCCGCTTCGCGCAAAACCGGCTTTTGAGGTTCCAGAAGTTGACAGCCTCGACCTGCAGGTCATCGTCGACAGCGCTACATTTGGCCCGTTTCTGCCGAATCTGGACCTTCCCGGTATGAAGGTGCTGCGCGCCGGCAATGGCGGCCCGCCGCACATGCCGCGGATGTTACCCCAGGCACTGATCGGCGAGTTCGGCCTGTCGATCCTCGGTGAATCAAAACGCGGTGAGCTGCGACGTCGCGTCCTCGTGGACTTTGGCTACTCGGCCGAGGTCATGAGGAACAATCTGACTCTGCTCGGAATCGATGCTGCGACAATTGACGCTGCAGTTTTGAGCCACGGGCACCTGGATCATTACGGCGGTTTCGCCGGCCTGTTCGGCGCAAGCTCAACCACGCGACGCAATCTGCCGCTTACGGTCGGCGGCGAAGAGACATTTTGCGAGCGCGTCGCACTCATTGGCGATCCGCCACCCGTCATGGGTTCTCTCGACCGCGCCGCGTTGAAACGTGCGGGATATGACGTGCGGATCAATCCAGAGCCAGAGATCATCGCCGGTCAAGCGTTCACGACCGGAGTTATTCCGCTAATCAGTTTTGAGCGCGCCGCGATTCCGACTGAGATGCGGCCTGGTATCGGTTGCGATCGTGCCCTGCTCGATCCTTCCAAACGCTCCGTCATGCAGATTGCAGACGACGGTGAACACGAACTAGCGACCTGCTACGCGGTGAAGGGGCTTGGGCTCGTAGTCATTGCTTCGTGCAGCCATCGTGGGGTATTGAATTCGGTACGGCGGGCGCAAGCGGTATCGGGAATCAGCAAAGTTCATGCCGTCGTTGGCGGATTTCACCTCGTACGACCGCGGACGGATGATGAGGCGCGACGCACCGTGGCCGAATTCATCAAGATCGATCCGACATATCTTATTCCCATGCACTGCACCGGCGAAGTCTTCATTGCCGAGGCTCTGCGACTGATGCCGGAAAAGATCGTGCGGTCCTATGTTGGGACGAAATTTGTTTTTAATGCCAATGGGCCGTCGTCAGCCGCATAGCTTCACCCCGTCGCGCTCGCGTCGCCGAACTATCCGGCCTTCAAAGGCCCGGCGACCTTGTAAGCACTGAAGATGACGCCGGACGGCATCGCTTTCGTGCTGACGAGTTCGAATGAGCGTGGCGGGGTTCCCTGCGCAAAGAAGCGCTTTCCCGTGCCCAACAGGACCGGATAGACGACCAGCAAGACTTCATCCGCAAGACCTTGTTCGAGGAGCGTCGATGTCAGCGTGGAGCTGCCCCAGAGGATAAGGTCCGGGCCGTCCTGCGACTTGAGGCGGCGAATGCCCTCGACGATGTCCGGTCCAAGAGCCTCAACCGGGCCCCATTCAAGACTTTCCGGCCGGTGGGTAGCGATATATTTTGTTGCCGCATTGATGCCGTCCGCCATCGGACTGCTCGGCGCCTTTGGCCAGAAGGCAGACCAGATATCGTAGGTGCGACGGCCAAGCAGCAGATCGTAGCGCCCGCCCTGCGCGGCGATGACTTCATCCCGGCCAGCGGGGGTCCGGTACGGCGCGGTCCAGTCGGCGTAGGGGAAATCGCCATCATCGGCGGAGTGTTGGATCACGCCGTCGAGCGAGATGTGTTCGATGATTTTGAGCTTTCTCATTTGCGTTCTCTGTGTTCGGGGGTTGGTGATTCCATTCTATTGATAACGACGAACGGCCAGACCGGAATTCGACAAGCTGTCGGAACTGAAATTGGCGGCGTGAGCCGGAGGCGCATCGATGGGCTGGAATTTGGCCTCAGGCCCGATGAGGGCGAGAGCTTCAGCCAGTGCGTCGAGTCCTCACATGCTCTCTAGAAAGGCGCGGCAACGATCGACATGTACGGTAAGGGCGTGCAGGTACTCTTCCACCGTCATTCCTGTGCCGCAGCGGAATTCTTGCGGATATTCGCGCAACAATTCGACGCCATGCTCGTTGAGCCACTTGGTACTTTTGATGATGCTGCGCAGATTTCTGGCATGGGTCAGTCGATTGAGGCGCTCGAAGTCCTCTCGAGTGAAGCCGGCGATAATCGGTCGCCGATCGTCATCGCTTGTGGTATTGCGAAACGTCATGACTCCCTCCCGCAGGCTCAATATGGCCAATTTATGCCTGTTGCGACCGAACGGCAAATCACATCTAGCGAAGTCCATAGGATAGGCGCAGGGCGATTCTCTGCAGGAGTTCGACCAGCATGTCGTCGTTGAGAGCTCGATGGAATTGCGGCTCTTCCGGTAACGCACGCTGCGCGCGGTCGTTTAGGGCGATGGCGGGAGCGTGTCCGTTCATCGATGAACCGTAGTACAAACCCTGGACTTCCGGATAGGCATCGTATAACTCGCGTGCCCAAGCGCGCGCCCGGGAGCGGGGCCCGGAGTGAATAGCTGTGGACGCTCCAATCCTGGTGGCAAAGACGCCCCGCAAATCGAGTAGTGTAACGGCCTCACGAATCGCAAAGACGACAAGCCTTGGGGCGTCGCGGGTTCGGTCGATTCGTCGAGTGCTCTGGAAGACCTCCGCGGCACACGTATCAACATCCGGCGCGCAATAGAGGATGGCTCGTCGTTGCTCGGTCGGGGCATCGCGCGCGTCCGGCAAGTGGTGATCCCATCGAGCAGCAGTGGGCCCGAGACTTCGCAACTGATTCCAGCGCGAGGGATGAGGACCGGCCGCGAAATAGATACGTGCCAGCGGCGTGTCCACTGTCAGCGCGATAGTTTGCGGCTCGATTTTGCGAAGCGCAGCGACCCCTGGTGGCGTCGGAAATTTACTCAAGGGCGTTACGTGCGTGTGAGATCACGCGCGAACGTTACAACGGTCTCGACAGGACGGCCGGACAGCAGCCATTCGCGCGGACTCAGCGGTGCAGCGTCGCTGTCCAGCTGTAGATCGGGGTCTGACAGTACGAACCAGTCAACGGTGTCCAGTGGGAACAGATCCAGCGGAAGGGCTTTCAAGACTTGCGCGAGTCCCGGAATCACGAGTCGGCGTTCGAATTGGAAACGCGGCAACCGCCAGCTGCCTTCATATTCGATTCCGAAGAGGGAGCGTTCACGCAGCCTTTGTCGCACGCGACTCACATCCACCTGCAGAAGCTTGGCTGCCTCCGCCGCCGAGAGGCTATCCTCTAGCAGCGCCATATACTGCGCGTGGCTCTTAATGAGGGGGTCGTTCTCCGCCCGGATGGATGCCTTTTCTTTGAAGGCGCCCACGCTGCGTAGGGCTTTAGTTTCTGCCGCCGAGAGATCAGTAGCAGGCCGACGATCTGAAGGGGAGGCAGTCGTCAAAGGCCGATTCCGCGCAAGCGCGGCTCGAGCGGCGGTATACCACTTGGCCAAAGAGCGTTGCTCCGCAGTCGTGCTGTCAGGCGGATGGTCCGAACTCTTGGGGGAGAAAGTTGGGGCTCGTTCTGTCATATTTCCCACAATATATTCACAGGAGTTACCAGGAATATACTCCCAGGAGAACCCGGGAGCAACAAGAATGTTCCAGGTCCTTGCTCAGTATGCGAGAGTCTAAGTGATTGTTTTTCATGTTTAAATGCCACTCGATCCGTCGGCCCGCACGTCAATTGTCCGAAGTTGGCCGTTGAGAATCCGCGCGACAGCAGGCGCCGAAAGAAAACTCTCTCGCAGCGGTTCATGTTCTGACAACGAATTCGCCAGCCGCAGGATTGTGGCGCGACTGACCTCGCGGTGCGCACGAGCCGCGGCATGATTCCCCGATTCCTCATCGATGTGCGCTGCGGTCGCGTGGACTCTCCAGGCGGCCAAAGGTACCTCGAACCCTTGCACGACCGTTAATGCCTTGTCGATGCAATGTTGGGCGCGCGGAAGGTCCCGGTTTTCCAGGGCCACCCGCGAACTGACTTCCCAAGCGAGCCCCTGCCAGTGGCGATCCGCAGTGCCGAGCGAGATCTCGAGAAAGCGTCCAGCCTCCTGTTGCGCGCGACTGCGATCGCCGGTAGCGAGCCACAACTCGGTCATACCCGCCGCGGCCGGCATGCGCCAGTACCAATCGAAAAACACGGTTTGGCGGTTCATCTCGCGGTTCACCGTGGAAAAATCTTCGAGTGCGCGCGCGTAGTCGCCCAAGGCGACCGACGCCAAGGCTGAGCAAATCAACGCATTGCGAACCTGCCTTGGAAATCCTATTGGCCAGTCTGGTGCGGGACGAAGAGCCGAATTTCGTGTCAGCGACAGGGCCGAGTCGCAAATCGTCCGTACGCCCTTGAAGTCCATGGCCTGATAGTGCAGCCAGGCTTGTTGAGCCATCAGCCACTGTAGGTAATGGTAGTTGGCGTTTCTCGTCGCGCTGGCGATCGCGGCAGCATACTCTTCGAGCGCCTCTGTCCACTCTCCGAGGTAGATGAGGCTAAATGCCGCGAGGGCGCTGCCGATTTCATACTCGATTCTCGAATTGGGGTTTACCCCGAGCTCGAGCAGTCTCGCACGCGCCTCGAGCGCGACCCTCCGCGCTTCGCGATACTCTCCGCAGGTCAATCGAATGAAGCTCTCGTCAACCAGGTCGGCAACGCTGGCGGGCAATCCGTGGTGCTCGCCAAGCTCCGCGAGTCCTTCCCGGAATTCCAGTGCATCGTATGCGCTCCATCCAACCACCGACAGGCGGCGGAACGCGCAGGCGGTGCGTGTCCGCGTGCGCATGGCCGGTTCCTGCTGTGCACTGAGTCGCAGCGCGCGCTGTACTGCTTCCAGACAGCGCTCCGCACTGATCAAAGACAAGAAAAAGGACAGATCGACCAAAGCGCGCGCTTGTATATCGATCAGGCCGTAGTCTGCCGCCCGCGAAACCAGGCGCTCAAGCGTGTCGATGACGCGCACGTCCCAAACCGCCCGACGATGCGCGGCGAGTAGTTCAAGCAACTGCGGTTCCGTCCGCATACGCTGCGCCTCGGGCAGATTGACCACCAGCTCCAATGCTCGGATGAGCATCGAGTCGGCTTGCTGGTGAGCGTAGCGGCGCCCGGCGATGTCAGCCGCGCACTGCAAGTACTCGATAGCTTGCGGCCACTCGGCAGCCTGTTCGAAGTGATACGCCAACTCCGGCACGACTTCCTCGATATCCCGCGCATGCAGCGTCGCCAGACGCTCGCCGATCAGGCGATGGAGCCTGGCTCTGCGGCCCTGCAGCTGGCGCTCATAGAGAACCTGGCGGTACAGCGCATGGACGAATTCATAGCGCTCTGCCGCGCTGCCGTCCGGCAAGGACTGGGTGCCCACCCATCTCACAATGTGATGTCGGCGGGACAGCTCCTCGTAGAGATCCTCCAGATCCCGCGCCTCAGTCTCTACGGCTCCACTGAGGAGACCTGCGGAGAATGAAGCGCCGGCTACACTCGCCAACTCCAACGCGTGCTGCTCCTTTTCCGACACCCGATCGAGCTGTGCTTCGATCATGTGACGCAGATCGTCAGGCACTTCGAATTCGATTTGTGCCAGAGGGATCTGCAGCTCCCAGCGGCCGTTCGCATTGGTGAGAAACCCGCGCTTCCTCATGTGCTCCAAGGCGGCCACCATGAAAAGTGGATTGCCGTCGCAGTGGCGGTGCACGAGTGCGGACAGTCCCGCTGGCGGGAGGCTGGACGGTGAGCGGCCAGCCAGATACTCCTCAACTTCCGTCTCGCTCAAGCGGGTCAATTCGATCCTGCAGCACAGTTGGCGAACCAACAGATCCGGAATCAGCGCCCTCGTGCTGGGAGCGCAAAGCTCAAACGAACGGCACGTGGCGAGCAGCATGAATTTTGCGGGAGAGCGGCGGCGGGCGAGGGTCGCGATAAGGTCAACACTGGAGTCATCCACCCATTGCAGGTCTTCCAGCACGAGCAGCAGCGGAGTCTCCGCGGTGATCGACTCCAGCGCTTCACCGAGTTCGCGTAGCATGCGCTCACGGGTGGCACCCCGGATTTCGCGATGCAGCATCTCGCGGTTCTCGTGCGTGAGAAGCGCTGGAAGTTGTGTCACCCAAGTCGGCGCTTCTGCGAGGAGGGTCCGAACAATCGGCCCGGCCCGCGGACCGCGGCACAATCGTCCCAGCGCCTCGAGCATCGGACCGTAGGCTTCCTGGTTTCCATAGGTTTCGATGCACTGTCCATGTGCGATGCGAACGGACTTCTCAGTGAGTGCTGCGTGCTGTAGGAATACCTCTGCCAGCGCGCTCTTGCCTATGCCCGGCTCCCCGGTTATGAAAACGATCTGCCGTTCGCCGCGTGCGGCGCGTCGCCACACGTCGTGCAGCTCCGCCAGAGCCCCGCCGCGCCCGACCAACGCGCTTGGCGCCACTCTGGCCGATACGATCGGCTCCGACGCCAAGGATTCAGATACCGGAGCCACGAACCGATAGCCGCGCCTGGGAAGCGTCTCGATGAAAAGAGAGTTCTTCGGGCGATCCCCGAGTGCGGTACGCACTTCGACGATATGCTTCTTCACTGTCTGCGGCTCGACCACAGTGCGAGACCAGACAGAGTTGAGCAGCTCATCGTGCGTTACCAGGCGCCCGGCGTGATCAACGAGATACGTGAGGACCGAAAACGCCTTCGGCGTCAGCAGAACACGCTCTTCGTGCTCCGTATCCGCCCGCCTCCAGAGGCACTGGTTCACGGGGTCGAGCCGGAATGGAGCGAATGACTTCATCGGTGCCCTCGGCGGACCAAACCCACTTGGAAACGGATTCGTCACCGAATGGTAACACCGAGCGAACGACCCCCGGCGCAAAGGCGCCTACGCTCAACGACCGAGGCGTCCCTTTTCGACCCGATCTACTGATGGCGAGACCATTGAATGTCGCTGATTGACAACGTTCTCTATCGCTCTCAGGTGAAGGTCACCGCTGGCCGGGATGCCCGCGCGGTGTCCTCGGATGGCCTGCTCGACCTTAAGGTGACTCTGCGGCGGGAGCTGGGCGGCTCGAACGGGCGCGGCGTTGAGCCCGAGCACCTATTCGCCGCGTGCTATGCCGCTTCCTTTCTGGGAATGTTGAGGCTTGTGGCAAAGCGCGACGGTATTGCGTTGCCCACCGGCACCGAGGTCGAAGCCACTGTAGGAGTGGGGCCGTCGCGACGAGGATTCGAGACTGAGGTCGAGCTGAAAATCAGCCTCCCAGGGCTTCCTCGAGCCGAAGCCGATTCGCTCGTCGAGAAATCGCACGCGTCATGCCCGTACGCGAACGCGACTCGGGGCAACGTCCCGGTTCGTCTCGTGATCAGCTGAGCCTGGCCGCGGATGCCGACGCGCCGGTCTGAGATTGCTGTGAGGATGTGTTGCACCGCACTTAATTCTCAAGGGCCCGACTACTGGAGATCCCCATGCACAATTATTCACGCGGATTGGGCGGCGTCCCTGTGTTGAGGGCCGTTGACGAGAACGATCTGGATCTCGCGCTCATTACCGCCATTGCGGCCGGTGATGAGGCCGCATTCAACCAAATGTATGCGCGTTATTACCCGCGCGTGGCGCGCTTTACTCGGCGAATCACCCGCTGCTCGGAACTCATAGCGGAGATTACCAATGACACGCTTTGGGCCATCTGGCGATGCGCTCCGAGTTTCAAAGGCGGTTCGAGAGTCTCGACCTGGATCATGGGCATCGCCCAACACATCGGCAACAAGACGCTCCGAAGAAGGAGCCGCCGCGAGGCACATGAGGAACCGATGCTGCATTTGATCGAAGCAGCGCATGAGCCCTGGTCTGTCGGCGACGACCGTGAATGGGTGGGAGCTGCGCTCGTACAACTGGCCGAGGAGCAGCGAACCGTGCTCGAACTTTTCTATCGCTTCGGACACTCCTGCGAGGAAATTGCGGAGCTGGTCGATTGCCCAACCAACACAGTGAAGTCGCGCATGTTCCATGGACGTCGCAATATGCAACGGCTGCTACCGCGTCTGGCGGGTTTTTGAGACTGCCTTTGCACGCGTGCTTAAAAACGACTAGGAGATTCTCATGGCTATCAACCGACGAACTTTTTCGGCCGCTCTCGTTGCGGGAGCCGCCGCTTCACTCACATCGTTCCGCGGCATGGCCGCTACCGCTGCTCCGACCAAGGCGCGCAACGTCGTCTTCGTGCATGGGCTGTTCGCCGACGGATCTAGTTGGTCGGAGGTGATCGTACGATTGCAGGCGGCGGGGCTCAATGCCACTTCGGTGCAAAACCCTTTGACTACCCTGCCCGAAGCGGTTGCCTCAGCTCAGCGAGTGCTGGCACGGCAGGATGGTCCGACAGTTCTGGTCGGGCATTCCTTTTCCGGGATGATCGTCACCGAAGCGGGTATGCATCCGAATGTCTCGGCTCTGGTCTACGTGGCAGCACGCGCACCGGACGCGGGCGAGGATTACACAGCCTTGGCCAAGAAATATCCCACACCACCAGCCTCCGCCGGAATCATTTTCGATGGCGATGAAGGGCGCCTTGGCGAAGAGGCGTTCTTGAGGGATTTTGCAGGCGACCTGCCGAAGGCGAAGGCCAAGGTTCTTTATGCGGTCCAGGAACCGTTCCAGAAGGCCCTGCTGACAGGCAAAACCACCCAGGCGGCCTGGCGGTCGAAGCCGAGTTTCTATGCTGTTTCGACCGAAGACCGTACGATCGACCCGGACCTTGAGCGCTTTATGGCCAAGCGCATGGGTGCCAAGACCATCGAAGTGAAGGCAAGTCACTTGTCACTGATCTCCCATCCAGAGGAGATCGCGAAACTAATCCTGGAAGCGACAGGGCGAGGCTAGCGCCTGGCCGCAAAAATCACCGCGCGTCATTCTCACGTTTCTCAAATCTGGTGAGAGTCGCGGAGCATCTCCCCGGCGCGCTCACCGATGACGATGCACGGAGCCATCGTGTTGCCCGTGGTCACGCGCGGCAAGATGGATCCGTCCGCGATGCGAAGATTCTGGATGCCATAGACTCGCAGCCGTGCATCGACGACGGACGCGGCATCGCACCCCATCTTCGCGGTACAGGTCTGATGGTGGTAGGTGGAAGCTGCGTCGCGAATGAAGTCTCTCAATGCCGCTCCTCGTAGGTTGCCGGGCATGACTTCACGTTTCGTGTACGGCCGCAGCGGCAGCGAGTTGCCGATCTCGCGGCAAAGTTCCACGCACGCGATCGCGGCCCGCAGGTCGTCCGAATGCGACAGCGTATTGGCATCGATTTGAATGGGGTCGTGCGCGTTGGGTCCGGTCAAACGAATTCGCCCGCGGCTCTGAGGCCGCACGACGCCTCCATACAGCGTCCAACTGTGCGTTGGCGGGCTGAACCTGGCGGCCGTCTCCTGACTGCAGAGTGGGACTTCCACCTGGCAAATTTGCAAGTCGGGCGTGTCGAGATTGGGAGCGCTTTTCCAGAAGCAAGTGGCCTCACCCGCGTTGTTTCGCGGCGGTAGCGCCTGCTGATATTCCCAAACACAGCCCATCGCGAAATGGTCCTGAAAATTCCGCCCAACTCCGGGAAGGTGCTGCACGACGGGGATTCCCAACCTGTGCAACTCAGCTTCATCGCCGATGCCGGAGAGCATCAGCATCGCTCCCGCCCGCTTCGATTAGAAGTACATCAACGTCTGGATTCTCGGCGAGCCGGCGGGCCACCACGGAACCGGAGGAACCTGACCCGCAGACGATGAAATCATAGTCGGGTTTCAATTCCGACCTGAGCCGCTGTTGATTGGAACGCACGCGTTCTGCGAATTCGTCCGTTGCTGTTTCGTGGTTCATGGTTTTGCCTCCTCAACACGTGGCCCGAAATCTGGGCATCTGAAGGCTAGATCACTGATCGACAGGCGTCGTGAGATGAGGGCGCCCTTCGGCTAGGCTTGGCGCGCACTGTTGGTCCGTGAGCACTAGTGGTGTTTTTCCCCACACCAATCGATAGCGTTCCTTAACATTGCGCGCGTATCTGCAGTCTTTCAGTTGAAACTGAGTGTTCAAGCGCGTTAGTCCTGGGCACATGGCGCATGGTGCTGCTACCAAAACATCCATAGCGTTTCAGTGAGCGTGTTTCCTCTTTCCCACCGCGCTCCCCCAGGAGAAGTTTCCCTTGTTCAATTGCATCCATGTCGCCGTCGCGGCCGTCTCCTGCCGCGTTGGGGCTCGAATAATCCTGGCCGCAGCCCTCCTGCCAATTGTTTGCCACGCTCAGGTTCCACCGGATGCAGGTTCGCTGTTAAAGCAGATCGAACGGCCACAACAACCGGCATTGCCGCCGAAGGGCGAGCCGCAATTTCTGCCGCCGCCGGTATTAAGTGCGTTTACCGGCGAAAGCATTGTCGTCAGGGAATTTCAATTTGCCGGCAATACCCGCCTGGCTTCCAAGCAGCTGACGGTGATCGTGGCCGGCTTCAAAGGCCGCCCGCTGACTTTTGCCGAATTGCAAAACGCCGCGATTGCCGTGGCAACCGCCTACCGAAAGGCCGGTTGGATCGTGCGCGTGTACCTGCCCCAGCAGGACGTCACTCAAGGAACGGTCACGATCCAAATCATCGAAGCCAAATTCGGTGTCGTGCGCGTCGAGGGCAAGACGCACGCGTCGGCAGCCCGCCTGACACGCATGGTGGAGCACGCTCAGAAGTCGACGCAAACGGTGAACGCGGATTCCCTGGATCGAGCGTTGTTGCTGGTAAACGACCTGCCGGGCGTCACTGCCAAGGGTCGGTTGGACGAAGGACAAAACCCAGGGGAAACCGATTTGGTCATGACTCTCGCCGACGGCCGGCGAGTATCCGGGGACATCGTTGCGGACAATGGCGGTGCCCGTTCTACAGGACTCGGGCGGGCGATCGCCTCTGCAAGTCTCAATAGCCCATTCGGGTTGGGCGATCGCATCGACGCCATGCTGCTGCACAGCCTGGGCAGCGACTACCAACGCGCCGGCTATTCATTGCCCATCGGCAGCGACGGCTGGCGTCTTGGCGTCAACGGATCGCATTTGCGTTATCGGGTGGTGACCGCGGCATTCGCGGCGCTCGACGCCCAAGGGACGTCCACCACGGTGGGCGCAGAGGCGAGCTATCCTCTGGTGCGAGCGAGCCTCCACAATCTCTACTTCTCATTCTCGCTCGATGACCAGCGATTCGACAACAAGTCGATGGGCTTCATCACATCCGCATACAGCGTGCGCTCCGTCAGAGCGGGCCTGTACGGCAATCTGTTTGACACATTCGGTGCCGGCGGCGCCAACAATGCCAGCATTTCATTGGAGCAGGGGAGCGTGGATCTCGGTAATTCGCCCAACGAGGGCGCAGATGCACTGACCACGCGCACGGCCGGCAGTTTTCGCAAACTGAATTTCTCAGCAGGGCGACAACAGGCCATAACCAGCCGCTTTTCCCTCTACGCGGATCTATCCGGCCAGGTTGCGAACAAAAATCTCGATTCCTCCGAAAAATTCTACCTGGGAGGATTGAACGGCGTGCGCGCCTATCCGGCCAACGAAGGCGGCGGCAGCACGGGCGTGATGTTGAATCTCGAAGCGCGAGAGCGGCTGCCGCTGAATCTCGACCTGACCGGATTCTTCGACATCGGGGTGGTGCACTTCAACAAGAACAACGACTTTGTCGGCGCGGCTGCACCAAACCGCGACGAGCTGAAGGGCCTGGGACTGACGCTCGGATGGACGGCGAGCATGGGCCTCAACCTCAAGGCGACCGTGGCGCGTCGCATTGGCAGCAATCCCGACCGCACCAGCACCGGCACTGACCAGGACGGTTCGCTCGATATGACCCGCTTTTGGATACAAGCCAGTGTTCCTTTCTAACTCTTTTTTTGCCATGACCCAATCCTCAGAGACCATCCGATGAACGCACACGCCAGCATTAACCGCATATTCAGAGTGATTTGGAGCGAGGCCATGGGCGCGTGGATCCCTGTGTCCGAGATCTCGCGCAGCCGCGGCAAAGGCGGCAAACGCAGCGCCGCAGTGCTCGCGCCCTTGGCTGCCGCGCTCCTTCTGGGATCGCCCGCGCACGCGGCGCGCTTTGTGTTGGGTACGGAGCCCACGCCGGCAGCCGTCGTCAAGATTCCGCTGCCGAGGCTGCCGATCGCGCGTCCCGTGACGGTCGCACCTGCGCCGGTACCGACGCTCCCCACCCCGCGCGTCACGGCGGCGCAACCGCCTCCCGATCAGCTGCCCACCGGCGGTAACGTGGTGGCCGGTTCGGCCACCATTGTGACGGGCAGCACGCCCGGCGTCGCGGTACTGGATGTCGACCAAAGCACGCAGCGCGCCGTCATCGATTGGAATACGTTCAATCTGGGCAGCGCCGCGCAGGTGAATTTCAACCAGCCCGGCAGCAGCTCGGCCACCCTCAATCGGGTACTCGACAGCAATGCCAGTCAGATTTTCGGCAAGATCACCGCGACCGGTCAGGTGTTTTTGCTCAATCCGAACGGTGTCTACTTCGGTAAGAGTGCCTCGGTCGACGTCGGCAGTCTGGCCGTCACAACCGATAGCATCGGCAACGCCGATTTCATGGCCGGCAAGTCCACCTTCGCGCGCAATGGCGCGACGGGCAGCGTCGTCAACGACGGGCAGCTGCAGGCCGGCCTTGGCGGCTACATTGCACTTCTCGCACCTGAGGTTCGCAACAACGGCGTCGTGATCGCGCGGATGGGCACGGTCGCCATGGCGTCCGGTGAATCCATCACCTTGAATTTCGACGGCAGTCACTTGGCGGGTATCACCGTGAAGCCGTCGAGCATCGCGGCGCTGGTCGAGAACAAAGGAGCCGTGCTCGCGCCCGGCGGCCTGATCATCCTCTCTGCGCAGGCCGTCGACCATCTGCTCGGCGGCGTCGTCAAGAACTCCGGCACCTTGGAAGCAACGGGCCTTGTCAGCAAGAACGGCCGCATCGTGCTCGAGGCGAGCGACAGCATAGCCAACAGCGGCACCATCGCCGCGGATGCCGGAGCCGACAACAGCCCGGCCGGCAGCGTCGCACTCACCGCGCCCTCGATACAGAACAGCGGCACCATCAGTGCGGCGGCCATCGAGCCAGCGATCTCGGGAAAAATCCCGCTGCTGGTATCCGGCGGCAATATCCTGTTGAACGCCGCCAGTGTGGTACAAACCGGCACCGGCAAGCTCAACGCTTCCGGCGCCAACGGCGGAAAAATCGCCATCACGGCGTCACAGGACATCACTGTGGCGGGCGTTGTCAGCGCGGCGGCCACCGCCAGTCCTGAAATCACCATCCGTGGCAACGTCATCAATCAAGAGACGCAACTCACCCTCTCCGCCGGCGGCAGAGGGGGCGACATTGCGCTCGGAGCCAATCACCAGGTTACATTGCAAAGCGCATTGCTGGATGTTTCGGGAAGCGCAGCGGGCGGACGGATTGTCGTACGGGCAGGCAGCCCGTCGCCGTCTTCACCGCCGCTCGACCCGTCCACCGTCGCGATCCTGGGTACCACTGAGTTGCGCGGCTCGAGCCGGCGCGGCAAGGGCGGCAGCATCGTCCTAACGGGCGATCATGTCGGTTTGTTCGATACCAGCAGCCTCGATGTTTCGGGCGCGACGGGTGGCGGCGAGGTGTTCGTAGGCGGCGGATTTCATGGGGCAGATCCGTCCATCGCCGACGCGCAGCAGACCGTGGTGGCGAGCGGCGCGAGCATCGAGGCCAGCGCCACCCATACCGGTGTTGGCGGTCAAGTGGCAATCTGGTCCGACTCGCAGACCCGGTTCGCAGGCGTCATCAGCGCGCGCGGCGGCGCCACCTCCGGCGCGGGCGGCTACGTCGAGGTCTCGGGCAAGGCAAATCTCGACTTCACCGGCCGAGTTGATGCGAGCGCAGCGCATGGAACCGCGGGCATGCTGTTGCTCGATCCGCTGAACATCACCATCGACAGTTCGGGTGCAGATCCAATCTCGCCGAATCCATTGACGTTCGCCACGAATTCCGGCACCGACAGCATCATTGCGCCCTCGACCATCACGGCATTGACCAACGCAGGTACGTCGGTCACATTGCAGGCGAACAACGATTTGACCATCAATAGCTCCATCGTCACCGCTACAAGCGGGACTGCCGGCGCGTTGGTATTTCAGGCCGGCCGCAGCATCGCGGTCAACGCCAGCGTGATTTCCGACAACGCCAACATCAGTTTTACCGCCAACGATCCGGGCGCCACCGCCTTCGCTCGAGCAGCCGGAACGGCGACCTTCGCCAATAACAGCGTCATCGATGCAGGGTCGGGCACCGTATCAATCACGATGGGTACCGGTACCCTGGGTGCATCGGGATCTATTCAGAGCGGGCATATCGCCGGCGCGAATCTCACGATCGCGCAAAACGGCCCGACCGGCGGTGCAGTCAACGGCGCGATCGACCTGGGGCAAACCGATCTCACCAACAATCTGACAATCACTGCCGCCTCCGCCACCAACGTCACCAACACGCTCGGTGCGACCGGCAACGCCGGCAACGTCGTGGTGCGCGGCATCGCCAGCATCAACGTGGGCGCGGGCAACGTCACCATCAACGGACCGCATACCGATTTCAGCACCATCGGCCTGACGGCCGGGAACGTAGCGCTGAACGACACCAGCGCCGTTCTGTTTGCCGCCACGAATATCTCAGGAACACTCAGCGAAACCACGCTCGGCCCGATGTCCTCCAGCGGAGCGGTGCAGGTGGCGGGGACGACCACGTTGACCGCCAACAATGGCGGCTTCGGCATCGGCGACCCGTTTATCAACTTGACCAATGCAGGCAACAATTTCGGCGGCGCCGTCTCGCTCAACGTCCCCAGCATCGGTGCGACCAACACCGGCGGTTACGCCACGGTGCGCGATTCGGGTGCCATTACGATTGCAAGCTCAAATACGGCTGCGTCTCTTGCCGTGCAGGCCGGCGGCGCGGTCAGTACCACTACGATTACCGCGGGCACCTCGGTTAGCGTCACTTCAACCAGCGGCGTGATTGCCCTCGGCGCGACCACTGCGGGTTCGTCTCTGTCGGTGAGTGCGGCCGGCGCGGTGAGCCTGGGCACGACGAACCTGGGAACGAACCTGACCATCTCGACCGCAGGGGCGATCACCAATACGGGCACGCTGACCGTACCGCAACAGACCACGCTGACCGCCGGCGCGGCGAACAACATCACGCTTGACAACGCGGCCAACGATTTTAATTCGGTGCAGATCCTGTCCGGCAACAACGTTACGCTGGTGGACAAGAACGCTCTCAATTTCGGCTTGTACTTCGGCTGGAACGGCTTTGGGGCTTACCCGAGCAGCATCGCGGGGAATTTGAGCGTCACAGCCGGCGGCGATATCAGCCAGACCGGCTACAACAATGGCAGCTACGCCGCCATCTCCGTCGGCGGCGCGACCACCTTCACGGCAACCAACGCCAGCGCGCCCATCAATCTATTGCTGGGCACCAACAATCCGTTCAATCCCGGTTCCGGATCCGCCAACAACTTTGCGGGCACCGTTACTTTGGCGCGCAGCAATTCGAACACCGGCTTCTCGACGGTCGAACTGCGCAATATCAATTCGGGCGCATCGGTGCTCACAGGGCTCACCTCGGTGGGCACGCTCGCCGGCGTGTACCTGACGTACGACAATGCGCCGTCCGTGACGCTGCCGGGCATGACGGTGACCGGAAACTTGTCTGTGTATGCGGGCAGCGTGGCCAACACCGCCAGCACTCCAACCAACATCATTTCTCAGACCGGTCCGATTGTGGTGGGCGGGTACACCATCATGGCGGCGGGCTCCACGGGCGACATCGTTCTCAATAACGCGGCGAACAATTTCGCGACGTTCGGCATTGCCAATACCGGCGCGCGCAACCTCACCCTGGTCGACGTGAATGCGCTGCAGATCTACGCGCCCGGCTATAACCAGGCAATCACCGGCAATTTGAGCATCACCACCAACGGAACGATCACCGATGTCGGGAATTTCTTCTCGGTTGGCGGCACGGCGCTGTTGAATGCCGGCGCGGCAAACGACATTGCCTTGACGGCGAATACCGCATGGACCGGTGCAGTGTCCTTTACCGGCAACAATGTCACCATCAATCCCTGGACCAACCTGATCCTCGGCAATTCGACCGCCAACGGCACGCTCAATCTCACCAGCCATAACTACGGCTATGCGCTGACTCAGTTGGCGGGCAGTGCGGTGAACGTCACCGCGAACGGCACCACCACCTTCGGCAATTTCAGCAGCGGCGTAACGCTTGCCGAGGCCGGCAACGTGTTCGGTCCGTTATATATTTTCCAAGCCGGCCCCATCAGCCTGCGGGAAAATGACGCCATCACCCAGGCGCAGGGCTGGAGCAACTACAACAACGTCGGCTACAACGTGAACCTGGTCACTTCGAACGACCAGGCCATCACGCTGACCCAGTCCGGCAATTTCTTCGGACCGTTGATCATCACGCAGGTGAACAGCGGCTCCTCGAGTCCCGGCGCAGTATCGGTGACCGAGAACGGCGATGGCATCAACGGCATGACGCAGGGCGGCGCTTGGACCGTGCACGGCACCACCTCGCTCAATTCCGGCAGCAATTCGATCAGCCTCACCAATCCCAACAACGTGTTCGGTCCGCTGCAGGTGGTCGCGAGCACGGGCACCACCGGCACGACGCCGGTGGCCTCGAGCGTGACGATCTACGCCAAGAATTCGGCGACCGATGCCATCACCGAGGTTGGCGGTACCGGCGCTTGGAGCACGGGAGCCGACGTTGTCAGCCTGGTCGCCTACAGCGCCGGGGGCGTGGCCGGTCAGGGCAACATTACGCTGAACAATGCCGGCAACCTACTCGGCGCCCTCTACCTCAAGGGCAACAATGTCAGCATCACCAACAATGCCAGCATCATCGACGGCCCGAGCACGATCTGGGACGCAGCCTCGGGCGCCACCGACACCGGCTGGGTCACGAGCGGCACCACCAATCTGGTCGTGGCGAATCCGACCGGCAAGACAATCGCACTTTCAAACCTCAGCAATTTGATCGGCCCGATTTCATTGAGCACCACCGGGACCGGCACGCTGTCCTCGGTGCTGATCACCGACAATGCCGCGATCACGCAGGCCGCGGCGTGGACCGTGGGCAGCACACCGGTCACGCTTGATGCCCGCGCCCACGCGGTCGACCTGTCGAGCTTCGCCAACGTGCTTGGTGCAATCTCCATCAACACGATCAACGGCACGCCGACGTCGGTGGCGATTACGGAGAACGACGCCATCACCCAGGGCAGCCCGTGGGTGCTCGGAAGCGTACCCGTCACGCTGGTTGCCCAGGCCGGCAACTCCATCACGCTCGCTGCCGCGACCAACACCATGGGTAACCTCACGGTCACAGGCGGCGTGGTGAACATCACCGAAAATGCCGACATCACCCAGGGCGGCGCTTGGACGACGACCGGCACTACAACGCTCAATCCCACTGCGCACGCCGTCACCCTCGCCAACGCGGGCAATGTGCTCGGCAACATCGCCATCGCCGGTACTCCAAGTACCGTCAACATCCGCGAGAACGACGACATCACGCAGGCCGCTGCGTGGGTCCAAGCCGCGACGCCGTTCACGCTGAATGCCGGAGCGCATAACATTGTTCTGTCGCAAGCCGGCAATCAGCTTGGCAGCCTGACGCTGACGGGAGCGAATGCCACTGTCACCGAGAACGACACGGCGGGTATCAGCAACGCCGCGGGCGGCGCCTGGACCATCTCCGGTACCACAACCCTCACCGCCGGCGCCGGCAATCCCATTGTGTTGGACGGCAGCACCAACAGCGACTTCGGCACTGTGAGCATCGTGTCGGCTTCGACTGCCGGCATCGCGGATGTCAACGCCATCATCATGGGCGCCTCCACGATTGCCGCCGGCGGCACACTCAGCGTCTCGGCGGGCGGGGCGATCACCCAAAGCGGTGCCATCATCGCGCCTTCCCTGCGCCTCATTGGCACGGGCTCTGCGACGCTCAACAACCCTGCAAATACCGTGAGCAATTTCGCCGCGGGCTTCACGGGCGGCGACCTGAGTTTCACCAACAGCGGCAGTTTTGCCGTTGCGGTGGTCGGCGGTACCACCGGCATCGCGATCAACAGCAACGATGTCACGCTCACGTCGGTAGCAGGCACCATCACCGGCCTGACCTCGATCAACGCCAGCAGCGGCTCTTTGACCCTGACCACCGGCACGGCACTGTCGCTGCCGCAGATGGGCATCGCCGGATCGCAAACGTACACGGCCGGCAGCGGCGGCATTACGTTGACCGCCGGCATCAACAGCTCCGCCGCCGGAGCGATCAATTTCAATAGCCCGGTTACGCTCGCTGCCTCCTTGACCGTCAGCTCGACGAACTCAGCGATCAACTTTTTGAGCACCTTGGCGGGCGGCACCCGACAGCTCACCGTGAACGCCGGCAGCGGCAGCGTCGAATTTCACGACGTCGTCAGCGCACTCGGCAAGACCACCGACGCCTCAGCCGCACTGACGCTCACCTCGGGCGGCGCCATGTTCGACAGTACGGTGAGCGCCAACAACGGTCTCGCGATCACCGGACCTGTGGTATTCAGCGATACCGTCACGCTGGGTGCGGGCAGCGCGGCCTCGGTCTTCACCGGATTGGTGACGCTCGGCAAAGCCGGCGGCATGAATCTGTCCGGCAACGGCCTCAGCTTTGATGGCGGCGTGCTCTTGCAGAACGGTCCGGCCACGATCAATTCCAACAATCTGCCCCTTAATTTCCTCGTTACGGGATCAGTCTCCGGCCCCTTCGCGCTCACGCTGAACTCCGGTACGTCGGCACTGACTGGCTTGAACCGCATGGGCACCGACCTCACCAGCCTCACCGTCACGGCCCTCAACCCGACGATCCCGCTGAGCGGCGTCTCTATCGCAGGTCCGCAGAGCTACACGGCAACCGGCGGCAGCAACATCACCTTGGCCGGCAACGACACCAGCACCGCATCCGGAACGATCACCTTCAACAGTCCCGTCATGGTCAGCGCAGTCGGCGGCGCCAGCGTCTCCAGTTCCAATTCCCCAATCGTGTTCGCCTCCACGGTTGACGGTAATAACAATCTAAGCGTCAATGCCGGCACCGGTGTGACCACGTTCACAGGCGCGGTCGGCGGCATTGCGCCGCTCGGCAGCGGCTCAGGCGCAGCCATCAGCTTGCAGGGAAGCGGCGCCACCAACTTCGATAGCAGTGTCGCAGCCCGCTCAGGGATGACCGCGGCAGGAGCGGTCAGCTTCGACGGCAATGTGACGCTGACCGCCGGCAACACCGGGTCGGCATTTGCCGGTCAAGTCACCGCCAGCGGCGACAACATCAGCGGTTTCGGCGGAATCGCCTTCAATGGCGGTCTCGCGCTGGTTGGCGGACCGGTCAGTGTGACCTCAAATGGCAGCACCTTGAGCTTCGGCGGCGCCGTCACCGGTGCGCAAGCCCTGACGCTCAACGCCCTGGCCGGTGGCGCGGGCACCGTGACCGGACTCGACCAGATCGGCACCACGTCGGGACTCACGGCACTGACGGTGACGGCGCAGACCCTGGTGCTGCCGAGCACGGGACTCGCGACAGCCGGACCGATGACATTCACTGCGGCGGGAGGCATCACTGCCAACGGCGCGGTCGGCAACGGCTCCGCCACGGGTGCGATCACTTTCGCGGGCCCTCTGAGCCTCGCCACGGGTCCCATTGCGGTGACCACACACAACGCGGCCATTAATTTCGGTGGAACCATCAACGGCGCGCAATCGCTGGCATTCGACTCGGGCAGCGGCACGACTACCTTTGGCGCGGCGGTGGGTGCCACCACGGCGCTCGCGAGCCTGATCAGCGGCACGGGCGGCACCACAGCGCTCAGCGGCGGCAGCATACGCACCAGCGGCGGGCAAACCTACCGCGATGCCGTGATGCTCGGTGCCGGTACCACACTGACGGGCGTCAACGTGCAATTCGGCGGACTGCTCAACGGCAACTTTGCGCTTGCCGTGAATGACTCCGGCACCACCGCCTTTGGCGGCGTGGTCGGGGGGATCACCCCCCTTGTCAGCATCACCACCGATGCGCCCGGCAGCGTGGCCGTGAACACCTCAGCCATCACCACCAGCGGCGCACAGACTTACCACGAAAACATGCTCCTGGGCACGAACGCGACCCTGAGCGGTCTCGGGCTGACCTTCGGCGGCGCGCTCGACGGCGCCTTCGGCCTCACGGCCAATGCCGGCAGCGGTGCACTGCAATTCCTAGGTGCGGTCGGCGCAAGTACGCCGCTCATCTCACTTGCGGCAAGCGGCAACACGATCGCCGCGGCCGGCGTTATTACAAGCGGCGCACAGAGCTATATCGGTCCGGCCGGCGTCGCGCTGAACGGAACATTCCATACGACCGCCAGCAACTTCACGGTCACGGGTCCTGCGACCTTGAGCGGCGATGTCGCCGTCCAAACGACCGGCGGCAATATCACTTTCTCCGGCGCCACCAGCACCGTTAACGGCGCTCATAATCTCGCGCTCACCGCGGGCACCGGCAATGTGGTACTCGGCGGCGTCGTGGGTGGCATCACGCCGCTCTCCGGCATCGCGGTGTCGGGTTTCAACCTCACGCTGCCGAACATTTCGACAGTCGGCGATGCGAACCAAAGCTACACAGCTTTGAACAACATCACGCTCAATCAAAGCCGCACGCTCAGCGCACCCATCAGTTTCACCGCCGGCGGCTCGTTCATTCTGCTCACCGGCGTGTCCCTGACCGCCTCCAACAACACGCTGTCGATCCAAGCGGCGGATTTGGACTTGCAAGGCACGAGCACCCTGTCCTCAGGTAGCGGTTTGATGACCTTGACTGCAGCTTCCGGAAACAATATCGCGCTCGGCGGCTTTGCCACCGGCTTTAGCCAGGCTGGGCAGATGACGATCTCGGGCGACGAACTCTCGCGGATTTCCACCTCGGGCGGTCTCAATCTTGCGACCTCCGGAGCCGGCTGGGTGCACGTCAATGGCATCACGGCCGTGCAGAGCGGCAATATCCACGGCGCACTGGATCTGATCGCGCAGGGCAGCGGTGATGTCAGCTTCATCACTGCGGCATCGACGTTCAACGCCATCACCGGTGACGCCGTCGGCGGCAATATCACGGTGGGCGTCAATCTGAGCGCCAATAATGCGCCGATCATGTTCCTGACGCCGGTATCCGTATCCGGCGCTTCGACCATCTCGAGCGCCGGCGGCGCCATCAATTTCGCCAGCACCCTGGCCGTTGTCAACGATCTCACGCTCTCCACCGCCAACGGTGCGCTCACCTTCGGCGGCGCGGTCGGCAGCACCAAGACATTGACGTTGAACCTCGGCGGCGGCTCGGTCTCGGGTTTGGGCCAGTTGCAGAGCACGCTCACCGGACTTACGGTCAATGCCACCTCGAGCATCACGCTGCCGGCGTTCACGATCAACGGCCCTCAGGTTTACAACACCGGCATCATCACCGCCACCGGCGATTTGGGCGGCGTGGGTCTGACCTTCAACAATGCGGTGAATGTGGTTCCAGGTTCGGGCTCGGTGTTGGCGATGAATGCCGGCACCGGTACGCTGGCCTTTGGCAGTGCAGTGTCCCTCAATGCCAACAACATCACGCTGACGGCGGACGAGATCAATTTCGCCGCGGCAGTCACAGGATCCCGCGCTTTGACGCTGCAGCCCTTTACCAGCAGCCGAAATGTTGAAGTGGGCAGCAACGGCACGCCGATCACCGGTCTCAATCTGACGCGCACCGACATGAGTTGGTTGCCGATAGGTACTCTCACCGGGCTGACCATCGGCAGCGCCGCGGGCACCGGCAGCCTGGATATCGGCGGCGCCCTCAACGCGCCCGGCGTCCCGCTGACGCTGAATGGCGGCGGCGGTATTACCGAAAGCGGCGGCCCGGTTGTTTCGGGAGCGCTTACGCTGTATGCCGCGGGCAACGGCATTGCACTCAACAACGGCGCGAACGCAGTCGGTGCCATCGGCATCAACGGTACGCCATCGGCGCTGAGTGTCGTCAACACCCTCGCGATTACCCAGCTCGGTACGGCCGGGTGGAACCTGGGGAACGCGCCCGTCACACTCACGGCCGGCACGCAGGACATCATCCTCAACAATGCGGGCAACACGTTCGGCACGCTCGTGCTGAATGGCGGCAACGCGCAGGTGACGGAAGCCGCAGCCACCGACCTTGGCGCATCGACTCTGACCAAGAACCTCACCCTCGTTTCGAGCGGCGGCATCAACTTCAGCGGCGCACTGGCGACGCAGGGCAACGTATCCTTGAGTTCGACCGGCGTCATTACGCAATCGGCGCCGCTGACCATTGGCGGCAATCTCACGGTGGCCACAACGGTCAACGCCGGCGATGTGGTGTTCGACAATTCCGGTGCCGCTGCGACCAGCATCGGCAACACGCTCGTGGGCGGAGACTTCACGCTCACGGCGAGCAACGCTCCGATCTCACAGGCGCCAGGCGCCTCCATGGAAGTGGCCGGCCATCTAACCTTGACGGGTGCCAGCATTCTGCTGAGCGGCGCCGGCAATCTCGTCGGCAACGGCGAAACCCTGTCGCACACGAGCACAGTGGGCACGAACGTCATCGACTTGTCCGGCGTGATCATGCTCGACAGCCTCGTCGAATTTGGCAATCTGACCGTGATCAGCGAGGCCAGCAGCCGCACATTCAGCGGCGCGCCGGTGCACGGCGCCGCCATCACTCTGAACAACGCTGCCAATAACATCGGCGGCATCATCTCGACGAGCGCCAGCATACCCACCGTCGTATCCGGCGGCGCCGATGTACAGACCGGGATATTGCAAAAGCCCGGTACGACGCTTTCAGTGAGCGGCGTTGCAAGTTTCACGGCGCAACCCTCGAGCGTCGCCGGTTCGGGAATCATCGCGTTGACGAATTCGGGCAATACCTTCGGCACGCTGTTGCTCAGCGGCGGCGCGGTTGCCGTAGCCAACTCGGCTCTCGGACTGACCAGCATCGGCGGCGCGTTGGCGACCGCCAACTTTGTGCTGACGACCGCAGGCGGTATCGGGCAATCCGGCGCCATCGTGACGCCGACGCTCAACATCAACGCAGCGGGCGCGGTGACGCTGAACAACGCCAACAACACTGTGGCCGCGCTCAACGTGACATCCGGCGGCAACATCGGCTTCGTGAATTCGACCGGCCTCGCCATCGCGGGCATCAATGCCGGCGGCGCGAATGTCAGCCTGGCGGCCGGCGGTACGGGAAACCTCACGCAAACCGGAGCCCTGCTCGATGTGGGCTCCTTGACCGTGAACGCCGGCGGCGGCGTGACTCTCGTCAACGCGGGCAATTCGTTCGACTCGCTCGCGGCCTCCGCGGCGGGCACCGGACTGCAGATCCTCGACTCGAATGGCTTGGCGGTAACCGGCATTGTGCAGAGTGCAGCGGGTGATTTGATTGTGCGGGCGGTGGGAGACCTCACCTTGAGTGCCGGCGGTCAGCTGAAAGCGCTCACGGGCAACGTCATCGCCTCGACGGAGGGCGCTGGAAATTTCATCAACAATTCGACCTCCCTGGGTGCCGCACTCGTGGTCGGCGCCGGTGATCGCTGGCTGGTCTACAGCGACACACCGGACCTTGTCGGCACTGCGCATACGGTCAAGGGCGGCTTGGTGTCGAACTTCCGACACTACAATAGCTCCACCCTGGCTAACTACCCGGTCGTGAGCGAGAGCGGCAATGGATTCATTTATGACTACGCCACGCCAACGCTGACCGTGGCCGCCGTCATCGTCGGTGCAGCCTCGAAAGTGTATGGCGATGCGCCGACCGGCACGCTGGGCTATACCATCAGCTCTGGTTTGGTGGACAGCGATGACAACGTCGGTAACGTCATCAGCGGCGGCACGGCCACCTATGACCACTCGCTTGCGTCGTTCGTGAATGCCGGCGCTTACTCCGTCAAGTACGTCAACGGTCTGATCTCGAATTATGCTCTGCAGGCCTCCAGCACCGGCGCAACTTATACCGTGACGCCGGCGGTTCTCACCTACAACGCCACCCCCGCTGCACGAGTGTACGGGGCAGCCAACCCGACGCTCGGCGGCACGCTCACCGGCTACAAGCTCACCGATACCTCGTCGGTGCTCGCCGGAACCGCGGTCTGGACGACCCCGGCAGTTACCGGCAGCAACGTCGGCGCTTACGCCGTCGTCGGCAGCGGCTACGCACTGGCCACGGGTTCGAACTACACCTTCGCACAGGCTGTGGGAAATGCCACTGCATTCACCATCAATCAGGCTGCTCTCACCGTCACCGCGACCGGCGCAAGCAAGACCTACGACAGCCTCACCTACAGCGGCGGCAACGGCGTGACCTACAGCGGTTTTGCCCCCGGCGAAAATGCAAGCGCACTCGGCGGCACGCTCGTCTACGGCGGCAATTCGCAGACCGCACGCAATGCCGGTAATTACAACATCACGCCCTCAGGCCTCACCGATGGCAACTATGCGATCAACTTTGTGAGCGGCAGCCTGGTGGTGAACAAAGCCAACCTCGTGCTCACGACCTCGGACGTGACCAAGACCTACAACGGCACGTTTGCCGCGCTGGGTACGGCCGCGGCAACCACGACCTCTCCTTTGCTCGGCACCGACACCGTGAGCGGCGGCACATTTGCCTTCGCCAACGCGAATGCCGGCAGCGGCAACAAGGTCGTCACCGTGTCGGGCGCCACGGTGAACGACACCAACGGCGGCGGCAATTACAACGTCAGCTACATCAACAACACCACGAGCACCATCACGCCTGCGAGCCTCACGGTGGGCAGCAGCAATGTGACGAAGACCTACGACGGCACAGTGACCGCGAGCGGCACGGCGGCCGTGATTGCCGGCACCTTGTTCCATAACGCCAGCCAGGGCGGGGCGCTCGATTCCCTGAGCGGCGGTAGCTTCGCCTTTACGGATGCCAACGCCGGCGCCGGCAACAAGACGGTTACTGCCGGCGGGGTCGCGCTGAATGACGGCAATTCCGGCGGCAACTACCTGGTGACCTATGCCAACAACACGACCAGTACCATCAACCAGGCGCAACTCGTGTTCGCGGGCACTGTCAACGAGAAGACCTATGACGGCACCACCCTGGCGACGCTGTCCGGAAACACGCTGACCGGCTTCATCGGCACGCAAACGGTGACGGCGAGCGCCGGAGGCGGCAATTTTGCCGACAAGAACGCCGGCACTTCGAAGAGCGTGACCATCAGCGGAATCACGCTTTCGGATGGCACCAACGGCGGCCTGGCTTCGAATTACAAGGTCAATGCCACCGCAGCTGCCACCGGCACCATCGATCCGAAGGTGCTGACTGCGAACGCCGCCGTCGCGAACAAAGTCTACGACGGGACCAAATCAGCGACCTTGACGTCCTACGGGCTTTCGGGCTTCGTCGGTACTGAAACGGTAGTCGGCGTCAACACCGGCACCGCAGCCTTTGCGAACAAGGACGTGGGCAATAACAAACCGGTCACCATCAGCGGCATCACGCTGGTGAACGGCGCAAACGGTGGACTTGCCACCAACTACGTCGTGTCCACCGCCGGCACCAGCAATGCCGATATCACGCCTGCAACGCTGCGCGTCGCCGGTATTGTCGCGCTCGACACGGTCTACGACGGCACGGTCGCCGCGAACGTCAATACTCAAGGCGCATTGCTGACGGGTGTCATCGGCGCGGACAACGTGCAGGTTGGATCCATCAGCGGAACGTATGCGACAAAGGACGTTGGAATTGCCAAGCCGATCACCACCAGTGCCTTCGTACTCACGGGTACCGATGCGGTGGACTACACCCTGGTGCAGCCGACCGGCCTGACGGCGACCGTCACCCCGCGCACGCTCACGGTGACTGCCGCGGGCCTTGACAAGATCTACGATACGACCACGGCTGCATCGGTTACGCTCACGGACAATCCAGTCGCCGGGGACGTGCTCACAATTAACTCGACGGCCGCTTTCCTCGACAAGAATGCGGGCACGGGCAAGTACATCAGCGTCTCGGGCATCACCCTGAGCGGTGCCAGTGCTGCGAATTACACGGTGGCCGGCAGCATCAGCGCCTTCGCGAACATCACACCGGCCACGCTCATCGTGAGTGTCGCGGGCGTGAACAAAACCTATGACGCGACGACCGCTGCCACCGTAAACCTGACCGATACTCCGCTCGGCAACGACGCGGTGACATTGACCTACGGTTCGGCGTCGTACGCCGACAAGAATGCGGGTCTGGGCAAAGTCGTCAGCGTAAGCGGCATCAGCGCCGGCGGCGCCGCGGCCACCAACTACATCATCGGCACCACGGCGAGCACCGCCGCCGACATCACGCCCGCCACCATCACACAGGTGACCGGGGTCACCGCGGCCAACAAGGTCTACGACGGCAATACCACAGCGACGCTGGTCAGCGGCTCCCTGGGCTTCGTCGGCATGATGGCCGGCGACAATCTCACCGCGACAGCCACCGATGCCACCTTCAACGACAAGAATGCGGGAGCAGCCAAGACCGTTTCCATCGGTGGTCTGGTTTTAGGCGGCGGCGATGCCGGCAACTACACCCTGGCGCCGGGCGGTGCCATGACGAGCACAGCCAGCATCACACCGGCTGCCTTGTTGGTGAGCGCGGCGGCACAGAACAAGGTCTACGACGGCAGCACCGCGGCGACGGTGAGTCTCACGGACAACCGCATTGCGGGAGATAGTTTGGCGGTCGCTTCGAACGATGCGTTCCTGGACAAGAATGCCGGGGTCGGCAAATACGTGAGCATCTCCAATATCTCGCTCAGCGGTCCTGACGCCGGCAATTACACTGTCAATCCTTCGACTGCCTCCTACGCCACGATCACTCAGGCGCCTCTTTTGGTCAGCGCCGTCGGCAGCAACCGGACCTACAATGCGGGCACCGGCGCCACGGTTACCTTGACCGACACCGCGCTTGGGAACGACGCGGTGACCGCATCCTATGAGGGTGCATCGTTTGCCAACAAGAATGTCGGCAGCGGCAAGCCCATCAGCGTCAGCGGAATTACGCTGTCGGGCGCCGATGCCGGAAACTATAACGCCAACGTCAGCGCAACCACCACGGCCGACGTGACTCCGGCGACTCTGTTGGTCGGAGCCATCGGCAGCAACAAGCCGTACGACACGACGACGGCGGCCACGGTGGTGCTGACGGACAATCCCTTCGCGGGCGACCAGGTGCAGCTCACGCATGCACCTGCGACCTTTGCGAATCCCGCCGTCGGCAACGGCAAAGTCATCAGCGTCGGCGGAATTGCGATCAACGGCGGCGCGGACGCCGGCAACTATGTGTTGGCGGACAGCAGCGCGACCGCCACCGCCGACATCGATGTCGTAGTCTCCGCCGCTCTGGCGAGCACCTGGGCGTTGGTGCCCGTGATGCCGCAGCAAGTCGCGCAGACACTGCTGGCCGCGGCGCTGGCGCCATCGGTAACGACGCCGCCGGTTTCACCGCTCGATGCATCGCTTCCGGCCGGCTTCACGGGCGCTTCGTCGGCCGCCGGCGACGCTCAGGTCACGGTGACGCTGGCGCAGCCTTGGACAGCCTTGGCCGGTCCGGGCATCGTGTCGGTTTCTGTGCCCGAGGAGCTTCTCATTGCCGGGCGGGGATTCCGGTTCCAGCTGCCGGCGGCGTTGATCGGATCCGCCGGCAACGACGATTTGCAAATGAGCGAGTCGGGCGGTAACGCACCTTCCTGGCTGCGATGCAATCGCCAGACCGGACAGTGTTTGGTTCAGACGATGCCGGCCGAGGCCTTGCCGATTGAGTTGCGGGTCCGCAGCGGCGAGCAGCGGTGGACCCTGTCGATCAGCGAAAAGGCGAAACGCTGAAGCCGCGTCAGTCGCGACGCTTGAGAAGCAGATAGTACGCGAGCAGACCGGTGATGATCGACAATGCGAAGACGATCAGCAGAAATCCCTGCGGATGCTGCGAAAGTGGAATGCCGCCGACGTTCATGCCGAGCAGGCCCGCGACCATATTGATCGGCAATGCCAATACCGTCACCAGCGTGAGTATGAACAGGGTGCGGTTGGTATGTTCGCTGACCAACGCAGCCAGTTCTTCTTGCAGCAGTTTCAGCCGCTCCGACAGCGCGCCCGAATCCACCACCGCCGCCGCGAATTCCTCGGTGGCCTGCCGCAGATCCTGCAGGTCGATCTCACTCAGCCACGAGGGTGGCCGGCTCAGCAGCCGAAAGAGCGCCGCGGGTTCGGGCGCGAGCAGCCGTTGCAGACGCACCAGGGAGCGGCGCAACGAGCTCAGTTCATTGCGGCTGATGGAGGCGCGATTCTGCAGCAATGTGTCTTCGACGGCGTCGGCTCGCTCAGTTGACTGTCGAGCGATGTCGGCAAGCACGGCCGCCTGATCACGCAGCAATTCTGCAAGCAGTTCGGCCGATGAACGAAAACTTTGGCCCGTCTTGACTGCAGCTCGAAGACGATCAATCGAGCGCAACGGTCGCAGCCTGGCGCTCACAACCAGGCGACGATTCATGCACAGCGTTACCGTGGAAATGCTGGATGCATCGAAGGTGCTTTTGAACAAAACGTCGTGCATGACCGCGACCAACACGTCGTCCTCCAACTCGAGGCGGGTCGACCCTACGCTTTCGCGCAAAGAATCATAAAATGCGTCGGTCAGTTGCAGCGACTGGCGCATCCAGCGCTCGGCGCCGGCGTTGGAAAGCGAAAAGTGCAGCCACACGAACTCCGAAGATCCCTCTTTGGGTTCGGCGAGCCAGCGCACGGCGGCTTCGCAATCAAGTTCCTTCGGCGCCTGTTCCGGCGCCAGCAGGTAGCCCCAGACCAGTCCATTCTTGTCGGAGCCGTAGCCGGCATCGGCGGAGGCTACGGCCATACGGACTGTCCGGTTGAATCGTGAACCGTTCGCCATAGTGCAGGTAGTTGCTCAATCCACAGTTTGGGCAAAGAGGCATATTCCATATCAAGTGCGATTGCCTCTCCGTGATGCAGGGCCCAATCGAAAAATCGCAAGACCCCGCGCGTCGCGCCGCTGTTTTCGGATGATCGGGGAATCAAGATGAAACTGGCTCCCGTGATCGGCCAACTCTCGGTTCCCGGCAGGTCGGTTGCAAGCTGCTGCATGGGGTTCACTCCGCTCCCAATCGCAGCCATGGCCGCAGCTGTGAATGCATCCCGTCCGGCGTGCACGAAGGTGCCGCTGCGGTTGCGAAGCGCGACATCACTGAGGTGATGATTTTTTGCATAGATATACTCCACGTAGCCTATCGCAAACCGTGTGCGTTGTACGAAAGTCGCCACGCCTTCATTGCCCTTTCCGCCGACCCCGATCGGCCAGCGAGGTGCGAGCGCAGCACCAAGTCCCACGTCGCGCGAACCGGCACTCGAACGAGACAGATAGTCGGTCCACAATAGTGTGGTGCCGGAAGGGTCGCTGCGATGCACGACCGTTATATTAACGTTCGGGAGCGCCAGAGTCGGATTGAGTGCGCGGATGGATACATCGTTCCACTTCCTGATCCTGCCTTGGTAAATGTCCGCGAGCACCGAGCCGCTCAGCTTGAGTTGGCCCGGTTTGATGCCGCGGATATTGATTACCGGCACCACACCGCCAATGACGACAGCAAACTGCAGGAGCCCCGAAGCGGCAAGATCCTCCGGCGTCAGCGCCGCATCCGAGGCGCCAAAATCGACCTGACGGCGGCGTATCCGTTCGATGCCCTCTCCGGATCCGACTGCGTCGAACGTCAGCCGAACGCCGGTCGATCGTTGATATTCGGCTGACCATGCGGCGTACACCGGCGCGGGAAATGTGGCGCCTGCACCGTGAATTTCCTGGCCCGCGAAGGCTGCCTGGCCACAGGCTCCCGCAGCCAGGATCGCCGCCGTGCGAATGACAAAACCGCATATTTTACTGTCCATGCCAATCCCGCGATTTCAAGGTCGGAAATACTGTACGCAGTCGCCCCGTTCGAAGCATGACAGACTGGCCAGCGTCATCGGATCGTATTATTTGGGAGATAGACTGCGCGTTTATTTCAACCGCGCATGGCGCAAGAAACGCTATTGTCCCGGCGACCCTTCATAGTCTCATCGGCGGGCGGCGCAATTTTGGGGATCATGGCGACCTCGGCATTTGCCGGCCACCCGATGCTGAGCGAAGACACGGGTACCCAGGGCAAAAACAATTGGGAACTCGAGTTGGGGTATGCGTGGATCCGGTCGGGCGCGGATCGTTCCTTTCTATTTCAGCCCCAACTCTCCTACGGCGCATCGGCCACATTCGACCTCATTGTACAGCCATCGTGGACGACGGTCGGGGGAACTCCCGGCAGGGGCGTGCACGGTTTAGGCGATACGAACTTGGACGCGAAATGGCGTTTCTATGGCGCCGCCCCCTGGTCAATCGGCGTTCGCGCCGGCCTCGGTCTGCCCACGGCCCAACACGGCCTCGGACTGCCG